>Ga0209676_1000322_pt1 | contig 92241 bp, 101 predicted proteins | sample AraplaCvi_mLB_r2_FD_184282 | JGI IMG/M metagenome (GOLD analysis project Ga0209676, IMG submission 184282) | Arabidopsis root microbial communities from North Carolina, USA - plate scrape MF_Cvi_mLB_r2 (SPAdes) (version 2) | ecosystem: Host-associated > Plants > Roots > Endosphere | place: USA...
ATGGGCCCGCTCCTTACTTGGCTTGCAGCGCCTCGACGCCCGGCAGGGCCTTGCCCTCCATCCACTCCAGGAAGGCGCCGCCCGCGGTGGAGACGAAGGTCATGTCGTCCGCCGTGCCCGCGTGGTGCAAGGCCGCGACCGTGTCGCCGCCCCCGGCCACGGCGACCAGCTTGCCGGCCTTGGCCAGTTCCGCCGCATGCTTGGCGGCCGCCACGGTGGCGGCGTCGAACGGCGGCACCTCGAACACGCCCAGCGGGCCGTTCCAGATCAGGGTCTTGGAGCCGTCCATGGCGGCGGTCAGGCGCGCGACGGTCTCGGGACCGGCGTCCAGGATCTTGTCTTCGGCCGACAGGGGCTCACCCGCCTTCACGGTGCGCGTCGCGGCGCCCGGCTTGACCTCGGTGGCGACCACCACGTCGACCGGCAGCAGCAGTTCGCAGCCCCTGGCCTTGGCCGTCTCCATGATGGTGCGGGCGGTGTCCGCCATGTCCTTCTCGGCCAGCGAGCCGCCGATATCGACGCCCTGGGCATAGAGGAAGGTGTTGGCCATGCCGCCGCCGATGGCCAGCTTGTCCAGCTTGCCGACCAGGTTCTGCAGCAGGTCCAGCTTGGTCGAGACCTTGGAGCCGCCGACGATGCCGGTCACCGGCTTCTGCGGATTGCCCAGCGCCGCATCCAGCGCCTCAAGCTCCCGCCGCATCGACTCGCCCGCATAGGCTGGCAACAGGCGCGCCAGACCCTCGGTCGAGGCGTGGGCGCGGTGGGCGGCGGAGAAGGCGTCGTTCACATAGACGTCGCCCAGCTCGGCCAACTGCGCGGCGAAGGCCGGATCATTCTTCTCTTCGCCCGCGTGGAAGCGGACGTTTTCCAGCAGGATCACCCCGCCGGCGTCCAGATCGGCGATGGCCGCCTTGGCCGCCTCGCCCACGCAGTCATCTGCGAACCGCACCGGCGCGCCCAGCAGGGTCTCCAGCGGCGCCACCACCGGCTTCAGGCTCATCGACGGCACGCGCTGACCCTTGGGCCGATCGAAGTGCGCCAGCAGCGCCACCTTGGCGCCTGCGTCCCGCAGCTTCTGGATCGTCGGCAGGGCGACACGCAGACGAGTGTCCTCAGTGACCTTGCCCCCCTCCATCGGCACGTTGAAATCCACCCGAACCAGCGCGGTCTTGCCGGCGAGATCAGTGGCGTCGTCGAGGGTGCGGAAGGTCATGGGAAGCCGGGCTCTCGGGAGGTTAGAACGGGTTACACACGGGATAGGCCATCAGCCAATTCTGCCAGGCTGCAACCCCGAAAACGACGAGCGCGAGGATCGTCAGAACGATAGTCAGCGGTGATCGCGGAGCGGGGCGAATGAACGCAGCGAGCGCAACAAGCCATATCGCGCCCAATACAGCGAAGATCGCGGATCCGACGAAGGCGCCAAGCCCGGTTCCAGGCATTCGGTGATCAAGAGCCGAGCCGAACACCGCCGGGTAAAACACGACGTTCCGGATGAAACAGCCCAGCGTCACGCTCAGCGAGGCGAGTGGGGCCGCCATGACGATTACGATCCCGTGCAGGAATCGACCGCCATGGGGCCCCAGCTTCAGCATCAGAGGAACTTCGCCATCACCAGCGCGGTGTCGGCCATGCGGGTCGCGAAGCCCCACTCGTTGTCGTACCAGCTCAGCACGCGGGCCAGCTTGCCGTCGACGACCTGGGTCTGCGGCAGGGCGGCGGTGGACGAGGCGGCGATATGGTTCATGTCGTGCGAGACCACCGGATCGTTGGTGGTGAACAGCACGCCCTTCATCGGGCCGTCAGCGGCGGCCTGCAGGGCGGCGTTGATCTCTTCGACCGTCACGGCGCGGCCGGCGACGACCTTCAGGTCCACGACCGAGACGTTCGGGGTCGGAACGCGGATCGACGAGCCGTCCAGCTTGCCCTTCAGCTCCGGCAGAACCAGACCCAGGGCCTTGGCGGCGCCGGTCGAGGTCGGGATCATCGACAGGCCGGCGGCGCGGGCGCGGTACAGATCCTTGTGCATCGTATCCAGCGTCGGCTGGTCGCCGGTGTAGGCGTGGATGGTGGTCATGTAGCCGCGCTCGATGCCGAACAGGTCGTTCAGCACCTTGGCCACCGGGGCCAGGGCGTTGGTGGTGCACGAGCCGTTCGAGACGATGATGTCGTCGGCGGTCAGGGTCTCATGGTTGACCTTGTAGACGATGGTCTTGTCGGCGTTCTCGCCCGGGGCCGAGATCAGCACGCGCTTGGCGCCGGCCTTCAGGTGGGCCTCGGCCTTGTCACGGGCGGTGAAGATGCCGGTGCACTCGAACGCGATGTCGACGTTCAGTTCCTTGTGCGGCAGGTTCGCGGGATCGCGCTCGGCGGTCACCTTGATCTTGCCCAGGCCCACGTCGATCCAGTCGTCGCCGTGCCCGACCGTGCCGGGGAAGCGGCCGTGGACCGAGTCGTACTTCAGCAGGTGGGCGTTGGTGGACACCGGGCCCAGGTCGTTGATCGCCACCACCTCGATGTCGCGACGGCCGTGCTCGACGATCGAACGCAGGACGAGGCGGCCGATGCGGCCGAAACCATTGATGGCGACGCGGACGGTCATGGGCAGGGCTCCTTTGGAAGCGCGATGTTCAGGGTCGGCGCTTCAATGGAACCCTCAGGCCGTGGATTCAACCCCGCGACCGTAACAAGGCGTGATCAACTGTAACGCCGCCTCTCAATCGGTGCGGCGCGTCCGGGGGCCCGGACCGTTCGGGCTCAGGCCGTCGAAGGCCGTCACCCGCCCGCTCGCATCGCGGCTGAAGCGGTAGCGCCGCGAGGGATCGCCGACCACGGTGAAAGTGTCTCCGTCCAGCCGCCGCAGCAGAACCGGCGGGCGCCGGCCGCGCGCGATGGCCAGGCCGTCGCCGCTCACCGACACCGCGGCCTCGCCGTAGGTCCCGGCATAGGGGGCCAGATCGCCCGGCGCGGTCGATGCCGTCAGCGCCTCCAGCGCCCAGGCGGCGTCGCGGCGCCCGGCGTCGGCCGCGACGATTCGCTCCAGCGCCAGCGCCTGCGCGCGGTCCAGCGCTTCGTTCCACGGCGTGGCCTCGTCGGGCTGCACGCCGCTGCCTTCCCAGTTTCGGCCCGTGACGGGATTTCGGGGCGACCCTTGCGAGATGAAGACCGCGAACCCGCCGCCGACGGGAACCACGCCGCCCGGATTGGCCGCGCCGCCGGAGGCTTCGCCGACGATCGTCGCGCGGCGGGCGCCCTGCAGGGTGTAGGGAAAGGCCTCGCCGGCCGATCCGGTCCGGGCGCTGATCAGCACATACAGCGGCACGTCCAGCCGGGGCGTCGGATAGAAGACCGTCGGCGCCTCGCTCTCCATACCCTCGCGGCTATGGAAGACGTTGTAGATCGGTGCGTTGGCCGGGGTGAAGGCGCTGGTCAGATAGCCGACCATCGACGGCGCGCCGCCGCCGTTGTCGCGCAGATCGAAGATGACCGCGTCCGTATCCGCCACGAAGGCCAGGGCCGCGTCCGCCGCGTTGCGCGCCGGATCGTCCGCATTGGAGAAGTCGATGTTCGAGAACTGGCGCAGGTCGATGTAGCCGATGTTGCCCGGCAGGATCTCGACCTTGCGGAAGCCATAGTGGGCGCGCGCCTCCGGGTTTGGGCCCCGCACCACGGGCCTGGGTGCTGGCCCGCCCTCGCCCGGACGCGGGCGGGCGACGGGTGCGCCCGGATCGTAGGCGACGTTGAAATGCGCGTCGGCGGGCCGCAGGCGGGCGCTCAGCGCGGCGGCCAGGTCCGGTCCGTCCGTCAGGGCGTCGAAGGCGCCAGAGGCGGCGGCCTGTTCCAGATCGCCGGCGATCCGCTCGGCGGCGGCGGGATCGAAATAGAGCTGGCGGATGCGGGCCGCGACGGCCTCGGCGGTCTGGCGCGGCGTCTGCCGCTCCGCCGCCGCGACCGGCGCGGGCGGCTGCTGGGCCAGGGCGGGCGTGGCGGCCAGCAGGGCGGCGGCGATCAGGAGATGACGCATCAGGCGGACTCCGCGGGGTTCAGGGGCAGATGCAGCCGGGCGGTCAGGCCGCCGCCCGTTCGGTTGGACAGGATCACGTCCCCGCCCGAGGCGCGCGCCGCCTGCCGGGCGACGGTCAGGCCCAGGCCCGCGCCGCCGGTCTCGCGGCTGCGCGACCGCTCGCCGCGATGGAAGGGCTCGAACGCGGTCTCCAGTTCCTCGTCCGGCAGGCCGGGCCCGTCGTCCTCGACGGTGACGACCGCGGCGCCGTCAGCGGCGAAGGCCTTCACCCGCGCGCCGCCGCCGTACTTCACGGCGTTCCCGATCAGATTGTCCAGCGCCCGGCGCACGGCGGCCGGGTCGGCCAGTACGGGCAGGGCGCCGCCGCCGTCGAACGCCGCCGCCGCCCCGGTCTCGGCGAAGCCCGCCACGCAGTCGGCGACCAGGGCGTCGAGGTCCAGCGCCTCGCGCCGCTCCGGCTGCGTCTCGCCGCGAACGAAGGCCATGGCCTGGGCGATCAGGGCGTCCATCTCCTCGATGTCGGCGGCCATGCGGTCGCGCACCGCGTCTGGCGCCTGCTCGGCCCGGAAGCGCAGTCGGGTCAGGGGGGTGCGCAGGTCGTGGGCGATGGCCGCCACCGTCTGGGTCCGCTGGCGCATGTGATTGCGCAGGGACGCCTGCATGTCGTTGAACGCATGGATGGCGGTGCGCACCTCGCTGGGGCCCGAGGGCGTCAGCGGCTCGGCGTCGGGATCGGCGCCCAGCCGTTCGGCGGCGTCGGCGAAGACCCGGATGGGCCGGGTCAACCGCCGCGCCATCCACCACACCAGCGGCGCCAGCAGCAGCATCGAGATCATCAGGCCCAGCAGCACCCTCTGCTGCCAGGGCGACAGCAGGCCGCGCGGCGGCTCGACCGTGGCCCAGCGCCCGTCGTCCTGTTGCACCGAGGCGGTGAAGGGGGCGAAGGTCAGCCGGTCGGCCTGGATGGTGAACTGCTGGATCGTCGAGTTCATGATCGTGCGGCCGTCGCCTTCCGCACGGCGCATGGTGAATTGCGTCGGACCGTTCGGGGACGTCACGACCGCGCCGCTGCGGACGGTTGTCGCGCTTCCCGGACCTTCGGGGCGCACGAAGATGAAATCCGTCTCGCGCCTGGGGCCTTCCGCCTCGGGCGGCCTTTCGCGGCGCGGACCCCGACGGCGCGGACCGTGCTCGACCGAGACCCGCACCTTGCCCGGCGCGACGTCCAGCCGTTGGGCCAGGTAGCCGGCTATGGCCAGGGCGATCGGGTCGCCGGCGTCGCGGTCGCTGCGTTTGACGGGTTCATCGGTGATGCGGCGGCGCAGGGGGCGCCCGTCGGAGGTCTCGGCGGTTTCACCCTTCAGCGCCTGGACGGCGGCGGCCATGCTGAAGCCCACCGGCTTGGGATCGGGCGACAGCACGACCAGGCCGAAGGTCACGGCCTGCGACAGGATCAGCGCCACCGCCGCCAGCGCGGCGACCTGGACGAAGACCGGGAAGGAGGAGGGACGCTTCAAGTCGCGGCCCGTTGCCGTTCGACCTTCACGTCGAACATATAGCCCTCGCCGCGCAGGGTCTGGATCATCTCCAGCCCCGAACCGTCGTCCAGCTTCTTCCTCAGGCGGCTGATCTGCACGTCCATGGCGCGGTCGAAGACATCGGCGTCCGCGCCCCGCGCCCGCTCCAGCAGCTGGTCGCGGGTCATGACCCGCCCGGGCCGCTCGGCGAAGGCGCGCAGCAGGGCGAATTCACCGGCGGACAGGCTGACCGGCTCGCCGTCCGGCCGGGTCAGGTCGCGCCGCAGCAGGTCCAGCCGCCAGCCGGCGAAATTCAGCGCCGGTCCGGTCGCGCCGGGCTCCTCGCGCGGGCGGCGCAGCACCGCCCGCACCCGGGCCAGAAGCTCGCGGGGATTGCAGGGCTTGGCCAGGTAGTCGTCGGCGCCCAGTTCCAGGCCGATGATCCGGTCGGTGTCCTCGCCCATGGCGCTCAGCATCACGATCGGCACGCCCTTGCCGGACATGCGGCGGCAGACGGACAGCCCGTCCTCTCCCGGCATCATCAGGTCCAGCACGATCAGGTCGGGCGCGCGGGCCGCGATCGCGCGGTCCATCTCGGCGGCCGAGGCGGCGCCCACGGCGTCATAGCCGTGCTGGATCAGGTAGTCGCACAGCACCTCGCGGATGCCGGGATCGTCGTCGACGACGAGAATGCGTTGAGTGTCGTTCTGCATGGCCGCCATTCTGTCGAACCTTGAAGACGCCGTCATTTCAGCACTGAAACATTGTCCGCGAACGCTGAAATATCGATGCAAGGCGGTGGTGCTTCAACAGACCGTCGAAAACTCCGGAAGGCCCTTCGCCCATGCTGACCCTGATCGCCCTGTCCGCGGCCCTGCTGCAGGATCCGCCCGCGCCGCCGCCCCCGCCGGAAGTGCGCAGCCACTTCGTCTTCATGGGCGCCGGCGGCGACGGTCCGGGCAATATCGACGCCGACGGAGACGGCCAGGTCACCCGCGAGGAGTTCGCCGCCCCCCTGAACGACGCGTTCGCCAAGATGGACAAGGACGGCGACGGTCGTCTGTCGCGGGACGAGCTGGCGTCCGGACATGGACCGGGCGACGGTCATGTCGCTGTCCGGCGTCTGGGCGGCGGAGCCGGCGTGGAACGGTTCGAGTTCCGGCGTCCGGGCCCGGGGGGCGAGCGCGCCGCCCGCATCGAACGCGACGGCGAGCACACCATAGTCTTCGTCGGTCCGGACGGCCCGGGCGAGGACGGCCGCGTGGTGGTCCGGACCCTGCCGGACGGCGGTCCCGGCGTCATCCGCTTCCGGCGCGGGCCCGGCGGCGAACCCGGCGGACGCGTCGAGGTCCGCACCGCCGTCAGCGACCACGGCTCCGACGATCTGGACAAGGACGGCGACGGCAAGATCAGCGAGGCCGAGTTCACCGCGCCGTTGCGTGAGGCCTTCTCCCGCATGGACGCCGATCACTCCGGTTTCGTCGAGGAAGGCGAGGGCGCCGGCGAGAACCAGGTCCACGTCTTCGCCCGTCGCGTCGCGCCGGCCGATGGCGAGTGATCCGCACCCGGCGAATTCGTGATTTGGCCGTCATACGGCGGGCGCCCTAACGTGGGTTGATGTCCTTCCGTCGTCTCGTTTCACGACTGACCGTGTCAGCCGCGATGGGCCTTGCGCTCGTCGCGGCTCCGTCGTTCGCCGGGGCGCGCGCTACTGACGAGGCGCCCGCCGTCGCGGCCCCTGCCGCCTCGCCGGTCCTGTCCCCACGCGAACGGATGCGGATGAACCAGCGGGTCTTCGACCAGGTCTGGGGCGAGGTCCGCACCCAATACTACGACCCCCGCCTGCATGGGGTCGACTGGAACGCGGCGCGCGGCGTCTACCGCCCGCGCGCCCTGGCCGCGCAGGACGACCGCACCCTCTATGTCGTGCTGGACGAGATGCTGGGCCTGCTGGACGACGACCACGCCGGCGCCGCGCCGCCCGCCGTCGTTCGCCGCCAGGACACCCTGCGTCAGCCCCGCGCCGCCATCGGGGTCACCCTGCGGCCGGATCCTGCCCATCCCGGCGACTACACCATCGAGTCCGTCCGTCGCGGCTCTCCGGCCGAGGCGGCGGGCGTGACCGAGGGCTGGCGGCTGCATACGGGCGAAGGCCTGTGGAGCCCCGAACAGGATGTGGTCGCGGGCCGCGTGATCAACCTGGCCTTCGTCGATGAGGAGGGGCGGCCTCGCCCTCTGGATCTGACCCCCGTCGTCATGGAACCCCAGCCCGCCTTCGTCGCCGACCGCTCGCGGCCCGGCGTGGTGGTGCTGAAGGTCGACGGCTTCGAGCCCGGGCTCGGCCGCTGGATGGGGCGGGAACTGGCGGACCTGCCGCCCGAAACCGACGTCATCGTCGACCTGCGCGGCAACCCCGGCGGGCGGCTGATGGAGGCCGAGGCCGTGCTCAGCTGCTTCCTTCCGCGCGATCAGGTCTGGGCCACGCGCACGCCGCGCTCGGGCCGCCAGATCGTCATGCGCGCCGGCGGCGGCTGTGGCGAGCTGAACGGGCCGGTGGCCAATCCCGTCGCCGTTCTGGTCGATGGCGACAGCCGCAGCGCCGCCGAACTGACCCCCGCCGCCCTGCAGGAAGCCAGGCGCGCCACGGTCGTGGGTGAGCGGACCGCCGGCGCGGTGCTGGTGTCGCAGGAGACGCGTCTGCCCGACGGTGGACGCCTGACGCTCAGCCGCGCCGACTTCGTCACCTCGGGCGGGGTGCGGTTGGAGAAGCGCGGCGTGACCCCCGATTATGAGGCCGCCGCGACCCGCGAGGATCGTCAGGCCGGTCGCGATCCGGCCCTCCAGGCCGCGATTTCCGCCCTTGCGGCCCGGCCCCAGGGCGAAACAGCCTTGGCCGGAGCGGCTCCTGCGCTCTAGCTTGGGCGGATGATCCGCACCGCTCAACGCATCCTTGTCGTCGCTTTCGCCCTGTCGCTGGCGGCCTGCGCCTCAATCCCCTACGCCCGTCTGGATGAACTGCCCCCGCCGGTGCAGGTCGCCGACGGTTCACCGGCGCGAGCCGCGCTCAATGCCGAGGTCTATGACGCCGCGGTCGGTTATGTGGAGCGGCTGTTCTACAAGCGCGACTTCGGCGGCGTGCCCTTCAGGGAGGCCGCCGCCTCCCGCCGCGCCGCCGCCGTGGCCGAGCCGGACGAGGACGGCTTTTACGCTCGGCTGACCGAACTTCTGGAGCTGCTGGACGACGACCACACCCACACCCTCAGCCCGGTCGAGCGGGAGATGGTGCGCGCCCGCGAACAGGGCGAGGCGCGGGCCGGCTTCGGCATCGTGGTCACCCCGCGTGGCGACGAGCGCTACGTCGCCCTTGTCCGTCCGGGCACGCCGGCGGCGGAGGCGGGCGTCCTGCCGGGCTGGAAGATCCACACAATCGCCGGCCGTCCGGCGCTTCTGGCCTCGCCGCCTGTCGTCGGCCGGACCGACCGGGTCGTCTTCCTGGACGAAGAGGGCCGGGAGCATGCCCTGGACCTCACCGCCGTCCTGACCCCGCCCATCGCCCGGTTCGAGACGCGGACGCTGGAGGGCGGCGTCGCCTATATCCGCTTCGATGACTTCGACCAGACCCGTTACGACCAGTTCAAGGCCGAGATGCAGCGGCTGGCGGGCGAGCCGCCTCCCGGCCTGATCCTCGACCTGCGCACCAATGGCGGGGGGCAGTTGAACCTCGAAGCCCTGACGATGTCCTGGTTCTTCACCGAAGACCGGGACGTCGTCATCCTCAAGGGACGCTTCATCGACAAGCGGATGCACGTCGATCCGGCCCCGCAACCCTATCTGGGACCTGTCGTCATCCTGACCGGCCCCGGTTCGGCCAGCGCGGCCGAGCTGCTGGCGGGTGTGATGCGCGAGCACGGCAGGGTCACCATCGTCGGGGGAACCACGCGCGGGGCGGTCACCGGCACCCGGGCGATCAATCTGCCGGACGGCGGTCTGCTGCGGGTCGGAATGCTGGTCATGACCACGCCCAACAGGGTGACGCTGGAGAAGGTCGGGGTCACGCCCGACATCGTCGTGCCCGACGACTGGCGCGCCGTCCGCGAGGGGCGTGATCCGGCGCTGGAAGCGGCGTTGGCCGCCGTCCGCGACCTGGCGTCTAGCGCAGCGCCACGCTGATCCGGAGGGAGGCCACGACCAGGGCCGACGCGTCGCGGTCGCCGCCGGGGTTGTTCACCCATTGGACGCTCGGCTGCAGGGTCACGCGCCCGAAGGTGTCGGCATAGGTCAGCTCGATTCCTTCCTCGGCGTGGGCGGCGTCGATGCCCTCGTCGCGGAAATTGGCCCGCGCCTTGTTCGACAGCAGCCCCTGATGCAGGCCCAGCGACAGGGCCGCGTCGGGCCGTGACGGGAAGACGTGGTCCAGCCGCACCCCGGTCTGCCAGCCGCCCTCGAAATCGGTGGTGTCGCCGTCCGAAAGCCCGACCCGCAGGAAGGCGCGCGCGTTCAGCCCGGCGTCGTTCTCATAGAAGCCGCCCTCGGCCAGGACATAGGCGCCCTGGGCCTGGCGGTGAGCCGGATCGCCCAGGACCGTGGTGTCGCGGATATCGTCCTGGTCCTCGCCATAGCGCCAGCCGCCGACGGCCAGCCGCACCGGACCGTTCCAGCCCGCTTCAGCCAGGTAGAGGGCGCCGCTGTCCAGATCGGTGTCCACATGGGCGTCGCCCAGCGAGCCCGCCTCGGCGTTCACCGCCGCGACCTGCACATAACGGCCGTCCAGGTCGCCCAGCCGCAGGCGCACGGCCAGGGCGGTCGAGGGGAAGATGGAGGGGCCGTTGGGACCGGTCGCCGCCAGCTCCGAGCCGATGCCGAACGGCGGGGCGATCAGCAGGTCCGAGGCCGAGGTGGAATAGAATTCGCTGTTCACGTCATACAGGCCGGCCAGCACCGAACCGGCGCCGAAGTCCTGCTCGACCCACAGCTCGTAGACGCGGGCGCCCTGGTCGGCGACCTCGATGTTGTCGACGCCCTGCAGCGTTCCGGCCACCGCATTGGGCTCGCCGCCGTTGTTGTTCAGCAGATAGACGTGAAGCTTGGCGCCGCGCAGGCCGATCAGCCGCTCAAGATCGCCGTCGATGATGACGTCCAGATTGTCCAGAAATCGCCCGGCCCTGGCCGGTCCGCCTGAGACGACGCCGGTGATATCGGCGGTATAGGTAACCTCGGTCGTCCAAGCGCCGCCTGTGTCCTGAGCCGAACATTGGGATGAAATCGCGATTGAACCCAGAACCGCAGCGGCGGACAGCCCAAACAACTTGGCGCGTATCGAAGTCGTCATATCGAATGTTCTTCACGTCTGGAGAATTGTAGCCCAGTCGTGAGTTATTACACATCGACTTTGCACAGATTGAATTCTACCGATAACGATTTGAACTTGACTTAAGCTTCGCATACGTAGTTTCCATCGAGCAAAAAAGCGAAGTATTAACCGCTTTCGGTGGAATTATCCTTCAATCGAGAGGGCTGTATGTTCAAGACGATCCGTACCAAGGTCGCGTTCGCGGGCCTTTCCGTTCTCCTGCTCTGCGGATTCAGCGCCGGCGCGGGCCTCTGGATGACCACCGCCCTGGGCGACGCCCTGGAGCAGTCCAGCCATTCGTCGGAGGTACTGCGCAATCACATGCTGGCCGACATGATGCACGACGCCCTGCGCTCGGACGTATTGTCGGCCATTCTCTCCTCCGACCCCTCCGCCGGCGTCAGCCTCTCCGATGTGCGGACCGAGACGGGCGAGCATGTCGCCACCTTCCGCGAGGCCATGGAGTCCAACCGCGCGCTGGCCACCGATCCCCAGATTCGCGAGGCCCTGACCGGCATCGAGGCCCCGCTGCAGGCCTACATCGCCTCGGCCGACCGTATCGTCGACCTGGCCGGCCGGGATCCCGCCGCGGCCCGCGCGGCGCTTCCGGCCTTCAAGACCGCCTTCCTCGAACTCGAAACGCAGATGGAGACGGTGTCCGAGCGCATCGAAGCCGTCGCCGGCGCCGCCAAGGCCTCAGCCGACGCCCAGGCCGCCCTGGGCGAACGCATCATGCAGGGCGCCATCGGCCTGGGCGTGCTGTTCAGCGTGATGCTGATCATCGCCTCGCTGCGCATGGTCGTGGCTCCGATCCAGGCCCTGGCGCGCGAGATGCGGGCCCTGGCCTCGGGCCAGACCGGCGTCGACCTGACCAGCGCCCGCCGCGGCGACGAGATCGGCTCCGTCGGGCGTGCGGTCGAGGACCTGCAGACCCTGATCGTCGAACGCATGAACGCCGAGACCGCCGAGGCCGACCGCCGCCGCGCTGCCGAGGACGCCCAACGCCGCCTGACCGAGAGCGAGCGCGAGGCCCAGGCCCGCGACCAGAGCCTGGTCGTCACCGCCCTCGGCGACGGCTTGGCCTCGCTCAGCAAGGGCGACCTGACCCACCGCATCGACGAGCGTTTCCCCGTCGACTACGAGCAGCTCAAGGCCGACTTCAACGCCGCCATCGCCCAGCTTGAACAGGCCATGTCGCAGGTCGTCGCCAATGTCGCGGGCATCCGGTCCGGCTCGGGTGAGATCAGCCACGCCGCCGACGACCTGTCGCGCCGCACCGAGCAGCAGGCCGCCAGCCTCGAGGAAACCGCAGCCGCCCTCGACCAGATCACCGCCACGGTGAACCGCACCGCCTCCGGCGCCCGTCAGGCGGCGGGCGTGGTGCTGGCCGCGCGCGGCGACGCCGAAACCAGCGGGGCCGTCGTGCGCGACGCCGTCGCGGCTATGAGCGCCATCGAGCGCTCGGCCCAGGAGATCAGCCAGATCATCGGCGTCATCGACGAGATCGCCTTCCAGACCAATCTGCTGGCCCTGAACGCCGGGGTCGAGGCCGCGCGCGCCGGCGACGCCGGCCGCGGCTTCGCGGTCGTCGCCTCCGAGGTCCGGGCCCTGGCCCAGCGCTCGGCCGAAGCGGCCAAGGAGATCAAATCGCTGATCTCGGCCTCGACCAGCCAGGTCGACACCGGGGTGAAACTGGTCGGCCAGACCGGCGAGGCCCTGCAGCGCATCGTCGGCCGCGTCGCCGAGATCGACGGCCTGGTCTCCGAAATCGCGGCCTCGGCCAATGAACAGGCCACGGGACTCCAGCAGGTCAACACCGCCGTCAACCAGATGGACCAGGTCACCCAGCAGAACGCCGCCATGGTCGAGGAATCGACCGCCGCCAGCCACTCGCTGTCGCAGGAGGCCGATGTACTGGCCAGTTCGGTGTCACGCTTCCGCACCTCGGGCGCGGCGACCCAGCCGCAGACCGCCCGCCCGCAGGCTCGTCCGATCGCGCAGATGCGGACCGTGGGTCGCGGCGGCGCGGCGCCCCGGCCGCACGCGATCGAGGACGGCTGGGAAGAGTTCTAGGCGCGGATCAGTTCGCGACCGGCTTCACGCGCGACGCCGCCTCGCGGGCGCGCTCGCGGGCCTGGTCGGTGTCCGCGCCCCGGGCCAGGGCCACGCCCATGCGGCGGCGCTCGAAGCTCTCGGGCTTGCCGAACAGCCGCAGGTCGGCGGTCGGCACGGACAGGGCCTCGGCCACGCCCTCGAAGGCGATCCCTACGGCGTCCATGCCGCCGTAGATCACCGCGCTGGCGCCGATGTCGCGTTGGCTGACATCGACCGGCAGGCCCAGAATCGCGCGGGCGTGCAGGGCGAATTCGCTCATCGTCTGGGTCGCCAGGGTGACCAGTCCGGTATCGTGCGGACGGGGCGAAACTTCCGAGAACCAGACCTGGTCGCCCTTCACGAACAGCTCGACCCCGAACACGCCCAGGCCGCCCAGCGCGTCCGTGACCTTGGCGCCGATATCCTGCGCCGAGGCCAGGGCGGCGGCGCTCATCGCCTGCGGCTGCCAGCTCTCGACATAGTCGCCCTTCACCTGCCGGTGGCCGATGGGCGCGCAGAAGGAGGTCGCGATCGAGCCGTCCGCCGCCTTCGAGCGCACGGTCAGCAGGGTGATCTCGAAATCGAAGTCGATGCGGCCCTCGACGATCACCGTCGCCGTCTCGACCCGTCCACCGGACTGGGCGTAGGCCCAGGCGGCGCCCGCGTCCTCCAGCGCCTCGATCATCGACTGGCCCTTGCCCGAGGACGACATCACCGGCTTCACGAACACCGGCAGGCCGATGCGATGCGCCGCTTCCGCCAGTTCGGCCGCCGAGGTCGCGAAGGCGTAGGGGCTGGTCGGCAGGCCCAGTTCTTCCGCCGCCAGCCGCCGGATGCCCTCGCGGTTCATGGTCAGCTGGGTCGCGCGCGCGGTCGGGATCACGGTCGCCAGGCCGGCGGCCTCGATATGGGCCAGCACCTCGGTGGCGATGGCCTCGATCTCCGGCACGATGATGTGCGGCGCCTCGGCCATGATGACGCCGTTCAGCACCTGCGGGTCGGTCATCGGGATCACATGGCTGCGGTGCGCCACCTGCATGGCCGGGGCGTTGGGATAGCGGTCCACCGCGATCACCTCGGCGCCCAGCCGCTGCAGCTCGATGGCCACCTCCTTGCCCAGTTCGCCTGAACCCAGGAGCATGACCCGCACGGCGGTGTCGGATAGCGGCGTTCCCAATTTCATCGCGGGATCTCCAGTCAGTTTTCGGGCGGGAGGGCGTACAGCCGCCGGAAGGCGTCCAGCGCCGCGCCGTGATAGATGGTGGCGTGGTTCTCGGTCGGGCGGGGCTGATAGTCCCAGGTCACGCCGGGCATGGCGTACTGGCGCAGATTGCCCACCAGCACGTCCATGGCCGCCTGCATCTCCCCGCCTTCGTCGGCGATGGTCAGGATGAGGGTGCGGGGATCGTTCGAGTGATCCCGCAGATGGGCTCCGGCCTGTCGCGCCAGCTGCCCGCCGTCCCACCACAGGCTGGGGCTGACGGCGACATAGGCGTCGAACAGCTGCGGCTCCTTCAGGAAGGTCTCGACCACGAACAGGCCCGCCAGCGACTCGCCCATCAGGGCCGTCTCGCCGTTGGTGCGGAAGCGGCCCTCCACGAACGGCTGGACCTCCTTCCACAGGAAGTCGCGGAAGCGCGCCGACTGACCCTGCGTCGGATAGCGGGCGATCAGCTCCGGATCCTCGGTCGGCAGGGCCAGTTCGTTGCGGCGGTCGACCGAGGCGACGCCGACCACGATCACGTCCCGCGTCGTGCCGATGATGGTCCCCAGCTGGGCCAGGCCCGAGATGTGGTGGAAGTCCTGCGCCTGCCCGCCGTCCAGCAGGTAGAGCACCGGATAGGTCTTGCCGCTCTCGGCATAGCCGGGCGGCAGCCAGACGTTGATCTCCCGCGTCCCGCCATAGGTCGCGGAGGGCAGGGCGTAGGACTGGCCGATGACGATGGGCGTCGGTTCGGGGCCGGTGGTCTGCGCGGCCGCGGGGGTCGCGAAAGCCAGCAGGGCGATCAGGGCGGCGACGGCGCGGATCATCAGACGGTCTCTCCTTTGGCGGGTTCGATCAGGTCCCAGGCGTTGCCGTACAGGTCCTCGAACACCGCCACCACGCCATAGGGTTCATGCCGCGGCGCCTCGCGGAAGACGACGCCCGCCGCCGTCCATGCGGCGTGGTCGCGCGCGAAGTCGTCGGTCTCCAGGAACAGCCAGACCCGCCCGCCGGCCTGATCGCCGATGCGGGCGACCTGTTCCGGCGTCGTGGCCTTGGCCAGCACAAGGGCGGTGTCTCCGCCCTTCGGCGTCACCGTCACCCAGCGCTTGCGGCCCTGGTCGATATCGGCGGTCAGATCGAAGCCGAGCTTGCCGACATAGAAGGCGATCGCTTCGTCGTAGTCACGGACCAGCAGGCTGACGGCGCCGAGGCGGGACACGGCCTTACAGCCGCGCCTTGACCGCCGCGACCACGGCCTGGGTGGTGATGCCGAACTTCTCGTACAGCACTTCCGCCGGGGCCGAGGCGCCGAAGCCGGTCATGCCCACGAAGGCGCCGTCCTCGCCGATGAAGCGCTCCCAACCCTGCTGGATCGCGGCCTCGACGGCGACGCGCACCGTGCCCCGGCCGATGACCGAGGCCTGATAGGCCTTGGGCTGCTGGAAGAAGAGCTCGAAGCAGGGAACCGAGACCACGCGGGTCGGCGTGCCTTCGGCTTCCAGCTGGTCGGCGGCGGCCAGGGCCAGCGGAACCTCGGTGCCGGTGGCGAACAGGGTCGCCTTCGCCTCGCCCTTGGCGGCGCGTAGTTCATAGGCGCCCTTGGCCGTCAGGTTCTCCGACGAGGCCGCGACGCGCACGGCGGCGGTCTTCTGACGCGACAGGGCCAGGGCCGACGGGGCGTCCTTGGTCTGCAGCGCGATCTTCCAGGCTTCCATCGCCTCGATCGTGTCGGCCGGGCGGAAGACCAGCAGATTCGGAATGGCGCGCAGGGCGGCCAGGTGCTCGACCGGCTGGTGGGTAGGACCGTCCTCGCCCAGGCCGATGGAGTCGTGGGTCAGCACGTGGATCGCGCGCACGCCCATCAGGGCGCCCAGGCGGATCGCCGGGCGGCTGTAGTCCGAGAACACCATGAAGGTGCCGCCGTACGGGATGACCCCGCCGTGCAGCGCCAGGCCGTTCATCGCCGCGGCCATGCCGAACTCGCGGATGCCGTAGTTGATGTAGCGGCCCTCATAGGTCGGGGCGTCCAGGATCGGCGTGTCCTTGACGAAGGTGTTGTTCGAACCGGTCAGGTCGGCCGAGCCGCCGACCAGTTCCGGAACCGCCGCGAACAGCTCGTCCAGCGCCGCGCCCGACGACTGGCGCGTGGCCTGGGCGGGCTTGGTCTCGACCAGTTCGGCGATCTTGGCGTCCAGCTTGGCGAAGGCGCCGTCCGGCAGGTCGCCCTTCATGGCGCGGGTGAAGTCCGCCGCCTGCTTCGAGGCGTTCAGGCGGGCTTCCCACGCCTTGCGGTCCTTGGCGCCGCGGCGGCCGACCTTGCGCCAGGCCGACAGGATGTTCTCCGGCATTTCGAAGGGATCGTGATCCCAGGCCAGGCCCAGGCGGGTGGCGGCGATCTCGGCCGCGCCCAGCGCCGCGCCGTGAGTCTTGTGGCTGCCTTCCATGGTGGCGGCGCCCTTGCCGATCTTGGTCTTGCAGGCGATCAGCGTCGGCTTGTCCTGCTTGGCGGCCCAGGCCAGCACCGACTTGATGGACTTCATGTCGTGCCCGTCGACGGCCTTCACGGCCCAGCCGGCGGCCTTGAAGCGCGCCTTCTGGTCGGTGGCGTCCGACAGCGACACCTTGCCGTCGATGGTGATCTCGTTGTCGTCCCACAGCACCGTCAGCTTGTTCAGCTTCAGGCGGCCGGCCAGGGCGATGGCTTCCTGCGACACGCCTTCCATCAGGCAGCCGTCGCCGGCGATGACCCAGGTGCGGTGATCCACCAGATCGTCGCCGTACTTGGCCGCCAGATGACGCTCGGCCAGCGCGAAGCCGACCGAGGTGGCCAGGCCCTGACCCAGCGGACCCGTGGTGACCTCGACGCCCGGCATGTGGCCATACTCGGGGTGACCCGCCGTCTTCGACCCCCACTGACGGAAGTTCGACAGCTCTTCCTTGGTCGCGGCCTTGTATCCGGTCAGGTGCAGCAGGGCGTAGATCAGCATCGAGCCGTGGCCCGCCGACAGGATGAAGCGGTCGCGGTCGGCCCAGTCGGGACGGCTCGCATCGAACTTCATGAACTTGGAGAACAGCACGGTCGCCACGTCCGCCATGCCCATCGGCATGCCCGGGTGGCCGCTCTTCGCCTTCTCTACACCATCCATCGCCAGGACCCGGATGGCGTCGGCCATCTGCTTCGGAGTGGCTTTCGCGGATACGGCTTTGGCGTCGGTCACTGTGGAGACCTTTCGTCGGAAGGCGGAAAAAGGGAGGCGCGCCGCTTTACCCCGACGCGTGCGCGGGTTCTATACGGATTCTGGAGGTTCTGACCGGATGGATGCTGCATCGGCCGCAAAGGATCGCGTTGATCGGGCTCTCGCCCTGCTCGAACGCCGTCTGCTCGACCTGAAAAGCCGCGCCGCGGGAAGCAGCCGCGTGCCCGAAGATGATCTGTTCGCGCCCCAGCCGTCCAGCGAGACCGACCGCGCCCGGATTCACGAGCTCGAGGCCGCCGGCCGCGACGCCGCCGAGACCCTGGCCCGCGCCGCCGATGCGATTCGCCTGACCCTCTCCGAACAGGAGGGGCGCTGATGGCCACCGTCACGGTCGAGATCAACGGCCGTCCCTACGCTGTCGGCTGCGCTGACGGTCAGGAAGACCGGGTCCGCGCCCTGGCCGCCGAGTTCGACGGTCACGTCCGGCAGGTGTCGGGCGAGGTCGGTCACGTCGGCGACCTGCGCCTGTTCCTGATGGCCGGTCTGCTGCTGGCCGACGAACTGCACGAGGCCCGCACCAACGGCGGCGGCTCCGCCCCTGTGGGCGAGCCGGTCGCCACCACCGACGGCGTCGCCGAGGCGCTGAACGCCGTCGCCGCCCGCCTCGAGAAGATCGCTCAGGGACTTTAGGTCGCAGCGTCCAGTCTCGGCGCGCGATTGACTCATGATCTGTCATGTCTGATATTTCTGTAATGACAGAAATAAAGAAACTTCCCGGATCGCTCGAACGCTTCGTCCTCCATTGGGGCGAGATGGGCGGCTTCTGGGGCGTGAACCGCTCGGTGGCCCAGATCCACGCCTTCCTGATGACCGCCGACAAGCCGATGACCGCCGAGGACATCGCGGTCACGCTGGAGATGGCGCGGTCCAACGTCTCCAACTCCCTCAAGGAGCTGCTGGCCTGGAACCTGATCCGGCGGGTCCCGATCCGGGGCGACCGCCGCGACCATTTCGAGGCCGAGGTCGATGTCTGGGAGGTCGCCTCCCGCATCGCCGCCGGGCGCAAGGCCAAGGAAATCGATCCCGCGCTGGAGACCCTTCGCCAATGCGTGGCCGAGGCCGAAGCGGACCCGACGGTCCATCCGGTCGCGCTGAAGCGGTTGAGGGAGATGCTGGAGTTCACCGAGACGATCGACCGCTGGTACGGCCAGATCACCACGGTCGCTCGGCCCAAGTTGATGGCGCTGCTGAAACTGGGCGCCCGCATCGCGGCGCTCATTCCCGGCGGCAAGTAATGAAGAGGAGGGGACGGTGGGGGCTGTTGCAACGATCAGGACCGGGATCCAGCCGCAGGACGGCGAGCTCGCCGACCTCCGCTTCCGCGCCCTGCTCCCCGCCGAGGACTGGGCCGCGCTTCCTCTCGCCGTGCGCCGCCGCTTCTCCAAGCGGATGAAGGGCGGCGCCACCGTCGTCTATCGCGGCGAGGTCGTCGCCGTCGAAGCGCATCCGATGGGCCGCCTGCTGGCCCAGGCCGCCCGGCTGATCGGCGGCCCCTTGCCGCTGGTGTTCAAACCGGGCGCCGCGGTGGTCGCCGTCACCGAGGACGCCGTCGGTCGAGGTCAGGTCTGGAGCCGCATGTATGTGCGCAAGACCGGCTTCCCGCAGGTGATCCACAGCGCCAAGCGCTTCGCCGGCCCCACGGGATTGGAAGAGCATGTCGGCGGCGGCGTCGGCATGGCCCTGACCGTGGCGGCGCAAGAGGGCGCGCTGGTATTCCGCAGCGCCTTCTATTTCGCGACCGTGCTGGGCCTGCGCCTTCGCCTGCCGCGCTGGACCGAGCCCGGCGCCCTGACCATCACCCACTGCGACCTGGGCGAGGGGCGCTTCGCCTTCACCCTGGCGCTGGACCATCCACTGCTCGGCCGCCTGCTCGGCCAGGACGCGGTCTTCCACGACGCCTGAAGCGAAAGGGAAACACCTTTCTTCTTTGTCATTTGCGAAGATGTAACAGCGCTTATACATCTTTCGGCATGACCTATTCGCAGCGCACCCACGGCGTCCTGCTTCGCCGCCTGATCGAGCATCTCGACGGCGCTGTGGAGCAGGCCTACGTCAATGCGGGCCTCGACTACCGCCCACGCTTCACGCCGATCCTGCGCGCCCTGGTGAACCATGGCCCGGCCAGTCTCCGCGTCCTGTCGGCGCGAACCGGCGTTACCCATTCGGCCGTCAGCCAGACCGTCAGCCAGATGGCCAGGCGGGGTTGGGTCGCGCTGGAGCCGGGCGTCGACGCCCGCGAACGCATCGTCGCTCTGACGCCCTTCGCGACAGAGCAGCTCCCCCTGCTGGAGCGCTGCTGGGCCGCCACCGCCGCCGCGGCGTCGGGGCTCGACGCCGACATCGGCCAACCGCTGGCTGACGTGCTGACCCGCGCCCTCGAGGCCCTCGACCGCCAACCCTTCTCCGACCGCCTCGCCGCGGCGTCCTCCCCCCAAACCGGAGCTGACCGATGACCCGTTTCCGCCTCGCCGTGTCCGTTTGCGCCCTGGCCTGCCTGACGGGTTCCCCTGTGCTGGCCCAGCGCGCCGCCCCCGTGGCGGTCGCCCGAGCCGACCACGCCGCGACCCTGACCGCTGCCCAGCGGACAACCGCAGTGGCCGCCATCATCAGCGCCGTCGAGGCCCGCTACGTCTTCCCCGACCGCGTGCCCGCCATCCGCGACCGGCTCAATGAAGGCCTGTCCAGCGGTCGCTACGACACCGCCGACCCGGGCGCTTTCGCCGAGCGGATCAGCGCCGATCTGCGATCGTCCAGCGGCGACGGCCACATGTACATGAACAACGCCCCGGCCCAGTACGCCGCGGCGGTCGCTTCCGCAGGCGATGTCTTCGACAATCCCGAGCTCGCAGCCATCTGGGCAGCCTCCGCCCGGCGCGCCAATCACGGCCTGGCCGAGATGCGCATCCTGCCGGGTAACATCCGCTACCTGCGCATCACCCAGTTCCATTGGGTGGCCGACCGCACCGGCCAGGCCTATGACGACGCCATGCGATTCCTGCGCGACGGGGACGCCTTCATCATCGACCTGCGCGGCAACGGCGGCGGCGATCACGCGGCGGTCCGCTACCTGCTCAGCCATTTCATGAAGCCGGACCAGCTGGACATCACCTTCCTGGAGGCCGGCAAGGAGCCGGTCCAGTCGCGCACCCTCGATAACCTTCCCGCCGGCCGCCTGACCGGCAAGCCGCTCTATGTCCTGATCAGCCCGCAGGTCGGCTCGGCGGCCGAGGCCTTCGCCTACGACGTCCGCCAGTTCCACCTCGGGACCCTGGTCGGCGCGACCACGGCGGGCGCGGCCAACAACAACACCTTCGTCCCCATCGCGCCCGGCTTCATGCTCAGCGTCTCCTACGGGCGTCCGGTGCATCCGGTCTCCGGAACCAACTGGGAGGCCGCGGGCGTCAGCCCAGACATCGCGGTCGATCCCGTCACCGCGCTGGACGCGGCGACCACGCTGGCCCTGGCCGGCCTGCTGGAGCGGACGGACGCCGATCCGGTCGATCGCGCGGGCTGGGAGTGGGCCCGAACGGGTGTCGAGGCCCGTCTGAATCCTGTCAGCCTGCCCGCCGCTCGGCTCGCGCCCCTGGCCGGAACCTACAGCGGCCGCGCCATCCTGTTCGAGGACGGCGGCCTCGTCTGGCGACGGTCGAACGGCCAGAAGGCCAGGCTGCGGCCCATGACCGCCGACGGCCTCTTCAGCGTCGAGGGCTACGACGACCGCGTGCGCCTGCGCCTGACCGGCGACGCGCTGGAGATGCAGTGGGTCGACGAGCCCGCGCCGTCACGCTTCCCCAGGGACTGACGCGCCGGCCATTGTTCCGCCCCGGGTGAAGGACTATCTTGCTCGGCGGCGGGTCCTGCTGCGGCCCACGTCGAAGGCAACATTTCCTCGCGACCTTAATTCACTCGAAGGGATCTGTCCCTGTTTGGGCTCGAGGGCCCGGGCACACGGAGCCCACCTGGCTACCCAGGTCGAGAGGATTTAAACGCCCTTCACGGTTCTTGCGGCGCCGCCACCCTTTCTCCCCGGAGCTGACGATGAAGCGCGGCTGGTTCGGACCCAAGGCGTTCGGCTGGGGCGCGTCCCCGGCCTCGTGGGAGGGTTGGGCGGCCACCGCTGTCATGATCCTGGCCATGATCGGCGCCGGTCTCCTCATCGATCCGGCTGACGGCGCCCTCGCCTGGAGCGCGCGGGGCCTCATCATCGCCGTCTATCTCGCCGTCGTCGCCTTCACCTACCGCAGCGACGCTCGGACTTCGCTTTGACCCCTCATGACAAGGCGGCCCTGCGCGCCGAGGCCCGCGCCCTGCGCAAGCGCCTGGCCGGACTCGATCCCGAGGCCGCCTCCCGCGCCGCCGACCATGTCGGAGCCCTCCCGCCGGGCGATCCGGTCGCGGTCTATCGCGCCATCGGCTCCGAACTGGACATGGGCGCCCTGTCCCTGGCCCTGACCCGTCAGGGGCGGACCCTGTGCCTGCCGGTGGTGACGGCGCTCGACGCGCCGATGGTCTTCCGCCTGTGGACGCCGGGCGAACCGCTGGAGCTGGACCAGGCCGGCGTTCCCGCGCCCCTGCCTCTGGCCGAAGCCGTGACGCCGGAGCTGATCCTCGCCCCCCTGCTGGCCTTCGACGCCAGGGGCGGCCGGCTGGGGCAGGGGGGCGGCTATTACGATCGCACCTTCGCCGCCCTGCCGGACGCGATCCGCATCGGTTTCGCCTACGCCGGACAGCAGGTCGAGGACCTGCCGCTCGAAGGGCACGACATCCGCCTGCATGGCGTTCTGACCGAGGTCGGCTATACCGCCGCCCGAAAGGTACTCTGAATATGCGTCTCGCGTTCTTCGGCGATGTGGTCGGCAAGTCCGGCCGCGACGGCCTCACCGACCACCTGCCCGGTCTCAAGCGGGACCTGAAGCTCGACTTCGTGGTGGTCAACGCCGAGAACGCCGCGGGCGGTTTCGGCATCACCGAGCACACGGCCAACGAGCTGTTCATGGCCGGCGCCGACTGTCTGACGCTGGGCAACCACAGCTGGGACCAGCGCGAGGCCCTGACCTATATCGTGCGGGAGCCGCGCCTGATCCGGCCGCTCAACTATCCGCGTCTGATGGACGCCCCCGGCGCCGGCGCCAATCTGTTCGAGACCCATTCGGGCAAGACGGTGCTGGTCATGAACGCCCTCGGCCGCATCCACATGGACGCCGTCGACGATCCCTTCGGCGCCGTCGAGAAGGAACTGGCCGCCTGTCCGCTGGCCATCGCCGCCGACGCCATCATCGTCGACATGCATTGCGAGGCGACCAGCGAGAAGATGGCCATGGGCCATTTCTGCGACGGCCGCGCGTCGCTGGTGGTCGGCACCCACACCCACGTCCCGACCGCCGACTGCCAGATCCTGCCCGGCGGCACGGCCTACCAGACCGACGCCGGTGGCTGCTGCGACTATGACTCGGTCATCGGCAACGAGAAGGAAGAGCCCCTGCGGCGCTTCACGACGCGTCTGTCTGGCGGCCGCTACACCCCCGCCCACGGCCCGGCCACCATCTGCGGCGTCTATGTCGAGACCGACGACCGCACCGGCCTAGCCACCCGCGTCGAACCCATCCGCGTCGGCGGCCGCCTGAGCCAGGCGATCCCGGTCGTCTGAGGGATTGACGCGAAAGATTACATACGTAATCTCACTGGATTACAAACGTAATCCAGAGGGCGCCATGTCGACCATCCGTCTCACTGCCATCGGCGCCGCGGCGTCGCTCATCCCCGGACTGGCGCTCGCGCAGACCCGGATCACCCCGGCTGTAGTGTTCGCCGACGCCGCGCCGGCGATGAAGCTCATCATGGTGCTGCTGCTGGTCTCAGCGATCGCCGCCATCGTCGTCACGGTGCTCAAGGTCCTGTCGGGTCCTCGGTTGACCGGCGGATCGGCCTATCTCCAGGCCCTGCGTCTGGGCGGGCCTTTGATCGGCCTGCTGGGTGCGGCCTACAATGTGCTGATGATCAACATCGCCATCGCCAACAGCGGCGAGCAGCCGCCGTATCACGTCATGGCGCCGGGCGTGGCCGAGGCGGCCTTCCTGTTCGTGCTGGGCCTGATCGCGGGCGTGGTCGCGGTCATCTGCAACTGGATCGTCGAGGCGCGCATCGACCGCGCGGTGCTGCGGTCCTGACCCGCATCGCCGTCACCGAGGCGGAGAGCGCCGTCCTCGCCGCCCTGTGGCGCTGCGGGCCGCTGTCCGCCGCCTCCCTGATGGACGAGGTCAAGTCGCGCCAGCCGTGGGGCGACGCCACCATCAAGACCCTTCTGCATCGCCTCATGCAGAAGGGGGCGGTCCGCTCCGAGCGCGAGGACGGGCGCCAGCGCTATCACGCTGTGTTGGCGCGCGACGTCTGGCTGGACGCCGAGATCGGCGACCTCGTCGACCGGCTGTTCGGCGGGGATTTCGAGGCGTTGGTCGCGCATGCGCGGCGGGACCGGTCGGACAAGGGCTGAACCTGTCCAAGACTTAACTCGCCCCACCGCATCCGTGCGTTACAGCCGACGCCTCATAGAGGTGAAAGCCTCCGGGGAGATCATCATGCTGAAAGTCGTCGCGGCCCTCGTCGCCCTTGTCCTGCCGACCGCCGCCATTGCCCAGACCGCCGCACGGGCGCCTGAACCCGCGCCCATCGAGGTGATGATCCTCGGCAGCTATCACATGGATAATCCGGGTCAGGACGTTCACAACGCCCGCATCGACTCGGTCCTGACGCCGGAGAAGCAGGCCCAGCTTCAGGCCGTGTCGCGGGCGCTGGCGCGGTTCAACCCCACCGCCCTGGGCATCGAGCGGATCGCGGACGACCGGACGACCCTGCTCGATCAGGCCTATCCGAACTACACGACCGCCGACGTGCTGACCGACGCCGACGAGCGGGTGCAGATCGGCTACCGGCTCGCCCACGACCTGGGGATCCAGCGCGTCTACGCCATCGACGAGAACGACCGCGAAGGCCAACCCTCCTACTTCCCGTTCGACGAGGTGATCCAGTGGGTGCGCGCCAACGGCCGCGACGCCGACTTCGCCGCGCTGAACGATCAGATGGGCGCCATCTCGGCCGAGATGGAACGCCGCCAGCACACCGGCACGGTGGCTGAACTGCTGGCTTGGATGAACACGCCCGAGCACATCGCCTACGGTCAGGGCGTCTACGCCCAGCTCCTGACGTTTGGCGCCGGCGACGCCCAGCCGGGCGCCGTCCTCAACGGCCGCTGGTACACCCGCAACGCCGTCATCTTCGCCCACCTGAGGCAGGTCGCGCGACCGGGCGACCGGATCGTGATCCTTTACGGCGCCGGCCACAACTACTGGCTCCGCCAGATGGTCAGCACCACGCCGGGCTACAAGCTGGTCGAGCCCAACGACTACCTGCTGCCCTAGGGCGCGACCGCCCGGGCGTCCAGCAGGCGGCGGCGCAGGGCCGACAGTTCGGCCGCGCGCGCGGCGGGCGTGTGCGTTTTCATCACGTGGTCCTGGCCGGTGCGGGCCAGGGCCAGGCGCCGTTCCGGATCGGTGATCAGGGCCTCGATGGCGGTCGCCAACGCATCAGCGGTCAGAGGCTCGACATAGACGGCGTGCGGACCGCTGACCTCCCGCAGACCGCCTCGGCCGGAAGACACCAGGGCCGCTCCGGCGGCGTGGGCCTCCAATGCCGACAGGCCCAGCGGCTCGGCCCAGACGGACGGGACCACGGCGATGGCGGCGCGCCGCGTCGCCTCCCGCACCTCGGTCAGCGGGGCATGGGGCCGGATGACGACCCGGTCCGTGCGCGCCAGCATCCGCTCGACGTGAGGTCCGGCCCAGCCCACGTGTTTCCGCCAGTCGCCGAGGAACAGCTCCGCCCGCCACTCGGGATGCCGGTTCAGCACGTCCGGCAGCGCCTCGCACAGCAGGTCCATGCCCTTCTCCGGAATGGCGCGACCGGCGAAGACGATCAGCGGCTCACGGGTGTCCGGGGATGCAGCCCATAGCGTGGCGTCGATCGGATTTCGCACCGCGAAGGCGCGATCGGCGAAGGTGGGATAGACTGCGATAAAGGCGGCGCGGGACGCCTCGCTGACGAAGATCAGCCCGTCGAACGCCTTGTAGCGCTGGCGGTAGCGCCACATGTCGATCGGGTTGCGAGGCGGTTTGACGTCGTTGTGGCGGTACAGCAGCCGAAGCGCCTTTGGGAACCGACGGGCCAACCGGGCGGCGCTGATGGCGTGCTGGTGAAACTCGATGATGTCCGGCGCGAAGGCTTCCAGGGCTTGGACCAGACGCTCGTGGCGGTCGCCGCCCGCCGGCGTGACGTGCACCGGCAGATCGCCGTGCGTCCTGGCGCCCTCGTCGCAGAAGATCTTCAGGACTTCGTCTTCGCCCGCCTGCTTGGCCAGCGTCCGGATCACCGTCTCGATGGAGTTCGGCTGCTCAACAGCGAACAGGCCGCCCGGGGGCAGGACGATCGCGATTCTCATTCGGCGGGGGCGCTCGGGACGAACGATTCCAGCTCGGCGATCTCACGCGTCCGGTTGTCGATGACCGCCTGTGCCGACCGGCGGATGCGCGGGTCCCGGGAGTCCGCCAGAACGGCGCGCGCCGTGGTGATGGCCTCGCGGTTCTCCCGGATCATCACCTCGGCGTAGGCGGCCTCGGCTTCGGTGGGCGCGGCCGGGGGACGAACCCCTTGAGGCGCGGCGCTCTCGTCATAGGTCACGGTCGCCGACTGGTTCGCCGCCGCCGTCTCGCGCAGGGCCTGCTCGACCGGGTCGCCGCCGCCGTCGCAGGCGGCCAGCGTCAGGATTGCAGCCAGCCCTGACACGGCGACGCGCATCAGCCGTTCATCCAGTTCGGCATCCAGCTTTCGTGCATCTCGCGCAGGTGATCCAGCGGCAGGGTGAACAGCTCGCCCGAGCGGAAGTCCCGGCCCTTGGCGCGTCCGACGACCGACGCGTGCAGGCCGGCGGCCTGGGCCTTGGCGATGACCTCGGTCGGGTCGGACACGGCGACCAGGTAGCGGGCCTGGTCTTCGCCGAACAGGAAGACGTGGGCGTGGGTCGCCGAGGTGGCGTCCAGCTCGACCCCGACGTCCGAGGCCAGGGCGATGTCCGCCGCCGCGCCGATCAGGCCGCCGTCGGACAGGTCGTGGACGCAGGTCAGGTCGCCCTTCGTGATCAGGTCGCGCACGAAGTCGCCTGTCTTGCGCTCCAGCTTCAGATCGACGGGCGGCGGGGCGCCGTCCTCGCGGCCCAGCACTTCGCGCAGATAGATCGAGGCGCCCAGCTCGCCGTGCGTCTCGCCGATCAGCACCAGCACGTCGCCTTCGACAGCGCCGCCGAAGCCGACGGTCACGTCATAGTTGGACAGCAGGCCCACGGCGCCGACCGTCGGGGTCGGCGGGATCGCGGCGCCGTTGGTCTCGTTGTAGAGGCTGACGTTGCCGCTCACGACCGGGAAGTCCAGGTCGCGGCAGGCCTCGGCCATGCCGTCGATCGCGCGCACGATCTGGCCCATGATTTCGGGGCGCTGCGGGTTGCCGAAATTCAGGTTGTCGGTGATCGCGATGGGCAGGGAGCCGACGGCGGTCAGGTTGCGCCAGGCCTCGGCCACGCATTGCTTGCCGCCCTCATAGGGGTCGTTCTGCACGTAGCGCGGGGTGCAGTCCGAGGTGACGGCCAGCCCCTTGTCCGTCCCGTGCACGCGGACCACCCCGGCGTCCGCGCCGGTGGACGAATCCTGCAGGGTGTCGGCCATCACGTGACGGTCGTACTGCTCCCAGATCCAGCGCTTGGAGGCCATGTCGGGGCAGGTCAGCACCTTGATCACCGCATCGACCCAGCTCTCGGGGGCGGGGACCTCCTTGGGATCGAGGCGCGGGTGCAGCGCCGGCTGGACCCAGGGACGGTCGTACATCGGCGCGTCGTCGAACAGCGGGGCCAGCGGCACGTCGCAGACCGTCTCGCCGTGATGCTTCAGCACCAGGCGGCCGGTGTCGGTGGTCACGCCGATCACGGCGGCGTCCAGGCCCCATTTCTCGAAGATGCGGTGGCCGTCGGCCTCGCGGCCCGGCTTCAGGACCGCCAGCATGCGCTCCTGGCTTTCCGACAGCATCATCTCATAGGCGGTCATGCCCTCTTCGCGCTGGGGTACGGCGTTCATGTTCAGCTCGATGCCGACGCCGCCCTTGCCGGCCATCTCGACCGACGACGAGGTCAGGCCCGCCGCGCCCATGTCCTGGATCGCGGCCACGGCGCCCGAGGCCATCAGCTCCAGCGTCGCCTCGATCAGCAGCTTCTCGGCGAACGGGTCGCCGACCTGCACGGTGGGGCGCTTCTCGTCCGAATCCTCGTCGAACTCGGCCGAGGCCATGGTCGCGCCGTGGATGCCGTCGCGGCCGGTCTTGGAGCCGAAATAGACCACGCTGAAGCCCGCCGACGGCGCGGCCGAGTAGAAGATCGCGTCCGACTTCGCCAGGCCCACGCACATGGCGTTGACCAGGATGTTGCCGTTGTAGCCGGCGTGGAAATTCGTCTCGCCGGCCACGGTCGGAACCCCGACGCAGTTGCCGTAGCCGCCGATGCCCGAGACCACGCCCGAGACCAGACGCTTGGTCTTCTCGTGGTTCACGTCGCCGAAGCGCAGGGCGTTCAGCAACGCCACCGGGCGCGCGCCCATGGTGAAGACGTCGCGCATGATGCCGCCCACGCCCGTCGCCGCGCCCTGATAGGGCTCGATGTAGGACGGGTGGTTGTGGCTCTCCATCTTGAAGATGCAGGCGTCGCCGTCGTCGATGTCGATGACGCCGGCGTTCTCGCCCGGCCCACAGATGACGCGCGGTCCCTTGGTCGGGAACTTGCCCAGATGGATCTTGGAGGATTTGTACGAGCAGTGCTCGGACCACATCACCGAGAAGACGCCCAGTTCGACATGGTTGGGCTCGCGGCCCAGCCGGTCGAGGACGACCTGATATTCGTTCGGGGCCAGGCCGTATTCGGCGGCCAGCTCGGCCATGGTCTTTTCAGGAGCGCTCATGGCCCGGCCTTCTAGCGACAGAAGACCCCTCTGTCAGCCTTGCAGAGCGGAACATCGGCCCCGCGTGGCCATTGAATCGGGGAACGCCCGCTGAAGGAGCCTCCCATGCCCGACCAGCCCATCGATCCGGCCGCCACGCCGGAAGACCCGGACACCCCGACCATCGCGGCTGATGACGCCGGCGCCACGGCCTTGGCCGAACGCGCCGCCCGCGAGGCGGCTAATGACGACGGCGGACAGGAGGACGACTGATGCGCCGCGACGACATCACCCCCGACCATCAGCAGATGGACCTTTCGAACGATCCGGTGGAGGCGGCCCGGCTGAAGGCGCTGGCTCCCGAACTGGCCATGGCCAGCCGCCAGCGCCTGACCGGTTCGGCCACGGGCGTCGGCAGCGTCGGCTTCGACGAATCAGGCGCGTTCGACGTGGGCGCCGCGGATGACGACCCCGATGACGCCGAGCCCGGCGCCCCGCCCTTCGCCGGACGCCTCTAGTTCGGTTTCTCGACCGGCGGCTTCAGCCGGAAGGTCAGGATGAAGGCGCCGACCAACGTCAGGCCGGACGCGACCATCGCGCCGCCCGCCAGCGCCGGATTGCGCTCAACCTCGGCCACGAACACCCCCAGCAGGCCCCAGGCGATCGGCAGGGCGTAGGCGGGCGTGCGCAGCGTCCATGTGACGGCCAGCGCCTTCACCATCACGACCACGATGGCCAGCAGGGCCCACACGGTGGGGGACAGCACGGTCGGCAGGTCGCCGTTGCCGGTCAGCACCGTCAGCAGGTTCACCGGGGCGGCCACGCCCAGCCAGCCCGCCAGCAGGGCCAGCGGCCAGACCACGGTCCAGCGCTCCCGGTCGGTACGGGGCAGGGCCCGGATGGTCCGAGCGTTGAGCAGCAGCGGAACCAGCAGCACCAGCAGCGAGCCGAAGATCAGGATCACCGTGCCGGCCTCCCAGTCCACGGCCGCCGCCACGATCCACCAGCCGATGCCGAGGAAGGCCGCCGCCGACGGCCAGCCCAGCCGGGTCAGCAGCGCGCTCTCGCCCGTCGCGGGCAACGCCTGCCGCACGGCGTAGATCAACAGCCCCAGATAGATCACGCCCCAGATGGCGAAGGCGTAGCCCGCCACCTTCAGGGTCGCGTCGCTGTCCGCCGCGAACTCGCCCGCGGTCTGGCCCCAGCCCAGCAGCATCTGCGCCTGGGCGACGACGACGGCGAAGACCGCGCAGGCCAGAACGATCAGACGCCGGGTCTGCTGGGCGGCGGTGGGGCGGATGATGGACGACATGCAAGCTCCTGCGGCGACGCTTCATCGGAACCGCCGCGCCCCGGACCGGTTCCCTCTTCATATCTGCGGAGAAGACCGATGGCTGAAGAGAAACCCCATTTCGAAACCGACTTCGTCCAGACGGACCGCGCGCGCGAGCAGGGCCTCGGCCTCGGCGAGCGTGAGCTGAAGGCTCAGCGCGATCCGGGCGGGATCGTCACGCCCGATGTCGACGAGGATGACGAGCCGGGCGATCCGGTGGTCCGCAATATCGCGGACGATCTGGAAAACTGACGGTCAGCGTCTCTCGCGCGCCGGATTGCCCATCACGGTCGCGCCCGAAGCCACGTCCCGGGTGACGACCGATCCTGCGCCGACGACGGCGTCCTCGCCGATGGTCACGCCCGGCAGGATCAGCGCCCCGCCGCCGATCCAGACGTTGCGCCCGATCACGATGGGCTTGCCGAATTCCACGCCGCGCGCCCGCTCGCCGGGATCGCGCGGATGGTCGGCGGTCAGGATCTGCACCCCCGGCCCGATCTGCGTCAGGTCGCCGATCTCGACCTCGCACACGTCCAGGATCACGCAGTTGAAATTCAGAAAGACATTGCGGCCCAGACGGATGTTGTAGCCGTAGTCGCAATGGAAGGGCGGGCGGATCACCGCGCCTTCGCCGACCTCGCCCAGCCGCTGGCGCAGCAGGTCGCGCCGGTCCGCCGGCGTCGCCGCCAGCGAGGCGTTGTAGCGCACCATCCACTGCTTGGCGGCGATCTGGTCGGCCTGAAGTTCGGGATCGCCGGGATTGTACGGCTGCCCCGAGATCATCTTCTGGCGTTCACTGATGAACATGGGCGCCCCTTCGCTCTCCAGTCCGGAGAACGACCGCTCGGGCGGCCCGGGTCAAGCCCGATCAGGCGGCGTTGTAGATGCTCTGGAACAGGGTGGCGCCGTCCGCCGAACCCAGTTCGGCCTCGAAGGCCCGGTCCGGGTGCGGCATCATGCCCAGCACGTTGCCGCGCGCGTTCTGGATGCCGGCGATGTCGGCGACGGAGCCGTTGGGGTTGTCGACGTAGCGGAACACGACCTGGCCCTCGCCCTCAAGCCGCGCCAGCGTCTCGGCGTCGGCGAAGTAGTTCCCGTCGCCGTTGCCCTGGGTCATGACGACCTCGCGCTGGCCCTGGTAGCCCGAGGTGAAGCGGGTCTGGCCGTTCGCGACCGTCAGGCTGATCGGCTTGCAGACGTATTTGAGGCCCGAGTTGCGCAGCAGGGCGCCCGGCAGCATCCCGGCCTCGCACAGGACCTGGAAGCCGTTGCAGATGCCCAGGACAGCCACGCCGTCGTCGGCGGCCTTGCGGATCGCCTGCATGATCGGGGCCTGCGCCGCCATCGCGCCGCAGCGCAGATAGTCGCCATAGGAGAAGCCGCCCGGCAGGACGATCAGGTCGAGGCCCTGCGGCAGCTCGGTCTCCTGGTGCCACACCATCTGGACCTGCTCGCCGGTGGAGCGTTCGACGGCGACCTTGCAATCGCGATCACAGTTGGAACCGGGGAAGACGATGACGGCTGCGCTCATGGCGCGGCCTCCTAGCAGGGTTTGGGGCGTTTGTCAGGCCGCCGTGACGGGCGGGCGCGAGACGCGTCCGTCCAGCCAAGCCCAGAGCCAGATGGCCAAGCCGCCCAGCGTCAGTCCCACGGCCACCCAGCCCGTCGAACCCCAGCCGAATCCGGCCGCCACCGCCGCGCCCGCCAGCAGCGGGCCCAGCGCGTTGGCGGTGTTGAAGGCCGAGTGATTCAGGGCCGCCGCCAGCGTCTGCGCCTCGCCCGCCACATCCATCAGCCGGGTCTGCAGGATCGCGCCCAGTCCGCCGCCGGCGCCGACGCACAGCACGATGACCAGCATCGACCACAGGTGATGCGAGGCCAGCGGATACAGGGCCAGGGACGCCGCGCTCCAGATCAGCACTCCGGCCGCGGCCTTGAAGCCGAACCGGTCTCCGGCCCAGGCGCCCAGCAGGTTGCCGCTGAACATGCCGACCCCGAACACGGCGAAGACCCAGGGCAGAACCTCCGGACCCACGCCCGTCACCTCCCGCAGGGTCGAGGCCAGATAGGCGTAGACCGCGAACATGCCGCCGAAGCCGATCGCGCTGACGCCGAGCGTCAGCCAGACCTGCCGGTTCTTCAGCGCCTTCAGTTCGCGCAGGGGGCTGGCGTCCGGGTGCGCCGGGTCGCGCGGCGCGAACAGGGCCACCAGCGTCATGGTCAGCACCGCCAGCATCCCGACGATTCCGAAAGTCCAGCGCCAGCCGTGCGCCTGGCTGATCAGATTGACCACCGGCACGCCCAGCACGGTCGCGAGGGTCAGTCCCATCAGCAGGGTCGACACCGCCCGGGTGCGGAATTTCAGTGGTACGATCGAGGCGGCGACCAGCGCCGCGACGCCGAAATAGGCCCCGTGCGGCAGACCGCTGAGGAAGCGGAACACCAGCATGGTCTCGAAATTCGGCGACAGGGCGCTCAGCGTATTGGCCGCCGCGAACAGGCCCATGAGCACGATCAGCAGGATCCAGCGCGGCAGCCGCGCCCCGAAGGCGGCCAGCAGGGGCGCGCCCACCACCACCCCGGCCGCATAGGCGCTGATGGCGTGGCCGGCGGTCGGCTCGTCGACGCCCAGGCCTCTGGCGAAGTCCGGAAGCACGCTCATCGCCGCGAACTCGGTGATCCCGATGGCGAACCCGCCCATCGCCAGAGCCGTCAGCACCAGGCTGACCGCCAGGGGGCCGCGCGCCGGCGTTTCGGAAACGACATCGGCGTCGCTGCAAGTCGTGCAGTCGGCAGGGGACATGGCGATCACCGGGGAGGAGAGAATGTTGCACTGCAACATGGGCGGCGCCCTCGCCGCCTTCAACCCGGCGCGTCTGGACGGCGATCACTTACCGTTGCGGGACGGCCTCAGCCCTGGCCGGTGTTCTCGTAGGTGGCGGTGATCGTCGCCTTGGCCAGGGTGTGGAAATGCAGGTTGAAGCCGAACACGGCGCCCGAATTGTCCGGCGTCACGTCCAGCTTGTCCGTATCCACGGCGAAGACGGTGAAGATGTAGCGGTGCGGGCCGTGGCCGGGAGGCGGGGCGGCGCCGCCGAAGCCGGGCGCGCCGAAGTCCGTGCGGCCCTCGACCGCGCCGGCCGGGACGGGACCGCCGGCGGGGAGTTCGCTCACCTCGGCCGGGATGTTGGCCACGGTCCAGTGCCAGAAGCCCGAGCCCGTCGGCGCGTCCGGATCATAGCAGGTGACCGCGTAGCTCTTCGTGCCCTCGGGCGCGCCCGACCACTTCAGATGCGGCGAGGCGTTGCCCTTGGCCTGCACCTGCGCGTCCGGCAGCACGCCGCCGTCGGTGATGTCGTTGGAGGTCAGGGTGAAAGGCATGCTCGCTCCGGGCTTCCGCGTCCGTCGAGCCTAACGCATCAGATACTGCGCCGTCGCGTCCCTGCGAAACTTCCGTTGTGGAGGATCGGCATGCGGCAGCTGTACGGCCGCGGACACGAGGTGATCGAGCTCCCGACTCATCGCGAAGCGGTTGCGCCTGCCGGATTTTCCCGCTTGAGTAAGATCAGACATCAAGCGTGGCCGTGTCCCAGACGCTCTTTCATTTCACGACCGAAGAGGAGGTTCGCCGTACGGCTCAGTTCCGTCGCGACATGTTCGAAGGCTCGGGCAACCTCGACGAGGACACCCTGGCCGTCGATGAGGATTTCGACGCCAGCTCCAATTGCGTCGTCGTCGGAATTGTGGAGCGCGACGAGATCATGGCCGTGATGCGAATTCATGTTCTCGGGGGCAAGGTGAGGACATCTCCCGCGCACCACGTCTTTCCCGACGTGCTTGGCCCTGAACTGGACCGAGGGGTTCGGATCGTCGATTCCAGCGGGTTTTGCGTACGGTCGGCGCTGTCCAGGGAGCGGATCGATGCGGCGTACAGGCTGCTCGCCGTGTCCATCCACATCGCCGGACGGCTCTCGCCGTCAAAGATGATCGCGACGGCCCGCGGAAAGCACGGCCTGTTCTATCGGCACGTCTTCGGGGGAAGGTTGGCGTGCGAGGCCCGGAGCTATCCCGGGCGGCGTCATCCGCTTTCCCTCTACATTCAGGACACCGGCGATCTTGTCGCCCGGTTGGACAACAGGGGCGAACGCCGCTTCCAGCTCGACGGGGCGGACCGCGCGATCGTCGACGGCGCGTTGAAAACGGTCATGGACCGAAGGGGCGAGGGATGATGGCGCAGCTGGACGAGGTCGATCCGCCCCGGACGCTGCAAATGGCCGGCGGGATCATCCGCCATATCGAGGCCCTGATCGCCCGGACATCGCCCGTGGGGGACAGCCACTTCTTCGATCCGGCCCTGTTTCCCTGGACGTCCGTGCTGGAGGCGGCCCATCCGGATATCGTGCGGGAACTGGCGGCGTTGACCGCCAACCTGGACGAGGTGCCGGGGTTCGAGGTGATCTCCACGGACCAGGAAAAACTCACCAACGACGGCCGCTGGAAAACCTACTTCTTCCGCGGCTACGGCGTCGATTTTCCGGACAACTGCCAAGCCTGCCCCAAGACGTGGGCGGCGTTGCGGAAGATACCGCGGATGACCACCGCCTTCTTCTCGATACTCGAGCCGATGAAGCGGATTCCGCCCCATCGCGGTCCTTACAAGGGCGTCCTTCGCTATCACCTCGGCCTGGTGGTGCCTCGCGCCGCCGAGAACGCCTGGCTGGACGTCGGGGGCGAGCGCCGCCATTGGCGGGCTGGAGGAAGCCTCGTCTTCGACGACAGCTTTGTCCACAGCGCGGGCAATGACACGGATGAGATCAGGGTCGTCCTCTTCGTGGACTTCGTCAGGCCTCTGCCGTTCCCGGTTTCCCTGCTCAACGAACTGGTGATCGGCCTTATCAGCCGATCGCCCTATGTGCGTGAGGCAAAGCAGAACTACGACGACTGGCGGGCCCGACGCCGTGAGAGCGCCCGGTGATTCTAGTGCGCCGCGCCCTTGACCGCGGGGGTGAAGGCGCTGTCGTCCATGAGCCCGCCGGCCAGGGCGGCGGCGAACACCACGCACCCGCCGACGATAAAGAGGACGACCAGCAGCTTCAGGACGCGTTTCACGCGACCTCGATGCGGTAGCTTTCGATCACGGTGTTGGCGAGCAGCTGCTCGCACATCTTCTTGGTCTCGGCGGCGGGGTCGCCTTCGCCGTTGAAATCGAACTCGATCAGCTTGCCGACGCGGGCGTTGGCCACGCCGCCCCAGCCCAGACCGTTCAGCGCGCCTTCGACGGCCTTGCCCTGAACGTCCAGAACGCCGGGTTTCAGGAACACATGCACCTTCACCTTGGCCATTAGTGCAGTCCCCCCTGAATCACCGTCGGCATGCCCTTCATGATTCCCAGGCGACGCGCGACTTCCGTATAGCTTTCGATGACATTGCCCAGATCGCGGCGGAAGCGGTCCTTGTCCAGCTTCTCACCAGTTGTGGTGTCCCACAGACGGCAGCTGTCCGGGCTGATCTCGTCGGCCAGGATCACCCGGGCGAAATCGTTCTCCCAGATGCGGCCGAACTCGATCTTGAAGTCCACCAGGGTGATGCCGACGGCGCCGAACATGCCCGACAGATAGTCGTTCACCCGCACGGTCATCGCCAGGATGTCGTCCAGCTCCTGGGTCGAGGCCCAGTTGAAGGCGGTGATGTGCTCTTCGGTGACCATCGGGTCGTTGAGCTCGTCCTTCTTCAGGTAGAACTCGATGATCGAGCGGGGCAGGGGCGTGCCTTCCGCGATGCCCAGGCGCTGGCTCATCGAGCCGGCCACGACGTTGCGGCACACCACTTCCAGCGGAATGATCTCGACTTCGCGGATCAGCTGCTCGCGCAGGTTCAGCCGCTTGATGAAGTGATTGGTCACGCCGATGCCGTTCAGGCGCGACATGACGAATTCGCTGATCTGGTTGTTGATGACGCCCTTGCCCTCGAGTTGGGCCTTTTTCTCGCCGTTGAAGGCGGTGGCGTCGTCCTTGAAATACTGGATCAGGGTGCCGGGCTCAGGTCCTTCGTACAGGATCTTGGCCTTGCCCTCGTAGAGCTTCTTGCGCTTGACGTTCATGGGGTCTCGTCCGGGCGGGGCCTCGTCAGAAACGAAAATCGCGCGGCCAGCGCGTAGGTCTGGTCAGCGCGATCCGGAATCGGGCGGGCGGGTAAAATCGTCGCGGTCTCCTTAGCGGAAGCCGGTGCTGGATACAAACGGCGGGCGGCGACGACACCGTCGCACGGCATGCCGCCGCAACCCGGCGGGTTCCGGTTGCGTTCGGCTCACGGGGGGCTATAGACACCCCGACGCGGCCACTCCCTGGGCCGCCTGACGGAGCCTGCGGACGCCCATGACTACCTTCGACGATCGGGAAAAGGGCTTCGAGTCCAAGTTCGCACTCGATCAGGAACAGGAATTCAAGGCCGTCGCCCGCCGCAACAAGCTGCTGGGTCTGTGGGCCGCCGAGAAGATGGGCCTGTCCGCCGATAGCGCCGCCCAGTACGCCGGAGCGGTCGTGAAAGCCGATTTCGAGCAGCCGGGCGAGGAAGACGTCTACCGCAAGATCGCCCAGGACCTCGAAGGCGCCGGCCTGACCGTCTCGGAAGGTGAAATCCGCCGCAAGATGGACGAGCTGTCGTCGGTCGCGCGCGAGCAGATCCGCAACGGCGAATAAGCCGACGCCTGAGAAATGTAGAAAAGGCCGCCCCTCACAGGGCGGCCTTTGTCGTTTCAGGACGATATAGGCGCGGGATTACTTGGGCATCAGCACCGTATCGATGACGTGAACGATGCCGTTCGACTGGCCGACGTCGGCCTGCGTGATCGTCGAGCGACCGCCGTTTTCATCCGTGATGACCCAGGTGCCGTTCGGGCCCGCGGTGACGGTCAGCGCGCCGCCTTCTACGGTCGTCAGCGTCGCCGTGCCGCCGTTGGCCTGGGCTTGAGCGGCGATATCGGCGGCGGTCAGCCGGCCGGGGACGACGTGATAGGTCAGGATTTTGGTCAGGTCGGCCTTGCCTGCCGGCGCCATCAGGCTTTCTCGTGCTGCGACCGGCACCTTCTCGAAGGCGGCGTTGTCCGGTGCGAAGACGGTGAAGGGGCCGGCTCCGCCAAGCGTTTCGGCCAGACCGGCGGCCTGAACGGCGGCGACCAGGGTCGTCAGGTTCGACGCCTTGGCCGCATTGGTCACGATCGTATCGTTCGGACTCATGGCGGCGCCGCCGACCATCGGGTCCTGCGTGGCGGAAGCCGTCGCTTCGACTGCGGCCTTGTCGGCGGGTGCGGCCTCTTCCGCATTGCTGCAGGCGGCGATCAGAAGGGTCGAGGTGGCGGCCGCGGCGATAAGTGCGCTGTAGCGGGTGATTTTCATCATGATGCTTCTTCCTGAGATGACGCTCGGGGGCGGCGTCATGGAAGGCTTACGTTCCGAGTCCCGCATTGGATGGCCGCTGCGTCAATCGGACCGGATCAGGCTCCTTCGATCCAGGATCCCAACACCGCCCAGCGCGTGGCCTTTTCATCCCGGCCGAGCGTGTAGGCGGGGCTGGACGACGGCAGGTCGATCAGGGCCAGCCCCTCCACCCCTCCCAGAGAGCGCCGTCCGATCTTGGCCGCTGTCCCGCCGTTGAACGCCACGGCCCTCAACGCGGGCAATCCGGCGATGAGGCGCCTCAGGTCCGCCGTCTCGGCGTTTCGGATGTCCGCGTCCAGGCTGCCCTTGCGCTCGGCGCCTGAGATCACATCCCAAAGCCCGACGCGCGCCGCCCGCAGCGCCTCCAGCCGATCAGGGTAGGGAAGGTCGGCCAGGTCGCGCCCGACCACCCCGCCGACGAGCCGCCAAAAGGCGTTCTGCGGATGGCCGTAATACTGCCCGGCCTTCAGCGAGGCGTCGCCGGGCAGGCTGCCCAGAATCAGCAGGCGAGTGTCGGCGTCCACGACCGGATCGAAGGCGCGCTTGCGCGGCCGGTCTTCAGCGCCCGGCATTTCTCATCCAGCCGACGACGGACAGCCGCGGCCCCTGGGCGTAGGCGGCCACGGGGGCGACGGAGTGATACTGGGGGACGTCGAACAGCGTCAGGGTGTTCCAGCGCGGAGCGTGGCCGCGGATCACGTCGCCGGCCGCATCGTGGAACAGCAGCTGGCCGCCCCAGTCGGCGCGCCACGTCCGGGTCAGGCCCAGCGTATAGGCCACCAGCCGGTCGCTGGCCTCGGAGCCGACGTCGTTGTGCAGGCCGATGAAGTCGCCGGGCCGGTAGCGGGTCAGCTGGCCGTCCGCTTTGACGATGTCCTGCCGTCCCGTGACGGTCACGCCAAGCTTCACGAAGGCGTCGTTAAGGAACTCGGTCAGGCCGTGGATCGGATGCCCCGGATCGCGGCCGGCCAGATAGGCGGTGATCAGCGGATAGGCCAGGTACAGGAAGCCGTAGCCGGCGCCCGCCTTGGTCATCATCGCGCGCAGCCGCTGTTGCAGGGCCGCGTCGCCCTGGGCCAGGATCTGGTCCCGGTTCAGCACGGCGGGACGGCCGTCCTCGCCCTGGAAGGCCAGGTCCCAGTCGATGCGGGTCTCCAGCAGCGTCGCCAGATACTCCGCCGTCTCCGGCTCGAAGATGTCGGCGATCTGGACCCATCCGTCGCGTTTGTAACTCGCCGCCGCGGCGGCCAGGTCCAGGTCGGGATTGATCCGGATCGGCGGATTGCTCATCAGTCGGCGCCGAATACCCGGGCGAACACCGTGTCCACGTGCTTGGTGTGGTAGCCGAGGTCGAACAGGGCTTCCAGCTGGCTTTCCGGCAGGGTCACCCGCGCGTCGGCCTTCAGGAAGTCCAGGAACCGGCCCTCGCCGCGCCAGACCTTCATGGCGTTCTCCTGCACGGCGGCGTAGGCGTCCTCGCGGCTCACCCCCGCCTGCGTCAGGGCCAGCATGACCCGCTGCGAGTGCACCAGCCCGCCCAGCAGGTCGATGTTCTTCTGCATGTTCTCGGGATAGATGTTCAGCCGCTCGACCACGTCCGCCAGGCGGTGCAGGGCGAAGTCCAGATGGATGGTGGCGTCCGGGCCGATCCCGCGCTCGACCGACGAGTGGCTGATGTCCCGCTCATGCCAGAGGGCGACGTTCTCCATCGCGGGCACGACCGCCGAGCGCACCAGACGGGCCAGGCCGGTCAGGTTCTCGGTCAGGATCGGGTTGCGCTTGTGCGGCATGGCCGACGAGCCCTTCTGGCCCTTGTCGAAAAATTCCTCGGCTTCGAGGACTTCCGTGCGCTGCAGGTGGCGGATCTCGGTGGCCAGGCGCTCGATCGACGAGGCGACCACGCCCAGCGCGGCGAAGAAGGCCGCATGACGGTCGCGCGGGATCACCTGGGTCGAGACCGGCTCGACCTGCAGGCCCATCTTCTCGGCCACATAGGCCTCCACCGCCGGATCGACATTGGCGAAGGTGCCCACGGCGCCCGAGATGGCGCAGGTGGCGATCTCTTCCTTGGCGGTCAGCAGGCGGCGCTTCGCCCGCTGGAACTCGGCGTGATAGCCGGCCAGCTTCAGGCCGAAGGTGATCGGCTCGGCGTGGATGCCGTGGCTGCGGCCGACTTCCGGCGTGAACTTGTGTTCCTTGGCGCGGGTCTCCAGCGCGGCCAGCACCCGGTCGACGCCGCCGATCAGCAGGTCCGACGCCCGCGCCAGCTGCACGGCGAAACAGGTGTCCAGCACGTCAGAGGAGGTCATGCCCTGGTGCAGAAAACGGGCTTCCTCGCCCACGATTTCCGACACATGGGTCAGGAAGGCGATGACGTCATGCTTGGTGGTGCGCTCGATCTCGTCGATGCGGTCGGCGTCGAACACCGCGTCCTTGCCCTTGGCCCAGATAGCCTCGGCGGCGTCTGTCGGAATCACCCCCAGCTCGGCCATCTTGGTGGCGGCGTGGGCCTCGATCTCGAACCAGATCTTGTACTTGGTCTCTTGCGACCAGATGGCGACGGCGTCGGGGCGGGAATAGCGCGTGATCATGGATGCGCCGTGTCGGTGCGGGGGGCGTCCGAGTCAAGCGTCGCTTGTGTTCCCGGCCAACAAACTCGGTCGCGCGCGGCCGCCGTCCGTCCTATGAGCGGTGCAACTGACGGAGGGGACTTCTCATGGAACTGATCATCGGCCCGCGCCTGTATTCGACCTGGTCCCTGCGGCCCTGGCTGGTGCTCAAGCGCTGCGGCGCGGACTTCGTCACCACCGAGATCGACATCTATTCCGACGCCGGCCAGATCGAGCTGGCGCGCATCTCGCCCTCGCGCCTGGTCCCCCTGCTCAAGGTCGACGGCGAGACCGTCTGGGACTCCATGGCCATCTCGGTCTGGGCGGCCGAACGCTATCCGGAGGCGAAGCTGTGGCCCGCCGACGCCCACGCCCGCTGGCTGGCCCGGTCGGCGGCCTGCGAGATGCACGGCGGCTTCACGGCGCTGCGAACCCACTGCGGCATGGGGCCGGATCACACCATGGTCGGCCCTGACCGTTCGCCCCTGCCGTCCGATCCCGGGCTGGAGCGCGACATCCGCCGGCTGGTCTCGCTGTTCATGGAGATGCGCGGCCGCTTCAGCGCCGGCGGGCCCTATCTGTTCGGAGCATGGTCCGTGCCGGACGCCTTCTTCACCCCGGTCGCCACCCGCTTCCGCCACTTCCAGGTCGATCTGGCCGACTTCGGCGACGACGGGACGGCCCAGGCCTATTGCGACGTCCTGCTGGCCCAGCCCGACTTCCTGGAATGGGCGGCCGAAGCGTTGCGTTAACCGCACACCCGAACCCGACCTTAAGACAACGGCGGTATGTCTGGAGCCCGATGAACGCCGACGCGTTCGAGGTCCGTCATGTCCATGCAAGCCGAACAGCCCGTCGCCCGTCGTCCCAGCCTGCTGGTCTATGGCCTGCTGATCGTCGTCGCCTGCTGCCTTCCGGCCCTGCTGCTGGCGGGGATCTAGCCGCCCGTCGGCTGCACCGAGGCCACTTCCAGCGGCTGCGCCGGAGCGGGCGGAGGCGGCGGCACGTAATCCAGGCTCAGCGGGGCCAGGGTCGCGCCTCCGGCCACGGCATCCAGCGTATTCAGCGGACGGCCGTTCATGCGCTGATAGATCCAGTAGGCCGCGACCACCTTCTCCACGTAGTCGCGGGCCTGGGGCACGTCGATCGTCTCGATCAGCAGCAGCGGGTCGGCGTCCGGTCCCAGCTTGCGCACCGCCGCCATCATCGGCCCGGGCCCGGCGTTGTACGAGGCCGCGACGCGCAGCAGGTCGCCGTTGATCTCGGGCAGGGCCAGCACGCGGTTCACATAGGCCTGGCCCATACGGGCGTTGACCGACGGATCGAACAGCCGGTCCGGCGCGCTGACGAAGCCGCGGTCGCCCGACAGCTCGGCCGCGGTGGTCGGCATCACCTGCATCAGGCCATAGGCCCCGGCGCCCGAGCGGGCGCGGGCGTTGAAGCTCGTCTCCTTGCGGGCGATCGCATAGACCAGCGAGCGTTCGATGGTGAAGCCGCCCTCCGGCTCGATCACCGGCTGGGCGTAGTTGTTGGCGTCGATGCGGCGGACGTCGTTGTCCGACCCCATCACCCGCGGGCCCAGCGCGCGGCCCAGCGCGGCCCACAGCTGGCGGGCGCGGTCGGTGACGGCGGAGCGCATGCCGGTGCGCAGCTCGTCGCGGGCGTCGGTGCGGCGGCCGACCTCGTAGAAGGCCACGGTGCGACGCGCGCGCGGCTCGGACCGCACGAACTCTTCCAGCTCGTCGGCGTCGACCCCAACCGGTTCGTCCGGCGTATAGGCGGCCTGCTGCAGGGTCGCGGTGCCGTAGGGGCGCGGCCCCATGTTCTCGATGGTCGGTTCTTCGCCCAGCTGGCGCAGGGCGATCTGGCCGTAGAAGGTCGCTGGCCACATGGCGGCGCGGCGCAACAGCGGCTGCACCCGATCCTGCTGGCTCGACCGCGCGGCCGAGCGCGCGGCCCAGAAGGCGGCGCCGGCGCGAACCCAGCCGTCCTCGGTCGGATCGTTCAGCACGCGCTCGAAGGCGGTGGCGGCGGCGCCGAACTCGCCTAGCCGGTACTGGGCCAGGGCCACGGTCCACCAGTCGCCGATCTCCTGTCCGATGACCACGGCGCCGGCCAGGTCGTCGCGGTTCAGCGCGACGCGGGCGGCCTTCATCGGATCGCCCTCGGTGTTCTGGCCGGCGGCCGAGGCGGCGGCCCAGCTCCGGTTCGAGAAGCGGGACGGACGGCGCGGCTCGGGCGCCCCGTCAGGACGGCGGCGCAGGGCCAGATTGTAGGCGCGGTCGGCGCAGGGCAGGTCGTAATATTCCTCCAGCCACGCCGCCAGTTCCTCATAGGTGGCGGTGTAGTCGGCGTGGAACATCCGCTCGAACTCGACCTGGCCCAGCAGGACGCGGTCCTGGGCCTGCCGGGCTGAAGCGCGGGCGGCGTCCAGGTCCCCGCGGCGCAGGGCGTCGAAGGCGGTGGTGTAGCTCAGGCGGTCCGCGGCGCTCAGCGCGGACGGCGCGCGGCGGTCGTCGTCGGAGGCGTACGCCGCCGCGCCGAAGGCGGCGAGCGCGATGGCCAGCGTCGGCGCGAGGATCGCGCGGCGGAAAAATACAGGCACTGAGGCGGCCCCCCTGAGAGCGGTTGCGGGATCGTCTCGATTCGATCCTTTGGGCCGCTGTTCGTTCGGTCGTCAGGCCAGAAAGGCGCCACGGCCTCGACCCATGTCAAGATTTGCCCGATTTTTGGGGCGCTTTTGCGTCGCGAAGGTTAACGGGATTCGGAGGCGTCCAGCCGCGCCGCCAGCGCCAGCAGGTCGGCCCAGGCCGCCTTCTTGGCCATCGGAGTGCGCAGCAGGAAGGCGGGGTGGAAGGTCGGCAGCACGGGCGCCGAAACATTGCCCTCGGCCAGCCGCCATTCCTTCCAGTGCCCGCGCAGGCGCATGATGCCCTCGTCCGTCCCCAGCACCGACTTCGACGCCGCCGCGCCCAGCAGCAGCACGGCCTTCGGCTGCAGCAGGGCGAAGGCCCGCTCCACGAAGGGGGCGCAGGCGGCCTGCTCCGCCGGGGTCGGCGTCCGGTTGCCCGGCGGCCGCCAGAAGACGGTGTTGGTGATGAACACCCGGTCCTTCAGCCCGGCCTCGGCCAGCATCCGGTCCAGCAACTGGCCCGCCTTGCCGACGAAGGGCTGGCCGCGCGCGTCCTCGTCCGCACCGGGGCCCTCGCCGATGATCATGACCGGAGCCTGCGGATCGCCGCGCGAGAACACCGACTGTCGCGCGCCCATGTCCTTCAGCGGACAGCCCGTGAAGGCGGCGATGGCCTCGCCCAGCGCTTCCAGCGTCTCGGCTCCGGCGGCCAGGGGGCGCGCCTCGGACGCCGCATCGCCCACCGACGGGGCCGCCACCACCGAGGCGGTGGCCTTGGCCACGGCCTTCACGGCGGGCGGCGGGGCCACGTGGGTGCGGTCGACCGGCGCGTCCTCGAAACAGCCGTCCACCCCCGCGTCGCGCCAGAAGGCGAGCAGGCTTTCGGCGGCTGCGGTGTCGAGAGTTGCGGCGTTCATGTCGGTCCGCACAGGGATAGTCCTTGACCGCCCCCGCGTCACCTTCCGATAAGCGACGGCAGGGAAGACCATACGCATAACGAGGACATCGGGCATGGCCGAAGCCGAGATCGAAGGCGGCGCGACGAACGCCTGGCAAGAGGCGGTGATCGACAAGCTGCCGCCCGCCGAGGCCCTGGCGGGCGTCGAGCGCGAGATCATGGAATATGACGTCGTCATCGTCGGCGGCGGCCCCGCCGGCCTGTCGGCCGCCATCCGCCTGAAACAGCGGGCGGAAAAGGACGGCAAGGACATCTCCGTCGCCGTGCTGGAGAAGTCCGCCGAGATCGGCGGCCACATCCTGTCGGGGGCCGTCATCGATCCCAAGGCGCTGAACGAGCTGTTCCCAGACTGGAAGGAACGCGGCGCGCCGCTGGAGACGCCAGTCAGGAAGGACAAGTTCCTGCTGCTCGGGCCGCAGGGCGTCGTGTCCCTGCCGATGTTCGCCTTCCCGCCGCTGATGCACAATCACGGCTGCTACATCGCCTCGCTGGGCAACGTGGCCCGCTGGCTGGGCGAGCAGGCCGAGGCCATGGGCGTCGAGGTCTATCCCGGCATGGCCGCCAGCCACGTGGTCTGGGACGAGCCGACCGGCCGGGTGAAGGGCGTCGTCGCCGGCGTTTTCGGCATCGACCGCGAGGGCAAGCCGACCGGCGAGTTCCAGCCCGGCATCGAACTGCACGGCAAATACGTCTTCATCGCCGAGGGCGTGCGCGGTTCGCTGGCCAAGACCATCATGGCCCGTCACAACCTGTGCGACGGCTCCGATCCGCAGAAGTTCGGCATCGGCGTCAAGGAGCTGTGGCAGATCCCGGCTGACAAGCACCAGCCGGGCCTGGTCCAGCACTCGACCGGCTGGCCGCTGGACGAGTTCACCGGCGGCGGCAGCTTCCTCTACCATTTCGGCGATCGCTACGTGACCGTCGGCTATGTGGTTCACCTGAACTACAAGAACCCCTTCATCTCGCCCTTCGACGAGTTCCAGCGCTTCAAGCACCACCCCTCGATCGCCGGGCACCTGGAAGGGGGCACGCGCGTCTCCTACGGCGCCCGCGCCATCACCGAAGGTGGATTCCAGTCGGTGCCCAAGCTGGCCTTCCCGGGCGGCGCCCTGATCGGCTGTTCGGCGGGCTTCGTGAACGTGCCCCGCATCAAGGGCAGCCATAACGCCATGAAGACCGGCATGCTGGCCGCCGACGCCGCCTATGACGCCGTCATGGCCGGGCGTTCGGGCGACGAACTGGTCGCGTACCAGACGGCCTATGAGAACAGCTGGGTCCACAAGGAACTGAAGCTGGTCCGCAACGCCAAGCCCCTGCTGTCCAAGCTGGGCACCACCCTGGGCGGCGCGGCCGGCCTGTTCGACATGTGGTTCCAGACCCTGACCGGCGGCTTCTCGATCTTCGGTACGATGAAGCACACCAAGACCGACGCGGCGGCGACCGAACCCGCCTCGAAGCACAAGCCGATCGCCTATCCCAAGCCGGACGGGAAGCTGTCGTTTGACAAGCTGTCGTCGGTCTTCATCTCCAACACCAACCACGCCGAGGACCAGCCCGCTCACCTGAAGCTGCTGGACCCGACCATCCCGATCCGGGTGAACCTGCCGAAGTACGGCGAGCCCGCGCGCCTCTACTGCCCGGCGGGCGTGTACGAGGTGCTGTACGACGCGGACGGCAAGTCCAATCCGCGCTTCCAGATCAACGCCCAGAACTGCGTCCACTGCAAAACCTGCGACATCAAGGATCCGTCGCAGAACATCGTCTGGACCACGCCGGAAGGCGGCGGCGGCCCCAACTATCCGAATATGTAAGCTCAAAACCCTCGCCCTCGCGGCGAGGGGCCTTGTCGCCGCCGCATAATGTGGGAAGGGTTGGCCTATGCGCCCTTCCTCGCTTCGCCTTCTCCTGTCCGGTTGCGCCCTGCTGGCGCTGACGTCTCCCGCCTTCGCGCAGGACGCGCCGATCGTCGTCGATCCGCCCCTGAACGGGCCCGTCGCGCCGGTTCCGGCGAACGGGGACGCCGTCGATCCGGCCCGCATCCATCCGCCCGCCGTCGTGCCGGTCGATGAGCCCGTCGCCGAAGCCGAACCCGCCGCGCCGCCGATCCCCGCCGTCTGGGCGCCCGTTCCCGTCGACGCCCGGGGCCAGTCGGCCTATGGTCTCTATCTGTCGGGTCGCATCGCCGGATTCCGCGGCGAGGGGGCCGAGGCCGCCCGCCTCATCGCCGAAAGCCAGCAGCTGACGCCCGAGCAGCCGCTGCTGCAGAGCGAGACCTTCCTGACCAGCCTGTTCAACGGCGACCTCGGCACCGTCGTGCGCCTGACCTCGACGGTGGAGGCCACGCCCGAGCTGGCCGACGCCGGCCGCCTGGTCTCCATCGTCAGCGCCCTGAACCAGGGCGACGGGCGCGCGGCCTGGGCCTCGCTCAACAGCCAGCCGTTGGGTCAGCCCTTCACCATCGTCGGCCTGTTCATGACGCCGTCGCTGGCCGCCGCCGCCGGGGACTGGGACACCGCCCTGAAGCCGGTCGAGACCCCGGCCAGCGACCCCACCGGCCTGGTCCTGCGCCTGCAGCGCGCGCAGCTGCTGGAAGGCCGCCGCCGCTATGACGAGGCCGACGCCGAGTACAAGACGCTGGTGGCCATTCCCAACGGCGCCCGCCTGTACAGCGTCGACTATGGCGAGTTCCTCGAACGCCGCGGCCGCCGCGAGGAGGCCGTGGCCCAGTACCGCGCCTCCCTGACCGGTCCGGCCCCGGATCCCTCCGCCCTCGACGGGCTGGAGCGCGCCGCCGCCCGCCGCCGTCCGCCGCCCGCGCCGACCCCGCGCGACGGCGTCGCCGACGCCCTGGACTTCGCCTCGATCGTCGCCGGCGAGCGTCAGGACCACAAGCTGACCGCCATCCTGCTGCGTCTGGCCGAGACCCTGCGCCCCTCGGACATGACCACCCTGCGCCTCGGCATGGCGCTGGCGGCGGACGGGCAGGAGGAGCCCGCCCGTCAGGCCCTCGCCCGCGTGGGGTCGGCCAACGACATCATCTACGCCGGCGCCCAGTACAACATCGGCCTCAGCTACCAGCGCGAGGAGCGGAACGAAGAGGCGCTGGCCGCCTTCGGTCGCGCCCAGGCCGCCGCGCCGGAGCAGAGCCGCACCACCCTGTCCTTCGCCGGTCAGCTGATGGCCATGAACCGCTTCGAGGAGGCGCTGGCCATCCTCAACCGCGCGGAGATCAATACCCCGGACCAGTCCGCCGATGTTCGCTTCCTGCGCGGCGCGGCCCTGGAAGCCCTGGGCCGGGTCGATGAGGCCGAGACCGAGCTGTGGACCGCCCTTCAGGCCCATCCTGACAGCCCGATCCTGCTCAACCACCTCGGCTATCTGTGGGTCGACAGCGGCCGCCGGGTCGAGCAGGGCGCCGAGATGATCGCCCGCGCCCACGCCGCCCAGCCCGACGACGGCAACATCCAGGACTCCCTCGGCTGGTCCCAGTACCGCCAGGGTCAGTACGAGGTCGCCGTGAACACGCTGGAAAGCGCGGTCGCCAAGGAGCCGGCCAACGCCGAGATCAACGACCATCTGGGTGACGCCTACTGGCAGGTCGGCCGCCGCCGCGAGGCCCAGTGGCAGTGGAACCGGGTCCTGACCCTCGCCCCCGACGCCGAGCGCCGCGCCGAGGTGGAGCAGAAGCTGAGCTCGGGTCTGACCGACCCGACCCCGGTGTCCGGAACCCAGCCTTGATCCATGGCTGACGCCCCGGCGCTCGCGCCCGCCAAGGTCAATCTGTTCCTGCACGTCGGCCCCGTCGACGCCGACGGCTACCATCCGCTGGCCAGCCTGGCGGCCTTCGCCGACGTGGGCGACCGGATCGCGGCCGCTCCGGCGGAGCGGCTGTCCCTGACCGTCACCGGCCCCTTCGCGGGCGGACTGGCGGGGGAGGGCGACAATCTGGTCCTGCGCACCGTCCGGGCGCTGGCCCAGGCGGCGGGCGTGGGCGAGCCCGCCCTGGCCTTCACCCTCGACAAGCGCCTGCCGATCGCCGCTGGCCTGGGCGGCGGTTCGTCGGACGCGGGCGCGGCGCTCAAGCTGGCGCGCGACGCCCTGGCCCTGCCGCTCGACGACGACGCCCTGGCCCAGGTCGCCGCCGAGGTCGGCGCCGACGGCCCGATGTGCCTGCACGCCCGCGCCGCCTGGGCCGAGGGCCGGGGCGACGTCCTGACGTTCGAGCCGTCCCTGCCGCCGCTGCCCGCCGTCCTGATCAATCCCGGCCGGCCCTCGCCGACGGGGGCGGTCTATCGCGCCTATGATGTCGGCCCGCCCGCCGCCGCCGATCGTCCCGCGCCGCCGCCGTCGTGGGCGCTGGACCCCGTGCTCAGCTGGCTGGCGGCGCAGCGCAACGACCTGCAGGCCTCCGCCGTCGCCCTGGAGTCCGCCATCGGCGCGGCGCTGGAGGCCGCCGCCGGCCTGCCCGGGGTTCGCCTCGCGCGCATGTCCGGATCGGGCGCGACCGTCTTCGCCTTGTTCGACACCGCCGCCGAGGCCGATACGGCCGCGCGGCGCCTGTCCGACAGCCGTCCGGACTGGTGGGTGAAGTCAACGATACTCGCCTGATATGTGGCGATATTCGAGGTTATTGACCTCATGGCGCCGGTATTGTGCCGCTCGCCGACAAATGGCCCAGACAATACCTTGGCCGTTTCGATGAACAGTGGATGATCAATCCCCATATGGAACTCAAGGCCCTGCTTGGGTCTTGAACGCTGCAGTCAAGCGTACTTCAGGTCGTCACCGACTCCCCCGGCGACCGGATTCTTCATTGCAAGGGATACTGTCATGCTTCGCACTCAACTGCTGACCGCCGCTGCCGCCGCCGCCCTGCTGGCCGGCCCCGCCTTCGCCCAGGAGGCGACGCCGAGCCCCGCTCCGGCGCCGCAGCAGCAGCCCGCCGCCCAGCCCGCGCCCGCGGCCGCCCCCGCCGCTACTCCGGCCCCGGCCGCCGCCCAGGCCAACAATGTCGTCGACGTGCTCCGCGCGCAGGGCAATTTCACGACCCTGCTGACCGCCCTGGATCAGGCGCAACTGACCCAGACCCTCAGCACCCGCCCGGCGATCACCATCTTCGCCCCGACCGATGAGGCCTTCGCCGCCCTGCCGGAAGCTGATCGCACGCGCCTGCTCGACCCGGCCAACGCTCAGGAGCTGCGCAGCCTGCTGCTCTACCACGTGATCGTGTCTGACGTGTCGTCCAGCCAGATCACCGGCGCGCGCGGCGGGGTCGAGACCGCGGCCCGCAGCCAGGTGCTGCTGGACGGCACCGGCGACGCCATCAAGGTCGACGGCGCCACCGTCACCCGCGCCGACATCGACGCGTCCAACGGCGCCGTCTTCGCCATCGACAAGGTCCTGAACCCGGCCCAGTCGCTGGCCGCCATGGGCGACGAGGAAGCCGCCGCGGCCGCTGACGAGGCCGCCCCGGCCCCGGCGGAGGAGGCCACCCCACCGCTGCCCGCTACCGAGGCTCCGGCCCCGACCGCGCCCCCGTCGCCGGCGGCCGCCAACCCGACGCCGAACCCGACCGGGATCACCGAGACCCAGCGTCCGGCCTCGCCCGGCGCGACCGCTCCGAACGGCCAGCCGTCGGCGACGACCACCACGGTCCAGTCGCCGCCGGTCCAGAACCCGACTGACGGTCAGGTCGACGGCGACGAGGATCCCGCCAACCCGGCGCCGACCCCCACGCCCACGCCGAACTGACCCGGGCGACAGACTGACGAAGGCGGCGGGTTCCGGCCCGCCGCCTTTTTCGTGTTCGCCTTTCTCTTGCGCGCTTAACCGTCGGAAAACCGGTGGTGGATTAGGCTGTGGGCATGGAAACGCTCACGCCCGCCCACATCGCCGCGTTCGAGGCCGTTCTGGAAAGGGTCCCGTCTGAGGACCGCGCCCGCCTCCATGCGCTCAAGGCCGCCGCCGCCGACGCGGCCGCCGCCTCGGCCCCGCACTGGGATTTCGACCAGCCCGGCCACCGCGCGGAGGAGGCTCTGCAGGCCGCCTTCGGCCCAGCCCTGACCGACGACCACCGCCGCGCCCTCGTGGCGATCTGGGCGCTGGAGATGCCGGCGCGGATCCCCGCCGCCGACCTGCCTCAGGTCTCGCTCGAACTCTATCCCCAGTGGATCGACCGGCTCGCCGCCTTCCTGACCGAGGGCGCGAACCCCTACGATCGCGACTTCTGGGCCAAGGACGTGCGCATCGCGCTGGTCCTCAGCGTGCCCGGCGCCCGCACCCAGATGATCGACCTCTCCTCGCCCATGGGGCCGGGCCAGATCCTGCGCCACGCCCGCGAAGGCTGGGGCTGGTCGGTGATCCCGGCCTACGCCGCCGCCCAGGCCTGGAAGCCCTGGCTGGAGGTCCATACCGAAAGCCGCGAGCTCAGCGACTTCAACGAAGCCGGCTGGGACCGCGCCTGGGCCACCGCCGCCGAGATCCTCAAGCGCCGCCCCGAGATGGCGGGCATGCTGGGCTCGTCCTGGTTCTACGATCCGCCGCTGGAGCAGATCAGCCCGCGCCTCGCCTATCTGCGCGTCAATCCGCTCAAGCACGGCGCCTTCCTGGTCCACCAGGGCCCGGGCGACATCCACACCCAGCGCGCCGCCACCAGCTCCCCCACCCGCGCCGCGATGATCGAAAAGGGCGAATACACCGCCCGCTCCTGGATCGTGGCCTGGCCCCGCGCCGCCCTGATCAGATGGGCGGACGGACGCAAGGCGGAGCTGGCGCAAGCAGCCTGACGTCCCTCAGCTGGCGACACGTCCAATCCTGACGCGCCGGCGTGCCAGACTCCGCGCCATGACCGGCGCGCATCCGCACTCTTCGCACTGTTCGCACCTTGTTTTTTATCTGTGCGATCCGAACGCTTCGGACGCATCGGACGGTGTTTTCCACCCGTCCGAACGGGGCGGCTCAGCCCGCCGCCATCGCCCGCCACGCCTCGCCCACCGGCCGAACCTCCAGCCCGGCGGCCTTGGCCAGCCGGATCACCCGGTCCAGGTCGTCAGGGGTGCAGCCATAGTCGGTCGGGTCGTCCGACACGTCGTGCGCATAGGCCGTCAGCCAGCCCTTCGACGCCGCCGCCCCGGCCATCAGGCCTTCGAGATCGTAGTGGGGCAGGCGGCGGCTCTCCAGCCCGATGGACTTGATCAGTCCCCGGTCCTCTCTCCCCGCATTGACCCCGTCGCGCACGCCCCGGCCCAGGTCGAACCGCCCGCGCACGTGGCGCTTGGCCGTCAGGGTGGCGTCGCCGAACGGATAGGCGAAGGTCGTCATCGCGTATCCGCCCAGCCGCTCGCTCACCCAGGTCGCATTGGCGTCCAGGCTCAGCTTCAGCGCGGCGGGGTCCATCCGCAGCACGCTGGTGTGGCCCCAGGTATGGCAGCCGACCTCATGCCCGGCCGCGTGCAGCTCCTGCAGGTGGCGCACCTGGAACTGGTCCCGGTCCATGTTCCGCCCGCCGGCCAGCCCGCCGCAGACATAGTAGGTCGCCTTGATCCCGTGCTCGGCCAGGATCGGCCCCGCCTCGGTCCAGGCCGTCGCCGGAATGTCGTCGAAGCTCAGCGAGAACACGCCCTTCGCCGGGGCGATCTGCACCGCATCCACCTCGAGATAACGAGCCGCCCGCCGGCGCATCTGATCGATCTGCTTCATGGGTACAGATTGTATCCAATGCGCTTAAAGAACCGTGTGGCGGGCCTCACCTTGCCCCGCAAAGGCCCGCCGTCTAGGGTCCGCGCCTCTCATTTTGCGACTGCGAACAGCTCCACGTGACCACCGAACCGCTCGCCTTCCAGGACCTCATCCTGACGCTCCACAAATACTGGGGCGATCAGGGCTGCGCGATCCTCCAGCCCTATGACATCGAGGTCGGCGCGGGCACCCTCCACCCGGCCACCGTCCTGCGCGCGCTGGGCCCCAAGCCGTGGAAGGCCGCCTACGTCCAGCCCAGCCGCCGTCCGGGCGACGGCCGCTATGGCGAGAACCCCAACCGGCTCCAGCATTATTATCAATATCAAGTGCTTCTGAAGCCGAACCCGGACAATCTTCAGGAGCTCTACCTCGGCTCGCTGCGCGCCATCGGCATCGATCCCAGCCTGCACGACATCCGCTTCGTCGAGGACGACTGGGAGAACCCCACCGTCGGCGCCTGGGGCCTGGGCTGGGAGGTCTGGTGCGACGGCATGGAGGTGACGCAGTTCACCTACTTCCAGGGCGTCGGCGGCATCGAGGTCGACGTCGTCTCCGGCGAGCTGACCTACGGGCTCGAGCGCCTGGCCATGTACGTCCAGGGCGTCGACAACGTCTACGACCTGAAGTTCACCAAGGAGGGCGTCACCTACGGCGAGGTCTTCCTCGAGAACGAGCGCCAGCAGAGTGAAGCCAATTTCCATGGCTACGATGTCGACGGCCTGAAGCGCCGCTTCGAGGACATGGTGGCCGAGGTCTCCAACCTGCTGGCCATGACGGGTCCGCAGGGCCAGCAACTGGTCCTGCCCGCCTACGACCAGGTTCTGAAGGCGTCGCACCTGTTCAACCTGATGGACGCCCGCGGCGCCATCGCCGTCGCCGAACGCCAGAGCTACATCGGCCGCATCCGCGAGCTGTGTAAGGCCTGCGCCACGGCCTATGTGGAACGCGAGAGGGCGGAGGCGTGAGCATCTCTTCCCCCCTTCCCCTCGAGGGGGAAGGGGCCGGGGGATGGGGTGGCGGCAGTGCTTGTCAGGATGTAGCGCATGAGGCGTCGTCGGCAGGGAGGGCTTCGATGGTGGAATATGACCGCTTCACCGGTCCTGACCGGATCAAGCCGGACGGCGCTCAACGCGGCCGCCGTCTGCGCGCGTCTCCGACCCATGCCGAAGCGAAGCTTTGGGAGCGCCTTCGCCGCCTCGATATACGCATGCGCCGACAGGCTCCTCTGGGCGGCTATGTGGTCGACTTCGTGTGCCTTAGGGCCAAGCTGGTGATCGAGGTCGATGGCGGCGTTCACGAACTCACAGACGTCGCTCTACGTCATCTCGACCGCGATACCTGGCTGAAGAGCCAAGGTTTCCGTGTCCTCCGGATCCCCAATGCCCGTATCGACAAGGAACTCGATACGGTCGTCAGCGAGATCGAGGCCGCTATCCGCGCCTCCGTGCCGACCCTCAAACAGCCTGCCACCACCCCATCCCAACCCTTCCCCCTCGAGGGGAAGGGCTTTAGCGACTTGTGATGCCCCAACTCCTCCTCGAACTTTTCTCCGAAGAAATCCCCGCCCGCATGCAGCAGGGCGCCGCGCGCGACCTGGAGCGGATGGCCGCCGAACGGCTGAAGGCCGCCGGGCTGTCGTATGAGGCGCTGACCACCTTCGGCGGCCCGCGCCGCCTGACGCTGGTCGTCGAGGGCCTGCCGACCGCCACGCCCGACCGCGAGGAAGAGCTGAAGGGGCCGCGCGCCAACGCCCCGGAACAGGCGCTGGACGGCTTCCTGCGCAAGACCGGCCTGACCCGCGACCAGCTGGTCGAGCGGGACGGCGTCCTGTTCGCCGTCATCAGCCAGAAGGGCCGCGCCACCGCCGACCTGATCCCGGAGATGGTCGACCAGATCGTCCGCGCCTTCCCCTGGCCCAAGTCGATGCGCTGGGGCTCCGGCACGCTGCGCTGGATCCGTCCGCTGAAGCGGATCGTCGCCCTGTTCGACGGCCATGTGATCCCGTTCGACATCGACGGCATTCAGAGCGGCGACACGACCGAGGGCCACCGCTTCCTCGGCTCGGGCAAGCCCTTCACGGTCAAGGATTTCGCCGACTACCGCGGCAAACTGGAGCGGGAGTTCGTCCTGCTGGACGTCGCCGACCGCAAGCTGCGCATCCTCGAAGCCGCGAAAAAGGTCTGTTCGGACAAGGGGCTGGCCCTGGTCGATGACGACGGCCTGCTGGACGAGGTCGCCGGCCTGGCCGAATGGCCGACGCCGATCCTGGGCGACATGGACCCGCAGTTCCTCGACCTCCCGCCCGAGGTCGTCCGCCTGTCGATGAAGGTTCACCAGAAGTATTTCGCCGTCCGCGATCCCGCGAAACACGGCCTGGCCCCGCACTTCGTCGTCGTCGCCAACGTCGAGGCCTCGGACGGCGGCAAGGCCCTGGCCGCCGGCAACAGCCGCGTCCTCTCCGCCCGCCTGAACGACGCCCGCTTCTTCTGGGACGAGGACCTGAAGACCGGCTTCGACGCCTGGTCGAAGAAGCTGTCCGGCGTCACCTTCCACGCCAAGCTGGGCACTCTGGCCGAGCGCGTCGAACGCATCGCCGCCCTCGCCCGCGAGATCGCCCCGCTGGTCGGCGCCGATCCGGATCAGGCCGAGCAGGCGGCCAGGCTGGCCAAGGCCGATCTGGCCTCCGGCATGGTCGGGGAATTCCCGGAACTGCAGGGCGTCATGGGCGGCTACTACGCCCGCGCCTTCGGCCAACCCGACGCCATCGCCGATGCCGTCCGCGACCACTACAAGCCGCAGGGCCCCTCGGACACGGTCCCTAACGCCCCGCTGACGGTTGCCGTCTCCCTGGCCGACAAGCTCGACACCCTCGTCGGCTTCTTCGCCATCGACGAGAAGCCGACCGGCTCCAAGGACCCGTTCGCCCTGCGGAGAGCGGCGCTGGGGGTGATCCGGCTGGTGCTGGAGAATGGGCTTCGAGTGCCGGTGTCTGATGTGGCGATCCACGCGGGTCGCCGTCTCATGGGGCAGATGTTGACGAGTAGCCGTGAGCCGATTGCTCTTCAGCTCGAATTTTTCCGGGCATCAGGCGATCTGGCTGCTGATGGAAATCTTCAAAAACTGACGGATCTGACGAAGCGCGCTGCTTCGGTGCTCGCAAGCCATTCCGTGGACGACACACCAGCGCAGGACTGGGAGCGAAAGCGTTCTCTTGAGTTGGGGCTGTTTCTGCTCGACCGCCTGAAGGTCCTCCTCCGCGACCAGGGCAAGCGCCACGATCTCGTGGACGCCGTCTTCGCGCTCGGCGACGACGACCTCGTCCGCATCGTGCGCCGCGTGGAGGCGCTCGACGCCTTCCTGGCCACCGACGACGGGGCCAATCTGCTGGCGGGCTACAAGCGCGCGTCCAACATCCTCAAGGCCGAGGAGAAGAAGGGGCCCGTTCCGACCGGCATGGTCAGCACCGGCCTGCCGAACCAGCCGGAGCCCGAGACCGCCCTGGCCTTCGCCGCCGCCGCCGCCGCGACCGCCGTGGACGCCGCGCTGGAGACCGAGGACTTCGCCGCCGCCATGAAGGCCCTGGCCTCGCTCCGCGCCCCGGTCGACGCCTTCTTCACGGACGTGATGGTCAACTCGGATGTCGCCGAGGAGCGCGACAACCGCCTGAAGCTGTTGGGTCAGGTCCGCGCGGTCATGGGCCGGGTCGCCGACTTCGGCCAGATCGCGGGGTAGGGAGAGAAAAAGCGGGACGGCGAACCGTCCCGCCCGCTCATGCCGGGATCAACATTCCCAGCTGGTGTAGTCGTACGAGTCGCCCATCGTCAGGTCCGGCCAGCCGTTGTAGCCGTCCCAGGATTCCCAGCCGTCGCAGCCCATGTAGTTGGTCGAGACCAGCTGGCCGTTGATGTAATAGGTATACATATACCCCATCGTCTGGGGCCCCCAGTAGTAGCTGGTCTGCGCCGCGGCCGGGCTTGCCGCGGCCGCTGCGATCGAGCCCGCCAGGGCGGTCAGAAGCAGGATACGGGGAAGTTTCATCGTCCACTCTCCAAAGTCTGCCATGCCCTGCTGATGCAGGGCCGACGGCACGCTCGGGTGACGATCAGGGGTTGTCAATGCCGGGCCCTCACCCGTTCTGGTCGTTAACGACGCCAGGGGCGGAATTTCAGGGACTTGGCCTCAGGGCCGTCTCGCCAGTCCCGGCTGATCCATGAAGGCGGCGTCCAGTCCGTAGCCGGCGAACCGCGCCAGCCGCTCCCGCAGGCGCCCCTGGCTTGCGGGTTCAGCCCCGACCCGGTCCGCCTCCGGCAGGAAGACGTTCTCGGCCCGGAAGGTCCAGGCGGCGACCTTCAGCCCCGCCGCGTGGGCGTCCGCGATCAACGAGGACGGCGCGCCCGGCGTCGGCTCGATCATCGCCGTGTCGGCCCCGATCCAGTCGGCATAGGCCTTCACCGCCGCCAGCCCCCCGGGCGTCGCCATCGCCGCATAGGTCAGCGCCGGCCGGTCCGCCGGGCCGCCTTCGCCGGCCATCAGCTGCAGCAGGGGCGTGTCGATCCGGGCGCTGAGTCGCTCCAGCGGCCCGACCTCGAAGCACTGGACCAGCACCGGCGCGGTCGCGCCCGTCAGGCCGCGCCGCTCCAGCACCGCCACGAAGGCGTCCTCCATCGGCAGGCCCAGGGCGGCGAAGTGGAAAGGGTGCTTCAGCTCCGGCGCGACGCCGATGGTCCGGCCGGTCCGCGCCGAGGCCCCGCGGGCGATGTCCAGCACCTGCTCGAAGGTCAGGATCGGCTCCTGCCCGTCGAAGGCCGTTCCGCGCAGCGCCGGCAGCCGCTCGCGGGCGCGCAGGGTCATCAGCTCGGCCAGGGTGAAGTCCTCGGTGAACCAGCCGGTCACGGATTCCCCGTCGACGTCGCGGGTCGCGCGGCGGTCGGCGAACTCCGGATGGGCGGCCACGTCGGTGGTTCCGCCGATCTCGTTCTCGTGCCGGACCACCAGGATCCCGTCGCGGGTCATGACCAGGTCGGGCTCGATGATGTCGGCGCCCTGTTCGATGGCCCGCTCGTAGGCCATGCGGGTGTGCTCGGGCCGTTCGCCCGAGGCGCCGCGGTGGGCGATGATCAGCACGTCGGCCACGGCGGGGCTCGCGGTCAGCAACAGAAGGGCGGTCAGGATGATCCGGAACATGGCGCAGCGATAGCGCAGCCGGACGACAGGCCGGTGAAGGCCTAGGCCCCCAGGATCCAGCCTTCTTCCTGCTCGACCCGCGCGATCAGGGCCTCGTCCGCGCCCTTGGGCGGGGCGAAGGCCTTCGCCAAGTCGCCGGCCTCATCCATCTTCGCCAGCGCCTCGGCGGTGGTGCGCACCTGGGCCTGGTCCTTGAACTCGCCCGCTTCCGGCTTGGCGTCGAACATCGACGGCCAGACCTCGACGACCACGGCCGACAGGGGCTCCACGTCCGCCGTGTCCAGCGCGCGCCAGCCGGTGCCGAAGGGCCAGACGGCGCCCGACGGACCCAGGCTCTCCAGCAGGCGGCGCACCATCGGGATACCCACCAGGGTCTGGCCGCCGACGGCGCCCGCGCCGTGCATCTGCCAGACCGACTTGGGCTGCAGCTTGCCCTTGCGTACCGCGTCCTCGGTGGCGCGGAACTCGGGGATGTCGGCGCCGGCGCCCGCGGGCGGCTTGGTCGTGGTCAGCCAGCGCTGCGCCTGCTTGGCGGGCGCGCCCCACATCGGCCAGGCCTCGTCCGTCATCAGCCGGTTGATCTTGGCCGCGACCTGATAGCGGTTGTTGGTGTTGTCGGCCTTGTCGACGATGTTGGCGGCGATGAATTTCCACATCGCCGACCACGGCGTTCCGTCCAGCTTCAGCCGCGCCGCCGTGCCGGCCGGGTAGCCGAAGTTGAAGTCGAAGCCGACCAGCACCCGGTCGCCGCGCTTGCGGTGTTCCGAGACCAGCTTGTTCAACAGGGCCTCGCCCTCGGCGCGCGTCGCGGTGTTGTGGGTCTCGGTGTAGAGGCGGAAGCGCACGTCGCGCTTGGCCACGCCGATCCACACCGACTGATCGCCCAGCTTCTTGCCCTCGGCGGCGGTCCAGTCAGCGATGATCACGGCGTCGAACAGGCGGGCCACAGCGGGCTCCTTCAGGCTTACTCAAAACAGGTTGGGGGCGCTTCTAGCGCTCTCGCGTCGGGGGAGGAACCCCGCAGTCGCTCAACCCTTGAGAAGGGCTTCCAGATGCGACAGCCAGCGGCGGCCCAGCCGCAGCGCTTCGCCGGGCGAGCTGGTCTGGACGGGCAGGGTGGCGTCCCACAGGGCCAGTTCGAACTCGGGGTGGCGGGCGTCCGCGAACATCAGCCGCAGCACCACCTGCTCGGCGTCGGGGGCCAGGATGTCCAGCGACTTGCGCGCCTCGCCCCGGCGCACCCGGGCGACCACATGGCCGTCGACGATGATCTCGCCGCCCTCGATCTCCTCAAAGGCGTAGACCAGTCCCGCCGCGCCTCGGTTCCACAGCACGGCGACCTGCGCCCCGTCGAAGTCCAGCCCAGCGGCGCGGCCCTCGGCGGGCGACAGGGCCTCGGCCTCGGGAACCGCGCCCAGCGATTTCAGCAGCGCCCGTCGCATCCGCCGCACGGGCTCCATCCACCAGACCAGCAGCAGCGCCCCGGTGGTCAGCGCCGCCGCGGCCAGCGCCACCAGCAGGACCACCCGGAACACCTCGCTCAAGGTCAGTCCTCCAGCTCTACAACCACGGGGACGTGGTCGGACGGCTTGTCCATGTCGCGGGCGTCCCGGTGGGTCTCGACGCCCCGGAACCGGTCGGCCGCCTGCGGCGACAGCAGGTGGAAGTCGATGCGGATGCCGTGGTCGCGCTGCCAGGCGCCGGCCTGATAGTCCCAGAAGGTGTAGGTTCCCGGCGGCTGCTTGCCCAGCTCGCCGGCATCGCTCAGGCCGAGGTAGCGCAGGGCGCGGAAGGCGGCGCGGCTCTCGGGCTGGAACAGCGCGTCGTTGACCCAGGCGGAGGGATTCTTGGCGTCCTCAGGCGTCGGGATGACGTTGTAGTCGCCGCACAGGGTGAAGGCCTCTTCCTGCGCCAGCAGGGTCCGGGCGTGGGCCTCCAGCCGCTCCATCCAGCCCAGCTTGTAGGCGAACTTGGGGCTCTCCACCGGATTGCCGTTGGGCAGGTAGAGACAGCCGACCCGCACCGGACGCGGGCATTCGATCAGGGCCTCGATGTAGCGGGAGTGGACACCCTCGTCCTCGACCCCGGACTGGTCCTCGCCGGGCAGGCCGCGACGGACCTCGGACATCGGGAATTTCGAGAGCAGGGCGACGCCGTTATAGGTCTTCTGCCCGTGGACCTCGACGTTGTAGCCGAGGCTTTCGAACGCCTCGCGCGGGAATTTCTCATCCACGCATTTGATTTCCTGGAAGCCGACGACGTCAGGCTGGGCCGCTTCCAGCCACGCCAGCACGGTGGGCAGGCGGGCGTTGACCGAATTCACGTTCCAGGTGGCGATGCGCATGGGATGCAAGCTAAGGCGCGTCGGGGGGCTCTGTGAAGCGCTGATCGCCGCAACGAAAAACGCCCCGGAGTTTCCTCCGGGGCGCTGATCGTTCGACCGTAAGGACGCCTTAGGGGCGGCCGCCGGTCGCGGGGGCGGCGGCCGGAGCCGGGGTCAGGGTGCAACCCCCGCCGATGCGCTGGGCGGTGGCGCAGGGGTAGACCTGCTGGGTCACGCCTTCGTTGTTGACGCGGGCGATATAGCCCTGGCCCTCAGCGGCGCATTTGGCTTCGTAGAAGCGGCCGTTGGCGTTCTCGCCCATCATGCGGACCTGGGTGACGCTGCAATCCGAGGCGTCGGTGCCGGCCAGCTTGGGCTGGAAGCTCTGGGCCTGTTCCTGGGCCGTGGTGAAGCGGCACGAACCGTTCATGGACGCGATCTGCAGGCAATCCTTCAGATCCCAGCCGGTGGCGGTCTTTTCCAGCCAGTAGCCGTCGGCGCCGGCGCAGCCGACTTCGTAGACCATGTTGTTGCCGTCGCTCTTGCCGATGGCCAGGGCCTCGTCGACCGTGCAGGTCGCGCCGGCGGCGCGGGCCCAGCCGCCGATGACGGCGACGCCGTTCTGGTTGGCGGGCAGGGCGCACTGCTGGCCGACGTCGGCGTTGGGGTCGCGCGCACGGGCGATGGCGGCGGTGCCGGCCAGCTCGATGCAGCCGAAGGCCTGCGGCGGGGTCGAGGCGATCAGGATGTAGCCTTCGCCGCCGGCGCAGGCGGTTTCATAGACCTGGGACTCGCCGATCACGCCGGGATTGGTGGCCTCGACCAGCTCGCAGGTCACGCTGGCGGCGGTCAGCTGGGCCTGCGCGGCGGCGCGGACCTGCTCCGGCGTCGGCGGCGCGGCGGGAGCCGGGCGCGAACGGTCCTGGCGACGCTGGCGCGGCGAAGCGGCGGCGGGGGGCGGGGAACGGTCGCCGAGACGGCCCGGCTGGACGCGCGTGCCGTTGATCGTGCCGCTGGCGCGATCCGTTTCCGTGATCGGGCCGCCGGTGGGCGCGGTTTGGGCGAACGCCGGCTGGGCCACGCCCATCAGCACCGCAAAGGCGCCCGCCAGGCCGATGATCTTTCTGTTGAACACGGGGTCACTCCGGAAGGTAAATCTTCGATCGACACCCTTGGCGAGCGGTTGGAGCCGGGTCAAGGCTCTGACCGGTGATGCTGGACGAGAGGCGGCGGTTCGGTCTATCCATCCTGCGTTGCGATTGGAGACGGACTTGGCGGACGGCGTGATCCCGGCGGAGACCGAGGCGAGGCCCGCCGAGCGGGGCCTGACCTATCCGTTCGCCGGACCGCCGGCCTCGGGCGAGGCGGTCATCGTCGCGCCGGACGTGCTGTGGATGCGCGTCGCCATGCCGATGCAGCTGGATCACATCAACGTCTATGCGGTGCGCGACGGCGACGGCTGGGCGGTCATCGACTGCGGCCTGGCGCTCGAAGCGACCAAGGCCGAATGGGAGCTCCTGCTGGCCGGCCCGATGGGCGGAGACCCGGTCACCCGGGTCATCTGCACCCATATGCATCCCGACCACATCGGCCTGGCCGGCTGGCTGTGCGAGCGGTTCAACGCGCCGCTGGTCATGACCCGCCTGGAATATGTGATGGCCCGGATGCTGCTGGCCGACACCGGTACGCCGGCGCCGGAAAGCGGAGCGGACTTCTATCGCGCCTCGGGCTGGGACGAGGCGCAGATCGAGCGCTACCGCCGTGAGTTCGGGCGCTTCGGCATGGCCGTCTCGCCGCTGCCCGCCGGCTATCAGCGGATTCGCGAGGGCGACCGGCTGAGCATCGGCGGCCGCGACTGGCGCATCGTCGTCGGCGAGGGCCACAGCCCCGAACACGCCTGCCTGTGGCGCGAGGACGACGGCGTCGTGCTGGGCGGCGACCAGATCCTGCCGCGCATCTCGTCCAACGTCTCAGTCTGGCCGACCGAGGCCGACGCCGATCCGCTGGGCGACTGGCTGGCCTCGCTGGAGCGCATGAAGACGGTCTTTCCGGACGACATCCTGATCCTGCCGTCGCACGGAGAGGTGTTCCGCGGCGCCCACGCCCGGCTGGACGCCCTGATCCGCGGTCATCACGTGGCGCTGAAACGCCTCGACCGGTCGCTGAGGGAGCCGAAGCGGGCGGTGGACGTGTTCCCGGCCCTGTTCGCCCGCCCGGTAGGCGACGGCGTGCGCGGCATGGCCACCGGCGAGAGCATCGCCCACTTGAATTACATGCTGCTGAGAGGTCTGGCCGTTCGCGAACGCGATGCGGACGGCGTCGACTGGTGGCGCTCAACGACACAAGGGGAGGAGGCGGCATGACCGACCACATCAAGACCGAGCTGGCGAACGGCGTGCTGACCGTCACCCTGGCCCGCGCCGACAAGAAGAACGCCATCACCCAGGCCATGTACGCCGCCCTGGCGGAGGCGACCGAGCGCGCGCGCACTGACGACACGGTGCGGGTGCTGCTGTTCCGGGGCGAGGGCGACAGCTTCTCGGCGGGCAACGATATCGGCGACTTCATCGCCATCGGCTCGCAGACCGACAAGCCCTTCGACATGTCGGTGTTCCGCTTCCTCAAATCCCTCGCCGACCTGGACAAGCCTGCGGTGGCGGCGGTGCGCGGCCGGGCCGTCGGCATCGGCCTGACCCTGCTGCTTCACTGCGACATGGTGGTGGTGGCCGAGGACGCGCTGCTGTCCGCGCCCTTCATCAACCTGGCCCTGGCGCCGGAGGCGGCGTCCTCCATGCTGCTGCCGGCGGTGCTGGGTCACCAGCGGGCGTTCGAGATCTTCGCCCTGGGCGAGCCGATCGACGGCAGGACCGCCGTGGCCTGGGGCCTGGCCAACCGCGCCGTCGCCGCCGGTCAGGTCGAGGCCACGGCCGCCGAACTGGCCGCCAAGCTGGCCGCCCGGGCGCCCAACTCCATCCGCAAGACCAAGCAGCTGATGCGCGACGCGGAACGCCTGTGGGCGCTGATGCAGCGCGAGGGCGAGGCCTTCGGCAGCCAGATGAAGAGCCCCGAGGCGATGGAGGCCTTCATGGCCTTCACCCAGAAGCGCGCGCCCGATTTCTCGAAAGTCGGTTGATTCCCCGGAGCGCGCGCCTTAGGTGCGCGCGCTCATGACCGACGCCGCCCTCCAGACCACCGTGCGCATCGACGCCGAAACGCCCGCCGACGCCGCGTCGGTGGAGGCCCTGGTCATGGCCGCCTTCGGCCCGGGCCGTTACGCAAAGACCGCAGAGCGCATCCGCGAGCAGGCGGGCGTCGCCGCTGGCTTCGTGGCGCGGGAGGACGGCCGGGTGATCGGCGCGGTGCGGCTGTGGACCATCCTGGTCGGCGACCGTCCGGCCCTGTTCCTGGGCCCCATCACCGTCTCGGCGGACAGCCGCAAGGGCGGGCTGGGCGCGGATCTGGTGCAGGCCTGCATCGACCATGCAGGCCGGACCGGCCTCCTGCTGGTCGGCGACGCCCCCTATTTCGGCCGGTTCGGCTTCCGCCATGCGCCGGACGTCCGCCTGCAGGGACCCGTGGATCCGCGCCGCGTGCTGTGGCTGGGCGAGGGCGAGCCCTCCGGAATCGTCCGTCCCGCCTGAGCGGGTTTGCACGCAGGGGCGGACCGCCTAAGTCTGCTCCATGGCCGACGCTGACAAGACAACAGGACTGGCCGCCATGGCCGAGGCGGCGAAGCAGGCTCCGGGCCGCGGCCTGCCGCCGGTCCACCTGTGGCATCCGGCCCATTGCGGCGACATCGACATCGTCATCCGCCGCGACGGCGTCTGGCTGCACGAGGGCTCGCCCATCGGCCGGGCCGAACTGGTGCGGCTGTTCTCGACCATCCTGCGCAAGGACGCCGACGGCTATGTGTTGGTCACGCCGGGCGAGAAGCTGGCCATCGCCGTCGAGGACCTGCCGTTCCGCGCCGTCTCGGTCGAGCGCCGGGGCGAGGCGCTGGTCTTCACCACCGATGTCGGCGACCAGACGACGGCCGGGCCGGACGCGCCCATCGTGGTCGAGACCGATCCGACGACCGGAGAGCCTGCGCCCCGCGTGCGGGTCCGCGCAGACCTGTGGGCGCGCATCGCCCGCCCGGTCTTCTATGAACTGGTCGAGGCGGCCTCGGTCGAGGACGGACGGCTGACCGTCCGTTCCGGCGGTGCGGCCTTCGCCTTGGGACCGGTCGGGGCCGGCGTCGAATGAGCCTGGCGACGCTGCGGACCCGGCTGATCGAGCACCTGATCCATCCCGACGGCTGGTCGGTGGACGACGCCGCCTCACGGTCGGACTACGACCTGAATCCCGATGCGCGATCGACGGGGAAGGCCCTCCGTCCGGCCGCGGTTCTGGTGCCCGTCATCGCCCGGCCGGAAGGCGCGACGGTGCTGCTCACCCGCCGCTCCGACACTCTGGCCAGCCACACGGGTCAGATCGCCTTCCCCGGCGGCCGCCTGGATCCCGGCGAGACGGCCGTCGAGGCCGCGCTGCGCGAGGCCTTCGAGGAGGTCGCGCTCGACCCCGGCGTGGTCGAGGTCCTGGGCGTCGGCGACGCCTATGAGACTGTGACCGGCTTCCTGGTCACGCCGGTAGTCGGCTGGCTGACCGAGCCGCCGTCCGTGACCGCCTCGCCAGACGAGGTGGCCGAGGTGTTCGAGGCGCCGTGGGACTTCCTGATGGATCCGGCCAATCACCGGCGCGATTCGTATGAGCTGGAGGGTCAGCCGCGCCGCTGGTTCTGGGCCATGCCCTATGAGGAGCGCTACATCTGGGGCGCGACGGCGGGGATCGTGCGCGGCCTGTGCGCCCGCCTGTACGGCGATGAGGCCGAACCGGTCGCCGCCGCCGGGGAGGATGCGGCGTGACTGTGCTGACCGGACAGGCCTGGCTGACGGCGTCCGCGACCCGTTCGGTCCTGGCGGCGCTGGAGGCGGCGGGCGGCCCCGGCTGCGCCCGTTTCGTCGGCGGCTGCGTGCGCAACGCCCTGATGGGCCGCGAGATCGACGACATCGACATCGCCACCACCCTGAAGCCGGAGGAGACCGAGCGTGCGATCCGCGCCGCCGGCCTGAAGGCCGTGCCCACCGGCATCGCCCACGGCACGGTGACGGCGGTGGCCGAGCGGCAGCCGTTCGAGATCACCACCCTGCGCCGGGACGTCTCGACCGATGGACGCAACGCCACCGTGGCCTTCACCGACGACTGGGCCGAGGACGCCGCGCGCCGCGACTTCCGGCTGAACGCCCTCTATGCGGACGGCGAAGGCCGGGTGTTCGATCCGACCGGCCACGGCGTCGCCGACGCGGCGACGGGCCGGATCGTCTTCGTCGGTGATCCCGGGACCCGCATCCGCGAGGACTATCTGCGCATCCTGCGCTTCTTCCGCTTCTTCGCCTGGTATGGGCGGGGCGAGCCGGACGCCGCCGGGCTGGACGCCTGTCGCGACCTGGCGCCGGGCATGACCCGCCTGTCCGCCGAGCGGGTGTCCAAGGAGCTGATGAAGCTGCTGGCGGCGACGGATCCGCGACCGGCCATGGCGGCCATGGAGAAGACCGGCGTGCTGGCGCAGGTGCTGCCCGAGGCGGGGCCCCTTACGCTGTTCGACGTCATCGTGGACCTGAGCGACGATCCCGTGGTCCGGCTGATGACCCTGTTCCCCGTGGACGCCGAGGCCATGTGGCGGGCGTCGGAGCGGCTGCGTTTCCCGAACGCGGCGCGGGACCGGCTGGTCGGTTCGGCGCTGGCGGCGCCGGTCGTGTCTCTGGACATGAGCGACGCCCAGGCGCGGGCGGCGGTCTATCGCCAGGGCGGCCGCGCCGTCGCTGACGCCCTGATGCGCCTTCACGCCGCCGCGCCGGGGCGGGGCGAGGCGGCCATGCGTCTGCTGGCCGTCGCGAACGGCTGGGTTCGGCCACGTCTGCCGGTCGGCGGCAAGGAGGTGGCGCGCCTGGGGCTTGAACCGGGTCCCGAGACCGGTCGCCTGCTCAAGGCCTTCGAGGACAGCTGGATCGCCGCCGACTTCCCCAGCGAGGGTCACGCCGAACGGCTGGCGGCGCTGGTCAATCCGCGGCGCGGGTGAACTCGGTCACGACCGGACGATGATCCGATCCATTGGGCCGCCCCAGCTTGCGGCTGACGAAGGCCAGGTCGGGCGAGCGCCACACCTGATCGATGGTGACGCCGAGGGGCGAGGGCAGTTGGCTCGGCCAGGTGCCGGGGAAGCCGCCGGCCGGGGCGAGACCCAGGTCCTGCTTCATCTGCCGCCCGATGCGGGCGTTGGAGACGCTGTTGAAGTCCCCCGCGATGATCACCGGACCCGCGAGGGTTCGGCGGATGTCGCCCAGCGCCATGGTCTGGCTGATCTGGCCCCACTGCGGCTGGAACGGCCACGGACGGGTCAGGTGGACGCCGACGACGTTCAGCGCGCCCAGCGGGGTCTGCGCCACGGCGGTGACCGAATGCAGCCCGTCCGGCCGATTCTCGACCTGCCGCAACGGCCAGCGCGAGGCGATGATCGAGCGTGACGGCCCGCGGGTCTCGTCCGGCCGCATCGAGGCGGCGCGATAAGGATAGTCCGCCAGCAGTTCGTCCAGACGGCCGATCGGTCCGCGTCCCAGTTCGATCAGGATGACGATGTCCGGGTCCGCCGCCTCGATGGACCGGCGCATCGCGGCGACGTCGTCGTTCAGATAATAGACGTTGGCCGAGTACAGCCGGACCACGGGCGCGCCGGCTTCGGGCTTGCCCGCCGGGGGAAGCCACTGCGGCGCGACACAGGCCAGCAAGGCCAGGCTCGCCGCCACGCCGGCCCATGCCGCCGCTTTCAGGCGCAGGATAGCCAGGAACAGGGTCGCGACGATCACCGCGAACAGCCCCGGCGCGGTGAACTGGGCGAGGATGTCCACCCAGCGATGGCCCACGCCGAAGCGGATGGCCGCCGAGACGATCAGCACCCCGACGAAACCGAGCGCGCACAGGGCGCCGCCCCACCGCCGGACCACGGTCCAGGCCGAAGAACGCCCTTGCGCTTTATGATGAACGCCGGTCTCCATGGCGCGTTACGGTCTCGCTTCGGAGGATGGAATGCCCAGACGGACCATCGGCGATATCGAGAAAATCTGGACCAATGTCGAGGGCGTCAAAAAGCTCTCGGATCGGGTGATCGGCATCGGGCCGTTCGGGGTGGGCATGGACGGCCTGCTGACCTGGGTCCCGCTGGTGGGCAGCGCCTATACGATCGGCGCCGCCGGCTGGCTGATGATTCAGGCCGTGCGGGCCAGGGCGGCGCCCGGAACGCTCGTGCGGATGGCCGGCTACCTGGGCCTCGACAGCGTGACCACGGCGGTGGGCGAGGTGCCCTTCCTCGACTTCGTGCCGAACGTCGTCGACGTGCTGTTCCCGGGGCACCTGATGGCGGCCAAGGCGCTGCAGAAGGACATCCAGACCACCCACTGGGTCGAGGCCAATGAGCGCGAGGCCCGTGCGTCCGGCGAACATGACCGCCATGTCGCCAAGGTGAAGAGCGATCCGAACCTGCGCCGCATCGTCTACCTCCATGACTGAGAAGACGCGGGAGTTAATGTTGAACCATCGGATCGGTGACGACTAACCCTCTGAACTGATGGAAGAACGTGCCCTCGTCAGCGTCATGAGCCCGCCTGAGGACGCCACGCCCGCACACTGATCTCCGACGATGTTTCGGAGACTTCCTTCCATGAGCGACGACCAGTCCGCGCGCCTGGGCCTGCCCTATCTGGCGGCCGGGCAGATGCAGAAGCATGTGACCCTCAACGAGGCCCTGACCCGGCTGGACGCCCTGGTCCAGACCACGGTCGCCAGCCGCACGACGGCGGTCCAGCCGGCGGCGCCGGAGGACGGCCTGCTTCATATCCTGCCGGCCGGCGCGGGCGGTCCGGCGTGGAGCGCCTTCACCGCCGGTGATCTGGTTCGGGCCGAGATGGGCGGCTGGATCGGCGTCGAGGCGACCGACGGCCTGCTGGCCTGGGTGGCCGACGAGGCCGCCTTCGTGGTGCGCGAGGGCGGCGGCTGGAGCCCGCTCGGCGCGCGGCTGGGCGAGGTCGGGCCGCTGGACCGTATGGGCGTGGGGACGCTGGCGGACGCCGCCAATCCCTTCGCCGCCAAGCTGAACAAGGCGCTGTGGACCGCGCGGGAAGCCGCCGAGGGCGGCGACGGCGATCTGAGGATGACGCTCAACAAGGCGGCGCCGGCGGACGTCCTCTCCCTGCTGTTCCAGTCGGGCTATGGCGGCCGGGCCGAGCTGGGGCTCATCGGCGATGACGACCTGACGCTGAAGGTCAGCCCGGATGGGGCCGCCTGGCGCACGGCGCTGAGTGTCGACCGCGCGACGGGGCGAGTGTCCTTCAGCCAGGGGGCGGGGCGCCGGGAGACCACGGTCTTCACTACCGGCGGATCGTGGACTCCGCCCGCCTGGGCGCGAAGCGTCGAGGCCGTCGTCGTCGGCGGGGGCGGCGGCGGCGGAGCCGGGGCTTTCGGCGCCTCAGGCGCCCGATATGGCGGTGGAGGCGGCGGGGCCGGGGGCGCCGTTCGGGCCGTCTGGGCGGCGAACCAACTGACGTCGGCCTTGACGGTGACGGTCGGCTCGGGCGGCGCCGGCGGCGTGGCCGCGGCGGGAGCCTCGGGCGGCGCCTCCGCTGTGCATCTGAACGGGACCGCGCTGATCTCGGCCGGCGGCGGCGGGGCCGGCGGACTGGGCGGCGGTGCAGGCGGAGCGGCGGGCATTGGCGGCGCCGGTGTGCTCAACGCCAACAGCGGAGGGGCGTCGAGCGTCTCGGCCGCAGGAGCTGCGGGTGGAGCCTTCGACCGGCCGGACGGCGCGGGCGGGGGCGGCGCGGGCGGCGGGCTCGATGCGGGCGGAAACGCCCGGTCCGGCGGTCCGGGCGGCGACGGCGGCGCGGTGGTGGTCCGGGCGCCCGGCGGGGCGGCGGGGGCGGGCTCGACCGGTGCGGTCGGGACCGCCGCGCCGCTCGCGGACCTGCATTGGGCCGGTGGCGGCGGCGGCGGCGGTGGAGCCGTCGCGTCGGGCGGCGGGCATGCCGGCGGGGCCGGAGGGGCCGTGGGCGGCGGCGGCGGAGGCGGGGGCGCGGGCGTGACCGCGGGCGGCGTCGGAGGCTCCGGCGCGCCCGGCGTCGTCTGGCTGATCGCCCAGGGATGAGGTCCGCCATGCACGCCGACTGGACCCCTGACGAGGCCGAGACCCTGGACCCCGACGCCCGGGAAGTCCCGCTGCGGCTGACGAAGGATGAATTGCTCGCGTCGGCGGACGTGGGCTGGCGGCGCCACGGATGGCGCCTTGATGAGATGGAGGACGACCGATGACCGATCCTGCGATCCCTGAAGAGGTCTCGCCGCTGGCCGAGGGGCGGTGGCTGTGGCGCCGCCTCTATGTGTTCGCCACGAGCGGCGTCGCCTGGCTGCTGCTGGACCGGCTGATCCCCTTGGTCCCCGCCGCCGCGGCGCCGCGGCTGGTCGAGGGGCTGATGAGCCTGCTGGCCCTGACCATGGTGCTCTATCTGGTCGCGCCCAGCGCGCAGCAGCTGATCGTCAGCCTGCGCCTTCTGCGGCCCGGACCGGGCGGGGAGGGACGCTGATGGCCTTCCGCCTCTCCACCCGCTCCCTGACCCGCATGGCGGGCGTGCATCCGCGCCTGGTCGCCGTGATCCAGGAGGCGATCACCCTGACGCCGGTGGACTTCATGGTCACCGAGGGACTGCGCACGCCCGATCGCCAGGCCGCCCTGGTGCGCGCCGGGGCGAGCCGGACGAAGAACTCGCGTCACCTGACCGGCCACGCGGTCGATGTCGCCGCCTTGATCGACGGGCAGGTGCGATGGGACTGGCCGCTGTATCCCCGCATCGCCGCGGCCTTCAAGGCCGCCGCCGCCCGGCAGGGAACGGCCATCGTCTGGGGCGGCGACTGGACGACCCTGCGCGACGGCCCGCATTTCGAACTCGACCGGAAGGTCTTTCCGTGAGCCCGCGAACCTTCCTGCGTCTTCTGACCCCGGCCGGCGTCGGGCTGGCCGCGATCATCCTGATCGTCGTCCTGGTCGTCGCCGGGCGCGGACTGGGCCTGCACTGGGACCCGTTCGGTCTCGGCGCCCGGCGCCTGGAGCGCGCCGAACGGCAGGCCGAGGCGGCGACCGCCGAGGCTCAGGCTCGCGGGCTGGAGGTCGAAGGCGCGGCGGCCCAGACCCGTCGTCTCGAACAGCAACATCAACAATCGGTCGATCTGGCGCGGGTCACCGCCGCCGCCGAGGCCGAGGCGAGGAACGCCCATGACTCCGATCTCCCGCTGGCCCCTGATCGCGTCGATCGCCTGCGCGGTCATGACCGCGAGCTGTGCCGCCTCGCGCCCGCCGTCTGCGTCGCCGCCCCGGCTGGTCCTGCCCCAGGCGGCGTTGACGCCGTGCCGGCTGGACCGACTGCCGGCCGCCCCGACCCTGGCGGATCTTGAGGCGTCCTATATGGCGCGCGGCCAGGCCCTGGCGGAGTGCGACGCCGCCCGGCAGGCCGCGGTCGAGACCCTGCGGGCCGAACGCGCCCTGCAGGACCGCTGGCGGAAGGGCGGATCGTAGGCTTGCGGCAGTTTCTGCAGGCCTTGCCCGGCAGATCTTGCCGGGACCCGGCAGAAGTTACCGGGGTCGGTACGTGCTTAACAGGAACTAACGCAGCAAAAACAATGGTCGCTCGTCTGGCATGGCGGAAAAGCGACTGGCCCCGCCCTTGCTGCGGTGTCCCCTGAGCAAAATGCTCCCGGCCGCCAAAATGGCGTCGGACACCTTGAAACAAGGATACTCGTCATGGCGCTGAACAGCGTTAACACGAACGTGGGCGCAATGGTCGCCCTGCAGAACCTGTCGATCACGAACAGCGAACTGCAAACGGTTCAAAGCCGTATCAACACCGGCAAGGTCGTCTCGTCCGCCAAGGACAACGGCGCCATCTTCGCCATCGCCACCTCGCAACGTGCCGAAGTCAGCGCCCTGGGCGCTGTCAAGGACAGCCTGAACCGCGGTCAGTCGGCCGTGGACGTGGCGCTTTCGGCTGGTGAGTCGGTCTCTGACCTGCTCGGCCAACTGAAGGAAAAGGCCCTCTCGGCCACCGACAAGAGCCTGACCACTTCGGCTCGCGCTGCTCTGAACGAAGACTTCAAGGCCATTCGCGACCAGATCGCGACCGTGGTTTCGAACGCCAAGTTCAACGGCGTCAACCTGCTGGACAACTCGACCGGCACGGGTGGTTACAAGGCCCTGGCCAACACTTCGGGTACGACCATCAAGGTGGCGGGTGAAAACCTGTCGCTGGGCGGCGCCAACGTCACCGTCACCGCGACGATGACCATCGGCACCTCCACCCTGGCCGGCACGGCTCTGGCCGCCGTCAACGCCTCGATCGACAAGGTCTCGGCCTCGCTCGCCCGTCTGGGCACGGGTTCGAAGTCGTTCGGCACGCACCTGAACTTCGTCGGCAAGCTGCAAGACACCATCGAAGCCGGTGTCGGCAACCTGGTCGACGCCGACCTGGCCAAGGAAAGCGCCCGACTGCAAGCGCTGCAAACCAAGCAACAGCTGGGTGTGCAGGCTCTGTCGATCGCCAACTCCTCGACCTCCACGCTGCTGGGACTGTTCCGCTAAGGAACCTGACCGGAAGGGCGGGGTCCTAGGGCCCCGCCCAACCGCTCTCCAGTCCCCTTGAAGGGAACCGCCGTTCTAACAACGGTCGGCAGGAGACATGCAAAACAATGCGAAGATTGGCGCCGTAGCCGCTTACGAAATTCCAACCGTCCCCGTCGCCACTGGCGGCGATTTCCATGACTCCAGGGCGCAGCAGGATGCCGAACAGGCCGCCCGCTACCGTCTGGTGATCGAGGAAGGGCCCCGGTCCGGATCCTTCATCTACAAGACGATGGACCGGGTCACCGGCGAGGTCGTGAAGCAGCTGCCCCGCGAACAGGTCGTCGGCCTGATGCAGGACACCGATTACAGCGCCGGCGCGGTGATCGACACCCGGGCCTGACGCATTCGAGACCCCACGAAACGCCGCGCAGGAGCGATCCGCGCGGTTAAGACGCGTGGTGAATCGCTGTTAACCATGTGTGCACGGTTCGTCCTCTAGCCTTGGCCAAACCTCGAAGGGCCGAGTCGGATGACGAATAGCGTCCATACCAATGTCGCCGCGCAGATCGCGCTGCAGAACCTGACCACGACGAACAGCCGCCTGGCGGATGTGCAGAGTCGCGTCTCCACGGGCCTGAAGGTCCAGGGCGCCAAGGACAACGCCGCGATCTGGGCCATCGCCCAGACCCAGCGCGCGGATGTCGGCGCGCTCGGCGCGGTGAAGCAGAGCCTGGACCGCGCGACCTCGATCGCGGACGTGGCCCTGTCCGCCGGCGAATCGATCTCGGACCTGCTGAATCAGCTCAAGGAAAAGGTCACCGCGGCGAAGGACACCTCGCTGAAGACCCAGTCGCGCCAGCTGCTGAACGCCGACTTCCAGGCCCTGATGAAGGCGATCAAGTCGGCGGTGGACAACGCGGCCTTCGACGGCGGCAACATCCTGAACGGCTCGCTGACCACCGGCATCAAATTCCTGGCCAACGCCGACGCCTCGGCCTTCGTGACCCTGGCGTCCAAGAACCTGTCGCTGGGCGGTTCGATCATCGAGCTGTCGCTGAGCGACAGCCTGATGACCCTGACCGGCGCGGCCACGGCGCTGACCAAGCTGGACGATTCGATCACCCAGCTGAACGCCGCCCTCGGCGAGATCGGCGCCCAGGCCAAGCAGATCCAGGCGCACAACACCTTCGTGTCCAAGCTGGTCGACACGCTGGAATCGGGCATCGGCAACCTAGTCGACGCCGACCTGGCCAAGGAAAGCGCCCGGCTTCAGGCCCTGCAGGTCCAGCAGCAGCTGGGCGCGCAATCGCTGTCGATCGCCAACCAGGCGCCGCAGATCATCCTGTCGCTCTTCCAGGGCTAAGCCAGCCGGCGGCTCCCGGAGCGGCCGATGGAAACGGGTTCGGGTCGTCGGCGGTTCGCGCCGCGCGGCCCGAAGCCGTACAAGGAAAGCAACGATCTCAGGGCGTTGACGAAGGCACTCATCAGGCACTCCTCCGTATCCGGCACGCGATAAACGGGTGCTGTCGACCATTGTTCCCTGAGTCGCGGCGGAAGTCGCTCCGAACCCGGCCGTTAAGCCCTCGTTACAGCTCAGGCGTCAGACTGCGCGCGAGGAGCGCTCTGTGATCAACAACAGCTATCTTCTGGGTCTCTACGGTGGAACGGCGTCGCCCTCGACGTCGTACTCGACCCTGAATGCGCTCGCCAAGTCCAAGGCCCAGCCGACGCCGCCGTGGTCGACCTCGGTCAAGGCGCCGGAGCAGAGCGCGCTGTTGCGCGCCGCCCTGGGCGGCCGGGACTTCATCAACGAGGGCGCGGCCCAGCTCGATATCAAGGGCGCCTCGACCGACTACAAGAAGCTGTTCGCCCTGTATCAGGGCCTCGAGACCATGAACGCCCTGATCACCCGCGCGGGGACCAAGGGCGTGACCGCCCTGGAGATGACCCAGCTGAACAAGCGGTTCGCGGCGGGCATGGCCGAGGTCGGCAAATGGCTGCCGGGCGCGGATCTGGACGCCATCCGTCTGGTGCAGGGCACCTCGTCCTCGACCAGCAAGACCACCGCCGCCGTGGCGCGGGACGGCGCGATCTCGGTCACGGGGCCGATTCACGAGGGCTCGCCCGACGCGCTGGCCCCGGCCTTCGCCGGCGAGGTGCAGTTCAACATCACGGTCAAGAAGGGCGACAACACCACCAAGTCGGTGGCCATCGACCTTGCGGACATGGGGACCAAGCCCCGGACGCTGACCAATGTGCTGGACCACATCAACGCCAAGCTTGGGGATGCCGGGCTGGAGACGCGGCTCGGCCGCGAACTGGTCAAGCCTGAACCCAAGACCATGACCGTCGGCGGCAAGACCGTCACCCTGCCGGCCGGTCCCGACCAGTTCGCCCTGGTGGTGCGCGGCGTGACGACCGAGAAGGTCAGCTTCACCCCGACCACGGCCGCGGACGCCGTCTATGTGGTGCAGGGTTCCGGCACGGCCGGCGGCCTGCAGATGCTCAAATTCCAGAGCGACACCGGCGGCGCCGCGCCCCCGCCCGTCGCCGGCGTCGGCGAGACCCAGTGGGTCGACGGACGCGCTTCCCAGACCGGCCTGCCGGAGGGCGTCGAGACGGTCCGCGCCAGCACCACGGGACCGGATGGTTCGGTGTGGATGGTGGCGGACCTCAAGGCGGGCCCGGACAACCAGCCGATCAAGGGCCAGAGGGACGTCGCGCTGATCAAGCTCGATTCCGCCGGCCGCGTGGTCATGACTCAGGCCATCGGCGCGGCCTCGACCGCCAGCGGCTACGCCATCGCCGTCGACGCCAACGGCCGGGTGGCCGTGGCCGGTTCGGTCACCGGCGCGCTGGACGCGGGCAAGACGGGCGATGTGGCCACCGTCGCCGACAGCTTCGTGACCGTCTTCGATGCGGAAGGGCAGGAGGTCTGGACCCAGCGCCGCGGAGCCCGCGCCGCCGACGAGGCGACCTCGGTCAGCTTCGGTCCCAACGGCACGGTCTATGTGGGCGGGCGCGCCCAGTCGGCCATGACGGGCACGGTCGGCGTGGGCGGCTGGGACGGCTACGTCCAGGCGTTCAGCGAGACCCAGGAACACAAGTATGCGCCCGTCGTCTCCAAGGCGGCGGGGGTCTCGCAGTTCGGCACGGCCGGAACCGACGGCGTCGACGCCATCGTGGTGGACGGGAACAATCTTTATTCGGCGGGCGTCGAGGACGGCCGCATCGTGGTGCGCCAGTTCACCCTGGCGGCGGACGGCAAGCCGACCCTGGCCGCCACGCGCGATCTGGGCGACGCCAGCGGCGAGATCAGCGGCCTGGCCGTCGAGAACGGCAAGGTGATCATCAGCGGCACGACCCGTAACGCGTCGCTGGGCGTCGGCACGATCACCACGGCCCACCACGGCGGCAAGGACGCCTTCGTGGCCGTGATCGACGACAGTCTGGCCGCCTCGACCGACGACCGCCTGACCTATGTCGGCGGCGCGGGCGACGACAGCGCCGCGGACATGAAGATCCAGGGCGGCAAAGTCTGGCTGACCGGCATCGCCAACCGGCCCGAGGACGCCAAGGCCACCGATCCGACCAAGGCCTATCTGACCCGCATCGACCCGACGACCGGCGCGGTCGAGTGGCGGCGCGACTGGGAAGGGGACGGGGCGCAGGCCAAGCCCCTGACGCTGGCGGTCGCCGCCGGCGGCGCCAGCGTGCTGGACCGGCTGGGTCTGCCGCAGGGCGAGATCGACCAGAGCCAGTCAAAGACCCTGACCAACGCCACCTCCCTGCGGGCCGGCGACCGATTCTATGTGTCGCCCGCCGACGGCGGCCGGCCCGTGGCGGTCACCATCGAAGCCCGGGACACCCTGCAGAGCCTGGGCCGCAAGATCGAACAGGCCTCGAACATGAAGCTGAAGGTCACCGTGGTGTCCGAGACGGCCAAGGGCGCCGAGCCGGGCGATCTGGCCACCGCCCTGCGCACCGGTCTGCAGCGCCTGTCCATCGTCGCACGCGACGGGGTGAAGGGCGCCGTGCTGACCTCGGGCGAGACCGGCCGCGACGCACTGACGGGGCTGGGCTTGTCGCAAGGCTATATCGGCAAGACGGTCGGCGACGACGTCACCAAGACCTTCGGCCTGGGCCTGCCGACCAACCTGACCCTCACGGACGCCGCCGCGGTCAAGACGGCCGGGGAGAAGGTGCAGGCGGCGATGAAGGCGATCCGCGACGCCTATCGCGCGCTGTCCCCGGAATCGGCCAAGCCCGCGGTCACCGGCCAGGCCCCGGCCTACCTGACCGCCCAGCTGGCCAACTACCAGGCGGCGCTTGCGCGTCTGGGCGGCGGCTGACGCCGTCAACGTAAAGCGTTGACGGGCCCTGCTCCGGCGGGGTTATTGGGGGCTCCATCCGCGCGAGCCTTTCATGCCCAAGGACAACCGTATCCTCATCGCGATCGGCGCCGCAGTCGCCGTCGTGATCGCCGTCATCGTCGGCCTGTTGATGACGGGCGGACGTGACGAGCCCGCCGCGCCGCCGCCTGCCGCGCAAGGCGGGCTGACCGTCTCCGTGGCGGATGCGCCGGGCCTGGATTCCACGCGTGAGCTGCGCTGCTACGTCGACGGCCAGTTCGTCGGCATGGCCACCCTGACCGATTGCGCGCGCCGCAACGGCCTGGCCACGGATGCTCTGGATGTCGGTGTCGATGCGACCGGCAATCTGGTCGCCGCCCCGACCGCCTCCCTGACCCCGCCGCCGTCGGCGCCCCCGGTCGAACTGACCGAGACCCAGCCTGACGCCACGCCGATCGAATCGACCCAGCCCGCTCAACCCGCGCCGCAGCCGGCGGCGGCCGGCGGCGCCTGCCTGCGCTACACGGGATCGGACTGGCGGACGGTGTCGTCGGGCATGAGCCTGAACCAGTGCGTCGTCGCGCTGTACGCCGGCACCTGCGTGCGCCCGGGCGAGGCCCTGTACGGCCGCTGGGGCGAGACGACCCTGCGCCTGGTCCCGCGCCGCGTGGAACAATCGCCCGACAACAACCGCTTCCGCCTGCTGGCGGATCAGGACCGCCGCTGCCAGTTCCCGGATCTCCATTGATGAAGCGCACCTCCATCGTTCTCGCCGCGGGCGTCGGCCTCCTGGCGCTGGGCGCCTGCCAGAACACCACCAAGGCCCCGTTCGATCCGGGCGTCTGCTACGCTGTCGAGCTGGGCAAGGAAGGCGAGGCGCCGACGTTCAACGTCGTCGCGCGCGACCAGCCGCAGATCGAATTCTGCGCCGCCCGTCTTGAGGAGATGCGGCTGCGCTTCCTCAGCCTGGGCGGCAGCCGCCGCGAGGTCATCGGTTCCTACCAGGGCCAGTTCATCTTCATCGACCGCGCCGGCGTCTCCTTCGGCAAGACGCTGGAGGGCTCGCGCTTCATGGCGCTGGCCCGGACCGGAGACGGCCGCTTGGCCATTCCGGGCGCGATCCAGCAGGAGGTGGACGCCCCCCGCGGACCGCCGGCGCCGGTCGCCGCCCCGCCGCGGTAGGGTCCGCTTCGCACTGGACAGTGTGGAACAAAGGTGGAACAAGTCGCGCTTCTGTGGATTGCGACGACAAATCGGCCCCGGCGGCGCGAAAGCGCGCTAGGCCACGTGAGAACGGCCTGAATCAGCGCGAAAAGCGTGGTGGGCCAGCTAGCTAAAGGAGCTCGATGATGGCGGGCAGCGTCAACAAGGTCATTCTGGTCGGCAACCTGGGCAAGGACCCGGAGATCCGCACCCTCAACTCGGGCGAACGCGTCGCCAACCTGTCCCTGGCGACCTCGGAGACGTGGCGCGACAAGGCCACCGGCGAGCGCAAGGAAAAGACCGAGTGGCACCGGGTGGTCATCTTCAACGAGAACATCGTGAAGGTCGCCGAGAACTATCTGAAGAAGGGCTCGACCGTTTACGTCGAGGGCTCTCTCACGACCCGCAAATACGAGCAGGGCGGCGTCGAGAAATACACCACCGAGATCGTGCTGCAGAAGTTCCGCGGCGAACTGACCATGCTGGGCGGCCGTTCGGACGGCGCCGGCGGCGGTCAGTCGCGCGGCGATGACGACTATTCCTCGGGCTTCTCGACCGGCGGCGCCAACAAGCCCTCGGGTCCCAAGGAAAGCTACGACCTGAACGACGACATTCCGTTCTAGGGAATGGTTCGGCCTTCACGGCCACATTCCGAAATGTGAAGTGTCGGGTGCGGGTCTCGCACCCGGCACGTTCACGGGCTAACCCGGTGCGGTGATCACCCCGGACAAGCCTCACAGCCCGCTCAGCCTCATCGAGATCGGCGCCATCGTCGCGATCGTCGTCATCTGGGGCGTGAACAACGCCGCCGCCAAGGTGGCGACCGAGGTCCTGCCTCCCCTGATGACCGGCGCCCTGCGATTCGCCATCGCGGCGGCCTGCCTGATTCCCTTCGTCCGCCCGCCCTTCCCGAACTGGAAGAGCCTGCTGCTGATCGTCTGCATCGGCGGGCCGCTGCACTACGGCCTCGTCTATCTCGCCTTCTGGCTGGCGCATGACGTCAGTCCGGTGTCCGTCGCGACCCAGCTGTGGGTGCCGTTCACCGCCCTGTTCGCCTTCCTGCTGCTGGGTGAGCGCCTGTCGCGATTCGCCCTGATCGGAATGGGCGTGGCCTTCCTCGGCGTCGCCTGGATGACGCTGGACGCCCATGCCATCGAGGACTGGAAGGGAATCACCGTCGGCGTCGCCGCCGCCAGCGCCTGGGCCATCACGACGGTCATCGCCCGCCGCACCACCTCGATCCCGCCCTTGAAGATGCAGGGCCTGCTGTCGCTGGTCGCCCTGCCGACGCTGGCGTTCGGTTCGGCGATGTTCGAGCGGGGGCAGTGGGAAGCGATCCAGAACGCGGACGGCCTGATCTGGGCCTGCCTGATCTGGGCCGGGCTGGTCTCTTCGGTGCTGGCGACGACCCTGGTCTTCTGGCTGGTGCAGAAACGCGAGGCGGGTCGGGTGACGCCCTATCTGCTGGCCACGCCGGTGGTCTCGATACTGATCGGCTGGTCCCTGCTGGACGACGTTCTGACCCCGCAGATCCTGACCGGCGCGGCCATGACCCTGGGCGGCGTGGCTGTGGTGGCCCTGGCCGAGCGGGGCCTGCGCGCCGGCGCCGCCAAGGCATGAACCCAAAAGCTGGAATGAAAAAGGCCCGGACGCTGGGCGTCCGGGCCTGATTCTCTAACGCTGGATCCGGTCCTAGAGGCCGGGGAGCTTGAAGCCCGAGTCGCGGCGCGGCGTGATGGTGATGCCGCCGCGGCCGCCGGTCAGCGCCTGCATGCGGGCGTACTCGCTGGCGGCGTCGATGGTCAGGGCGCCTTCCGACGTCTGGGTCGTGGTCGCGGCCTGGGTCGAGGCGTCGTCGCGGCGCCAGAACATGATGCGGTTGGCCCAGCTCTCTTCCTTGTGGGCCAGATCGCCGAACTCGTCGTCGATCACATAGCGCGCCAGCGGGTCGGCGCGGTCGCCGCCGGCCTGGGCCACCAGAATCTGCTCGCCCGGCGAACGGGTGACGGACTGGCGCTGGCCGAGAAGGATCTGACGGGCGGCCGATTCCGGGGCCAGCTCCTGCGGGCGCGGTTGGCCCGGCGCCGGCGGACGCAGGCCGTACTCCGGCGGCATGGTCAGCGGGGCGGTCGAAACCGTCAGGAACTCGTCGGGCGTCACCTTGGACAGGCCGATGCTCTGCTGGAGGTTGCTGCACGCGCCCAGCGCGAGCGCGGACACGGCGAGGGTCAGAACGGCGGTAGTGCGAAGACGCATGATCAATCCCGGTGCAGCGCGCCGACAGGCGCACGCGTAAACCCTAGTGGAAGCGGCTGATTACGACTTTTCGGCGGCGAGGCCAACCTTGGCCGCGCGTTCGGAGAGCAGGCTGTCGAGGATCAGCAGAATCACGCCGATGGTGATGGCGCTGTCGGCGACGTTGAACACCCACGGGAAGACGCCGGTGCCCGAGAAGTCGGCGAAGTCGACCACGAAGCCGAAACGGATGCGGTCGATGACATTGCCGACGGCCCCGCCGATGACCAGGCCGATGGCGGTGATCAGCAGGCGGCGGTCGGCCTTCAGCGCCCACCAGCCCAGCAGGCCGGCGACCCCGATCGAGAAGACGCTCAGGAACCAGCGACCCGCGCCGCCGCCGAACAGGCCGAAGCTGACGCCGTCATTGGCCACGAAGGTGATCTTGAAGAACGACCCGAGCACCTCGATCGAGCGATAGCCCCACAGCTCGCGATCCAGCATCGCGCCGCTGGCGTCGAGCATGTTCAGGCCCGACAGGACCCAGGCCTTGGTCAGTTGATCGAGGACGATCACAACAAGGGCGAAGCCGTAGGCGGCGTAGGCGATACGGGGGATTTTCATTCGGTTCGCTGAAAGATTGAGCGGTTCGGGTTAGCAGCCCGCGCCTCGCGCGCGAAGGGTTTTTCTGGCGGCACAGCGTCGCGGAACCCGGTTTTTCCTTGTCCAGCCGGGCTTCAGGCCCCAGATGTGACGCTTCAACCCGCAAGGATTTCCCCACGCACTCGAAGGAGCGCCGATGACGCATGCCGATGTGGCCGAGCAAGCCGCGCACGTGGCCAGCCACGCCGACAGCCTGATCCTTACCCTGGTCGGCGGCTTCGTGCTGGCCTTCCTGTTCGGGATGCTGGCCAACCGGCTGAAGCTGTCTCCATTGGTGGGCTATCTGGTCGCCGGCATCGTGGTCGGACCGCACACCGGCGGCTTCGTCGCGGACACCGAACTGGCGCCCCAGCTGGCCGAGATCGGGGTGATCCTGCTGATGTTCGGGGTCGGGCTGCATTTCTCGCTGGCCGACCTGATGAAGGTCCGCAAGATCGCCATCCCGGGCGCCCTGGTGCAGATCACGGCGGCGACGGCGCTGGGCTGGGGCCTCGGCCGGCTGATGGGCATGAGCGATCTCGAGGCCATCCTGATGGGGTTCGCCCTGTCCGTCGCCTCGACCGTGGTGCTGTTGCGGGCGCTGGAAGAGCGCAAACAGGTCAAGGGCGACGTCGGCCGCATCGCCATGGGCTGGCTGATCGTCGAGGATCTGGTGATCGTCATCGCCCTCGTCATCCTGCCGCTGCTGGTGATCCAGCCGGGCAGCACGCTGAACGGCGGCGAGCTGGCCGGGTCGATCGGCTGGACGCTGTTCAAGGTCGCGGGCTTCACCGCCGTCATGCTGGTCGTGGGCGCCAAGGTGCTGCCCTGGGTGCTGGTGCGGATTGCCCATACCAAGTCGCGCGAGCTGTTCACCCTGGGCGTTCTGGCGATCGCCCTGGGCATCGCCTGGGTGGCCTATGCCCTGTTCCACTCCTTCGCCCTGGGCGCCTTCCTGGCCGGGCTGGTGCTGAACAGTTCGCCGCTGGGCCATAACGCCGCCGAGCGCTCCCTGCCGCTGCGCGACGCCTTCGCCGTGCTGTTCTTCGTCTCGGTGGGGATGCTGTTCGACTGGCATATCCTGATCGACCGTCCGCTGGCCGTGCTGGGCCTGTTGGCCATCGTCATCGTCGGCAAGTCGATCGCGGCGCTGGCCATCACGACCGTGTTCAAGCTGGACAAGGCGACCAGCCTGACCGTCGCCGCGGCCCTGGCCCAGATCGGCGAGTTCTCGTTCATCCTGGCGGCGCTCAGCGTCCAGCTGGGCGGGATGCGGCAGGAAACGCACGACCTGATCCTGGCCGCCGCCCTGTTGTCGATCTCACTGAACCCGTTCGTCTTCGCCTTCATCGACCGCATTGGGGCTAAACCAAAAACGCCCCCCAAGGTGGAGAGCGTTCCGGTTCGCGACCTGATCTGATCGGAAAGCTTTAGCCGCCTAGAGGACGCCGATCATCGAGGCGACCAGCGGGTGACGGACGATGTCCTGTTCGGCCAGGCGCACCACGGCGATGTCCGGCACGGGCATCAGGCGTTCAGCGATGTCCGACAGGCCGGAGATGCCCGGCAGCAGGTCGGACTGCTGCGGGTCGCCGGTGACCACCATGGTCGAATGCCAGCCCAGGCGGGTCAGCAGCATCTTCAGCTGGACGTAGGTGCAGTTCTGGGCTTCGTCGACGACGATGAAGGCGTTGTTCAGCGTGCGGCCGCGCATGTAGCCGATGGGGGCGATCTCGATCAGCCCTTCGGCCATCAGCGCCTTGACCCGCTTCATCGAGAGCCGGTCCGACAGGGCGTCGTAGAGCGGACGCAGATAGGGGGCCAGCTTGTCCTCCATGTCGCCGGGCAGGAAGCCGATCGATTCGCCGGCTTCGACGGCGGGGCGGCTCAGGACGATGCGTCCGACCTTGCCCGCTTCCAGCGCCTCGACCGCCTTTGCCACGGCCAGATAGGTCTTGCCCGTACCTGCGGGGCCGAGCGCCAGGACCAGGTTGTGATGATCGATCATCGTCATCAGCTCGGCCTGGCCGTCCGACTTGGGTTTCAGCGTCTTCAGATAGGCCTGGTCCCGCTCGTCATTCGACGGATTGGGCGACCAGCCCGCATGGGTCGGCAAGCGCCGCACCTTGGAGTCCTGGATGAACTGGCTCGTATCGAGCACCCCGAACTCACGGGATGCTTCACGGGTCTGACGCTTCAGGGCCGCACGTTTGGTCATGGACGCCTCCAGGGCATGAAAAAAGGCGATGCCGCAAAAGCATCGCCTCGAACGATCGTGGGGAGGAGAGAAGAGGATGCGACGCATCCGCCCGGGTCGGAGGAAGGATCAACTTCCAGCGGACGGAGCCGCCGAACCGAACGCACCACGCGCGTTCCCCCTGCTTGACCGGACCGGGCTTGATCCGGTTACGGATCCGGGGCCGAAATGTCGGTCTCGAATCGCATCAACAGATTGATGCTAGCGTGGTTTACGAAGGCTTAAAGCGCTGATTAAGCCAAAGATGAGGTGATGTTTCGATGACGATCTATGCGTTGGCGGACAAGAAACCGCAGCTTCCGCCTGAGGGCGAATACTGGGTTGCGCCAAATGCCGTGGTGACAGGAGATGTGATTCTCAAACCCGGCGCCAGTGTCTGGTTCGGCGCGGTCGTGCGCGGCGACAACGATCCCATCACCATCGGCCGGGACACCAATATCCAGGACGGCAGCGTGCTGCATTCCGATCCCGGCGAACCCCTGACCATCGGCGACGGGGTGACCGTCGGGCATATGGTCATGCTCCACAGCTGCGAGATCGGCGACAACACCCTGATCGGCATCGGCGCGGTGGTGCTGGGCCGGGCGAAGATCGGGAAGAACTGCCTGATCGGCGCCAACGCCCTGATCACCGAGGGCAAGGTGATTCCCGACAATTCCCTGGTCATGGGCCAGCCGGGCAAGGTCGTGCGCGAGCTGGAGCCCGGCCAGATCGAGGCGCTGAGGGTTTCGGCCGCCCACTATGTCCAGAACTGGAAGCGGTATGTGCGCGACCTGACCGAGGTCGGCGCCTGATCAGGCGATGCGGCGGCCCTGAACGGCGGCGAGGCTGAGCGGGGGACGGCCGGGCTCTCCGGCGGCGACCGCGACGCGGGCGGTCAGCAGGGCGGCTCCCTTGGCGAGCGGCGCCAGGGCGGCGGCGGGCGCGAACAGGCCGAGCAGCTGGTCCGGCCGCCCGGTAGGGCCGCGCAGGGGGGCGACCACCATCTCGACCGGAACGGCGGGATCGCCGGGCGCGAGGCCGACAACGACCACGGGGCGGGCTTCACGGACGGACTGGGCCAGGGCGGACTCGATCAGGTCGTTCGAGGCGGGCCGCCACAGTGTCGCCAGCGAGTCTCCCGCCAGCGGGCGGCGATAGAACAGCTCCAGCGCCGTCCCGGCGAGGCGCAGCATGGCCTGACCGTCCTGCCAGTCGGCCACGAAGGCGCGGGGCAGGCAGCGGCCGAGAGCCTCGGGATACAGCCCGGCGCGCGCCGGAATCCCGCCGCGGACGTCCGCCGCGCGGGCCAGGCCGGTCCAGTGATCGATCAGCAGCTGCGTATCAGGGTGAAACACGACATTCGTCTCCGGACGGAATGCCGCAAGGGGCGGGCCGCGAAGGCAACGGAAACGCAAGGCTTTTGGCGTCTGATGCAGTTTGGAACGGTCCGCGTGCTTTGCGGATCGCGCGAAAACTCATCTGGAGGTCGGCCCATGGGGGTGCGGATCATGACCTGGCTGCCGGCTGCGGCGGGCTTTCTGGCCCTCTCGGCGGTCGCCGACGACGCCGCGGCCCAGTGCAACGGCGGCTGCCCGCCGCCGCCGCCGCCGTGCTGCGAGCCCCCGCCTCCGCCGCCCCCTCCGCCGCCTCCGGTGTGCTGCCAGCCGCCTCCGCCCCCGTCCTGTTGCGGCGGCGGCAACCTGAACGTCAATGTGAACGTGAACGCGGCCGCCAACGCCGGCGCCCGCGCCAACGTCGGCCTGAACGCCCGCGCCGGCGGCTTGACCTGGGGCGGCGGTGGCGGCGGTTCGGCCTATGTCACGGTCGATCAACCCTATCCGACCACGATCAACGGCCTGATGGTCGAGGGTGCGCGGGTGCGCGAGACCGTGCGCGTGCCTTATGAGTCGCGCCGCCGGTGGGAGAAGCGCGTGGTCATCCAGGCCGTGTGCATCGATGACCGCAACATTCCGCACCCCGCCTCCCAGGTGCGCCCCGACCGCGAGGTCGACGGTTCCTATGAAGGCGAGCTGTACCGCTGCCTGGCGGGCGCCTCGCTGCAGTTCACCTGGGCCGAATATCAGGGCGAGGTCCGCTTCGACCACGGCGAGACCGTCAGCTGCCGCAAGGGCGAGGCCCTGTGGTACGGCGGCGGCAATGTCGAGTGCCGGACGCAGCGCGCCGAGCGGGAATGCAACGAGCGGTCGCTGCTGCGCCGTTACGGCGCCGGGGTGAAGATCCTGACGTGGATGCGCGAGGAGACCTACACCGAGTATCGCGAGGAAGTGGTCGAACGCTCCGGCATGGCCGTGTCCGGCGGGGCCATGACCCTGGACGGCGGGGTCGGCGGCCGGGTGTTCTGATGGGTTGAACGGCGCGTTCAGCCTGCCGTCAGGCGCGAACGCCTAGAAATATGGGGTCGTCGGCTCTCCGCCGGCGATCCTGAGAAGCGAAACTGGCCCCGGTCCTGAGACCGGGGCCTTTTTTTATCGCCTACTGCTGGGCCTGGGCCGAAACCACGATGGCCTTCCAGGCGGTGTCGCCGCGCAGGTACTGGCGGGCCAGGGCCTGAACGTCAGCCGGGGTGACCGCTTCCAGGTCCGAGATGTGGGTCAGGGTCTGCTCCACATCGTTGGGACGCTCCGCCACGTCGGACAGTTGGGCCAGCCAGTATTCATTGCTGGCCTGGCTGCGGCGCAGGGACTCGATCATCGGCAGGCGGGCGCGGTTCAGTTCGTCCTCGGTCGGCGGGGCGTCCCGCAGCGAGGCGACGATCGACTCAACCGCGGCGTAGAAGGGATCAACCTTGTCAGCCGCGATTTCCGCCCGAACGGCGACCGAGCCGTAGCCGCGGTAGGTGTCCGAGGCGCTGGCGCTGGTGTTCGGAGAATAGGCCAGGGCCTGCTTCTCGCGGATTTCGTCCAGCACGCGCAGCTTCATCACTTCCATCATGACGGAGATCCGGCGGGCTTCGGTCCGGTCTTCCACGGCGTCGGTGGTCGGCCAGGCGATGTAGGCCAGGGTCTGTTCGGCCGGACCGTTGTGGGTCAGACGAACCGGCTGGGGCGTCGCGGCGGGGAAGCGCAGTTCGGTCGCGCCGGGCGCCGGGCGGGCGGCCGGACCGCGACGGGGCAGGGCGCCGAGCGTGGGGGCGATGGCCGCGATGGCGTCATCGACGGTCACGTCGCCGACCACGACCACGTCGATCGGGCCGGTGCTCAGGCCGGTCGTGATGCCGGCGCGGGCGTCGTCCATGGTCCAGCTGGCCACTTCCTGCGCGGTCGGGAAGGATTCGCGCTTGTCGCCGCTGGCGAGCAGGCCCGAGGCCTGCACCTGGAAGGCGCCGCCGGGGGTCGCCATCTGCTGCGCCACGATCTGCGGGAACAGGCCCTTGATCTGCTCGAAGGGCGCCGCGCGCAGGCCCGGATCGGTCAGATAGGCGGTCAGGACCTGCATCTCGAGGCCGAGATCCGCCGGACGGGTGGCGCCCGAGAACGAGTAGCTGTCGCTGTCGACCGAGAAACCGGCCGAATAGACGTGGCCGTTCAGGACGCGGTTCAGTTCGTCGAAGGTCAGACGGCCGAGGCCGCCCGGAGCGACGTAGAAGCCGGCCAGCGCCTGCGGGGTCGAGCGGTCGGTCGGCAGGCCTTGTTCGCCGATGCCGGTGTGGACGCTGACCAGGATCTGCTCGTCACGGAAGTCGGTCGGCTTGACGGTCAGGCGCACGCCGTTGGCGAAGGTCACCACGGTGGCGCCGACTTCGGCGATCTCGCGGCGGTTGGCCACCGTGCCCGGGGTTCCGAACTGGGTGTAGGGCCATTCCAGCGCGGCCTGGGCGGCCGGGGCGGAGACGGGAACCTGACGCGAGGCCGTCAGCGCGGCGGTGACGGCGGCTTCACCGCCCTCGATCTCGACCGGCGTGACGACCAGGGCCAGCGGGCCGCCGCCGGTGAAGACCGTCTGCAGCTTGCTGTTGACCTGCGCCGCCGTCAGGCCGGCGACCGCGGCGTTGAGCAGGTCGAGGTTGGTTTGCGGCGAGGAGAAGACCGTGCGGCCGTTGACCGCGTTGGCGATGCTGCCGGCCAGGGCCGGCGTCCGGCGCGTGGCGGCGCCGGCGACGGCGTTCTCCAGCGCGGTGCGGTACTCGGTGATCTCGCGCTGCAGTTCAGCGTCCGAGACGCCGTACTGAACCAGACGGCGCTGTTCCTGGTCGATCGTCTCCAGCGCGGGCTTCCAGCCGCCCGGATTGAAGCTGGCCGAGATCGAGGCGATGTCCAGGCTGTCGATGAGGGTCGACTGGCCGGCGCTGGCGCTGGTGAACGGCGGGTTGTCGCGGCGCGAGATCTCACCCAGGCGGCGGTTCAGCACGGCCAGGCCCAGGTTGGTGATCAGGTTGTCGCGGCGCTCGGCCACGGTGTCGGGATCCAGGTCCGGGGCCTTGGTCCAGTTCAGCTGGATGTTCGACTGGATGCCCGGCTCGACCAGGATGCGGGTTTCCGGCTGGCGCGGGGCGACGGTGCCGAGGTCCGGCTCGGGACCATCGGCGGCCTTGGGCTGCCAGCTCTCGAACGCGCCGCGGATCTTGGCTTCCATGACATCGACGTCGAAGTCGCCGACGGCGATGAAGGTCGCGCGCGAGGGCCGGTAGTACGCGTTGTAGAACTCGACGAAACGCTCACGCGGCGCGTTGCGGATGATCTCCAGGTCGCCGATGGGCCAGCGCTGCGAAATCCGCTGACCGGGGGCGAGCAGGGCGAACTGGGCCTTGGCGGAGCGCAGGCCGGGCGTGTTGCGCAGGCGCTCCTCGCCCTCGATGACGCCGCGCTCGGCGTCGACGGCTTCGGGGGCCATCAGGGCCTCGGACACCTGTTCGCGCATGATGCGCAGCGAGGCGTCGACGGTCTCATCGTTCGTGCGCGGCAGCTCCAGCATATAGAGGGTCTGGTCGAAACCGGTGGAGGCGTTGGTGTCGGCGCCGAAGGCCAGGCCCAGACGCTCTAGGATGCGCAGCAGGTCGTTCTCGGGGATGTTGGTCGTCCCGTTGAAGGCCATGTGCTCCATGAAGTGGGCCAGGCCGAGCTGGTTGTCGTTCTCCATCAGCGAGCCCGCGTCGATCCGCAGGCGGAACGAAGCCTGTCCCGGCGGCGTGGCGTTGCGCATCACGGCGTACTGCATGCCGTTGGACAGCGTGCCGAAGCGGACGTTGGAATCGGCCGGGATATCGCTGGCGCCCTGCGCGAACGGGTCGGTCGGCGCGGTTTGGGCCAGGGCCGGGGCGGCGGCCGTCAGGGCGGCGGCCGAGGCGGCGACGAGCAGAAGAAGGCGGCGTGCGGAACGCATGGTCGGTCGACTCCGATGGCGCAATGAGCCCGTGCGGGCGCGCCGGCAAACAGGAAGGACCGCGATATCTGAAAACGCCGACGCCCCGACGCAACCCTTCGGCGACCGGCCCCTCTTGCTCAAGTTACCGAAGTTTAATGCGACGGCCGCGAGACGTAGAAGTTGGCCGAGTTGCCGGTGGCCGTGGCGCTGGAGATCACCGCGCGGTTGGAGCCCGAGACGACGGTGTTGGCCTGGGCCGAGACATCGCCGGAGTTGGTCTGGGTGTTGCGGGCCTCGAGATAGCCCTGGCATTCCGAGCAGGAGTAGCCGGTGACGGCGTTGCCCACGGCCTCGGCGCCCACATAGACGTCATAGCCGTTGGTGCCCGAGAAGGTCGCCGTGACGTCGACGCCGCCGGTGTTGATCTGGCTGTTGTCGATCTCGACGTAGATGTCGTTGTTGCCAACCGACAGCTGGTTGCCCGCGCCCGACGCATAGGCTTGCGCACGACCATAGTCATAGGCGGTGGTGGTCGCCGCCGAGCGGATGAAGGACGAGTTGTCCTGCGCCGACTCGGTCACGACCGAGCCACCCGAGTTGTAGCTGTTGGCGTAGTTGCCGACGGCGCGCGCGCGGGAGGCCAGATCCCAGCCGTTGCCGGTATTGGCGCTGGCCTCGGCCTCGATGAAGTCGCCCGTCGAGGTCTGGTCGAAGGCCAGGTTCTGCCCCGAGGTCTGACCGCTGTTCACCCCGATGGCGTTGCCCATGGCCTGGGCCTGCACCTCGGCGGCGGCCGGAACATACTGGCTGTCCAGACGGCTGTACGCCCGCACGGTGGCGGAGGACGATTGTTCGATCGTGCCCTGCACGACGCTGCGTTCGCCATACAGGGAGACGCTGTTGGAGGTCGCCGTGGCCGATACGACGCCTCCGGCCAGCAGGCGCGCGTTCTCATCGCCGACTTCGGTCAGGGCCCCGACCAGACCGCCGGTGTTGCGCTGGGTCGCCTCGACGGTGACGTCGGCGTCATAGCCGCTGACCGCCAGATAGTTGCCGCCCGCATTGGACTGCACCGCGACGGGACCCGAGGTGTCGCCGCCCAGGGTGACCGAGGTCGTGGCGATGGAATCGCCCCGCATGTCCTGCGTCGAGCGGACCGTGACCGTGCCGTTCTCGACCGCGCCCGAGGCGGTGTTGCCGTTGGCGGTGGTCCCGACCGTCACCTGGTCCTGGGAATCGACCACATTGAGCGTCTGGTCGGCGAAGACATCGCCGAGCTGAAGCTGGTTGTTCAGGACAAGGCTGTTGTCCTGCGGGGGTGTCTGTGCGGCGGCCTCAGTAGCGGCTGCGACGCACATCACCGTCGCGGCGATCGTGCCAGCGAGACGGATCCGCACGGGTCTGACCATTGTTGGTCTCCGTGTTGGGGTAAGCCGGATAGTAGCCGCCGGTCGCGCCGACCGTGCCGCCCAGCGGGTCCGGACCGGCCTGCAGGCAGACCTCGGGGCCGGGCGCGCCATACAGATTGGCCATGAACTCGACCGTCGCCCGCTCGATCAGGGCGCGGACGGCCAGCTGAACCGGCTCTAGCGCGCCTTCGCCCGCCGAGATGTCGAAGACATTGCCGTTCAGGAAGTCGAACACCCCCGCCGAGATTTCGCGGCCGATGATCTGCTTCTGATACGAGACGACATCGACGACCTCGTTCGTGGTGGTCTGCACCAGCCGCAGGTCGATGGCGATGTTCATGACATAGGCCCGGCCGGCGAAGGCGGCCGACAGCGGCGTGTCGGTCGAGGCCTGGCCCGCGGCCATGTCGAATCCGCCCGAGCGGATGTTGTGGTTCACCTCGGTGATGCCGCCGATGATGTAGAAGTCGGAGCCCGGCACCGAGCCCGCGATGATGCGGCGGTACTGGATGTCGTCCGCGCCGCCGGGGCCCTCGTCGCCGATCAGGCGGTTGTTGGCGTAGCGCAGCTCCATTTCGGAGATCGAGGTGTCATAGCGCTCGACCATCCGGGCGCCGGACTTGGCCAGGGCGGTCATGGCCATCAGCGAGGCCCCGCCGGTGACCTGGCGTCCGCCGTCGGCGGAGACCGTGCCCGTGTAGTCGGCGATCCGGCCCACCGCCATGCGCGGGGAGGGCAGGCTGTAGCGACGGGCGTAGTCGGCCATGCAGTACAGCGCCGCCGAATAGGGCGTCGGGTTGGCCGTCACCGGCGCATTGCCGATCGGGGTGGCGTAGACGCCGCGAGAGTTCGCGGTCGCCGAGATGCAGCCGCTCAAGAGGGCGGCGGCCGCACAGGCCACCCCCAGGGTCTTGAACAGCCGAAGGGTCCGGCCAGCGCTCATGGAAGCCTCAGGGTGCCGTTGAGGTCGGTGCCGGCGGTGACATTGCCGTTGTTGACCTGGCTGGAGTTGACGATGACCGTGTTGTGGTTGCCCTGGACGACGACGTTCAGGCTGTTGCCGATGGCGGTGGAGCCGCCGATGGTCTGGCCCCGGCCCGCGCCGGTGTAGTTGGAGCCCACGCCGCCCGAGGTGCTGGAATAGGTGCTGGCGCCGGACTGGATGATGCCGTTGACGATCAGCCTGTTGCCGTTGGCGTCGCGGGTCGAGCCTGTCTGGGGCTGGGCCGTGCTGTAGCGCGCGCCGCCATAGCCGGCCGTATAGGTCCCCATGCTGGACGAGCCCGCGGACTGTGCCTGGGCGGCGGCGGGGAGGGCGGCGGCGGCGAGCACGATCGCGGCGGCGACCTTCAATCTGGCTGGCATGGCGGCGATTCTCCCCGAAACACGGTTTACCGAGCGCTAAGCACTCCGCGCGCCAATCTGGGACATGGTTATTAAGAACCGCTTGCCAGAACGTCGGACGGCGACCGCGCCGCGAAACACCGGAGGTCGGCCGTGACCGATGCGCCGCCTCGTGAGCGGCTGTTCAACGCGCCGCTGGTGTCGATCCTGGTCGTCATTTCGATTCCCGCACTCTTTATAGTGCAGAGAGAATTGCCCGATGGTGGAGTGAGCCTGGCCTTCCGTCCCGCGTCCCTCCTAGACGGCCAGTGGTGGCCCGGATTGCTGACCGCGATGTTCGTGCACGTGGGCTGGACCCATGCGGGCATGAACGCCCTGGGCGCGCTCGCCTTCGGTCCGCCGGTGGCGCGGCGCATGCCTGGCGCGGCCGGCGCGGTCGGTTTCCTTCTCTTCTATATGGCGTGCGGCGTGGTCGCCGCCCTCGGCTGGGGCCTCCTTCATATAGAGAGCCAGAACCTGGGGGCCGGCGCGTCGGGTGCGGTGTTCGGTCTGACCGGCGCCGCGATTCGCCTGCTGGGCCGTCGCGATGGAGGGCTGAGGTCCCTGACCGACCGGCGCGTGCTGACCATCTCGGCGGTGCTGATGGGGATGAACGTCGTGGTGGGCCTGATCGGCCTGATGCCCGGCACGGCGAGCGCCGGTATCGCCTGGGAGGCTCATGCGTTCGGTTATCTGTTCGGTCTGGTGGCGATCGGGCCGTGGAGCCGGATGTTCAGCGGTCGGACCGGATTTGATTCGAAAGCCGATCCGGGTGATCCTGCCGGCTGATGCGGCCCCGCCGCGGCCGCCGCTCTCAAGGGAAGGGGAGACGCCGCCATGCTGGTCGCCGAGATTCTCAAGGACAAGGGAGACGCCGTCTACGCCATCGCGCCGGGCTTGAGCCTGGCCGAGGCCTGCGGCGAGCTGGAGCGCCGCCGCGTCGGCGCGCTGATCGTATGTCAGGACGACCGTGTGGTCGGGGTTCTGTCCGAACGGGACGTGGTGCGGGCCGTGGCGCGTGAGGGCGCGGCCGGGCTGACGCGTCCGGTTTCCGACTTCATGACTGGCGATGTGGTCTTCGCCGCCCCGGCTGAAACCGTCTCGATTCTCATGGAGCGGATGACCGACCGCCGAATCCGCCATCTGCCGGTCCTGGCCGGGGGGCGGCTGGCCGGGGTCATCTCGATCGGGGACGTGGTGAAATGCCAGATCGCCGAAGCCACCCACGAGGCTGAATCCCTCAGAACCTATATAGCGGCTGGCTGAGCGGGAATGGACCGGCGTCCGCCGACCCGGAGTCGGTGAGAAAGTTCGTAAAACTGTCGGATTCAGGTTGCGGTCCAAAAGGCCGCTGCGTATATCGCCGCCTCGCTCGGAAACGGGCCGGCCACCGGGGCCCCACGGAGACGAAAGCCTCCAGGGACCCCACGGAAAAAGAACCGAAAGGGTCTTGCTTCTGAAAGGTGGTTTGGTTAGGTTCCGCGCTCCAATCGAATCGTCGGAAACGAACACAGAGGCAAGCCTCTCGGCTTTCCTCCCGGTGATTTTTTGCGGTCTGGAAGGTCTCGATCTTCTCTCCGTAAAATGGCTGAAAAAGCCCGGTTGACACGGAGAACGGACTTCCCTAGAAGCCCGCCTCCACCGCCCTCCGGGGCGGCCCCGCAGAGAGAGGTTCTTCTTTAAAAAGAACCGCTTGACACGGAAAACGGAGGCGCTAAACACCCGCCTCCATCGCCTTCCGGGGCGGTTCTGAAGAAAGAGGTTCTTCTTTAAAAAGAACCACTTGACGCAGGAAAATGAGGCGGTAAACACCCGCCTCCCTCGCTTCGGCGGGGCCCGGAAAAAAGGGATCGCTCTTCGGAATGATCGCTTGACACGGACTTCTGAGGCGACTAAATCGCCGCCTCCGCCGGAACCGGGCGCTAAACGGTGGGACTGGAAAGCTTCCGGTTCGGGTCTTTGAAATCGTTGATCTGGAAAGAGAAACGCAGGCGGCGGTGTCCTAGCGATAACCCTTCGGGGTTATCAAATGTCGACACTGACAACTGCGGTCTTTTTGAAAAGATACACCATGTCGTTTGGTCTTCGGATCAGGCGATCGTGGGATCTCGTCAAGAATACGTAGAACTAATGCCAACCGGTCTTCGGATCGGTCTGCTTTAGGTCAGATAGTCAACTCAACCTGAGAGTTTGATCCTGGCTCAGAGCGAACGCTGGCGGCAGGCCTAACACATGCAAGTCGAACGGACCCTTCGGGGTTAGTGGCGGACGGGTGAGTAACACGTGGGAACGTGCCTTTAGGTTCGGAATAGCTCCTGGAAACGGGTGGTAATGCCGAATGTGCCCTTCGGGGGAAAGATTTATCGCCTTTAGAGCGGCCCGCGTCTGATTAGCTTGTTGGTGAGGTAATGGCTCACCAAGGCGACGATCAGTAGCTGGTCTGAGAGGATGACCAGCCACATTGGGACTGAGACACGGCCCAAACTCCTACGGGAGGCAGCAGTGGGGAATCTTGCGCAATGGGCGAAAGCCTGACGCAGCCATGCCGCGTGGATGATGAAGGTCTTAGGATTGTAAAATCCTTTCACCGGTGAAGATAATGACTGTAGCCGGAGAAGAAGCCCCGGCTAACTTCGTGCCAGCAGCCGCGGTAATACGAAGGGGGCTAGCGTTGCTCGGAATTACTGGGCGTAAAGGGAGCGTAGGCGGACATTTAAGTCAGGGGTGAAATCCCAGAGCTCAACTCTGGAACTGCCTTTGATACTGGATGTCTTGAGTGTGAGAGAGGTATGTGGAACTCCGAGTGTAGAGGTGAAATTCGTAGATATTCGGAAGAACACCAGTGGCGAAGGCGACATACTGGCTCATTACTGACGCTGAGGCTCGAAAGCGTGGGGAGCAAACAGGATTAGATACCCTGGTAGTCCACGCCGTAAACGATGATTGCTAGTTGTCGGGAAGCTTGCTTCTCGGTGACGCAGCTAACGCATTAAGCAATCCGCCTGGGGAGTACGGTCGCAAGATTAAAACTCAAAGGAATTGACGGGGGCCCGCACAAGCGGTGGAGCATGTGGTT
>Ga0209676_1000324_pt1 | contig 92019 bp, 75 predicted proteins | sample AraplaCvi_mLB_r2_FD_184282 | JGI IMG/M metagenome (GOLD analysis project Ga0209676, IMG submission 184282) | Arabidopsis root microbial communities from North Carolina, USA - plate scrape MF_Cvi_mLB_r2 (SPAdes) (version 2) | ecosystem: Host-associated > Plants > Roots > Endosphere | place: USA...
GCCTGCCGCAGGTGGAAGTGTCCTTCGACATCGACGCCAACGGCATCCTGCACGTGTCGGCCAAGGACAAGAAGACCAACAAGGAACAGAAGGTCGAGATCAAGGCCGGTTCGGGTCTGTCCGAGGAAGAGATCGCACGCATGGTCGCCGACGCGGAAGCCAACCGCGACGAAGACAAGAAGTTCCAGGAACTGGTGCAGGCCCGCAACCAGGCCGATGCCCTGATCCACGGCACCCGCAGCGCCATCACCGAGCACGGCAGCAAGGTCGGCGGCGATGTCATCGGCAAGGTCGAGGCGGCTCTGGCCGATCTGGAAACCGCGATGAAGGGCGACGACAAGGCACAGATCGAAGCCAAGTCGAAGGTGCTGGAAGAAGCCGGCCAAGCGCTGTTCGCCGCGGCTTCGGCCGACCAAGGCGGTGCCCCGGGTGGCGATGCCGGCAACGCAGGCAAGGCAGCGGATGACGTGGTGGACGCCGAGTTCACTGAAGTCAAGGACGACAAGAAGTCCTGATCCGGACCGACACGGGGCGCTGCCTGCCAGCGTCCCGTTGTCGTACCAGGGTCCTGACCGCCGCCCGGCGTGTCGGGGCGCCCGACGCAAGAGCGGACCTGGTTCCGCTCTTCCGCTTTGACGAATCCCGACTTTCCGGAAACTGATTCACCCTATGAGCAAGCGCGATTACTACGAAGTGCTGGGCGTTGCCCGCACCGCCACCGACGAAGAGCTGAAGAAGGCCTACCGTCGCTGTGCCATGAAGTTCCACCCGGACCGCAACCCGGGTGATACGGCCGCCGAAGCCTCCTTCAAGGAGTGCAAGGAAGCCTACGAAACGCTGTCCGACAGCAACAAGCGCCGCATGTACGATGCCCACGGCCACGCCGCGTTCGAGCACGGCATGGGCGGCGGCGGTGGTCCGGGCGGCCCGGACATGAACGATATCTTCGGCGATATCTTCGGCAACATCTTTGGTGGCGGCGGTGGCGGTCAGCGCCAGGCCCGTCGCGGTGCCGACATCGGCTACGTGATGGAACTGGACCTGGAAGAAGCCGTGCGCGGCGTCGAACGCCGGATCGAGATCCCGACCCTGGCCGAGTGTGGCGACTGCGATGGCAGTGGCTCCGAAGACGGCAAGGTCGAGACCTGCAACGTCTGCCATGGCCGCGGCCAGGTGCGCATCCAGCGCGGCATCTTTGCCATGCAGCAGGCCTGCCACCACTGCAACGGCCGTGGCCAGATCATCGCCAAGCCGTGCAAGACCTGCCACGGCAACGGCCGCATCGAGGAAGACAAGGTGCTGTCGGTGAAGGTGCCGGCCGGCGTCGATACCGGCGACCGCATCCGCCTGCAGGGCGAAGGCGAGGCCGGCCCCGCCGGTACGCCGCCGGGCGACCTGTACGTGGAAGTGCGCGTGCGCGAGCACCACATCTTCCAGCGCGACGGCGACGACCTGCACTGCGAAGTGCCGATCCGCATCTCGCAGGCCGCGCTGGGCGACACCGTGCGCGTGGCCACCCTCGGCGGCGAAGCGGAAATCCGCATTCCGGCCGAAACCCAGACCGGCAAGCTGTTCCGCCTGCGCGGCAAGGGCGTGCGTTCGGTGCGCAGCCGCAGCGAAGGCGACCTCTACTGCCGCGTGGTGGTGGAAACCCCGGTGAACCTGACCAACGACCAGCGCAAGCTGCTTGAGCAGTTCGAAGCCACCTTCGTCGGCGAGGAAGGGCGCAAGCATTCGCCGAAGTCAGCCACCTTCATGGATGGCGTGAAGGGCTTCTGGGACCGCATGACGTCCTGAGTTCTTGAACGAAAACGTAGAACGGTAGCGCCGGGCCATGCCCGGCGTTTTTCGTTTGCGCGCAGCGCACGCATTCCGCCGGGCATGGCCCGGCGCTGCCACGGGGCTGTCCTCTGGTAGACCCACGCCATGCGTGGATGCGGTTTGCCGAATCAGCGGAAAAACGCCGCCGGCGTCTGCCCCAGCTGACGCTTGAACATGCTGGTGAAGGCGCTGGGGCTGTCATAGCCCATCGCCAGCGCCACATCGATGACTTTCTCGCCGACCGCCAGGCGCTCCATCGCGGCAAGCAGGCGCGCCTGTTGCCGCCACTGGCCGAAGGTCATGCCCAGTTCGCTGGCGAAGTGGCGCTGGATGGTCTTCACGTCCACTGCCAGGGCTTCGGCCCAGTCCTGCAGCGTGGCTTCGTCGCCGGGATGCTTCTGGATGTGCTGGCAGATGCGCTGCAGCCGCGGATCGACCGGGGTCGGCAAATGCAGGGGCAGCACGTCCATGCGGTGGAGTTCATCCAGCAGCAGGCGCACCACGCGGCCATCGCGGCTGTCGTCCTCGTGCTCGCCCTCGATGAGGGTCGCTGCATGCAGCAGCTCGCGCAGCAGCGGCGCCACCTGCACCGCAAAGGCCTCGGTGGCCAGCTGCGGAGCGAATGCCGGGTCGATGTACAGGCTGCGCATGTGCACGTCGGCGATGCAGTCCACCGCATGGGCCATGCCGGCCGGCATCCAGATGGCACGAGTGGAGGGCACTACCCAGCGGCCGACTTCCGAGCGCACCACCATCAGGCCGGACATGGCATAGACCAGCTGGTGGCGGCGATGGCGGTGTGGCGACACCCGGGTGCCGGCCGGGTAATCCTTGACCCGGCAGGTCACCGGCCGGTGGCCGGGCACCTCATTCCAGGGCGCGGACTCCCGGATCGTGCAGGGAGTGTCCTTTTTGCGATATGGCATGACCAGAACGCGGCGGAAGGGAGGGGGAGGGCACCGTAGCATGCAGGCCTCGCCCCCAACCTGACTGCGCACCATGTCCAGCCTGGCTACACCCGCGCCCACCGTCCGCAGCTCGACCCGCGGCGTGCTGGCAGCGATTTCCACCTCCCACATGGTCAACGACATGATGCAGTCGCTGATCCTGGCCATCTATCCGGTGATCAAGGGAGGCTTCAACCTCAGCTTCACCCAGATCGGCCTGATCACGTTGACCTACCAGCTGACCGCGTCGATCTTCCAGCCACTGGTCGGCCTGGTCACAGACCGCAAGCCGGCGCCGTACTCGCTGCCGATCGGCATGGCGTCGACCCTGTGCGGCATGCTGCTGCTCGGCTTCGCGCCGAACTACGCGATGGTGCTGCTGGCTGCGGCCATGGTCGGGATCGGTTCGGCCATCTTCCACCCGGAAGCCTCGCGCATCGCACGGCTGGCTTCCGGTGGCCGCCACGGGCTTGCCCAGTCGGTGTTCCAGGTCGGCGGCAACTTCGGTACTGCCCTGGGCCCGCTGATCGCCGCCGCGGTGATCGTGCCGTACGGCCAGCACGCCGCCTCCTGGTTTGCCGGCGCCGCGCTGATCGGCATCGCCCTGCTGACCCATGTCAGCCGCTGGTATGCACTGCACCTGAGCGCCCCGCGTCCGGTCGGGCAGGCATCGATCGCTGCGCGTCATCCGACCCGCACCGTGGCCCGGGTGATGGCGATCCTCCTGGTGCTGATCTTCAGCAAGTACTTCTACATGGCCAGCATCGGCAGTTACTTCACTTTCTACCTGATCCACCACTTCGGCATTCCGGTGGCGCAGGCGCAGCTGCACCTGTTCGCGTTCCTGGTGGCGTCGGCGGCGGGTGGTTTCCTTGGTGGCCCGCTGGGCGACCGCATCGGCCGCAAGCCGATCATCTGGACCTCGATCCTGGGCGTGGCGCCGTTCGCGTTGGCGCTGCCGCATGCGGATCTGTTCTGGACGACGGTGCTGGCGGTGCTGATCGGCTTCGTGCTGTCGTCGGCGTTCTCAGCCATCGTGGTGTATGCGCAGGAGATGATGCCGCACCGCATCGGCATGGTGTCGGGGCTGTTCTTCGGCTTCGCGTTCGGCATGGGTGGGCTGGGTGCAGCGGTGCTGGGTCTGCTGGCGGACAAGACCAGTATCGAGTACGTGTACCAGCTGACCGCGTTCCTGCCGCTGCTGGGCATCATCGCGGCGTGGCTGCCGCCGTCGCGTCCTGTTGCTCACTGAGGGGTTTGGGTTTGCAGGGCTTGCAGCCCTGCACCTGCTGCAGGTCAACGTCAAATTCAAAAGCTGGCTATCCGCGGGTTGGCGGGGTGGGTCCGGTTGAGGGGGACGCTGCAAGTACGTCCCTGTAAGCTCGGTCGCCGCATCCATGCGGCTCACGCCCCCTCAACCGGACCCACCCCGCCTTCGACATTTTGCCGCGATCTGTCGGAACAGCGTTCTGCTTTGGTGGGTGCCGACCGTTGGTCGGCACCTACCAACAGCCGCCTGTCCCAGTAGATCCACGCCATGCGTGGATGAATTCATTCGATATCTGACAATTGTGCCGACCAACGGCCGGCACCCACCCACACCGCCCCGCCATCCCACGCATAGCCCGCTCTGGCTTCTGCAGTTGCCGTTGCATCGAGCAGGTGCAGGGCTGCAAGCCCTGCCGAAAACCCCCGTGGGCGTAGAATGCGGGCATGAGCGAATCCCTCGACAACCACCTGCTCCACGGCCGTCGCCAGCGCCCCGACGGGCCCTCGCCGATCGACGTCATCTCCGTCCAGTCGCAGCTCGTCTACGGCCACGCCGGCAACAGCGCCGCCGTCCCGCCGATGCGCGCCCTCGGCGTGCGCGTGGCGGAAATCCCGACCGTCCTGCTCAGCAATGCGCCGTTCTACGACACCACCCGCGGCCGCGTGCTGCCCGCCGACTGGTTCGCCGACCTGCTGCTCGGCACCCGCGAGCGCGGCCTGCCGCAGCGGGCGAAGATGCTGGTATCCGGCTACTTCGGCAGCGCCGCCAACGGTGCCGCCTTCGCCGACTGGCTGGACGAGATCCTGCCGGCCTGTCCGCAGCTGCGTTACTGCCTGGACCCGGTGATCGGTGACACCCACACCGGTCCCTATGTGGAGCCCGGGCTGGAGGCGATCTTCGCCGAGCGCCTGCTGCCGCACGCGTGGCTGGTTACGCCGAACGCATTTGAACTCAATCGCCTGACCGGCATGCCGGCCCTGGCCGAGGCCGATGCCATCGCCGCCGCGCGCGCGCTGCTGGCGCGTGGCCCGCAGTGGGTGATCGCGCACAGCGTGGGCGGCAACCCTGGCGAGCTGGTGACCCTGGCCGTAGGCCGCGAAGAAACCTGGCGCTGGACCTCGCCGCTGCTGCCGGTGGATGTGGCCGGCACCGGTGATGTGCTGATGTCGCTGGTGGTGTCTTTCCTGCTGCGCGGCGAGACGATGCAGCAGGCCATTTCGCGCGCCATCGCCGGTACGCATGCGGCGCTGGAAGCCACCCTGGCCAGAGGCTTCGAGGAGTTCGACGTGATCGCTGCCGCGCCTGCCGCGCTGGCGGAGGCCACCCGCTTCCACGCCGAACGCGTGGCATGAGCGCGCTGCAGACGCGCACGCCGCGCACGGTCGGCATTGTGGGCAGTGCCGGCGCCTACGGGCGCTGGCTGGCCCGCTTCTGCCAGCAGCACATGCAGCTGCAGGTGATCGGCCATGATCCGGCTGATCCGGCCTCGCATACGCCCGAGCAGCTGCTGGCACAGGCCGATGTGCTGGTGTTTTCGGCGCCGATCCGGCACACGCCGGCGCTGATCGCCGACTACGTGCAGCAGTCGGCGGGCCGCGAACACGGGCGCCTGTGGCTGGACGTCACCTCGGTGAAGGATGCGCCGGTGCAGGCGATGCTGGCCTCGCAGGCCGAAGTGGTCGGGCTGCACCCGATGACCGCGCCGCCGAAGGCACCGACGCTGAAGGGCCGGGTGATGGTGGTCTGCGAGGCGCGGCTGCAGCACTGGCAGCCGTGGGTCGACAGCCTCTGCGCGGCCCTGCAGGCCGAGTGCGTGCGCGCCACGCCGCAGCACCACGACCAGATGATGGCGCTGGTGCAGGCCATGGTGCATGCCACCCATCTGGCGCAGGCCGGCGTGCTGCGCGAGTACCAGCCGCAGCTGGGCGATCTGGCCGCGATGATGCCGTACCGCTCTGCCTCGTTCGAACTGGATACGGCGATCATCTCGCGCATCCTGTCGTTGAACCCGGCGATCTACGAAGACATCCAGTTCGGCAACCGCTACGTGGCGCCGATGCTGGATCGGCTCGTCGGCCAGCTCCAGGCACTGCAGGCGCAGGTCGGGCAGGGCGACGACACAGCGCGTGGCTGGTTCCGCGAGCAGCTGCTGGCCGCCAACCACGACGCCTTTGGTAAGTCCGCGCTGGCCGCGGGCAACTACACTTTCGAGCGCGTGGGCTACCTGCTGGCCGACCTGACCGAGCGCAACGCCTTGTCGGTGCACCTGCCGGAGGATCGCCCGGGTTCGCTGCGCGAGCTGCTGCACGTGTTCGAGCAGCACAGCATCAGCCTGGCCTCGATCCACTCGTCGCGTACGCCGGGCGGCGAGGTGCATTTCCGTATCGGCTTCGTGGCGGGCAGCGATCCGCTGGCCATCGCGCGGGCGGCGGTGGCGGTCGATGCCAGCGGCATCGGCCGGGTGCTGGGGCAGGCCTAGTCATCCACAGGCGGTGTGGATGATTTCTCGGCAAACGTGTGGATAACAGCGCGCAGCCCTTGGCAGGCAAGGCTGTCAAGATGGTTGGTGAAAAATTGACCACGCAATTTTTCATGCCTGGCGGGCGGGCATGTCGACCAGGATCGATACCTACCAGAGGGGGTGGTGCCAGATCCAGTAGCGCCGGGCCATGCCCGGCGAACCTCAGATCGTCAATCGCAGCTCGCCACCGCTGGTGGTGAACTCGCGGCCATTGCGGACCAGATGGCGACCGTCATCCAGTTCATAGCGCGGGCTGGTCTCTCCCTTCTGGCCGCTACCGCTGGCATCGGGCTTGAACTCGATGATGATGTGGCTTTCGCCATTGGCGTCGACTGCAGGGAACTGACGGAACGACATCGTGCACCTCCTTCAGCGGATCCTTCGGTTTCGCCGCCAGCTTGGGCCGGCCGGTGTTAGCCGGCCGTCAATCAATCGACGAACTGCAGTCGCGCCAGCTCCGCATACAGTCCACCTTCAGCCAGCAACTGCGCATGCGTGCCTTCGGCGACGATGCGGCCCTGGTCCATCACCACGATACGGTCGGCTTTGAGTACGGTCGCCAGGCGATGGGCGATCACCACGGTGGTGCGCCCGGCCATCAGCCGTTCCAGCGCCTGCTGCACGCTGTGCTCACTCTGCGCATCCAGGGCGCTGGTGGCCTCGTCCAGCAGCAGGATGGGCGAATCCTTCAGCAGGGCGCGGGCGATCGCCACGCGCTGCTGCTGGCCGCCGGACAGGCGCGCGCCGCGCTCGCCCAGCTCGCTGTCGTAGCCCTGCGGCAGGGCGCGCAGGAAGCCATCGGCTTCGGCCGCACGCGCCGCGGCTTCCACCTCGGCATCGCTGGCCTGCAGGCGGCCGTAACGGATGTTGTCGCGCGCACTGGTGGCGAACAGGGTTGGCTGCTGCGGCACCAGCGCAAGCTGCGCGCGCAGGTCGGCCGGATCCACCTCGCGCACGTCGTGGCCGTCCACGCGGATGCGGCCGCTGGCCGGGTCATGGAAGCGCAGCAGCAGCGACAGCACCGTGCTCTTGCCGGCACCGGACGGGCCGACCAGGGCCACGGTCTCGCCGGGACGCACGTTCAGGCTGAAGTGGTCCAGCGCCGGCTGGTCCGGCCGCTGCGGATAGTGGAACACCACGTCGTCGAACTGGATCTGCCCCTGCAACGGCTGCGGCAGCGCATGCGGCTGCGCGGGCGCACGGATCTCGATGTCTTCCTGCAGCAGCTCGCCGATGCGGCCCATGCCGCCGGCCGCGCGCTGCAGTTCGTTCCAGACTTCGGCCAGCGCGCCCACCGAGCCGCCGCCGATCAGCGCGTACAGCACGAACTGGCCAAGGGTACCGGCGCTCATCCGGCCCGCATTCACATCATGCGCGCCCAGCCAGAGCACGCCGACGATGGCGCCGAAAACCAGCAGGATGGCGCTGGCGGTGACCAGCGACTGCGCGCCGATGCGACGGCGCGCGGCAGTGATGGCATCGCCGAGCGCATGGTCGAAGCGACCGCGTTCGTACGGTTCGCGGGCATGCGCCTGCACGGTGCGCACTGCGCCCAGGGTCTCGCTGGCCAGGCTGTTGGCATCGGCGATGCGGTCCTGGCTGTTGCGGGCGACCACGCGCAGCTTGCGCGCGCCGATGATGATCGGCAGCACGGCCAGCGGGATGCCCAGCAGTGACCATGCCGCCAGGCGCGGGCTGGTGACGAACAGCATGGCCAGGCTGCCGACCACGGTCACGCTGCTGCGCAGGGCCACCGACATGGTCGAGCCGACCACGCTGCGCAGCAGTTCGGTATCGGCAGTCAGGCGCGAAACCAGTTCGCCGCTGCGGCTGCGGTCATGGAAGCCGGCGCCGAGCTGGATCAGGTGTGCGTACAGCTGGCTGCGCAGGTCGGCGACGACCTTTTCGCCCAGCAGCGACACGAAGTAGAAGCGCGCGGCGGTGCCCAAGGCCATCACCACTGCCACCAGCATCAGCAGGGCGAACGCGCGGTTGATCTGGCCGCCACTGCTGAAGCCGTGGTCGATCATCTGCTTGACCGCCGGCGGCAGGCTAAGCGTGGCCGCCGAGGAGACCGCCAGAGCCAGCAGCCAGGCGGTGAACAACCCGCTGTGACGGCGCACGAACGGCCACAGCGTACGCAGGCTGCCCAGACGGCGCAGCGGCGGGGTTGAAGCGGACGTCTCGTCCTTGTCAGTCATCCTGGTCGTCATCTTCTATGCGGATACGATCACGGGTGGCGTCGCGCAGGCGGATTTTCAATGCATCGACCTGGTCGGCAGGCAATTCCACCCGCAGGCGCACGCCGTTGGCATCGAACTGTTCATCGCGCTTCTCGGCGGCGAAGGCGGGCAGGGCGGCATGCAGGGTGCCCAGATCCTCGAAGCCGGCCAGCAGCTGCAGGCGCGCCATCGCCACCAGCGGCAGGCGTGGCGCGGTGCGCAGGCACTCGGCGGCCGTGCCACCGTAGGCGCGCACGAGGCCCCCGGCGCCCAGCTTGATGCCGCCATACCAGCGGGTCACCACCACCACCACGCGGTCGAAGCCCTGGCCATCGATGGCCGCCAGGATCGGCCGGCCGGCGGTGCCTGCGGGCTCGCCATCATCGCTGGAACGGTAATCCTGGCCGTGCCGGTAGGCCCAGCAGTTGTGGGTGGCATCGGCCACGGCCACCTGCTGCAGGAACGCCAGTGCACCCGCAGCGCTGCCGATGGGTGCGGCGTGGGCGGTGAAGCGGCTGTGCTTGATGTCCAGCGTATGGCTGACGGGCTGGGCGAGGGTATCGGGCATTCCCGCCATTCTACGGGGTCGGCGCGGGCCTGCCTCAGTCGTCCAGCAGCGGGCGCAGGTCCTTGGGCAGGCGCGCTTCGGGATACGACTGCAGGTAGCGCTCCAGGCTGGCACGGGCCAGGTCGCGCTGGCCGGTGTCGCGGCGCTCGCGGATCTTCTGCAGCCATTGCCGGCGCGGCAGCGCGGCGTCGGCGGCCACTTCGGCGTGTACCGCCGTGGCGCTGAGCGCGGCATCGCTGGACCGGCGCAGCATCACTCCCGGTGCACTGGACGGTGCGCCGGCGTTGGCCTTGGATGCCGCCGGTGACGCACGGCGTTGGCTCCGCACCGCGTCGGCGCTGGCCGCAGCTGCGCCCTGGATCGAATCCAGTTCCATTGCAGCCGGGGCTGGAGCCGAGTACGCGGCCGGCGCTGGCGGCGCTGGCGGCGCGAAGACGGCCTCGGCAGCGGGCTCGGCAGGCTGGCTGCGTGCGGCCATGCGCGGTGCGGATTCGGCCGCTGCCGGGGCTGCCTGCGCTTCGGGCGCACGTGCAATGACAGCCTTGGCAGACGGCGCCGGTGCCGCAGGCGCCGCCTGCGGTGCGGGCAGCGGCGGTGGGGGCGCGATTTCGGCTGCAGCGGACATCGGCTGTGCCGCCTGGGCATCGGCTGCTGCACGTTTGTCGGCCACGGGCGCGGCGACGATCTCTGCGTCCTGTGCCGGCACGACCGGCGGCTCCGGCCGCATCTGCCAGGCGATACCGACCGCAAACACCATCGAGGCGGCGATGCCGAACACGGCTGGCCAGCGCGGCCGCGACCGGCGTGCAGGCGTGATTGACGGCGTAGCGCCGTCGGCTGCTGCGGGTGCGTCCCCGGCAGCAGCGTGACCGGCAGGCGTGGACACCGACGCGCGCGCGGCCGCCAGGATCGCCGCGTCCAGCGCAGCGGACGGGGCCTGGTCGTGGCGGCGGCCGATAAGGCCGGCCAGCGCACGTTCTTCAGGCGACAGGGGGTCGTCTCGGTTCATGCCTTCAGTCCCGCACGCAGCTTGTCCATCGCATAGCGCAGCCGCGATTTCACCGTTTCCCGGCCGACGCCGGTGATCTGGCCGATCTCCTCCAGGCTCAGTTCCTGTTCCAGCCGCAGCTGCAGCACTTCGCGCTGCTCGGGCGGCAGGTCGTCCATCGCCAGCTGGATGCGCCGGCGCTGCTCGAATTCGGACAGTTCAGCTTCCGGGGTCTGCCCGTCTTCCAGCGCGGCCAGGCGCAGATCGGCATCGGCCGGCGCGGCAGGGCGGTGGCGGGCAGCACGCCAATGGTCGTTCAGGCGGTTGTGCGCGATGCGGAACAGCCACGTGCTGAATGCGGCGTCGGGCTGCCAACCGGCGCGCGCGCTGATCACCCGCTGCCAGACGTCCTGGAAGATCTCCTCGGCCAGCGCGGTATCGCGCAGCTGCCGCAGCAGGAAGCCGAACAGGCGCTTGCGATGGCGTGCGTACAGGCTTTCGAACGCTTGCAGGTCGCCGCCGGCCCAAGCCAGCATCAGCGCTTCATCGGTTGGCAGGGCGGTCGCTTCCACGGCAGACAGGGTAAGGCCTGCAGGCGGTGGCGCATAGCCGGTGGCGGGGGCAGGCAGGGCGCAGTTCACGGCGATTCGTGGGTGGGGGTCCACATGAACAACGCCCGCAGGCACGAGACGGGGTTGGCGGGCTTCCATTGCCCCCCCTGTGCCGCGTTATGCTCGCGCACTCAGGGGAGGCGACGCAGTAGCGGCGCCAAGAGAACGTCATTTTGTCCACGCAAGCCGACCGTGTGTCATCGCTGTCACCTCACGAGGCCGTCTTGGGCACGGCGCTGGTGCGCGCGCTGCATGCGCTGCTGCCGGACACCGCCATCGTGCGGGTGGGCTGGAACGACCCACAGCTGGGCCGTGGCCAGGACAGCTGGCCGCAGGGCGCCAGCGAAGCGGAGCTCGACTGGGACCAGTCGATCTGGGAGCACACTGTCTGGGAGCAGGCTGCGTGGGAGCACGACGGCGCACAGCTGTCGCTGCGGGTGCGCGGCGGGTCGCCTTCGGAGGCCTGGTGGGGGGTGTCGCGGCAGGCGATGGAACTGGCCCTGCAGCGCGGCCGCCAGGCGGGGCAGATCCGCGCACTTGAACAGGCTGAACGTCTTCAGCAGGCGCTGTTCCAGATTGCCGATCTGGCCGGTGCCGATCTGGAAATGGGCGAGATGCTGCGCCACGTGCACGGCGTGCTCGGTTCGCTGATGTACGCGGAGAACTGCTACATCGTTGAGTACGACGATGTGCGCGACCAGATGCGTTTCCTGTATTTCGCCGACCAGGTGGATGAATTCGTGGCCGACCCCACGATCAGCTACGACGCCGGGCAGATGCCGCGCAGCCTGACCGTGGCGCTGCTGCGCCAAGGCAAGCCACTCAGTGGCCCGTCGCGCGAACTGCTGGCCGATGCCGAAGAAGAGCACGATCTTGAGCGCGGTCCGGAAAGCCTGGACTGGCTGGGCGTGCCGATGCTGCGCGATGGCCGCGTCTGTGGCGCCATCGTGGTGCAGAGTTATGAACAGGCCGCGCTGTACGGCGAGGCGGAGCGGGCACTGCTGGGTTTCGTCGCCCAGCACGTGCAGACCGCGATGGACCGGCGCCAGGCGCAGGTGCGGCTGGAACAGCAGGTGGAACGGCGCACGCTGGAACTGCAGCGCGCCAACCGCAGCCTGCAGGACGAAGTGGCCGAGCGCCGCCGTGGCGAACAGCTGCAGACCGCCCTCTACAACATCGCCGAAATGGCCATGTCGGCCGACAGCCTGGCCCAGTTCTACGGCCAGGTGCACGGGGTAGTGGGCCGGTTGCTGGATGCGCGCAATTTCTACATCGCCCTGGTCAACGCGTGCGGCGACGGTCTGGATTTCGTCTACTCGGTGGACGAGCACAACAGCTCGCGCGCGCCGCGTGCGTTCAGCCGCGGCCTGACCGAATACGTGGTGCGCCACCGGCGCCCGCTGCTGGCGTCGCGGGCGCAGATCGACGCGTTGCTGGCCACCGGTGAAGTGCGTGAATCCGGTGCGCGCTCGCACTGCTGGCTGGGCGTGCCGCTGCTGCGCGACGACGAGGTGGTCGGCGCGATCGTGGTGCAGAGCTATACCGACCAGATCGCCTTCAGCGTGCACGACCAGCGCCTGCTGACCTTCGCGGCGCAGAACATCGGCACCGGCCTGGCCCGCCAGCGCGACGAGCAGCAGCTGCGTTCGGCGCATGCCGAGCTGGAAAAGCGCGTGGAAGAGCGCACCCGCGAGCTGGGCGAAGTAAACGACAAGCTGCTGGGACAGATTGCCGAGCGCCTGCGCGCCGAGCAGCGCCTGACCCACCAGGCCATGCACGATGCGCTGACCGGCCTGCCCAACCGCCTGCACCTGCTGGACCGCCTGCAGGACGCGCTGGCCCTGGCCCGCCGCGAAGGTGGCCCGGTGTTTGCGATGCTGTTCCTGGACCTGGACCGCTTCAAGCTGGTCAACGACAGCATCGGCCACGCCGCCGGCGACCGCATGCTGGTGGAAGTGGCCAAGCGCATCGTGTCCATGGCCAACGACGGCGACGTGGTCGCGCGCCTGGGCGGTGATGAATTCGCGGTGCTGCTGCAGTGCCCGCAGGGCCTGGGCCAGGCGCTGGATTTCGGCCAGCGCCTGCTGCTGGCCCTGCAGGAATCGATGTGGATCGCCGGGCGCGAGCTGTTCCCCTCCGGCAGCCTCGGCATCGCCCTGTGGAACCCGCACTACCGCACCGGCGAAGAGCTGCTGCGCGACGCGGATGCGGCGATGTACCGGGCCAAGGCCCAGGGCCATGACCGCTGCGCGATCTTCGACGAGGAGATGCGCGAACAGGCGATGCGCAGCCTGGACCTGGAAGCGGACCTGCGGCGGGCGATCAACAACCGCGATTTCGTGCCGTTCTACCAGCCGATCGTGCGCCTGTCCGACGGCGAAGTGGTCGGCCACGAAGCGCTGCTGCGCTGGCAGCACGAGCGCCGCGGCCTGCTGCTGCCCGGCGCCTTCCTGGAGCTCGGCGAGGAAAGCGGCCTGATCGAGCAGGTCGACTGGCTGATCTACGAACAGGTCATCGCCGGCCTGGCCGACGGTGGGCGTGGCTATGTGTCGGTGAATGTGTCACCGCGGCATTTCCGCTCGGCCGATTTCAGCAAGCGCCTGTTCGGCCTGCTGGAAGCCAACGATGCCGACCCGCAGCGGCTGCGCCTGGAAATCACCGAAGTGGCGCTGCTGGACGATGGCCCACACACGCTGCGTATCCTCAAGGGGCTGCGCGAGCGGGGCATCCAGGTGCAGCTGGATGATTTCGGGACCGGCTTCTCGGCGCTGTCCTACCTGCACCGGTTCCCGATCAGCACGCTGAAGATCGACCAGAGCTTCATCGCCGGCCTGCATGGCCCGGAGGCGCAGAGCACGCGCGCGCTGGTGGAAGGCGTGCTGTCGCTGGCGCGCACGCTGGGCATCGAAACGATCGGCGAGGGCATCGAGACCGAAGCCCAGCAGCAGAGCCTGTTCGAGCTGGGCTGCGACTACGGCCAGGGCTACCTGCTGGGGCGGCCGGCACCATGGACGCGCGCGGTGGCCTGAGCACCGCGCAGGTCCGGCGACTCAGCGCAGCGCGGCGCGGCGCTTCTCGTCGATCCACTTTGACGCCTGGGCCGGCTCGTAGGCCTGCATCCAGGCCAGCATCTCGTCGATGTCCGAGCCGTACCACAGGTCCTGACGCTGTTCCGGGTGCAGGAAGCGCTCTTCCACCATGCGGTCGATCATGCCGATCAGCGGGGCGTAGAAGCCGTCCACGTCGAGGAAGGCGCAGGGCTTGTTGCCGATACCAAGCTGGCGCCAGGTGAGCATCTCGAAGATCTCTTCCATGGTGCCGAATCCGCCGGGCAGGGCGACGAAGCCGTCGGACAGATCGAACATGCGCGACTTGCGCTCATGCATCGAACCGACGATCTCCAGCTCGGTAAGGCCGCGGTGGGCCACTTCCCAGTCGGCCAGCTGGCGCGGGATGACGCCGGTCACTTCACCGCCGGCGGCCAGCACGGCATTGGCAACGGTCCCCATCAGGCCGACGTTGCCGCCGCCGTAGACCAGGCGCATGCCATCGCGGGCGATGCGGTCGCCCAGCGCCATGGCGCGTTCGGTGTAGACCGGCTTGCTGCCAGCGTTGGAGCCACAGTAGACGCAGAGGGACTTCATGGGGATTCCTGTCTCTTGGTGCGGAAACGAAAACGCCCCGCCGGCAACCGGGTCAGCGGTCGCGGGCGGGGTGTTGGTCGATTATGACGCGTTGGCGCGGGTTACGCCGCGGCGGCCTGCTCACGGCGCGGGCCTTCACGCAGGGCGCGGCCGACCAGGCCCACCAGCAGGTCCAGCTCGTCGCTGTCCATGCCGAAGTGCGGGGTGAAGCGCAGCGAGTTCTCGCCCCCGTGGATCACGTTGATGCCGTGCTGGCGCAGCCATTCCTCGGTGGAACCGGCGCCATAGCACTTGAACTGCGGGGCCAGCTCGCAGGAGAACAGCAGGCCGGTGCCTTGCACCTTGGTGATCAGCCCGCCCAGCTCGCTCTTCAGCTGTTCCAGCTTGCGCACGGCCTCGGCGCCGCGTTCGGCGATGTTGGCGCGCACCTGCGGGGTCAGCTGGGCCAGGGTGGCGCAGGCCACGTCCAGCGCACGCGGGTTGCTGGTCATGGTGTTGCCGTAGATGCCCTTGCGGTACAGCTGCGCGGCATGCTCGGTCACCGCCAGCACCGACAGCGGGTACTGCGCGGCATTGAGCGCCTTGGAATAGGTTTCCATGTCTGGCGGGTCGAGGCCTTCAAAGCCCGGGTAATCCACCACCGACAGCACGCCGTGGGCACGCAGGCCGGCCTGGATCGAATCGAGCAGCAGCAGGCTGCCGTGGGCGCGGGTCAGCTCGCGGGCCACCGCATAGAAGGCCGGCGGCACCGAACGGCCCGGGTCACCTTCGCCCATCACCGGCTCCAGGAACACTGCTTCGATGAACCACTGGTTGCGTTCGGCATCCTCGAACACCTTGCGCAGGCCCGCCTCGTCATACGGGGCGACGGTGATCACCGAATCCTCGCCACGGTAGCTGGCCAGGTGCTGCTGGTAGCTCTTGCGGCTGGAATCGGAATACAGCGCCGGGCGATCGGTGCGGCCGTGGAAGCTGCCCTTGATGACCACGCGCTTGATGGCGGCACCGGCATGGCGCGCGCCCGGGTCGGTCTGCAGCTTGGCGTTGACGTCGGCGATGCGCGCGGCCAGGCCGACCGCTTCCGAACCGGAGTTCAGGCACATGAAGCGGGCGAACGGGCAGCCGCCACGACGGTGGCCGATCTCGGCGCGCAGGGCGGTGATGAAGCGCTGCTGCGACAGGCTCGGGGTCATGATGTTGGCCATCACCTGCGGGCGGGACATCGCTTCGAGCACCGCATCCGGGGTGTGGCCGAAGCCGAGCATCCCGTAGCCGCCCGCGTCGTACAGCACCGCGCCCTTCAGGGTGACTACCCACGGGCCGCGAGCCGCCAGCGCCACGTACGGGGTCACCGCGTCATCGGCATAGAAATTGACGAAGCCGTCCTGCATCGCATCGATCTGCGCCTGCTCGTCCTGCGCCAGCAGCGGCCCCAGTTCCTGCTGCACGCGCGCGAACTCGGCGGCGGCGGCGTCCACGGCGGCAACCAGCTGCGGGTGGCGGGCGGACAGTGCGGTCAGGGTGGCGTCGTCCAGGCCGGTGGTGAGGCGGGTGCCGGGCTGGGCGCGGAGGGGGGCGAGGCGTTCGATGAAGCTCATTGCAGATCTCCTGAAACGTTGGGTCGCACGGGCCTTCAAAAGCAAAACGCGCGTCATCACGCGCGCTTGGGGCGGACTCGTGCTGCGGACTTCCTTCCCGATGCTAGCACTTGTTTTTTTGCGCGATAACCCCGCAGAAACCTGCTGCATAGCAGCATATTGCCCGACGTTCGGCACGAAGCACGCCGGCTCGCAGGCGCTGGACGTACAATGCGCGCCATTGTCGACCTGTTGCCGATCACTGCCTTGAAGAAGTCCGATTTTCACTACGACCTGCCGGCCGAACTGATTGCCCAGGCGCCCCTGGCCGAACGCTCGGCCAGCCGCCTGATGCTGGTGCCGCCGGCACCGGCTGCCTTCACCGATGTACAGGTGCGCGACCTGCCGTCGCTGCTGCAGCCGGGCGACCTGATGGTGTTCAACGACACCCGGGTGATCCCGGCGCGCCTGTTCGGGCAGAAGGCCAGTGGCGGCCGCGTGGAGATCCTGATCGAGCGCCTGCTCGGCGCCCAGCAGGCCCGTGCCCAGGTCGGTGCCAGCAAGTCGCCCAAGGCCGGCAGCCGCATTGCCCTGGATGCCGGTGGCGAGGCCGAGGTGCTGGGCCGCGACGGCGAGTTCTACGTACTGCAGTTCCACGTGCCCGAATCGCTGGAACAGTGGCTGCTGCACGCCGGCCGCCTGCCATTGCCGCCGTACATCCAGCGCGAGCCGGGCCTGGACGACCGTGAGCGCTACCAGACCGTGTTCGCCCGCGAAGTGGGCGCGGTGGCCGCGCCGACGGCGGGCCTGCACTTCGACGAACCGCTGCTGGCCGCGCTGAAGGCCAAGGGCGTGGACTTCGGCCACGTCACCCTGCATGTCGGCGCCGGCACCTTCCAGCCGGTGCGCGCCGATGATCTGAAGGACCACGTGATGCACCGCGAGTGGCTGAACGTGGGTGCCGAGCTGGTCCAGCAGGTGCGGCGTACCCGTGAAGCGGGTGGCCGGGTGATCGGCGTGGGCACCACCGTGGTGCGCGCGCTGGAAAGCGCGATGCGTGACGGCGAGCTGCTGCCATTCGCCGGCGAGACCCAGATCTTCATCACCCCGGGCTACCGCATCCGCAGCGTCGACGCGATGGTGACCAACTTCCACCTGCCGGAAAGCACGCTGTTGATGATGATCTCCGCGTTCGCCGGCAAGGACCGCGTGTTCGAGGCCTACCAGCACGCGATCGAGCAGCGCTATCGCTTCTTCAGCTACGGCGACGCGATGCTGCTGTTCCCGCAGGCGGGCTGAGGTCGCGCTTCATCCACGCATGGCGTGGATCTACTGCGGTCCAGTAGATCCACGCCATGCGTGGATGAATCCGGTATCCCCGGCCATCTCCGGCAGACCTCGTCGCCGGGCATGGCCCGGCGCTACCGGAGCAGGGGAGGCGGTTTTGGGAGACAATAGGCAACTATTTGCCTGAACGACCGCTCCATGTCCCGATTGCAGTTCCAGCTCCAGACCCGCGACGGCCGTGCCCGCCGTGGCCGCCTGACCTTCCCGCGTGGCACGGTGGAAACGCCGGCCTTCATGCCGGTGGGAACCTATGGCTCGGTCAAGGGCATTTTGCCGGACCAGGTGCGCGCGCTGGGTGCCGAGATCATCCTCGGCAACACCTTCCACCTGTACCTGCGGCCGGGCCTGGACATCATCGCCGACCACGGCGGCCTGCACGGCTTCTGCCAGTGGAACGGCCCGATCCTGACCGACTCCGGCGGCTTCCAGGTGTTCTCGCTGGCCCACCGCCGCAAGATCACCGAGCAGGGCGTGACCTTCGCCTCGCCCACCGACGGTGCCCGCGTGTTCCTGGGCCCGGAGGAGAGCATGAAGATCCAGAAAGTGCTCGATTCGGACGTGGTGATGATCTTCGATGAGTGCACCCCGTACCCGGCCACCGAGGATGTCGCCCGCCGTTCGATGGAACTGAGCCTGCGCTGGGCGCAGCGCAGCCGCAACGCGCATGACGAGCTGGGCAATGACGCGGCGCTGTTCGGCATCGTCCAGGGCGGCGTGCATACCGACCTGCGCAGCCGCTCGGCCGAGGCCCTGCAGGCGATCGGCTTCGACGGTTACGCCATCGGCGGCCTGGCCGTGGGCGAGCCGGAGCACGAGCGCAACGCCATGCTCGACCACCTGGACCCGGAGCTGCCGGGCGACCGCCCGCGCTACCTGATGGGCGTGGGCCGGCCGGAAGACCTGGTCGAGGGCGTGGCGCGTGGCGTGGACATGTTTGATTGCGTGATGCCGACCCGCAATGCCCGCAACGGCCACTATTTCACCTCGTTCGGCACCGTACGCATCCGTAACTCGCAGTATGCGCGCGACATGGACCCGATCGAGCCGGGATGCGGCTGCGTGGCCTGCAGTGGCGGCTACACCCGCTCGTACCTGCGCCACCTGGACCGCTGCAACGAGATGCTGGCACCAATGCTGGGCACCCTGCACAACCTGTTCTACTACGAGAAACTGATGGCCGACATCCGCGCGGCCATCGAGGCGGGAACCTTCCAGGCCTTCCGCGAGTCCTTCTACGCAGCACGCGGGGCGGTTGCGCCGCCCTTGTAACACCGCCGCACCCCTGCCGAACGGCCCAAGGACGAACGTCCGGGGCCGTGGCATACTTCAAGGCTGACCCAGATCCGCGGTCGACACCCTGCGCCCGTCAAACGGGCCTGAGCGCCGCCCAACCAAAGGACCAACGATGAACCTGCTTGCTTTCCTGATTCCCGCCGCCCATGCCCAGGCCGCCGGCGGCCAACCGCAGGGCATGGGCCTGACCACGCTGCTGTTCCCGATCATCCTGATCGCCATCATGTACTTCCTGATGATCCGCCCGCAGATGAAGCGGCAGAAGGAGCACAAGGCCATGCTGGAGAAGATCAAGCGCGGTGACGAAGTGCTGACCAACGGCGGCATCGCCGGCGTGGTCACCGACATCGGCGACAACTTCATCACCATCGAAGTGGCTGACAACGTGCGCATCCGCGTGCAGAAGGGCGCTGTCGGCAACGTGCTGCCGGCCGGTACCCTGAAGTCGGCCCAGTAAGCCACTCCCTTTCCGATGCACAACCGCGGCGCCGGGGATGGCGCCGCGCGGGACCCAAGCAATGCTCGAATTTCCACGCTGGAAGTACGTCGTCATCCTGATCGTACTGGCGCTCAGTACCCTGTATGCGCTGCCCAACATCTACCAGAAGGACCCGGCCGTCCAGATCACTGCCAACCGTGGCGGTACGGTCGACGACGCGCTGCGCGACCGTGTGCTGGCTGACCTGAAGAAGGCCGGTGTGACCACGATTGGTGCAGAGAAGGAAGGCGACAGCCTGATCGTCCGCCTGGCCGACCTGAAGTCGCAGTCCGCAGCCAGTGACGCGCTGCGTGACACCGTCGGCGAAAACTACACCGTGGCCCTGAACCTGGCCTCGACCGTGCCGGACTGGCTGGCCAACCTCGGCGGTCGTCCGATGGTGCTGGGCCTGGACCTGCAGGGCGGCGTGCACTTCGTGCTGCAGGTCGACCAGAAGGCTGCGCTGGACAAGCGCCTGGATGCCTACACCGAAGACGTGCGCAGCACCCTGCGTGACGCGCGCATTCCGTACCAGTCGGTCGAACGCCGCGCTGACAACACCATCGTGGCCAACCTCAGCCCGTCGGCCGGTGACGATGCCGCTGCCAACGCCCGCACGGCGCTGGTCAAGTCGCAGCCGACCCTGGGTTACGACGTCAGCGGCAGCCGCATCACGGTGACCATCCCGGACACCGAGATCTCGCAGATCGCCAACGGCGCCATCGAGCAGAACATCAACACCCTGCGCAACCGCGTGAATCAGCTCGGCGTTGCCGAACCGATCATCCAGCGCCAGGGTGCCGACCGCGTGGTCGTGCAGCTGCCGGGCGTGCAGGACACCGCCGAAGCCAAGCGCATGATCGGTGCCACCGCCACCCTGGAATACCGTGCGGTGGTCGAGGGCAATGCGCAGGACGCGATCGCCTCCGGTCGCATCCCGCCGGAAGCCAAGGTCTACCAGCAGCGTGATGGCCGTGGCCCGATCCTGTTGAACAAGCGCGTGATCGTCACCGGCGACCAGATGGTCGGCGCACAGGCGGTCACCGACACCAACAGTGGCGCCCCGGCGGTCAGCGTCACGCTGAACAACGTCGGCGGCCAGCGCATGTTCGACTTCACCAGCGCCAACGTGAACAAGCCGATGGCCGTGGTGTACACCGAGCGCGTGCCGACCGTGACCGTCGTTGACGGCCAGGAAGTGCGTGGCTTCAAAGTCAACGAGGAAGTGATCTCGGTGGCCAACATCAACGGTGTGTTCGGCAAGAACTTCCAGACCACCGGCCTGCAGAAGAAGGAAGCCGAGGACCTGGCCAAGCTGCTGAAGTCCGGCTCGCTGGCCGCGCCGATGGACTTCGTCGAAGAACGCGTGGTCGGCCCGAGCCTGGGTGCGGAGAACGTCAAGAACGGTATCACCGCGGTGGTCTACGCGTTCCTGTTCACCCTGGTGTTCTTCACCATCTACTACCGCATGTTCGGCCTGATCACCTCGCTGGCGATGCTGTTCAACCTGCTGATCGTGGTAGCGGTGATGTCGCTGTTCGGCGCGACCATGACCCTGCCTGGCTTCGCCGGCCTGGCGTTGTCGGTCGGCCTGTCGGTGGACGCCAACGTGCTGATCAACGAGCGTATCCGTGAAGAGCTGCGCGCCGGCGTGCCGGGCAAGACCGCGATCGTGACCGGTTACGAACGTGCATCGGGCACCATTCTTGACGCCAACCTGACCGGCCTGATCGTCGGTGTGGCCCTGTTCGCCTTCGGCACGGGTCCGCTGAAGGGCTTCGCCCTGACCATGATCATCGGTATTTTCGCCTCGATGTTCACTGCGATCACCGTGTCGCGCGCCCTGGCGACGCTGATCTATGGCCGTCGCAAGAAGCTCCAGAACGTGGCCATCTGACGGGACGACACGCACATGAAAATCTTTCCGCTGCACATCCTCCCGAACGACACCCAGATCGACTTCATGCGCTGGCGCCATGTCGCGATGGTCGTCACGATCATCGTGTTCCTGGCATCGATCGGCATCATCGGGTTCAAGGGTTTCAACTACGCCCTGGACTTCACCGGCGGCACCCTGATCGAAGCCCGCTTCGATCACGCGGTCGACGTCGAGCAGGTCCGCACCAAGCTCGAGGACAATGGTTTTGAAGGCGCCCAGGTGCAGAGCGTCGGTGGCAACACCGACCTGCTGATCCGCCTGGCCCCGCACGGTGAGCACGCCCCGGGTACCGGTGCGGCCGCCGCCGAGGACAAGGCCACCGCTGCGGCGGTGGTCAAGGCGCTGTCCACCGCCGACAACCAGGCCACCGTGCTGCGCAATGAATTCGTTGGCCCGCAGATCGGCAAGGACCTGGCGATGAACGGTCTGTACGCCACCATCTTCATGCTGGCCGGCTTCCTGATCTACATCGCGGTGCGCTTCGAATGGAAGTTCGCGGTCACCGCCAGCATCGTGGCGATGTTCGACCTGATCGTGACGGTGGCTTACGTGTCCCTGCTGGGCCGTGAGTTCGACCTGACCGTGCTGGCCGGCCTGTTGTCGGTGATGGGTTTTGCGATCAACGACATCATCGTGGTGTTCGATCGCGTGCGAGAGAACTTCCGTAGCCTGCGCGCCGAGCCGATGGAGGTGCTGAACCGTTCGATCAACCAGACGCTGTCGCGTACGGTGATCACCGCGGTGATGTTCTTCCTGTCAGCGCTGGCCCTGTACCTGTACGGCGGCAGCTCGATGGAAGGCCTGGCCGAGACGCACATGATCGGCGCGGTGATCGTGGTGCTGTCCTCGATCCTGGTGGCGGTGCCGATGCTGACCATTGGTGCGCTGCGCGTGAGCAAGCAGGATCTGCTGCCGAAGGCGAAGGACGTAGAGGCCCTGGCCCGTCGCCCGTAACCCCCGCTGCAGGCATTACACAGAGAACCCCGCGCAAGCGGGGTTTTTTGTGTTGCAGGGCTTGCAGCCCTGCACCTGCTGCAATCAACGTCAACGTCAAAAGCCTGCATTCCGTGGGATGGCGGGGCACTGTGGGTTTGCGGGGACGCCGTGAACCCATCCATGGGGGCTTGGTCGCCGCTTGCTCGTGTGCGCTGTCCTGCGCATACGGCAAGACCGGGGTTGGGCGTCCTGCCCAACCCGCCCGAGGCATGCCTCGTGCCCATGCGGCTCACACCCCGCAAACCCACAGTTCCCCGCCTTCGACAGTTTCCCGCGGCTGTTGGAACCTGCTGTTGGTGGGTGCCGACCGTTGGTCGGCACATCTGTCGGATAACGAATGAGTTCATCCACGCATGGCGTGGATCTACTGGGGCGCGCGGCTGTTGGTGGGTGCCGACCGTTGGTCGGCACATCTGTCGGATAGCGAATGAGTTCATCCACGCATGGCGTGGATCTACTGGGGCGCGCGGCTGTTGGTGGGTGCCGGCCGTTGGTCGGCACATCTGTCGGATGTCGGATGAATCATCCACGCATGGCGTGGCTCTACTGGCAACGGCGGCTTTTGGTAGGTGTCGACCGTTGGTCGACACATCTGTCAGATATCGATATCCGACCCGTGCCGACCAACGGTCGGCACCCACCATCAGCAGCAGGTTCTGACAGATCGCGGAGAACTGTCGAAGGCGGGGTGGGTCCGGTTGAGGGGGTGTGAGCGGCATGGATGCCGCGACCAAGCCCCCATGGATGGGTTCACGGCGTCCCCCTCAACCGGCCCCGCCCCGCCAACCCTCAGGCCCCCAGCTTTTGACGTTGACGTTGATTGCAGCGGGTGCAGGGCTGCAAGCCCTGCAAAAAGAAAACCCCACCCTACGCCAGCGTCGGTTGTGAAATCTTCCCCCGCGCACTACGATCCTGCGGTTCGCGCGCGCCTGCGCGCGCCCGCATTCCTGCTGAGCGCCCCGTGCGCCGCATCTGCCAACCCGAGGTATCCATGGTCATCAAACCGCGCGTCCGCGGCTTCATCTGCGTCACCACCCACCCGACCGGTTGCGAAGCCGCGGTCAAGCAGCAGATCGACTACATCCGCGCCCGCCCGCCGATCCAGAACGGCCCCAAGCGCGTGCTGGTCATCGGTGCCTCGACCGGCTACGGCCTGGCCGCGCGCATCACTGCCGCCTTCGGCAGCGGCGCCGCGACCCTGGGCATCTTCTTCGAGCGCCCGGGCAGCGAAACCAAGCCGGGCACCGCGGGCTGGTACAACTCCGCCGCGTTCCACAAGTACGCCGACGAAGCCGGCCTGTACGCCAAGAGCATCAACGGCGATGCCTTCTCCGATGAAGTGAAGGCCAGGACCATCGAGATGATCAAGGCCGACCTCGGCCAGGTCGACCAGGTCGTCTACAGCCTGGCCGCCCCGCGCCGCAAGCACCCGAAGACCGGCGAGATCATCAGCTCGACGCTGAAGCCGATCGGCGAGCCGATCGTCCTGCGCGGCCTGGACACCGACAAGGAAGTGCTGACCGAGACCCACCTGCAGCCGGCCACGGCCGAGGAGATCGCCGGCACCGTTGCAGTCATGGGCGGCGAAGACTGGCAGATGTGGATCGACGCGCTGTCCGAGGCCGGCGTGCTGGCCAACGGCTGCACCACCACCGCCTTCACCTACGTGGGCGAAGAGATTACCCAGGCGATCTACTGGAACGGTTCGATCGGCGCGGCCAAGAAGGACCTCGACGACAAGGTGCTGGGCCTGCGCGCATCGCTGGCGAAGATCGGCGGCGACGCCCGCGTGTCGGTGCTGAAGGCGGTGGTCACCCAGGCCAGTTCGGCCATCCCGACCATGCCGCTGTATCTGTCGCTGCTGTTCAAGGTGATGAAGGCGCAGGGCACCCACGAAGGCTGCATCGAGCAGCTCGACGTGCTGTACGACATCCTCTACGGCGGCAAGGCTGACGGCGTGGCCGTCGACCGCCTGCGCCACGACCTGGTCGATGGCCAGGGCCGTACCGTCGCCCTGGTGGACGAGGAAGGCCGCCTGCGCGCCGACTACAAGGAAATGGCCCCGGAAGTGCAGGGCAAGGTGCTGGAGCTGTGGCCGCAGGTGACCAACGAGAACCTGTACGAGATCAGCGACCTGGCCGGCTACAAGGCCGATTTCCTGCGCCTGTTCGGGTTCGGCGTGGAAGGCGTCGATTACGAAGCCGACGTCAACCCGGACGTGAAGATTGCCAACCTGGTCGATCTGACCTGACGCGATAAACGGTAGCGCCGGGCCATGCCCGGCGGATGCCATGAATGCCGCTACGCTCGCCGGGCACGGCCCGGCGCTACCATTCAGCCGAAATCGAAGTTCATCGACGGCAGTGCCGGGCCGACGAAATCGCCCTGCACGTAGTCGACGCCCGCGCTGAACAGCAGGGTCATCGAGTTGGCGTCGCTGACGAACTCGGCCATGGTGCGGATGCCGGCTTCCTGCGCACGCGCAGTGATCTGGCTGATGCGGTCGATGTTCTCGCGGGTCGCCGCCAGGTCACTGGTGAAGCCGCGATCCAGCTTGAGGAACTGCGGCTCGAAGTGGGCCAGCAGCTGGAACGAATCCAGCCCCGAACCAAACTGCTCCAGGCCGATCCGGCAGCCCAGCGGGGCGACGTCGGCGAGGAACTGCTGGGCGGCACGCAGGTGGGTGAACACCTTCGCCTCCGGCGCGTGCAGCCAGAGGCGCTCGCCCGGCACGCCCTGTGCCTGCAACTGCTGGCGCAGCGTGGTGATCATCTTCGCGTCGTCAAACGACTCAGGGGTGACCTTGACCAGGATCTGGGTGTCATGGCCAGCGCGCGCACGCGCGCCCAACACGCTGATCGCCTGCGAGACGACCCAGCGGTTGATGTCACCCAGCAGGCCGTGCTCCTCGGCGATGCCGAGGAAGGCGGTCGGGCTGAGCAGCTCGCCGCTGTGCTCCAGCCGCAGGTAGGCCTCGTACAGCTCCACTGGCTCGCCCTGCAGGTTCAGCACCGGCTGGTAATGCAGCTGGAAGCCGTCGCCGGCCAGCGCCTCGCGGATACGCGCGACCCAGCGCTGCACGCGCTCTTCCTCGATGCGGTCGACCGCGGCCGGGTCGAAGATACGCGTGGTATTGCCAAGTGCGGCAGCGGCCTGCGCACATTCGCTGGCACGCGCCAGCACCTGGCCGATGCTGGCGATCTTTTCGCCCACCTGCACGCCGCCGAGGCTGACGGTGACCGTGGCAGAGCGCGCGCCGATGGTGAAGACGTGCGCGGCAAAGGCTTCGCGGATGCGCTCGGCCATGGTCAGCGTCTGTGCGTAGGCGCCGGACTGCAGCACCGCGAAGCTGTGTTCGCCGAAGCGTGCCATCTGCGCGCCATCGCCCACCACTTCAGCCAGCAGCGCAGCCATCGCGCCGATCAGGGTGTCGGCCGAGTCCAGACCGATATCGGGAATGAGGCGCGCGTAATGGTCCGGTTCGACCAGCAGCAGGCCGAACTGGCCCTCGCTGCGGCCGGCCTGGGCTACCGCATCTTCCACCTGCAGCATGAAGGTGGGGCGGTTGAGCAGGCCGGTGACCTGGTCGCGCTGGCGCAGGTCCTCGACCTCGCGGGCCAGTTCGGTGTCCAGCTCCAGGCGGCGGCGGAACACCACCTGCAGGCAGGATTCGCCTTCGTAGGTGGCGGCGGTGAATTCCATGGTGGCCGGGAAGGCGCTGCCATCCTGGTGGCGCGCGTCCAGCTGGTACTGCGGCGGCGGCGCCTCGCCACGGCTGAGCGACTTCAGCAGCTGCTTGAAGCTGTCCACGTGCTGGGCGGCGACCATGTCCAGCAGCGAGATGCCTTCGATATCGTCGAAGTCCCCATAGCCGAACATGTCCAGATAGGCATCGTTGGCACGGATGTGCATGCCTTCGTGGACATAGGCGATGGGGTCGCGCGAAGAGGCGATCAGGGCATCGCAGCGGCGCTCGGTCTCGCGCATCTGCGCCTCGATGCGGCGCAGGCCGCGGCGCGCCTGCAGGTCGACCCACTGGTCGCGCACCACTGCCAGCAGGTGGTCGTTGCGCTGGCGCAGGGCGAGGGCACGGACACCGTTGCTGCTGGCCTGGACCAGTTCGTCCTCGTCGATGCGATCGGCCAGCAGGACCAGCGGGATGTCCTTGCCGCTGGCGGCGATGTGCTGGGCCACCAGCGGCAGTGGGATGCCCTGCGACGGCGAGGCCAGCACAAGGTCGATGGCCTGGCTGGCCAGCACCTGCGACAGCTCGGCCGCATCCTGCGGCCGCCACGGGCGCACGGCGATGCCGCTGTTGCGCAGGGTGCTGACGATGGCTTCGGCGTTCTCGCCGCTGTCATCGACGATCAGCAGCCGGATGGTGATGTCGTTCGCGTTCTGCATGCACTGCTCCCCAATCTGCAAATCTAGATACACGATGCGCGCCAGTCCGTCCATGCGCGCGCCCCTTGCAGCGCTGGAACGGCGATGCGGTTCACACCACACTGCCCGCGGCATGGCCGCTGGCCCAGGCCCACTGGAAGTTGTAGCCGCCCAGCCAACCGGTCACGTCCAGCACTTCGCCGACGAAATGCAGGCCGGGCACGCGCTTGGATTCCATCGTGGCCGACGACACTTCGGCGGTGTCCACGCCACCCAGGGTGACCTCGGCGGTGCGGTACCCCTCGGTGCCGCTGGCCACCAGCGGGAAGGCGCCCAGCAGCTGCCCGGCCTTGCGCAGCACCGGCTCATCCAGCTGCCGCACCGGGCGGTCCGGCAGCCAGTGTTCGCACAGGCGCTGGGCCAGGCGCTTGGGCAGCACCTCGGCCAGCACCGTGCGCAGCTCGGCTGCCGGGCGGTCACGCTTCATCTGCCGCAGCCACTCGGTCGCATCCTGGCCCGGCAGCAGGTCCAGCTCCAGTGCATCGCCGGGTTGCCAGAACGAGGAGATCTGCAGGATGGCTGGCCCGCTGACGCCGCGATGGGTCAGCAGCATGAAGTTCTGGAAGCGCTTGCCGTTGCAGCGCGCCTCGACCGGCAGGGCGACGCCGCTGAGATCGGCCAGCCGCTCCTGGTGGGTGCCGCTGAGGGTCAGCGGCACCAGGCCGGCGCGGGTGGGCAGCACCTGGTGGCCGAACTGGCGGGCCAGCTCATAACCGAAGCCGGTGGCGCCCATGCTCGGGATGGACAGGCCGCCGGTGGCCACCACCAGCGAGGCGCAGTGGAACAGGCCCTGGCTGGTATGCACGCGGAAGCCATCGCTGCCGTGCTCGATGCGCTGCACGCTGCAGTCGGTACGGATCTGCACGCCCGCCGCCTGGCACTCGTCCACCAGCATCTTCACGATCTGCTTGGACGAGGTATCGCAGAACAACTGCCCCAGCTCCTTCTCGTGATGGGCAATGCCGTGCTTGTCCACCATCTCGATGAAGTGCCACGGCGTGTAGCGCGCCAACGCCGACTTGCAGAAATGCGGGTTGGCGGAGACGAAGTTGGCCGGGGTGGTGCCGGTGTTGGTGAAGTTGCAGCGGCCACCACCGGACATCAGGATCTTCTTGCCGACCTTGTTGGCATGGTCGACCACCTGCACGTGGCGGCCGCGCTGGCCGGCGGTGATCGCGGTCATCAGCCCAGCCGCGCCGGCGCCGATGACCAGCACGTCGCAGCGGATCGTGCTCATGCCTTGGCGCGCTTGCGCCAGTTGGGGATGATGTCGAGCTGCATCTGGTCGTTGAGGATCTGCACTTCGCCATCCTGGATCAGCACGCTGAACCGCATGGCGCGCTGGATCTGCTGGCCCCACTGTTCTACGAAAGCACCGTCGAGGTCGACCACCGACAGGTTGTCGAAGCGGGCCAGGGCCTTGCCCTGCTTGTTCCACCAGATCTCGGAGGCATTGCCGCCGTAGTTCACCACCTGCACCTGCCGGCTGCGGTTGCAGGCCTTGCGGATGCGTGATTCATCGGGGTGGCCGAGGTCGATCCACTGCAGGATGTCGCCGGTGTAATCGTGGTTCCACAGGTCCGGCTCGTCGTCGGTGCTCAGGCCGCGGCCGAACTCCAGGCGATCATCGGCGTTGAGGGCGAAGGCGAGCAGGCGCACCATCAGGCGCTCGTCGGTTTCCGACGGGTGCTGGGCCAGGGTCAGGTTGTGGGTCGCGTAGTAGCCGCGATCCATGTCGCTGATCTGCAGCTCGGCCTTGCGGATGGTGGCGGTGAGGGCCATGGGGAATCCGTACACTAAAGACGACCATGATAGAGGTTTGCCGGGAGGGTGTCCGTGGTCGGGGTGTCTGCCGGGCGTCAACGGTGGCACCCTTGGTGTCTTCCCGCTGATGGATGGCCCGCTGATGGATCGCTCGCTGATGGGACGGACATGACGACGTTGCCCAGCCGCCTGCAGCTGCCGCCGGGGGACTGGCCGAACCTGCTCGACGGGCTTTGCGCGCGTTTCCCGCGCATCGACCGCCCACAGTGGCAGGACCGTTTCGCCCGCGGCCGCGTGCAGGACGCGCAGGGCAGGGCGCTGGCGGCGGACCAGCCCTGGCAGGTCGGGCTGGAGATCCTCTATTTCCGTGAGGTCAGCGACGAGCCGTCCATTCCCTTCAGCGAGCGCATCCATTTCCAGGATGAGCACCTGCTGGTGGCCGACAAGCCGCATTACCTGCCGGTAACCCCCGCGGGCGGCTACGTGCGCGAGACGCTGTTGGCGCGCCTGGTGGCGCAGACCGGCAATGCCGATCTGGTGCCGCTGCACCGGCTGGATCGGCTGACCGCCGGGCTGGTGCTGTTCTCGCAGCGGCCGGATTCGCGTGACGCCTACCAGCGCCTGTTCCGTGAGCGGCGGATCGACAAGACCTATGAAGCGCTGGCGCCGGCGCTGCCGGGCCTGGTGTTTCCGTTGCAGCGGCTGAGCCGGATCGTGGCCGGCGAGCCGTTCTTCCGCATGGCCGAAGTGCCGGGCGAGGCGAACGCGCGCACCCGGGTGGAGGTGATCGCCGCCGACGGAGCGGTCTGGCATTACCGGCTGCAGCCGGAAACCGGGCGCAAGCACCAGCTGCGGGTGCACATGGCGGCGCTGGGCGCGCCGATCCTCGGCGATGACCTGTACCCGCAGCTGCAGCCGGCGGCCGATCCGTTGCAGGCGCCGCCGTTGCAGCTGCTGGCGCGGGCGCTGGCGTTCCAGGATCCGCTGAGCGGGAAGCGGCGGGCGTTCAGCAGCGAGCGCGCGTTGCAGCTGCCGGAAAGGCGCTGATCAGCGCGGTTGCAGCCTCACGGCTTCACACGGGCCAGCCAGCGGTCCAGCTCCGCGGCGAACAGCTGGCGGTCGCGCGGGCCCAGCGGCGGCGGGCCGCCGGTCTGGACGCCTGCGCCGCGCAGTTCTTCCATGAAATTTCGCATCGACAGCCGCTCGGCCATGTTGTTGGCGGTGTACAGCTGCCCGCGCGGGTTCAGGGCGACGGCCTTCTTTTCCAGCACCAGGGCGGCCAGCGGGATGTCCTGGGTGACCACCAGGTCGCCGGCGGCCACCCGTTCGACGATGGCGCTGTCGGCCACGTCCAGGCCCTGCGGCACCTGGATGGAGCGCAGCCAGCGCGAGGGTGGGGTGCGGATCCACTGGTTGGCGACCAGGGTCAGCTCCAGGCCGACCCGCTCGGCGGCGCGGAAAAGGATGTCGCGGATGACGCCGGGGCAGGCGTCTGCATCAACCCAGATCCTCGGTCGGCCCTGTTCAGCTTGGGTTTCAGCTTCAGTCATCTACCCAGTGTAGGGTAGGAAAATCCTGAATGGGGACTCGGGTTTAGCCTCGATCCGGTGCCAAGCCTTGCCACGCCTAGCGAGGCAGGCGATGCAGATGAATGTCAGGGCTATCGCTTTTTCCCCAAAACACGCGTATCGTTCGACCCACTGTGTTTGCTAGGGTCACCGTGAATCGTGGCCTGGTGCAGTTGATCTCACGATCCGCTCATCGATCCGCTTTACCAACGCCTGCAACTCAGTCTCGGCCCCGATTCCCGGTGGCTGCGATTTTTTCAACATGTGTTTCAGGAGTTAGTCAAATGTCTGATCGCCAGACCGGTACCGTCAAGTGGTTCAACGACGCCAAGGGCTTCGGCTTCATCACCCCGGAAAGCGGCCCGGACCTGTTCGTGCACTTCCGTGCCATCCAGGGCACCGGCTTCAAGACCCTGCAGGAAGGCCAGAAGGTTACCTTCATCGCCGTCCAGGGCCAGAAGGGTATGCAGGCTGACCAGGTGCAGGCGGTCTAATCCGTCTGCTGCCGTTTGGTAGCCAGAAACGCCGGAAGCGAAAGCTTCCGGCGTTTTTTTATGCGCGCAACGCACACACCGGCCCGCGGTACGATGCGCGCTCCCCCTAGGAGCCCGCCCATGCGCATCGTCCACCACCTGGAAAATTCCCGCTCGCTGCGCGTGCTGTGGATGTTGGAAGAGCTGGGGCTGGACTACGAGCTGCGCCGCTATCCGCGTGACCCGAAGTCGCTGCTGGCGCCGCCCGCGCTGCGCCAGGTGCATCCGCTGGGCAAGTCGCCGGTGCTGCAGGAGGGCGATTTTGTGCTGGCCGAGTCCGGGGCCATCCTCGACTACCTGGCCGACCGCTACGACACGCAGCGGCAGCTGTCGCCCGCGCCGATGCCGGCCGAGGCTGCCGAGCGCATCGACTACCGCTACTGGCTGCATTACGCCGAAGGCTCGGCGATGCCGCCGTTGCTGCTGACCCTGGTGATCAGCCGCATCCGCAGTGCGCCGATGCCCTTCTTTGCCCGCCCGATCGCCCGAAGCATCGCCGACAAGGCCGAGCGCAGCTTCATCGGCCCGCAGCGGCGCCTGCACCTGGAGTGGATGGAGCGGCGCCTGGCGGAAAGCCCGTGGTTCGCGGGCGACCGTTTCACCGCTGCCGACATCCAGATGAGCTTCCCGATCCAGGCCGCCGCCGCCCGCGGTGGCGGACTGGACGACAAGCCGGCGTTGCGCGGCTTCCTCGCGCGCATCGGTGAGCGCCCGGCCTACCAGCGCGCCGAGGCCAAGGGCGGTGCCCTGCAGGCCCTGCGCGGCGATTGAGGCGCGGCTCCGTCGCCCCCATTCTGTGAGGATGGAAACCAACGCCCCCCGTTTCGACAACCGCCTGCTGACCGCCCTGCCGGGCGACCCCGAGAGCGGCCCGCGCCGCCGCGAAGTGCGCGGCGCTGCGTGGTCATCGGTGATGCCGACGCCGGTCGCCGCGCCGACCCTGCTGGCCTGGTCGCCGGAGGTTGCCGCGCTGCTCGGCTTCGAGGCGGCCGACGTGCAGGACGATGACTTCGCCCAGGTGTTTGGCGGCAACGCGTTGTACGCCGGCATGCAGCCGTGGGCGGCCAACTACGGCGGCCATCAGTTCGGCCACTGGGCGGGGCAGCTGGGCGATGGCCGCGCGATTTCGCTGGGTGAACTGGTGGCGACCGATGGCCGGCACTGGGAGCTGCAGCTCAAGGGCGCCGGGCCGACCCCGTACTCGCGCGGCGCAGATGGTCGCGCCGTGCTGCGCTCGTCCATCCGTGAGTTCCTGTGCAGCGAAGCGATGCATCACCTGGGCGTGCCGACCACGCGCGCCCTGTCACTGGTCGGTACCGGCGAAGATGTGGTGCGCGACATGTTCTACGACGGCCACCCGCGCGCCGAACCCGGTGCCATCGTCTGCCGCGTGGCGCCGTCGTTCATCCGCTTCGGTACGTTCGAACTGCCGGCCTCGCGTGGCGAGACCGCGCTGCTGAAGCAGCTGGCCGATGCCTGCATCGCCCGCGATTTCCCCGGACTGCAGGGCGAGGGCGAGGCGCTGTACGGCGACTGGTTCGCGCAGATCGCTGTGCGCACCGCCGAGCTGATGGCGCACTGGATGCGCGTCGGTTTCGTGCACGGGGTGATGAACACCGACAACCTGTCCGTGCTGGGCCTGACCATCGACTACGGCCCGTATGGCTGGGTGGAGGACTACGACCCGGACTGGACGCCCAACACCACCGATGCCCAGGGCCGCCGCTACCGTTTCGGCACCCAGCCGCAGGTGGCGTACTGGAACCTCAACCGGTTGGCACAGGCGCTGTCGCCGCTGTTCGCGGACGTGGCCCCGCTGCAGGCGGGCTTGGCCGCGTTCCAGGCCACGTTCGTCGCCTGCACGCGCCGCGATGCCGCCGCCAAGCTGGGCCTGGCCGCTGCCGCCGACGAAGACCTGCAGCTCTACCTGCGCTGGCAGCAGCTGCTGCAGGAAGGCGGCATGGACATGACCCTGGCCTGGCGCGCACTGATGCGCGTGGATGCGGCAACGCCGGACGTCGGGATGCTGGACGCGGTGTACTACGACGACGCGCGCCGGCAGGCGGTGCAGGCGCCGCTGCAGCAGTGGCTGCAGGAGTACGCGTCGCGGTTGCGTGCCGATCCGCTGACGGCGGAGGCACGGCTGGCGAAGATGGCGGCGGCCAATCCGCTGTACGTGCTACGCAATTGGCTGGCGCAGGAAGCGATCGACCGGGCGGAACAGGGCGATCTCGGCGGCGTGCGCGCGCTGCAGGAGGTGCTGCGTGATCCGTACACGGAGCGGCCGGGGCTGGAGCACTATGCCGGCAAGCGGCCGGCGTGGGCGGACCACCGTGCAGGGTGCTCGATGCTTTCCTGCAGTTCGTAGAGGTTTCTTTTGCAGGGCTTGCAGCCCTGCAAACACCTCCTTACAACGATGGTATTACCCATTCAGTGCGGTATTCGCACGCGCAGTCGATTACCGCACTTGAATGGTGCAGTGCGATAAACCTAATTTCACTCCCACAGTTTCACAGCAGTCCAAGCGATCCACCCCTGGCGGGGCGAGGGCAGCAGCCGGTCCGGTGCTGAAGCCAGGTGCAGGGGAAGACCGCCGGATTTCCCTTCACCTGTGCGGAGTGCTCGCATGCGCCGTCGTCTGTCCGTTGTTTCCCTGCCCCTGCTTGCCGTGCTGCCGTCGCTGGCGCTGGCCTACCAGGCCGAACCGCCGCGGGAAGCCCCGCAGGTCCTGCGCGTGGACCGCTATGCCGACGATGCCAATGCCGGCTCGCTGCGCTGGGCCATCACCACCGCCAACGCCGCGCCGGGCCGCTACCGCATCGAGATTGACGCCGTCGGCGCCGCGCCCTACGTCATCAAGCCGACCGCGCCGCTGCCGGAGATCAAGGGCCCGGTGCAGATCATCGGCACGTCCTGGGCGCGCGATGGCCAGTACGTCGCCATCGACGGCTCGGCCTACGTCACCGGCACCGGCACCGATGCCTGCCCGGGCGCCGAACCCGGCCAGTCCGGCACCAACGTGCGCACCACCACGCTGCCGGGCCTGGTCCTACGCGATACCCAGGGCGTGGAGCTGGCCGGCCTGGAGATCCGCAACTTCTGCATCGGCGTGCTGATCAACCGTTCCAGCCACAACGAGATCCATGACAACCGCATCGTCGCCAACAAGGGCGGCGCCGGCATCATGCTCACCGGTGACGACGGCAAGGGCCAGTCCACCGCCACCACCACCGTGCACAACCGCATCGTGCGCAATGAATTCCTCGACAACGGCGACGGCCTGGAGCTGACCCGTGGCGCGGCCTGGAACCTGGTGGCCGACAACCTGTTCCAGTCCACCCGCGCCAACCCGGAGCCCTCGCAGGGCATCGAGATCCTGTGGGGCAACGACAACAGCGTGGTCCATAACCGCTTCGTCGATTATTCCGATGGCCTGCAGATCAACTGGGGCAACCGCAACTACATCGCCGCCAACACCTTCACCGGCAATTCGCTTGGCCTGAGCATCACCGGCAGCGGCAACGTGGTCGACGGCAACACCATTACCGGCAATGGCATCGGCATCGGCGTGCGCCCGCAGCCGGTCAGTGCGCCGAACCGCTTCACTGACAACCGCATCTACGGCAACGGCCTGCCGATCGAGCGCTGCGAGGCGGGCGGTGCCTGCGTGAAGGGCCAGCCGCGCGGTGCCATCGTGTTCGGTGTGCCCGGTCTGGAGCACGCCAGCTTCGTCGGCTCGCGCGGCCGTGGCGTCGACAACGATCCGTCCAGGCGTGCGCGCATCTGCACTGCTGCCGGCCAGGCCGACTGCCAGCCGCTGCCCAACCTCGGCCAGACCGCGCCGCAGCTGACCGCCGTGCAGGGCAAGGGCGCGCAGCGCAAGCTCAACGGTCGTTTCCGCGGTGTGCCGGATTCCCGCTACCAGGTGGAAGTGTTCGGCAACCGCGCCGCCAACGGCAGCGAGGCCGAGCTGGTGCTGGGCAGCGTCGAAGCCCGCACCGATGCGCAGGGGCAGGGCAGCTTCACCTTCCCGCTCGGTGCCGGGGCAGATGCTGCCGCTGCCGGCAGCCTGACCGCCACGGTCACCTCGGCGCAGGGCGCCACCTCCCCCCTGAGCGCACCGCTGTCGCTGCGCTGATCACCTCCACGAGACCGTAATCATGAATCCTGCGAAATCCCCGTCACTGGGCCTGTCCCTGGGCATCCTGGCTACCGCGCTGCTGCCGGCCCTGGCAAGCGCGCAGTCCAGCAACCGTTACGAAGGCAAGACGCTCACCGGCGACTGGGGTGGCACCCGTACCGACCTGCTCGAGCGTGGCATTGCCTTCCGCGGCGATTACGTGGGCGAGGCCATGGGCGTGGTCGATGGTGGCTACGGCGAGACCGGCACGCGCTATGCACAGCAGGTGCGCGTGGGCATGGACCTGGACATGGGCAAGCTGGCCGGCTGGGACGGCGGTGCGTTCCACTTCACCCTCAACGACCGTCGCGGCCGCAGTACCTCGGTGGACTTCGTCGGCAACCGCTTTCCGATCCAGGAAGCGTACGGCGGCCAGTACACGCGGCTGACCGAGCTGAGCTACGACCAGACCTTCAACGCAGGCCAGTCGTACTACAAGCTGGGTTACTACGCGATGGGCAACCAGTTCGGCCTGCACAGCCTGCTGACCCACTTCGTCAACGCCGCCTTCTGCGCGCACCCGCTGGCGATGTCCGGCAACAGCGGCTGGTACAACTACCCGATGGCACGCTGGGGCGGCGAGTTGGCGCAGCAGGTCAGCCCAGCGGTGAACGTGCGCACCGGCTGGTTCCAGGTCAATCCGAACCTGGGCGGCAACATCGAGCGCAATGCGTTCCGTCCGTTCGTCTCGGGCACCACCGGTTCGCTGTTCCCGGTGGAAGTGACCTGGACCCCGGCCAAGGGCAGACGCCATGCCGGCGTCTACAAGTTCGGTGGTTACTACGACACCTCGCGCGTGGACAAGCGCGGCCTGGACCCCTCGCCGACCACCGGCCGCCACGGCGCCTACGTGCTGGCCGAGCAGCGCCTGACCCAGGAATCAGCCGACCCGAGCCGTGGCCTCACCGCCTTCGCGCAGTACATGGTGTCCGACACCGATACCGCGCAGATCAAGCGCTGGTACGCGCTGGGTGGCGTCTACCAGGGCATCGGCTCGCGCGCGCAGGACAGCATCGCGCTGGGCTACGTCGGCGCCGACATCAACGACCGCCTGGTCGATGCGCGCCGGGCCACGCTGATGAGCGGTGGCGTGCCCAGCGATTCGCCGCTGTACAACCTCAGCCAGGCCGAGGAGCTGTTCGAACTGTCCTACAGCGTCCAGGTGAACCCGTGGCTGATGATCCGCCCGGACGTGCAGTACATCGTCAACCCGGGCACGTTCAATTACAGCGGCACGGACAACGCCTGGGCCGTCGGTGTCCAGGCCAAGGTGACCTTCTGATGGCCGCGCGCTCCCTCCATGCTCTGGTGACTGCCATGAGATTCCCGTTCGCTTCCGTTGTCCTCGCCGGTGCGCTCAGCGCCTCCCCCCTGCTGGCCCTGGCCGCACCGCCGCCGGCGGTGCTGCAGGTCGGCCAGCTGCGCATCGGCGAGGGCAGCCCCCGCACCATCGTGCCGATCACCGGCGCCACCGCTGGGGTCGCCCTGCAGCAGGCCGCTGGGATTGCCGCCAGCAAATCCACCGACATCGCCGAGTGGCGCATCGACTACCTGGACATCGCCACCGATGGCAAGGCACTGGTCGCGCTGGGCAAGCGCATCCAGGCCACGCTGGGCGGCAAGCCAGTCATCGTCACCTTCCGCACCAAGGCCGAAGGCGGTGCCAAGCCGATCAGCGATGCCGACTACGGTGCGCTGTACGCCACGCTGCTGCGCGGCGGCGTCGCCCAGCTGATCGACGTGGAGATGTTCCGCGATCCGAAGGTCGTGCAGTCGCTGGTGGCACAGGCGCACAAGGCCGGGGTCAAAGTGGTGATGTCCAACCATGACTTCCATGCCACGCCGCCGCGCGAGGAGATCGTCGCGCGCCTGCTGAAGCAGCAGGCCCTCGGTGCCGACGTGCTGAAGATCGCGGTGATGCCGCGTGATGCCGGCGACGTGCTGGCGCTGCTCGATGCCACCTGGCAGGTGCGCCAGCAGAGCGACAAGCCGCTGCTGACCATGTCGATGGGCGGCACCGGCGTGGTTTCTCGCCTGGCCGGGGAGACCTTCGGCCAGGCCCTGACCTTCGGCATGATCGGCACCCCGTCGGCGCCGGGCCAGGTCGAGGTCGATCGCCTGCAGGACGTCCTGCAGGTCATCCATGCATCCAGCCAGGCCGGTCACTGAGACCTTCCCCGCCGGACGTTCCACCGCGCCACGCTGTAGCAGGAAACCGCATCATGAGCCACGCCTCCGCCGCTGCACCGCCGCTTGTCCTTGAACGGATGAGTCCCTTCCAGTGGACCGCCATCGCCATCTGCGTGCTGTTGAACATGCTCGATGGCTTCGATGTGATGGTCATGGCCTTCACCGCGCCGCACGTGTCGGCAGACTGGGAACTGTCGGGCAAGGTACTGGGGCTGATGCTCAGTGCCGGTCTGATCGGCATGGCGCTGGGTTCGTTCCTGCTGGCGCCACTGGCGGACCGCTGGGGCCGGCGGCCGATGATCGTCTGCTGCCTGCTGATCCTGACCAGCGGCATGGCGCTGTCGGCGCTGGCCGCCAACGCCTGGCAGCTGGGCGCGCTGCGCGTGTACACCGGCATCGGCATCGGCGGCATGCTGGCCGGTGTCGGCGTGATCACCGCCGAGTACGCCAACGCCAAGTGGCGCAGCACGGCGGTCGCGCTGCAGGCCACCGGCTATCCGATCGGTGCCACCGCCGGCGGCCTGCTGGCGGCGTGGATGCTGGAACACTGGTCCTGGCACAGCGTGTTCCTGATCGGTGCAGGTGCGTCGCTGCTGTGCATTCCGCTGGTGCTGAAGTGCTTGCCGGAATCGCTGGATTTCCTGGTCGCACGTCGCCCGGCCAACGCGCTGCCGCGGCTGAACGCGCTGCTGTCGCGCATGCGCGTGCCGGAACTGCAGGCGCTGCCGCCGGCACCGGTGCGTGATGGCCAGCGCCGGGGCTATGCGTCGCTGTTCGTGGGTGACCTGCGCCGCGTCGCGCTGCTGATCGCGCTGGCGTTCTTCCTGCACATGTTCGCGTTCTATTTCGTGCTGAGCTGGACGCCGAAGCTGCTGGTCTCGGCCGGTGTGTCGGCGCAGCAGGGCATCACCGGTGGCGTGCTGCTGAACCTGGGCGGCATCGTCGGCGGCAGCCTGTTCGGCTGGTTGGCCTCGCGCTGGTCGCTCTCGAAGCTGACCGCTGGCGCACTGCTGCTGGCGATGGTGTCGATGCTGGGCTTTGCGGCGTTCAACACGCAGCTGGGCGTGGCCTTCCCGTTGGCCTTCGTCATCGGTGCGGCGCTGTTCGCGGCGATGGCCGGCCTCTACGCGGCAGCGCCGGTGGTGTTCGCCGCCGAAGTCCGCACCACCGGCCTGGGCTGGGCGATCGGCATCGGCCGCGTCGGCGCGATCCTCTCGCCGCTGACCGTGGGCGTGCTGGTCGATGGCCACTGGCAGCCGTCCGCGCTGTACGTGCTGTGCGCCTTGCCGCTGCTGCTGGCGGCGTGGGCGTGCCTCGGCCTGCGCGTGGGCGTCGGCCAGAACCGGCGTTGAACCGATGGCCGATGCAGTTCACTCAATGTGCGATTATCGAATCAGGCGGCCGAATATCGCATTGACCGGGCGGGGTGCCGTGGCGACCATGTCCGGGTCGTGTTTTCCCTTCGCAGTGGCCCTGCAGCGTGGCGGCGATGACCGCCGGCAGGCAGGGCAAGGAGCAATGCAGTGATCGACAAGACCGTGGCCAGCGTGGAAGCAGCGGTGGCCGATATCCATGATGGCGCCACCGTGATGATCGGCGGCTTTGGTACCGCCGGCATGCCCGATGAGCTGATCGAGGCGCTCATCGCACAGGGCGCGCGCGAGCTGACCATCATCAACAACAACGCCGGCAACGGCGATACCGGCCTGGCGGCGCTGATCAGGCACAAGCGCGTGCGCCGCATCGTCTGCTCCTTCCCGCGCCAGGCCGATTCGCAGCACTTCGATGCGGCCTACCGCGCGGGTGAGATCGAGCTGGAGCTGGTGCCGCAGGGCAACCTGGCCGCGCGCATCCACGCGGCCGGTTCCGGCCTGGGCGCGATCTTCACCCCCACCGGCTACGGCACCGAGCTGGCGCAGGGCAAGGAAACGCGCGAGATCGATGGCCGCCACTACGTGCTCGAATACCCGCTGCATGCCGACTTCGCGCTGATCAAGGCCGACCGTGGCGATCGCTGGGGCAACCTGGTGTACCGCAAGACCGCGCGCAACTTCGGCCCGCTGATGGCGATGGCCGCACGCTGCGCCATCGTGCAGGTGCGCGAGGTGGTGGCCTTGGGCGAACTGGACCCGGAGGCCGTGGTGACCCCGGGCATCTTCGTGCAGCGCGTGGTGCCGGTGGCCGCGGAAGGAGTGCAGGCATGAACAAGCTCAGCCGCGAACAGATGGCGGCGCGCGTGGCGCGCGACATTCCCGAAGGCGCCTACGTCAACCTGGGCATCGGCCTGCCGACCACGGTGGCCAACTTCCTGCCGGCCGACAAGGAGATCTTCCTGCAGTCGGAAAACGGCCTGCTCGGCATGGGCCCGGCGCCGGCCCCCGGCCAGGAAGATCCGGACCTGATCAACGCCGGCAAGCAGCCGGTCACGCTGCTCACCGGTGGCTGCTACTTCCACCATGCCGATTCGTTCGCGATGATGCGCGGCGGCCATCTCGACATCTGCGTGCTCGGTGCCTTCCAGGTGTCGGCACACGGTGATCTGGCCAACTGGAGCACCGGCGCGCCCGACGCGATTCCCGCCGTGGGCGGCGCGATGGACCTGGCCATCGGTGCCAAGCAGGTCTTCGTGATGATGGATCTGTTCACCAAGAAGGGTGAAAGCAAACTGGTGGCCGAATGCAGCTACCCGCTGACCGGCTTGCGCTGCGTGTCGCGCGTGTATACCGATGTGGCGGTGTTCGACCTCGGCGCCGACGGCGCGACCGTGCTGGAGATGGTCGAGGGCATGGACATCGAGCAACTGCGCGAACTGACCGGCCTGCCGCTGGCACTGGCCGAGGGAGTCTGAGATGAGCCTGCACGAAACCTACATCGTCGATGGCATCCGCACCCCGATCGGCCGTTACGGCGGCGCGCTGTCCGGCGTGCGCGCCGACGACCTCGGTGCGATCCCGCTGAAGGCGCTGCTGGCGCGCCACCCGCAGCTGAACCCGGCGCTGGTCGAGGATGTCTACCTCGGCTGTGCCAACCAGGCTGGCGAAGACAACCGCAACGTCGCCCGCATGAGCCTGCTGCTGGCCGGCCTGCCGGTGACGGTGCCGGGCAGCACGATCAACCGCCTGTGTGGTTCCGGCCTGGATGCGATCGGCACCGTGGCCCGTGGCATCGCCGCTGGCGAGCTGGGCTTGGCCATTGCCGGTGGCGTTGAATCGATGTCGCGCGCGCCGTTCGTGATGGGCAAGGCGACTTCGCCGTTCGCCCGCGACCAGCAGATCGAAGACACCACCATGGGCTGGCGCTTCATCAACCCGCGCCTGCGCGAACTGCACGGCGTGGAGACCATGGGCCAGACCGCCGAGAACGTGGCCGAGCGCTACGGCATCAGCCGCGAGGACCAGGATGCGTTCGCCCTGCGCAGCCAGCAGCGCACGGCCGCCGCGCAGGCGCGCGGTTTCTTCGACGGCGAGATCGTGGCGGTGGACGTGCCGGGCCGCAAGCGTGGCGAGACCGTTTCGGTCGACCGCGATGAACACCCGCGCGGCGATACCACCGCCGAAGCCCTGGCCAAGCTGAAGCCGCTGTTCCGCCAGCCGGGCACGGTCACCGCGGGCAATGCCTCGGGCATCAACGATGGTGCCGCCGCACTGCTGCTCGCGTCGGGCGCGCAGGTGAAGGCGCTGGGGCTGACCCCGCGCGCGCGCATCCTGGGCTTCACCAGCGCCGGCGTCGAGCCGTCGATCATGGGCATGGGTCCGGTGCCCGCCAGCCAGAAGCTGATGGCGCGGCTGGGCCTGTCCATCACCGATTTCGATGCCATCGAACTGAATGAGGCGTTCGCCTCGCAGGGCCTGGCCTGCATGCGCCAGCTCGGCCTGGCCGACGATGCCGCGCACGTGAACCCCAACGGGGGCGCCATCGCCCTGGGCCACCCGCTGGGCATGAGCGGGGCGCGCCTGGCGCTGACCCTGCTGCGCCAGCTGGAAGCCAGCGGCGGCCGCCGCGGCCTGGCGACGATGTGCATCGGTGTGGGGCAGGGCGTGGCGCTGGCCATCGAGCGCGTGTAAGCCTTCCCCCATGTCCATGATCTGCAGGACAGCCGCGGCCTTCGGGCCGCTCGCCAACAGGAGTACGCCATGAGCGATCCCACCGAACTGCGCGCCTACCGCAAGCCTTACCCCGGCAGCCAGCCGCCGCGCATCCATCTGCCGTATGCCTCCACCGCGCTGCGTGGCCCGGGTACCGACCCGATTGCCATCCCGGTGACCCTCTCGGAAGTGACCGGCCCGAGCATCAGCCGCATCACCCTGGGCGAGCATGCCGCCGACCTGACCGCCGGTTTCCCCGGCCAGCCGCAGGGCGAGCGCATCATCGTCAGCGGCCGCGTGCTGGACGAGAACGGCCGCCCGGTGCGCAACACCGTGGTCGAGGTCTGGCAGTGCAACGCCGCCGGCCGCTACCTGCACAAGGGCGACCAGCACGATGCGCCGCTGGACCCGAACTTCAAGGGCACCGGCCAGGTGCTGACCGACAGTGAAGGCCGCTACCGGTTCACCACCATCAAGCCGGGCGCGTACCCGTGGCGTAACCACTACAACGCCTGGCGCCCGGCGCACATTCACTTCTCGCTGCATGGCGATGGCATCGGCCAGCGCCTGGTCACGCAGATGTACTTCCCCAACGACCCGCTGCTGGCGTTCGACCCGATCTACAACTGCGTGGACGACGCCAAGGCGCGCGAGCGCATGGTGTCCTCGTTCGACTGGGAAAACACCGCCAACGAATTCGCACTCGGCTACCGCTTCAACATCGTGCTGCGCGGTCGCAAGATGACCGTCTGGGAGTAAGACCATGAGTTTCCAATCCACTCCGTGGCAGACCGTGGGCCCGTACTATCGCCTGGGCCTGGAACCGCTGTACCGCACCGAAATCGCCCCGGCCACCGCGCAGGGTGATCGCATCGAAGTGCAGGGCCAGGTATTCGATGGCAACGGCACGCCGGTGTCCGATGCCGTGCTGGAAATCTGGCAGGCCGACGCGCAGGGCATCTACGCCCATGGCGAAGACCCGCGCCGTGATGACCACGATCCGGCCTTCGATGGCTGGGGCCGTGTGCCCACTGACGACCAGGGCCGCTTTGCCTTCACCACCGTCAGGCCGGGTCGCGTGCCGGGCCTGCGTGGCGAGCCGCAGGCACCGCACCTGGTGGTGCTGGTGTTCATGCGCGGCCTGCTGCAGGCCACCCGTGGCCGCATCTATTTCAGTGATGAAGCCAGCAACGGCGAGGACGGCATCCTCGCGCTGGTGCCCGCCGAGCGCCGCCACACCCTGGTCGCGCAGGCGCAGGGCAGGGGCCTGTACCACTGGGACGTGCGCATGCAGGGCCCGGACGAGACCGTGTTCTTCGCTTATTGATCGCGGCGCGGCCAACGCGCCTTCCGGCCACTCCACGCCCGCGTGCAGCAGGCGCGGGTAAGCTGTGGCCACCCAGGATGGACTGCACCGATGAGCCACTCCCCAACGCTGCTGGGCGGTCTGTTCGGCGACCCAGTCGTCGATGCCGTGTTCAGTGATGAAGCACGCCTGCAGGCGATGCTGGATGTCGAACGCGCCCTTGCGCGCGCGCAGGTGCAGTGCGGGGTGATCCCCGCCGCTGCGCTGGCCCCGATCGAAGCGGCCTGCAGCGCCGATCTGTATGCGATTCCCGCGTTGTCCGCGGTGACCGCACTCGCTGGGAATCCGGCCATTCCGCTGGTCAAGGCACTCACCGAACAGGTCAGGGCCAGTGATGCCGAGGCCGCACGCTGGGTGCACTGGGGCGCGACCAGCCAGGACATCATCGACAGCGGCGCGATGCTGCAGCTGCGCGCGGCGGTCAGCCACGTGCAGGCGCGCCTGCAACGGCTGTGTACCGCACTGGTGCGTCTGGCCGAGGCCGAGCGCGGCACCGGACTGCCCGGGCGCACGCTGCTGCAGCAGGCGGTGCCGGTCACCTTCGGCCTGAAGGCCGCCGGTTGGCTCGATGCCCTGCAGCGCAGCCAGCGGCGCCTCGACGCGCTGGCCGACGACACGCTGGTCCTGCAGTTCGGCGGTGCCGCTGGTACGCTGGCTTCGCTGCAGACGCGCGGGCTGGACGTGGCCGAAGCCCTCGCCGCCGAGCTGCAGCTGCCGTTGCCGGCGCTGCCTTGGCATGCCGCGCGTGACCGCATCGCTGAGTACGGCAGCGTGTTCGCTTTGCTGACCGGCAGTCTGGGCAAAATCGCCACCGACATCGTGCTGCTGATGCAGTCGGAGGTGGCTGAAGCTTTCGAGCCAGCGGGCGATGGCAAAGGCGGTTCCACGGCGATGCCGCACAAGCGCAACCCGGTCGGCTGCGTGGCCGCCATCGCCGCGGCCACGCGCGTGCCGGGCCTGCTGTCAACGCTGTTCAGCGCGATGCCGCAGCCGCACGAGCGCGCAGCCGGGCAGTGGCATGCCGAGTGGGACACGGTGCCGGAGATCGTGCGCCTGTGCGCCGGCAGCCTCGCCCAGGTGACCGTGGTGGTGCAGGGGCTGCAGCTGGATCGCGAGCGCATGCGCCAGCACCTGGACAGCCATGGTGGCCTGCTCTACGCCGAAGCCGTGGCGGTCACCCTGGGTGAGCGCATCGGCAAGCCGGCCGCACATGCGCTGGTGGAACAGGCGGCCAAACAGGCGCTGGCGAAGTCGCTGCACCTGCGCGAGGTGCTGGCGCAGACGCCGGAGGTCACCGCGCAGCTGTCACCCGCACAACTGGATGCCCTGTTCGCCGCCGACAGCTGGCGCGGCATGGCCGATACCTGGATCGACCGCGTGCTCGCGCGCGGCTGATCCCAACGTTCAACGCTGGAGCACGCACAACTGGAGCCGCCATGCCCTTCCTCGCCCTTCCGCAGCATCGCCTGCATTACCAGATTGAAGGCCGCGCCGATGGCCCGTGGCTGACCTTCTGCAACTCGCTCGGTACCGATCTGGGCATGTGGCAGCCGCAGGTGGATGCACTGGCCTCGCAGTACCGCATCCTGCGCTACGACCGTCGTGGCCATGGTCAGTCCAGTGCGCCGCCGGGGCTGTACACCGTTGCCGAGCTGGGCGCCGACGTGCTGGCCCTGTGGGATCACCTCGGCATCGAGCGCAGCCACTTCTGTGGCCTGTCGATCGGGGGCCTGACCGGGCAGTGGCTGGGCGTGCATGCCGGCAACCGCCTGCGCACGCTCACCGTGGCCGCCACCGCAACGAAGATCGGCACGCTGGACGGCTGGCAGGCGCGCATCGCCCAGGTCCAGCACGAGGGCCTGCTGCCGCTGGTGGAGGGCACCCGCGAGCGATGGTTCACCGCCGGCTTCGCACAGACCCACGCCCGCCAGGTGGAAGATATCCTGCAGCGCTTCCTCGCCACCAGCGTCGAAGGCTACGCCGGCTGCTGCAATGCGGTGGGCACGGCCGACTTCCGTGATGTGCTGGGCCGCATCGGCGTGCCGCTGCTGGCCATTGCCGGTGATGACGATCCGGTCTGCCTGCCGGCCGAGCTGCAGGCGATCGCCGATGGCGTGCCGCAGGGGCGTCATGTCGCTGTGGCAGGCCGCCACATCTGCAACCTGGAATCGCCGCAGGCGTTCACTGCCGCACTGGCCGCGCACCTTTCCGCGCCGCACTGAATCACTCAACAGGGTCAAGACGATGGACGAACAGGAACGCTACGAAGCCGGCCTTGCGGTACGCCGCCAGGTGCTGGGCGAGGCGCACGTCGACCGCTCGCTGCAGGCACGCACCGAGTTCACTACTGAATTCCAGGACTTCATCACCCGCACGGCGTGGGGCACGGTGTGGACCCGCGAGGGACTACCGCGGCATACGCGCTCGCTGCTGACCATCGTAATGATGGTGGCGCTGGGCCATGACGAGGAATTCAAGCTGCACATCCGCGCCGCCCGAAACAACGGGGTGACGCCGGAGGAGATCAAGGAAGTGCTGCTGCAGGCGGCGATCTACTGCGGCGTGCCGGCGGCCAACCACGCGTTCGCGCTGGCCAAGCCGATCCTGGAAGAGCAGGCCTCGGAACGTTGATACGGAATCCGCGGGGCATGGCCCGGCGCTACCACCGCGCGGCCCCGGTAGCGCCGGGCCATGCCCGGCGGCTTTGCCTCAATTCAACAACGTACCCAGCCGCTGTGCGGCTTCGCGCAGGCGCGGCAGCAGCTGGGTCTGCATCACGCCCAGGCCGATGCGGCCCGCCTGGGTGCCGATGTTCAGTGCGGCCACCACCTCGCCGCTGCGCGAATGCACCGGCACGGCGATCGAGCGCAGGCCGATCTCCAGTTCCTGGTCGACCAGCGAGACGCCTTCGCGACGTACCTTTTCCAGCAGGTCGAGGAAATCGTCCATGCGCGTGACCGTGCGCTCGGTGCGCGGCCGCAGCGGATTGCGTTCCAGGTAGCCTTCCAGCGTGTCGCGCGGCAGCGCCGACAGCAGCACGCGGCCCATCGAGGTGCAATACGCCGGCAGGCGGCTGCCCGCACGCAGGCCGATCGACATGATGCGCACGGTTTCCGCGCGCGCCACGTACAGGATGTCATCGCCGTCGAGCACGCCCAGCGAGCAGGATTCGTGCACGTCATCGCGCAGGGCATCCAGCACCGGCTGCGCCGCCGCGGTCATCGACGACGAGGCGACATAGGCACCACCCATGCCCAGCACGCGCGGCAGCAGCACGAAGCCACGGCCCTGTTCACCGACGTAACCGAGCTTTTCAAGCGTGTACAGCACGCGCCGTACCGCTGCGCGCGAGATGCCCGTATCGGTGCTGATCTGCGACATCGTCACTTCGCGTGGGTGCTGCGAGAACACGCTCAGCACGGCCAGGCCGCGGCCGAGCGAGGTCATGAAATCCGGATCGCCCTGGTTGTCCTGGATCTGCTGCATCAGCTCATGGGCCAGGCCACGATCCTGCGGTGGCGCAGGCGGGCGCTTGGGACGACGGCTGGGAGGAACGGCAGGCATGGCAGCAGCTTTCATCAGGTTCGACCTTGCATGGTAAGCGCTGGAACCGGCAACCGGTACCCACGCGGCGCAGCCATGCAGGCTGCACCGCGTGGCACGGCTTATTTGCGCTCGGGCAGCGCGTAGGCGATCACATAGTCGCCACGGTCCGGCGACTGGCGTGCGCCGCCGGCGGAAATCACCACGTACTGGCGACCGGTTTTCGGCGAGACATAGGTCATCGGCGTGCCCTGGCTGCCGACCGGCATGCGCGCCTTCCACACTTCCTCGCCGGTGCGGCTGTCGTAGGCGCGCAGGTAGTAATCCTGCGTACCGGCGAAGAACAGCAGGCCCGACTGCGTGGCCAGCGAACCGCCCAGGGTCGGCATGCCGATCGGAATCGGCAGGCCCATCTTGATGCCCATCGGCCCGGTGTCCTTCACCGTGCCCACCGGCACCTGCCAGACCAGCTGGCGGGTGGCGAGGTTGATGGCCGACATCGTGCCGAACGGCGGCTTCTGGCAGGGGATGCCCAGCTTGGACAGGAAGCGGTCGCGCAGCGAGCCGTACGGCGTACCCGTCTGCGAAGCCGCACCCATTTCCACGCCACCGTCGCCGCTGGTCATCTGTGCACGCGGGATCAGCTTGGTCCACAGGCCCAGGCGCATGTCATTGACGAACAGGTAGCCGGTGGTCGGGTCGACCGAGGCGCTGCCCCAGTTCATGCCACCCAGCGAACCCGGCCACTGCAGCGCGAGGTCTTCGCCCGGCGGCGTGTACATGCCGTCGTAGCGGAACTGCTTGAACTGGATGCGGCACAACATCTGGTCGATCGGGGTCGCGCCCCACATGTCCGACTCGGTCAGCGTCTGCGCGCCGATCTGCGGCAGGCCCACCGACAGCGGTTGGGTCGCGGCATAGCGTTCGCCTTCGGCATTGCCCTGCGGTGCCGGGATGTTGCGCACTTCGCTGATCGGCACGCCGGTCTGGCGGTTGAGCATGAAGATCTGCCCGGCCTTGGTGATCTGCAGCAGGGCCGGCAAGGTGCCGCCCTTTCCGTCGGGCACGTCGGTCAGGGTCGGCTGCGCCGGCAGATCGTAATCCCACAGATCGTGGTGCACGGTCTGGTAGACCCAGCGCTCCTTGCCGGTGGCGACGTCCAGCGCGACCACGGCCGAGCTGTACTTGTCATCCTGCGGGGTGCGCTCGCCGGCCCACTGGTCCGGCGTGGTGTTGCCGGTGGGCAGGTAGACCAGGCCCAGCTGCGGGTCGTAGGCCATCGAGGTCCACACGTTCGGCGTGGCGCGCGTGTAGTGGATCGACGGATCCAGCGGCACGTCCGGGGTCTCCTTCGACAGGTCCCAGACCCAGGCCAGCGCGCCGGTACGCACGTTGTACGCACGCACCACGCCGGACGGTTCACCCACTTCGATGTTGTCGGCCACGCGGCCGCCGACCACGATCAGATCGCCGGCCACCAGAGGCGCGGCGGTGAGGGTGTAGAAGCCGGGCTTGATCTCGCCCATGCCGGTCTTCAGGTCGACCACTCCGTTGCTGCCGAAGTCCGGGCACAGCGCACCGGTCTTCGCATCCAGCGCGAACAGGCGGGCATCGATGGAGGTCATCAGGATGCGCTTTTCGCACAGGGCCGGGCCGGCGCTGGCGGTCTCCGTGGCCGGCTGCGGCGCGGGTGCCGGCGCAGCCGTCGTTGCGGCTGCCGGTGCGGTGGTCTCATCGAAGTAGCCCAGGCCACGGCAACGCTGCCAGTTCGGCGCGGTTGCCTTGGGATCGAAGGCCCAGCGCTGCTTGCCGGAGTCGGCGTCCATGGCGATCACCTGGTTGTGCGGGGTGCACAGGTACAGGGTGTCGCCGATCTGCAGCGGGGTGTTCTGGTCCTCGGCACCGAAGCCGTTGCTTTCCGGCACGTCGCCGGTGTGCGCGGTCCAGGCGACCTGCAGTTCCTTCACGTTGGCCGGGGTGATCTGGTCCAGCGCGGCGAAGCGGGTGCCGGCGGTGGTGTTGCCCCAGTGCATCCAGTCGCGCTGTTCAGCGCCCTTGGCCACCGGCACCACTGGCGGCGTCATGCCCTGTGCGGTCTGCACCGGGCGCGGCTGGAAGGCGGAGAAGGCCGTGCCCAGCAGGCCAACCAGCAGCACCGCGGCCACGCCGTAGGCGCCACGGCCGGCGATGTGGCCGCGGCTGCGGCGCAGTACCGGCCAGGCCAGTGCGACCAGCAGAGCCAGCACGGCCGGCATCACCAGGCGCGACACCAGCGGCCAGAACTCCCAGCCCCCATCCACCAGCGCCCACACCAGCGTGGCCACGAAGGCCAGGCCGTACAACAGGGCACCGTTCGGCCGGCGCATCACCAGCAGCACGCCGGCGACGGCCGACACCGCACCCATCAGCAGGAAATACCAACTGCCCCCCAGCATTACCAGGCGAACACCACCGACCAGCAGAGCCAGGCCGAACAGGGTCACCAGGATGCCGAGCAGGACCACCAGCACACGGCACAGGGCCGGAACTTTCGTCGTCTCGTCCACGTTGCATGAACCTCATTGCGAAAAACCCGCACGGAGGCGGGAAAGCCCCGCACGCGCCAGGCGTGGCGGGGGCCGTCGGCATCCCGGGCGGCTGCGGGCCATGGCGGCGGGCAGGCGTCTGCCTGCTTATGACGCAGGCGGGGTGAATGACCGGTTAGGGCGATTATCGCACGGGTGTGCGATTTCTGCGTGATGCTGCGAGGCCATGGGTGGAACGCAGCGGCGCGGTGGTGCCGGGAACGGGCAGGGCCGGGGCGAACCGGTTACCCTATGCCGCCATACAAGCTGGTAGCTGCAATGACCGACGCCACCGTGGCCGTCCCCGCCTGGGCCTCGCGCCTGCGCGATATCGCCGATTTCCCGAAGCCCGGCATCCTGTTCAAGGACATCATGCCGCTGCTCGCCCACGGCGAAGACTTCCGCGGCGCGATCACGGCCATGGCCGACCGCTGGCGCGGGCAGCAGCTGGACGCCATCGTCGGCATCGAATCGCGTGGGTTCATCCTGGGCGCCGCCATGGCGCTGGAACTGGGCGTGGGCTTCGTGCCGGTGCGCAAGCCGGGCAAGCTTCCTGGCAAGGTGCTGCACGAGGAATACACCCTGGAATACCGCAGCGACTGCATCGAAGTGCATGCCGACGCGCTGCCGGCCGGCGCGCGCGTGGCCATCATCGATGACGTGCTGGCCACCGGCGGCACCCTGGGTGCCGCGCTGTCGCTGGTGCGCCGCCTGGGCGTTGAAGTGGTCGGCGCCGGCGTGCTGGTTGAGCTGGATGGCCTGGGTGGCCGCGCACGCTGGGAAGCGGATCTGCCGCTGCACACCGAACTGGTGTTCTGATGGGTCGCCGGGCATGGCCCGGCGCTACCAACAGCCAGCAGGCCAGGCCCGGCGGCTGCAGCGTCCGTTGGATCCCCATGCAGGTGGCGCCGGGCCATGCCCGGCGGATGCAGCATCCGTTGGATCCCGCATGCAGGTAGCGCCGGGCCATGCCCGGCGGATGCAGCATCCGCTGGATCCCGCATGCAGGTAGCGCCGGGCCATGCCCGGCGGATGCAGCGTCCGTTGAACCCCGCATGCAGGTAGCGCCGGGCCATGCCCGGCGGATGCAGCATCCGTTGGATCCCGCATGCAGGTAGCGCCGGGCCATGCCCGGCGGATGCAGCATCCGTTGGATCCCGCATGCAGGTAGCGCCGGGCCATGCCCGGCGGATGCAGCGTCCGTTGGACCCCGCATGCAGGTAGCGCCGGGCCATGCCCGGCGGATGCAGCGCCCGTTGGACCCCGCATGCAGGTAGCGCCGGGCCATGCCCAGCGGATGCAGCGCCCGTTGGACCCCGCATGCAGGTAGCGCCGGGCCATGCCCGGCGGATGCAGCGCCCGTTGGACCCCGCATGCAGGTAGCGCCGGGCCATGCCTGGCGGATACCTTGACCGTTACATCATCCGCACGCGGAAGCGACGGCCCTTGATCTTGCCGGCTTCCAGCTTCGCGACCGCCTTGTTGACCTGCTCACGGGCGATGGCCACGTAGGAGCGGGTCGGGAAGATCGCGATCTTGCCGATGTGCTTGCCCGACAGGCCGGCGTCGCCGGTCAGCGCGCCGAGGATGTCGCCCGGGCGCAGCTTGTCGGTCTTGCCACCGTCGATGCGCAGGGTGCGCATGGCCGCCTGCGGCAGCTCGGCCGGGCGCGAGGTCGCCAGCGGCGTCTTCTGCCAGTCCAGCGGCTGGCCCAGATGGGCTTCGACGGCCTCGGCGCGGGTCTTTTCACGACCGGCCACCAGGCTGATCGCCAGGCCGCTGGCACCGGCGCGGCCGGTACGGCCCACGCGGTGCTGGTAGCTCTCCACGTCGGTGGGCAGCTCGTAGTTGATCACCGCCGCCAGCTCTTCCACGTCCAGGCCACGCGCGGCCACGTCGCTGGCCACCAGCACGTTGCAGCTGCGGTTGGCCAGGCGGAGCAGCACTTCCTCGCGGTCACGCTGCTCCATGTCGCCATGCAGGGCCAGCGCCGAGAAGCCGAACTGCTGCAGCGAGTTGGCGACCTCGTCCACGTCCTTGCGGGTGTTGCAGAACACCACCGCCGATTCCGGCGTGTACTTCAGCAGCAGGCCGGCCAGCGCCTTCTGCCGGTGCGCCGGTTCCACCTCGCAGAACAGGTGGCGGATGGCCGGGGCCTGGTCGGCGCCTTCCACGGTTACTTCCAGCGCATCGCGCAGCAGGTCGCGGGCGATCTCGCGGATGCTGTCGGGGAAGGTGGCCGAGAACAGAAGGCTCTGCCGGTCCTTGTGGGTGCGGCCGGCAATCTCGCGGATCGGCTCTTCAAAGCCCATGTCCAGCATGCGATCGGCTTCGTCCAGCACCAGGGTGCGCACCGCGCCGAGGTTCAGGGCGCGCTTGCGGGCCAGTTCCTGCACGCGGCCGGGGGTACCGACCACCACGTGCGGGTCGTGGCCTTCCAGGGAGGCCAACTGCGGGCCCAGCGGCACGCCACCGACCAGCAGCAGCAGCTTCAGGTTGGGGATGCCGGTGGCCAGCTTGCGGATCTGCTTGGCGACCTGGTCGGCCAGCTCGCGGGTCGGGCACAGCACCAGCGCCTGCACGCGGATCAGGCTGGGATCGATGGCCTGCAGCAGGCCCAGGCCGAAGGCGGCGGTCTTGCCGCTGCCGGTCGGCGCCTGTGCGATCACATCGCGGCGATCGAGGATCGCCGGCAGGCTCTGCGCCTGGATCGGGGTAAGGGTGGTGTAGCCGAGGGCGTCCAGGCCGGGCTGCAGGGCCGGGCTCAGCGGCAGGGTCGAAAAGTCAGTCATGGCACATTGTACCTGCGCGCGGGGCGGGAGCCTGCTGCGGGCGCTTCATCCACGCATGGCGTGGATCTACCGGTTGGGCCGCATCCACGCATGTAGATCCACGCCATGCGTGGATGACCGTGCCCCGGCCCTATTCGCTGTCCCCGCCCGGCGGGCCCGCCAACCCGTACAATAGTGGGATGCCTCTGATTACCCTACAGAACGTCGACTTCAGCGTCGGCGGCCCGTTGTTGCTGGAAAAGGCCGAACTGTCGATCGAGCCGGGCGAACGCATCGCCCTGATCGGCCGCAACGGCGCCGGCAAATCCACCCTGCTCAAGCTGCTGTCCGGCGACCACAAGCCCGATGACGGCGAAGTCCGCGTTCAGCAGGGCGTCCGCGTGACCCGCCTCGAGCAGGAAGTGCCGCACGGCGCGGCCGGCTCGGTGTTCGACGTCGTGGCCGATGGCCTGGGCGAACTGGGCCAGTGGCTGGCCGAATTCCACCACCTCAGCCATGCCGAGGTCTTCGACGGTGAAGCCCTGGGCAACGTGCAGGCCAAGATCGACGCTGCCAACGGCTGGGGCCTGGACCAGCGCGTCAGCGAGACCCTGACCAAGCTCGACCTGGACGGCGAGGCCGAGTTCGGCCGCCTGTCCGGCGGCATGAAGCGCCGCGTGCTGCTGGCCCGCGCGCTGGTGTCCAGCCCGGACGTGCTGCTGCTGGACGAACCGACCAACCACCTCGATATCGAAGCCATCGACTGGCTGGAAGCCTTCCTCAAGGGCTGGAGCGGCAGCGTGGTGTTCGTCACCCATGACCGCCGCTTCCTGCGCGCGCTGGCCACCCGCATCGTCGAGATCGACCGCGGCCAGGTCACCAGCTGGCCGGGCGACTGGGCCAACTACGAGCGCCGCCGCGAAGAACGCCTGAACGCTCAGGCGCAGGAAAACGCTCGTTTCGACAAGCTGCTGGCGCAGGAAGAAGTGTGGATCCGCCAGGGCATCAAGGCCCGCCGCACCCGCGACGAAGGCCGCGTGCGCCGCCTGAAGGCGATGCGCAACGAGCGTTCCGAGCGCCGCGAACTCAGCGGCAACGTCAAGATGGAAGCCGCGCAGGGCGTCAGCTCCGGCAAGAAAGTCATCGACGTCAAGGACATTTCGTTCGCCTTCGGCGAGCGCACCATGGTCCGCGACTTCACCACCACCATCCTGCGTGGCGACCGCATCGGTCTGATCGGCCCCAACGGCAGCGGCAAGACCACGCTGCTGAAGCTGCTGCTGGGCGAACTGCAGCCGCAGAAGGGTGAGGTCAACGCCGGCACCAACCTGCAGATCGCCTATTTCGACCAGTACCGTGCGGTGCTGCGCGAAGACTGGAGCGCGATCGAGAACGTGGCCGAAGGCCGTGATTTCCTCGAGTTCAACGGCAAGCGCAAGCACGTGCATGCCTACCTGCAGGACTTCATGTTCACCCCGGAGCGTGCGCGCGCGCCGATCACCCGCCTCTCCGGTGGTGAGCGCAACCGCCTGCTGCTGGCCAAGCTGTTCGCGCAGCCGTCCAACCTGCTGGTGATGGACGAACCGACCAACGACCTCGACGTGGAAACCCTGGAGCTGCTGGAAGAGCTGCTGGGCGACTACACCGGCACCCTGCTGCTGGTCAGCCACGATCGTGACTTCATCGACAACGTGGTGACCTCCACGCTGGTGATGGAAGGCGACGGCGTGATTGGCGAGTACGTGGGTGGCTACACCGACTGGCAGCGCTATGCCGCCAGCGTGGCCGCGCCTGCGGCGGCGCCGGTGGCCAAGCCGGCTGCTGCTGCACCGGCCGCTGCTGCGGCGGCGGCTCCGGCCGCGCCCAAGCGCAAGCTGGCCTACAAGGAAGCGCGCGAGCTGGAACAGCTGCCCAAGACCATCGAAAAGCTGGAAGGCGACGTGGAAGGCCTGACCGCGGCGATGAACGACCCGTCGTTCTACACCCGCAGCAGCGCCGAAGTGACCGCGCACACCCAGCAGCTGGCCAAGGTCCAGGCCGAGCTGGATGCCGCATACGCGCGCTGGGAAGAGCTGGAAGGCTGATTTGCGGGGATTCGTGCGGACCACCGGTCCGCACCTGCCGGCGCGGCGCTCCTGCATTCCGCCGGGCATGGCCCGGCGCTACCGGAAAACATCCGGGCGTGGCGCGGGGTTACTTGACCCCGTGCAGATCCCGCAGCTGGCTCGGCCGGCTGCCAAAGTACGCGGCCAGGTCGGCGATGTCCTGGTCGCTCAGGTCCTTCGCCTGCGGGGTCATCAACGCGTGCTGGCGGTCGCCGGCACGGTAGGCCTGCAGGGCATGGGCCAGATAATCGCCGTACTGCCCGCCCAGCTTGGGATAGGTCGGGTCGATCGGCGCGTTGCCGTCGGCACCGTGGCAATCAATGCAGCTCTGGTTGGTCGCTTTTCCCTTCACCTTGGCCCGGGCTTCACCGGCGGCCTCGCGGCCCGGCGGCAGGCCGGCCGAGGAGGACGAACCGTGTTCGCCACTGGCATGGCCGGGGTCGCCGGCCGATTTCTCACTGCTTTCCACCTGCGACTGCGAGCAGGCCGCCAGCAGCAGGGCAACGGACAGGGCGATGGCGTGACGCATCGTGTGCGCGGCTTTCGACATGGGCTGGCCTTACTTGACGGTGGACAGGTAAACAGCGAGATCGGCGATCTCCTGTTCGCTGAAACTCATCGACTGCGCCTGCATCGTCGGATGCCGGCGCTTGCCCTGGCGGTACTCGGTCAGGGCCTGGGTCAGGTACTGCTGGGTCTGGCCACCGATCTTCGGTACCCGGTAGCTTGGGTACGCGTTCTTGTAACCGGTGATGCCGTGGCAGCCCTGGCAGGTATAGGCGAGCACCCGGCCATTGTCGAAGTTGCCGGCCGGAGCGGCGGCAGCGGGCGGGGTGGCCTGGGCAGGAGCCGGGGCGGGTGCTTGAGGAGCAGGAGCGGGCTGTGCGGCGGCCCCGAGGGGCAGGAGGACGGCCAGAGCGAGACAAGCGGCGAGCGGCTGCGGGCGCATGATGTCGTTATCCGGGGATTCGGGTCTGGTCGTTCCGGCGTGGGGTACGGAACGACCCGAGTATAGCCTCAGGTTTCATCTAGCTGAAATGGGCACGGGCCGACCAGCGGCGTGAAGGCACCATGACCTTTGGGATATGGTGTTGCCGTGAAGTGGTGCATTACTTTGCTACCACACCTGCCCACGCATCCTCCAGGGATCCGACGATGTCACACCCAACCTTCCTGCCCGGCCGCCGCACTGGACTCTGTGCCGCTGCCCTGCTGATCTCCACTTCCCTGCTGCTGGGCGGCTGCGCTGCCGGCCCCAGCGCCGATGCCAAGGCGGCTGAAACCAAGGACGAGAAGAAGGTCGACGCCGTGCCGGTGGAAGTGGCCGTGGCCAGCCATCGCGCCGTGGCCGCCAGCTACACCGGCACCGCTGCACTGGAGCCGCGCGCCGAATCGCAGGTGGTGGCCAAGACCTCCGGCGTGGCCTTGGCCGTGCTGGTCGAGGAGGGCGAGCGGGTCACCGCCGGCCAGCCGCTGGTGCGCCTGGACCCGGACCGCGCGCGCCTGGCCGTGGCGCAGAGCGAGGCGCAGATGCGGAAGCTGGAAAACAACTACCAGCGTGCACAGAAGCTGGTCGGCCAGCAGATGGTCAGTGCCTCCGACGTCGACCAGCTGCGCTACGACCTGGAAAACGTGCGCGCGCAGTACCGCCTGGCCACGCTGGAACTGTCCTACACCACGGTGGTGGCGCCGATCTCCGGGGTGATCGCCTCGCGGTCGATCAAGACCGGCAACTTCGTGCAGATCAATACGCCGATCTTCCGCATCGTCGACAACTCGCAGCTGGAGGCCACCCTCAACGTGCCCGAGCGCGAGCTGGCCACCCTGCGTGCCGGCCAGCCGGTCGTGCTGTCGGCCGACGCACTGCCGGGCAAGCGCTTCACCGGCACGGTGGACCGCATCGCCCCGGTGGTCGATTCCGGTAGCGGCACCTTCCGCGTGGTCAGCGCCTTCAACGGCACCGAGCATGCACTGCAGCCCGGCATGTTCGGGCGCATCCGCATCGACTACGACCAGCGCGCTGATGCCCTGGTGGTGCCGCGCCTGGCCCTGCTGGACGACGGTGAGCCGGCCGTGTTCCGCGTGCGCGAAGGCAAGGTGGCCCGCGTGCCGGTCAAGCTGGGCTATGCCGAAGGCCCGTGGGTGGAGATCCGCGAAGGCCTGGCCGCGGGTGACCAGATCGTCACTGCCGGCAAGGTGGCCCTGCGTGACGGCACCGCCGTGCAGGTCATCGCCGATCCCAAGGCGGCCGGGGCCAAGCCGGCCACCGTGGCCGCCAAGGCCACGCCTGCAGACAAGGCCGGGAGCCAGCAATGAGCGGCCGGGGACACGACCACGGTGCCTCGCCGGCCGGCGACGGCGCCGCTGCCGGCATGCGCGGCGGCCTGGTGGAATTCGCCACCCGCCGCCGCGTCACCATTGCCATGTGCACGGTCACGCTGCTGCTGTTCGGCCTGATCGCGCTGAACAACCTCAAGGTCAACCTACTGCCCGACCTGAGCTATCCCACGCTGACCGTGCGCACCGAGTACACCGGCGCGGCACCGACCGAAATCGAAAGCCTGATTACCCAGCCGGTGGAAGAAGCCGTGGGCGTGGTCAAGAACCTGCGCAAGCTGAAGTCGGTCTCGCGCACCGGGCAGAGCGATGTCGTGCTCGAGTTCGCCTGGGGCACCAACATGGACCAGGCCAGCCTGGAGGTGCGCGACAAGATGGAAGCGCTGAACCTGCCGCTGGAGGCCAAGGCCCCGGTGCTGCTGCGCTTCAATCCGTCCACCGAGCCGATCATGCGCCTGGTGCTGTCGACCAAGGCCACCCCGTCCAGCGATGAAGACGCGATCCGTGAGCTGACCGGCCTGCGCCGCTATGCCGACGAAGACCTGAAGAAGAAGCTGGAACCGGTGACCGGCGTGGCCGCGGTGAAGGTGGGCGGTGGCCTGGAGGATGAGATCCAGGTGGACATCGACCAGCAGAAGCTGGCCCAGCTCAACCTGCCGATCGACACCGTCATCAAGCGGTTGAAGGAAGAGAACATCAACATCTCCGGCGGCCGCCTGGAGGAGGGCTCGCAGCGCTTCCTGGTGCGTACCGTCAACCAGTTCGCCGATCTGGAAGAGATCCGCAACCTGCTGGTCACCACCCAGTCCTCCAACGGCAGCGCGGCCGATTCGGCCCTGCAGCAGATGTTCAACATCGCCGCGTCCACCGGCTCGGCCGCGGCAGTCGCTGCGGCGTCAGCGGCGCAGAGTGCCTCGTCCGGTGGTGGATCCAGCGTGGTCGCCAACGGCGTGCCGGTACGCCTGAAGGACGTGGCCACCGTGCGCCAGGGCTACAAGGAACGCGAAGCCATCATCCGCCTGGGCGGCAAGGAATCGGTCGAGCTGGCCATCTACAAGGAAGGCGACGCCAATACCGTGGCCACCGCCGAGGCGCTGCGCAAGCGCTTGGAGCAGATCAGGGCCACCTTCCCCGGCGATGCCGAACTGACCACCATCGAGGACCAGTCGCGCTTCATCGAACACGCCATCAGTGACGTCAAGAAGGATGCGGTGATCGGCGGCCTGCTGGCCATCCTGATCATCTTCCTGTTCCTGCGCGATGGCTGGTCCACCTTCGTGATCAGCCTGTCGCTGCCGGTCTCGATCATCGCCACGTTCTTCTTCATGGGCCAGCTCGGCCTGAGCTTGAACGTGATGTCGCTGGGCGGCCTGGCGCTGGCCACCGGCCTGGTGGTCGACGATTCGATCGTGGTGCTGGAAAGCATCGCCAAGGCACGCGAGCGTGGCCTGGGCATCCTGCAGGCGGCCATCGTCGGCACCCGCGAAGTGAGCATGGCAGTGGTCGCCTCCACCCTGACCACCATCGCGGTGTTCCTGCCGCTGGTGTTCGTCGATGGCATCGCCGGCCAGCTGTTCCGCGACCAGGCGCTGACGGTGGCTATCGCCATCGCCATCTCGCTGCTGGTGTCGATGACCCTGATCCCGATGCTGAGCTCGCTGAAGGGCCGGCCGCCGCTGGCCTTCCCGGAAGAAGCTGCCGCCGAGGCGTGGCGTCCGGAAAGCCGCTGGCAGAAGCCGGTCGCGCTGGGCCGTCGTGGCTTCGTGGCCGGCGTGCGCTGGAGCTTCTTCGCTCTGGCTTGGCTGGTGGTGCGCGTGTGGCGCGGCGTGGTCGCCGTGGTCGGGCTGGTCATGCGCAAGGCCAGCGACATCGCGATGAAGCCCTATGCTGGTGCCGAACGCGGCTACCTGCGCTTGCTGCCCAATGCGCTTGCCCATCCCGGCAAGGTGCTGTCGATGGCCGCGCTGGCCTTCGTCGCCACCATGGCGCTGGTGCCGATGCTCGGTGCCGACCTGATCCCGCAGCTGGCCCAGGACCGTTTCGAAATGACGGTGAAGCTGCCGGCCGGCACCCCGCTGAAGCAGACCGACGCACTGGTGCGGGAGCTGCAGCTGGCCCACGGCAATGGCGAAGGCGTGGCCTCGCTGTACGGCGTCAGCGGCAGCGGCACGCGGCTGGATGCCAGCCCGACCGAAAGCGGCGAGAACATCGGCAAGTTGACCGTGGTGATGGAAGGCGGCGGCAACGCGCGCACCGAGGCGGACATCACCGAGCGCCTGCGCGACACCATGGGCCAGCACCCCGGCGCGCAGGTCGACTTCGCGCGGCCGGCACTGTTCAGCTTCTCCACGCCGCTGGAAATCGAGCTGCGCGGGCAGGACATGGCCACCCTTGAGCAGGCTGGCCAGCGTCTGGCCGCACTGCTGCGCGGCAATGCGCACTACGCCGACGTGAAGTCGACGGTGGAAGAGGGCTTCCCGGAAATCCAGATCCGCTTCGACCAGGAACGCGCCGGTGCGCTGGGCCTGACCACCCGCCAGATCGCCGATGTGGTGGTGAAGAAGGTGCGTGGCGATGTGGCGACCCGATACAGCTTCCGTGACCGCAAGATCGACGTGCTGGTGCGTGCGCAGGAAGGCGACCGTGCCAGCGTGGACAGCATCCGCCGGCTGATCGTGAACCCCGGCAGCAGCCGCCCGGTCACCCTGGACGCGGTGGCCGACGTGGTCGCCACCACCGGCCCCAGCGAGATCCATCGCGCCGACCAGACCCGCGTGGCCGTGGTTTCGGCCAACCTGCGCGACATCGACCTGGGCGCGGCCATGCGCGAAGTGCAGCAGATGGTGGCCGAGCAGCCGCTGGGTGCGGGCGTCGGCCTGCACATCGGTGGCCAGGGCGAGGAGCTGGCACAGGCCGCCAAATCGCTGATCTTCGCCTTCGGCCTGGCCATTTTCCTGGTCTACCTGGTGATGGCCTCGCAGTTCGAATCGCTGCTGCATCCGTTCGTCATCCTGTTCACCATCCCGCTGGCGCTCGTCGGCGCGATCCTGGCGCTGATGCTGACTGGCAAGCCGATCTCGGTAGTGGTGTTCATCGGCCTGATCCTGCTGGTCGGCCTGGTCACCAAGAACGCGATCATCCTGATCGACAAGGTGAACCAGCTGCGCGAGGCCGGCGTGGCCAAGCATGAGGCGCTGGTGGAAGGTGCACGTTCGCGCCTGCGGCCGATCATCATGACCACCCTGTGCACGCTGTTCGGCTTCCTGCCGCTGGCGGTGGCGATGGGCGAGGGCGCTGAAGTGCGCGCGCCGATGGCGATCACCGTCATTGGCGGCCTGCTGGTGTCGACCCTGTTGACCCTGCTGGTCATCCCGGTGGTCTATGACCTGATGGACCGCCGTGGCGATGCCTACTACCGCGAGCGCGGCCGCAAGCATGCCGGTGAAGGCCTGCACGCGGACGAGGGTGGCCACGGTGGCGGCGCGGAGGAACCGGCATGAGCGTCGCCGAGTTCTCCATCCGCCGCCCGGTCACCACCATCATGTGTTTCGTGTCGCTGGTGGTGGTGGGCCTGATCGCCTCGTTCCGGCTGCCGCTGGAAGCGCTGCCGGACATCTCCGCGCCGTTCCTGTTCGTGCAGATCCCGTACACCGGCTCGACCCCGGAAGAAGTCGAGCGCACCATCATCCGGCCGGTGGAGGAATCGCTGGCGACGATGACCGGCATCAAGCGCATGCGCTCGCAGGCCACCTCGGAAGCCGCCTCGATCTTCATCGAGTTCAGCGACTGGGACCGCGACATCGCCATCGCTGCCTCCGATGCCCGCGAACGCATCGATGCGATCCGCAGCGACCTGCCCGACGACCTGCAGCGTTACAACGTGTTCAAGTGGTCAAGCAGCGACCAGCCGGTGCTCAAGGTGCGCCTGGCCAGTACCACCGACCTGACCTCCGCCTATGACATGCTCGACCGCGAGTTCAAGCGGCGCATCGAGCGCATCCCGGGCGTGGCACGCGTGGACATTACCGGCGCACCGCCGAACGAGGTCGAGATCGCCATCGATCCCGACCGGCTCAGCGCGCACGGCCTGAGCATCAACGAACTCAGCGACCGCCTGCGCACGCTGAATTTCTCCATCTCGGCCGGGCAGATCAACGACAACGGCCAGCGCGTGCGCGTGCAGCCGGTGGGCGAGATCACCGACCTGCAGGAAATGCGTGACCTGGTGATCAACGCCAAGGGCCTGCGCCTGGGTGATATCGCCGAGGTGCGGCTGAAGCCGGCGCGGATGAATTACGGGCGTCGCCTCGACGGCAACCCGGCCATCGGCCTGGACATCTTCAAGGAACGCAGCGCCAACCTGGTGGATGTTTCGCGCGCTGCATTGGCCGAGGTCGAAGCGATCCGCGCGCAGGATTCGATGCGCGACGTGCAGATCAAGGTCATCGACAACCAGGGCAAGGCGGTCACCTCCTCGCTGCTGGAACTGGCCGAGGCCGGCGCGGTCGGCCTGATTTTGTCGGTCACCGTGCTGTTCTTCTTCCTGCGCCACTGGCCGTCCACGCTGATGGTGACGCTGGCCATCCCGATCTGTTTCACCATCACCCTGGGCTTCATGTACTTCGCCGGGGTGACGCTGAACATCCTGACCATGATGGGCCTGCTGCTGGCCGTGGGCATGCTGGTGGACAACGCCGTGGTGGTGGTGGAAAGCATCTACCAGGAACGCGAGCGCATGCCCGGGCAGCCGCGGCTGGCTTCGATCATCGGCACCCGCAACGTGGCCATCGCGCTCAGCGCCGGCACGCTGTGCCACTGCATCGTGTTCGTGCCCAACCTGTTCGGCGAGACCAACAACATCAGCATCTTCATGGCGCAGATCGCGATCACCATCTCGGTCTCGCTGCTGGCCTCATGGTTGGTGGCGGTCAGCCTGATCCCGATGCTGTCCGCGCGCATGGCCACGCCCAAGCTGCTGCATTCGCAGACCGGCGTCATCGCCCGCCTGCAGCGTCGCTATGCGCGCCTGCTGGACTGGTCGCTCCGCCATCGCGGCTGGAGCCTGCTCGGCATCCTGCTGGTGGTGCTGGTCAGCCTGGTGCCGATGAAGCTGACCAAGGTCGACATGTTCGGCGGTGGCGGTGGCAAGGATATCTTCATCGGCTACATGTGGAAGGGCGCCTACACCTACCGGCAGATGTCCGAGGAAGTGGCCCGCGTGGAAGCCTGGGTGGAACAGAACCGTGAGCGCCTGCACGTGCAGCAGGTCTATTCCTGGTACAGCGAGCAGGAGGGCAGCTCGACCACGGTGACCATCGACGAGAAGTACGCCAAGGACATCAAGGCGCTGCAGGAGGAGATCCGCAAGGGCCTGCCGAAGTCGGCGCGTACCGACTATTTCGTCGGCAACCAGGGCGGCGATGGTGGCAACGGCAACCAGGGCGTGCAGGTCCAGCTGGTGGGTGATTCCAGCAGCATGCTGCAGGAGATCGGCCAGGAAGTGCTGCCGCTGCTGGCCCAGCGCCCCGAGCTGCGCGACGTGCGCATCGACAATGGCGAGAAGGGTGGCGAGCTGAAGGTGCACGTCGACCGCGAGCGTGCCGCTGCGTTCGGCTTCAATGCCGAGCAGGTGGCCAGCTTCGTCGGCCTGGCTCTGCGGGGTGCGCCGCTGCGCGAGTTCCGTCGTGGCGACAACGAAGTGCCGGTGTGGGTGCGCTTTGCCGGTGCCGAGCAGAGCAGCCCGGAAGACCTGGCCAGCTACAGCGTGCGTACCGGCGATGGCCGCAGCGTGCCGCTGCTCAGCCTGGTCAGCGTGGACGTGGGCTCCTCGGCCACCCAGATCGGCCGCACCAACCGCCAGACCACCCTGACCATCAAGGCCAACCTGGCCGAGAAGGTCACCGCGCCTGATGGCCGCAAGGCCATGGAGGCGGTGCTCACGCCGATGAGCTTCCCGGCCGGCTATGGCTTCACCTTCGATGGCGGTGACTACGGCAACGACAACGAAGCGATGCAGCAGATGGTGTTCAACCTGCTCATCGCGCTGGTGATGATCTACGTGGTGATGGCGGCGGTGTTCGAGTCGCTGCTGTTCCCGGCGGCGATCATGAGCGGCGTGCTGTTCTCGATCTTCGGCGTGTTCTGGCTGTTCTGGATCACCGGTACCTCGTTCGGGATCATGTCCTTCATCGGCATCCTGGTGCTGATGGGCGTGGTGGTGAACAACGGCATCGTGATGATCGAGCACATCAACAACCTGCGCCGCGGCGGCATGGGCCGCACCCAGGCGCTGGTGGAAGGCTCACGCGAGCGCCTGCGGCCGATCATGATGACGATGGGCACGGCGATCCTGGCGATGGTGCCGATCTCGCTGACCAATACGCAGATGTTCGGCGATGGCCCGGAATACGCCCCGATGGCGCGCGCGATTGCCGGCGGCCTGGCGTTCTCGACCGTCGTCAGCCTGCTGTTCCTGCCGACCATCTACGCGGTGCTGGATGACCTGCGCAGTGCGGTCACGCGCCTGATCCGTCGCGCGCGCGGGCTGGACATCGCGGAACCGGGCACTGCCCGGGTGTAACGCGCGACAACGTATTTGTGGTGGGGGGAGACCAGCCGTAGTGGGGCGGTCTCCCCCTTTTTCTCAGGCTTTGCGCAGGAACAGCGTGCGCCGGGTGTACTCATGCCCGAAATCAACATGGCCGAAGCGGGCGATCTCTCGCCGGCCGCGCCGGTAGTAGCGCCACGGCGCCTTTTCCGGCGGCGGCGTCTGGCCATAGAAGACATCCATGTGGCCGACCGGCATCGACTTCGGGGTCACGTGCATGACCACGCTGCGGCGGGTGCCGGCGGACGGATGCGGGGCGCCGCCATGGAACAGCTGCGGATGCCAGACGATCACATCACCCGCCTGTACGTGCACCGGCTGTGACTGCAGGCCGGCTTCCTCGCACTGGCGCGCAACCGCTGCCTGGTAGGCGTTCCAGCCTTCGCTCGCCATCGGGCTGACCGGCTCGTCGCCGAACAACTCGCGACGCAGCGCCTGCAGGTCGATGGGCGGCAGCAGGTGGCTGCCGGGCACCACGCGGAGCGGGCCATTGGCATCATCAACCGCATCCAGCGCCGTCCACACGCCCAGGTACTTCTCGCCCGGTGAGGTGCAGAACATCGGCGTATCGCGATGCAGCGCCTGCTCGGAGCCGCGCTCGTAGTAGAGGCTGGTGTAGAGCGTGGTGGCCTCGCCCAGGAAACGATCGCAGACGTCGATCGCCGGGTTGTGGGTGAGCAGCCCCGTGATGGCATCCACCACCAGGTGCAGGTTGACCACGCGGTACAGGCGCTGGTGGTCATCCAGGTTGCGCGAGACCGCCTTCGCATTGCGCCGCTTGAACAGCGCGATGCGGGCATTGATGTCTTCAACCACGGCCGGCGCGATGGCCTGCCGTACCACCACGTAACCATCGCGCATCAGCGCGTCGTATGCATCCATCGCTGTGTTCCTCCTTGGGAAACGAGTGTAGGCAGGCGCTGGCGGGGCGTTAGCCCGCCACCTTCCCCCAGACCTTGCCGGCGGTCAGCCACAGGCCGAGCATGCTGCCCAGGTTGGTCAGCATGAAGGTCAGCACCACGCGGGTGACGCGGTTGCGGTACCAGCCCTTCAGGCTCTGCGCATCGTCACGCAGCTTGAGGAAATCCTCGTAGGCCGGCTTGCGCAGGCGCGCTTCGACCAGCGCCGAGAACGCACCGGTGGGGATGCTCAGGCGGAACGGCTTGAACGGTGCCACCGCGATCGCGGTCAGGATGCTCAGCGGGTGGCTGCCGGCCAGCAGGCAGCCGATGCCGGCCAGGCCGCCGGTGTACATCGCCCACGTCGCCAGCAGTTCGGTGCCCACGCCCAGGCCGCCACGGTAGAAGCCGACGGCCACGCCGGTGATCACGATGGCCAGGATGATCAGGGTCAACCACGGGATGTTGCGCTTCTTCGGCACCGCTTCCAGTTCCGCGCGCAGCGGTGCCGGCTCGGCGGTATCGGTTTCCAGATAGCGGGCCAGGCCGGCCAGATGCCCGGCGCCGACCACGGCCAGCACTTCGCGCAGCTGCGGGTTGTGTTCCTCACGCAGGCGCGTGGCCATGTAACGGTCGCGCTCGCCGATGATGGTCTCGTACAACGCCGGGCTTTCGCTGGCGAACTCGCCGAAGCTCGATTCCAGCATGTCGCCCTGCTTGAGCTTCTCGATCTCGTTCTCGCCTACTTCCTCCGAGGAGAACAGGCCCGCGCCGAGACCCGCCACCAGCTTCAGCTTGCCGAAGAAGCCAAGACGCTGCGAGGCGCGGCGGAAGGTCAGGCCGACTTCGCGGTCGATCAGCTGCACCGGCAGGCCGCGCTCGCGCGCCAGGTCCACCGCGCGCTTCAGCTCGGCACCGGGCTCGATGCCCAGCTGTTCGGCCAGACGGCGCTGGTAGGCCGACAGCGCCAGATTGGCGGCAAACAGCGCCACGCGGCCCTTGCGGATCACCTCCACCAGGTCCAGCTTGGCCAGCGTGTCCGGGTCGCTCAGCGCCTGCAGGCGCTGCGGGTCCAGCTCGACCGCCACCGCATCGAAGCGGCCGCTGTCGATGGCCTTTTCCACCGCCTCGACGCTGGCGTGGGACACATGGGCGGTGCCCAGCAGGGTGTAACGCACGCCATCGCGTTCAACGACGCGCACCGGCTGGCCGGCGAACAGATCGTCGCCGGTTTCGGGAAGGGTTTCAGTCATGGATTCATTCATTGGAAGGTGCGGTGTCGGCGCCATCGCCGAGCGCGCGCTGCATCTGCACGGTGTCCAGCCAGCGGCCGTGCTTGCGGCCCAGGCCCTTGAACACGCCCACCAGGTGGAAGCCGAAGCGTTCGTGCAGCTTGATGGATGCGGTATTGGTCGGCTCGCCGATCACCGCCACCATCTGCCGGTAGCCGCGCGCCACGCAGGCATCGATCAGCGCCTGCAGCAGGCCGGTGCCCACGCCCTTGCCCTGGAAGGCGGCGTCGACGTAGACCGAGTTCTCCACGGTCCACTGGTAGGCGACGCGGGTGCGGTAGGTGTTGGCGTAGGCGTAGCCCGCAACCTGGCCGTCGATCTCGGCGACCAGGTAGGGGAAGCCCCGGTCGAGCATGTCGCGCATGCGGCGCAGCATCTCGGCCTGGTCGGGCACGTCGTACTCGTAGGTGTTGACGAAGTCGGTGACTTCCACCGCGTAGATCGCGGTGATCGCAGCGATGTCGGCCGGGCCGGCATCACGGATGAGGACGGCCATGGCAGGTCTCCGGCTCAGTCGATGTAGCGCTTGAGCAGGTCACCGTACGCATCGATGCGACGGTCGCGCAGGAACGGCCAGATGCGGCGCACGTGCTCGCTGCGCTGCAGGTCTACGTCGCACACCAGCACGGTGGCATCGGTCCCGGCTTCTGCGATGAATTCGCCCTGCGGGCCCAGCACGTGGCTGTTGCCCCAGAACTGGATGCCCGACGCGCCCAGCGGCGAGGCTTCGTGGCCGACGCGGTTGCAGCTCAGCACCGGCAGGCCGTTGGCCACGGCGTGGCCGCGGTGGCTCAGCACCCAGGCGTCGCGCTGGCGGGTCTTCTCGTCCTGCACGTCGTCCGGGTCCCAGCCGATGGCGGTGGGGTAGAGCAGCAGTTCGGCACCGGCAAGCGCCATCAGGCGTGCCGCTTCCGGGTACCACTGGTCCCAGCACACCAGCACGCCAAGGCGGCCCACCGAGGTGTCGATCGGGGTGAAGCCGATGTCGCCCGGGGTGAAGTAGAACTTTTCGTAGAAGCCCGGATCATCCGGGATGTGCATCTTGCGGTACTTGCCCAGCAGGGTGCCGTCCTTCTCGAAGACCACGGCGGTGTTGTGGTACAGGCCGGCGGCGCGGCGCTCGAACAGCGAGCCGACCAGCACCACGCCATGCTTTTTCGCCAGTGCGCCCAGGCGCTCGGTGCTCGGGCCGGGAATCGGCTCGGCCAGGTCGAACTCGTCGACCGACTCGTGCTGGCAGAAGTACGGGCCGTTGTGCAGTTCCTGCAGCAGCACCAGCTTCGCGCCCTGCGCAGCCGCCTCGGCCACGCGTGCTTCGATCACCGCCAGGTTGGCGGCGGCATCACCGTGGTTGCGCTCCTGGATCAGGGCGACGGTAAGGGGGCTGCGCGAGTTCATGCGGGGCGTTCCTGCGGGGGAAAACCAGCATGTTAGCGCGGATGGACGGCGACGGCGTGTCGCGCGCTGAATGGCGTTCGCACACGGTAGCGCCGGGCCATGCCCGGCGGATTTTCAGGACACCGCTGCGCTCGCCGGGCATGGCCCGGCGCTACCGGTCCGGCTTACGCCTTCAACAACCCTTCCGGCAGCTGCATGGTGATGCAGTGCAGGCTGCCGTTCTGCCAGATCAGCGAGCGGCAGGGTACCTGCACGATCTCGCGGCCCGGGTGGGCCTGGGCCAGCACGTCGCGGGCCAGGTCGTCGGCCGGGTCGCCGTAGGCCGGCATCAGCACCGCGCCGTTGACGATCAGGTAATTGGCGTACGACGCGGCCAGGCGGCGGCCTTCGTCGATCACCGGCTGTGCCCACGGCAGCGGGAACAGGCGGTATGGCTGCCCATCCTTGGTGCGCAGCGCGGCCAGTTCGTTGCCCATCGCCTGCAGTTCGGCGTAGTGCGAGTCGCTCTCGTCGTCGCAGGCCTGGTAGACGATGCTGTCAGGCGAGGCGAAACGGGCCAGGGTGTCGATGTGGGCGTCGGTGTCGTCGCCTTCCAGGTAACCGTGGTCCAGCCACAGCACGCGATCCTGCTGCAGCCAGTCGGCGAGGTCGGCGGTCAGGCTGGCGCGGTCGCGGTCCGGGTGGCGCTCGTGCAGGCACTTCCAGGTGGTCAGCAGGGTGCCTTCACCGTCGGTCTCGATGCCGCCGCCTTCCAGCGCGAACGCAATGCTGCGCACCGGTGCGTTGTTGAATACGCCGGCCTGGTCGAGCGCGCCCACCAGCTGGTCGTCCAGGGTGGCGTCGAACTTGCCGCCCCAGCCGGTGAAGCGGAAATCCAGCAGCTGGAAGCTGCCGTCGGTGCGGCGCAGGGTGATCGGGCCGGAGTCGCGCAGCCAGGTGTCGTCATAGGCCGCCGTGGTGAAGCGGACCCGGTCCATGTCGATGCGGTTGGAGCGCAGCCGCATTTCGGCATAGGTCTCCACATCGTCGTCGGCCACGCAGATCAGCACCGGCTGGAAGCGGGTGATGGCGGCGACCAGCGCGATGTAGGTCTCCTCCACCTGGCCCAGGCGGTCGGCCCAGTCGGTGTCGGCGGTGGGCCAGGCAATCAGGACGCCGCTCTGGGCTTCCCATTCGGCAGGAAAACGAAGGGTCTGGTTCATGGTCTCGCTACACAGGCCCGCCAGTGGCGGGTAGGGGGTTCAGCGGATCGGCGGCTTCGGGCCGATCTCGTTCGGATCCGCCTTGTTGGCCACCACGTCGATCACCTTCTGCTTCTCGAAGTAGACAGTGAACTGCGGGTAGACCCAGCGGTTGATGGTCGGCCACTGGCGCTTCTGCCCGCCACGCGGCTGCAGCTGCTCGCTCGGCGCGCCGAACTGCGACTGCACCTGCTGCATGCTCTGGCCGCGGACGGGCAGGGCGCCGGCCGGCTTTTCAGCGGCGCGGTCGACCAGCAGGGTATCGGCCAGCGCCGGCGTGGCGGCGGCCAGGGTGGCCAGGACGGCCAGCGTGCTCAGGTAATGCTTCATCTCGATCTACTCCCCAGTGGTCAAGAAAGGCGATTACAGCAAAAAACGGCAGGAAAAAAAGCTGCACGCAACAAAAAACCGCCCGAAGGCGGTTTCTTGCATCGGGTCGGTCCCGCGTGGGACCAGCCGCGGCCCGGAGGCCGTGAGGCTTAGCGCTGACGCGCCTTGAAACGCGGGTTCGACTTGCAGATGACGAAGATCTTGCCACGACGACGGACGACCTTGCAGTCGCGGTGACGGGCCTTCGCCGACTTCAGGGAGGACAGGATTTTCATGGCATACCTCGGCGTAAACAGTAGTTGTTCGGGTGGAGCGTGGCCGCGATATGCGCAAGACAATCGGCAGTTGGCGCTCGTTCAAGCCCGCCATTCTACCGGGCTTTTTGTCGTCGTTTCAAGTGGTTGCGCCAAAGTCTCTGCGCGGGGCCTTGGGCAGGCGCTAGAATGGCCCCTTCACACGCGCTAGGACCCCCATGAATCCACTCGCTCCCGTCCTGACCATCGACGGCCCTTCGGGGGCCGGCAAGGGTACCATCAGCCGCATCGTGGCGCGCCGCCTGGGCTGGCACTACCTCGATTCGGGCGCCCTGTACCGGGCGGTGGGCGTGGCCGCGAGCTGGGCCGACATCGATACCTCCGATGCCTCGGCGCTGGTGCGCTGCACTTTCGACACCCATGTTCAGTTTGTTGAGCAGGGGGAATCGATGCGGGTCATGGTCAACGGCACCGATGCCACTGACGAGCTGCGCCTGGAGACCACTGGAGCGCTGGCCTCGGCCATTGCCGCCATTCCCGAGGTCCGTGCCGCCCTGAAGGAGCGCCAGCGCGCATTCAGGGAGCTGCCGGGCCTCGTCGCCGACGGCCGCGACATGGGCACGGTGATCTTCAAGGACGCCCCCTACAAGGTCTTCCTGACCGCCAGCGCCGAGGAGCGCGCCGAGCGCCGGCATAAGCAGTTGAAAGACAAGGGGGTTTCTGTTAACTTTGATGACCTCCTGCGCGAGATCATGGCCCGCGACGCCCGTGATGCCCAGCGTACCGTGGCGCCCTTGAAGCCGGCAGACGATGCTGTCCTCATCGACACCACAGGCATCGGCATCGATGATGTCGTTGCCCGAGTGATGGATCTGCTTCCGGTTCCGGCTGCCTGATCCGTTCGCGCGGGAGTGCCACCAGCATCATCGGTGGTGGTCGCGCATAGCCGTGCTGTACCAGCTCCGTCGCGCAATGATGCGTGGCGGTTTTCCTACTACACACGACCTGCTTTTCCGGGGTCGACCAACAGGCGGGCGGTAACGGTCTTCAGCGGGGCATGTCCCCGATAGGGAAGCCAACCGACCCATGTGTCCAACAGAGTAAATCTAATGACCGAATCATTTGCCGAACTGTTTGAAGCCAGCCAGGCCAACCTGGCCAAGCTGAAGCCGGGCGCCATCGTCAGCGGTACCGTTGTTGAAGTCCGCGGCGACGTCGTGGTGATCAACGCTGGCCTGAAGTCCGAAGGCATCGTGCCGATCGAACAGTTCCGTAACGACGCTGGCGAAATCGACGTCGCCGAAGGCGACATCGTCAAGGTCGCCCTCGACTCCATCGAGAACGGCTTCGGCGAAACCGTCCTGTCGCGCGAGAAGGCCAAGCGCGCGATGGTGTGGGACGAGCTGGAAGAAGCGTTGGAAAAGAACGAAACCATCACCGGCCGCATCAGCGGCAAGGTCAAGGGTGGTTTCACCGTGGACATCAAGGATGTCCGCGCCTTCCTGCCGGGTTCCCTGGTCGATGTGCGCCCGGTGCGCGATCCGGCCTACCTGGAAGGCAAGGAACTCGAGTTCAAGCTCATCAAGCTGGACCGCAAGCGTAACAACGTCGTGGTTTCGCGCCGCGCTGTCGTCGAAAGCGAGCACTCGGAAGAGCGCGAGCAGCTGATGGACAAGCTGCAGGAAGGCGCGATCCTGAAGGGTGTCGTCAAGAACCTGACCGACTACGGCGCGTTTGTGGACCTGGGCGGTATCGACGGCCTGCTGCACATCACCGACATGGCATGGAAGCGCGTGCGCCATCCGTCCGAAGTCGTGAACGTCGGCGACGAGCTGGACGTGCGCGTGCTGAAGTTCGACCGCGAGCGCAACCGCGTTTCGCTGGGCCTGAAGCAGCTGGGCGAAGATCCGTGGGATAACATCGCCCGTCGTTACCCGGCCAACAGCCGCGTCTTCGGCAAGGTCTCCAACGTCACCGATTACGGCGCGTTCGTTGAGATCGAGCCGGGCGTCGAAGGCCTGGTGCACGTCTCCGAGATGGATTGGACCAACAAGAACGTCAACCCGTCCAAGGTTGTGCAGGTGGGTGACGAAGTCGAAGTGATGGTGCTGGACGTCGATGAAGAGCGTCGCCGCATCTCGCTGGGCATGAAGCAGGTTGCCGCCAATCCGTGGGAAACCTTCGCTGCCACCCACAAGAAGGGTGACAAGGTGTCGGGCCAGATCAAGTCGATCACCGACTTCGGCATCTTCATCGGCCTGGACGGCGGCATCGACGGCCTGGTTCACCTGTCCGACATCAGCTGGGCGACCACTGGCGAAGACATCGTTCGCAACTTCAAGAAGGGCGATACCCTGGACGCCGTTGTCCTGGCTGTCGATCCGGAGCGCGAGCGCATCTCCCTGGGCGTGAAGCAGCTGGAGCAGGATCCGTTCGGCCAGTACATGGCTGCCAATCCGAAGGGCTCCAAGGTCGAAGGCGTGGTGAAGGAAGTCGACGCCAAGGGCGCGATCATCGAGCTGGCTGACGGCATCGAAGGTTACGTCTCGGCACGCGACATCGCCAATGAGCGCGTTGACGACGCCACCCAGCACCTGAAGGTCGGCGACAAGGTCGAAGCCAAGTTCGTTGGCATGGACCGCAAGGGCCGTACCCTGCAGCTGTCGATCAAGGCCAAGGACGACGCGGAAATGCGCGAAGTGCTGGAGGAATACCAGTCCTCCTCGGCTGCCAGCGGCACCACCCAGCTGGGCGCGCTGCTGCGTGCACAGCTGAGCGGCAACAAGTCCGAGTAATCGGCCTTACGCTGTACGTTGTTTCCTGGACGGCCCGGGCATCCTGCCCGGGCCGTTTCAGGGTGAGTGACCCCTGATGTGAGCCGGCAATGACCAAATCCGAACTGATCGAAATCCTCGCGCGCCGTCAGGCGCACCTGAAGGCCGATGATGTCGATCTGGCGGTGAAGTCGTTGCTGGAGATGATGGGAGGTTCCCTTTCTGCAGGGGATCGCATCGAAATCCGTGGCTTTGGCAGCTTCTCGCTGCACTACCGTCCGCCGCGCCTGGGCCGCAACCCCAAGACCGGCGAATCGGTCGCCCTGCCGGGCAAGCACGTTCCCCATTTCAAGCCGGGCAAGGAACTGCGTGAGCGGGTCAGCAGTGTGCTGCCGCTGGACGCCGATCCGGCCTGAGTGTCCTGTCGCGTCACTGCGTGCGAATACCGCGGCGAGTCGGATAAGCTACGACCTCCTGCCACTGGAGCTGTCGCATGAAGGTTTTTCGTCTGCTGGTCCTGCTGGCGGTTCTGCTTCTCGGGTTGATCATCGGCGCCATGAACATGGACGAGATGACCATCAACCTGCTTTTCACCCAACTCAAGACCTCGATCGGCGTGGCGATCATCGCTTCGCTGCTGATCGGTGTCATTGTCGGTGCCGGCCTGGTGCTGGTGAGCGTGGTCATTCCGCTCTACGCCCAGCTGCGCCGCGCCAACAAGTCGGTCGCCACCCCGGTGGCGCCGGTTTCTCCCTCCCAATCTTTTGATGGACGCTGATCGAAGATGGATTTCGTCACCGAGTGGTTCTGGTTCTTCCTGTTCCTTCCCCTGGCGGCGCTGGCCGGCTGGGTCATTGGACGGCGCGGCGGGCAACGCCATGGCGACAACCAGGTCAGCCACCTGTCCAGCACCTATTTCCGCGGCTTGAACTACCTGCTCAACGAGCAGCCGGACAAGGCCATCGAACTGTTCCTGCACATCGCCGAGCTGGACAAGGAAACCTTCGAGACGCAGGTCGCGCTGGGTCACCTGTTCCGCCGTCGTGGTGAAGTGGATCGCGCGATCCGCCTGCACCAGGGCCTGGTCAACCGCAGCGACCTGAGCGACGCGCAGCGCGTGCAGGCCCTGCTGGCGCTGGGCGAGGACTACATGAAGTCCGGCCTGCTGGACCGCGCCGAAACCGTGTTCACCGAACTGGCCCAGCTGGATCAGCGCGCACCGCAGGCGCTCAAGCACCTGATCGGCATCTACCAGGCCGAGCGCGACTGGGAAAAGGCCATCGACAACGCCACCCGCTTCGAAGATGTCACCGGCGAGCCGATGGGCAAGCTGATCGGGCAGTTCGAATGCGAGCTGGCCGAGCGCTTCCGTGGCGCCGGCAAGCTGGAAGAGGCGAGGGCGGCCATCGCCCGCGCCTACCAGGCCGATGCGATGTCGGTGCGTGCCGGCATCATCGAAGGCCGCCTGGAAACCGATGCCGGCAATGCCGAGGCCGCCGTGCGCGCCTTCGAGCGTGCCGCGCGCAACGATCCCGAGTACCTGCCCGAGCTGCTGCCGGCGCTGATGGAGAACTACCGCAAGGTGGGCGACCTCGGCGGCGCGCGTGCGTTCCTGTCGGAAATGACCGAGCACTATCGCGGCATCGCCCCGGTGCTGGCACTGACCCGCCTGATGGAAGAGCAGGAGGGTGTGGCTCCGGCCCGTGCCTATCTCGGCCGCCAGCTGAAGGATCGCCCGTCGGTGCGCGGCGAATCGGCGCTGATCGACCTGACCCTGGCCGAAGGCGCGGACTCCACCGCCACCCTGCACGACCTCAAGCACATCACCGACCAGCTGCTGGTGCGCAACCCGGCCTATCGCTGCACGCGCTGCGGCTTCGGTGCGCGTACCCACCACTGGCAGTGCCCGAGCTGCAAGGAATGGGGCACGGTCAAGCCACTGCTGAATTACGCGGTGCTCTGAGCCATGGCCTGGCGGGTGATGGCCGCGCTGCTGGGGCTGGCCCTGCTCAGCGCCGCACTGACCTGGGTGGCGCGTGGCTACGCGCTGCGCCGGCAGCTGATGGATCAGCCGGGCGAACGCCGCAGCCATAGCGTGGCGACCCCGCGCGGCGGTGGCATCGCCATCGTCATCAGCCTGCTGGTGGCAGCGGTTGCCGCCATGTGGGCGTGGCCGGTGGCCATGACCAGCCTGCTGGTGGCCAGCCTCGGCCTGGTGCTGGTGGCAGGCATCGGCTGGTGGGACGACCACCGGCCGCTGCCGGCCCTGCGCCGCCTGCTGGTCCATTTCATCGCCGCCGGCCTGCTGGCCGCGCTGGTCAAGGTGCATGGCGGCAGCTGGCTGCTGGCCCTGTTGGTGCTGGTGTTCACCGCCTCGCTGATCAACATCTGGAACTTCATGGATGGGATCAACGGCATCGCCAGCAGCCAGGCGGTGGTTGCTGCGCTGGGCTTCGCGCTGGTGCTGCCGTGGCCGTATTCACTGGTGGCGATCGTGCTCGGCCTGGCCTGCCTGGGTTTCCTCCCATTCAATTTTCCGAACGCGCGCATTTTCATGGGCGATGTCGGAAGTGGCGCTCTTGGCTACGCGGTCTCGGTAGTGCTGGCAGTGGCCGCGGTGCGTACGGAAATCAACTGGTTGCTGCTGCTGGTACCCCTTTCGCCGTTCCTTGTGGACGCGGGCTTCACGCTGTTGGCGCGCATCCTTTCAGGGGAGCGCTGGATGGAACCCCACACCCAGCACGTCTACCAGCGCGCAGTGCAGGCAGGAGCCAGCCACGCGCAGGTGACAGGGATGTACTTCATTGCAGGCCTGTTCAGTATTACAGTGTTCTTTGTTTGCACCAGATTGCAGTCGAGGTGGGAGGCTGCCGCAGCGGTCGCGTGGATTTCCGCGATGGCCCTGCTATGGCTCCTCCTGCGCAATGGATTGCGCCACCGATAAGGAATTACGCTACATATGTCTTCACCCTGGCGGGACAGAATCCTCGGTCTGTTGCCTCGCACGGCCATCGTCTGCCATGACCTGTTCATGGTCTGGGCCTGCTGGCAGCTGCTGCATGCCGGCCGTTACTCCATCCTGCCTGACGCCCCGTCGCTGCCCTTGTGGAACGTCGATACGACGCTGGTGCTGGCGCTGCAGGGCATCGTGTTCTGGCGGGTCGGCCTGTACCGCGGCCTGTGGCGGTTCGCCAGCGTCAGCGACCTGCTGAACATCTTCAAGGCCAGTTTCATCGGCCTGGTCGCCATCGTCCTGGTACTGGCCTGGAAGCGCTTCAACGGCGTGCCGCTGTCGGTGCTGGTGATCTATCCGTTCGCGCTGTCGGCACTGCTGGGCGCGCCGCGCCTGCTGTATCGCGCGTGGAAGGACTACCAGGCGCTGCAGTCCGATTCGACCGCGCGTCGCGTGCTGATCCTCGGCGCCGGCCAGGCCGCCGAGACCCTCGTGCGCGACCTGCGCCGCTCGGGCAACTTCGAGCCGGTGGGTCTGCTGGACGACGCCCCGCACCTGCGTGGTGCCAAGCTGCAGAGCCTGCCGATCCTGGGCACCCTCGACGATGCCCCGGCCGTGGCCCGCGAAACCGCGGCCAAGCTGCTGGTGATCGCCATTCCGTCGCTGGATGCGGTGGGCATGCAGCGCGTGGTGGCCATCTGCGAGAGCACCGGCATCCCGTTCCGCACGGTGCCCAAGCTCAGCGACATCCTGCAGGGCCAGTCGCTGCCGGGCCAGCTGAAGGAAGTGGCCATCGAGGACCTGCTCGGCCGCAAGCCGATCATGCCGGACTGGAACCTGATCCGCGGTTGGCTGGGCGGGCGCACGGTGATGGTCACCGGTGCCGGTGGCTCGATCGGTTCGGAACTGTGCCGCCAGTGCGCGCGCCACGGTGCCGGGCGCATCGTCATGCTGGAAATGAGCGAACTGCTGCTGCTGACCATCGAGGCCGAGCTGCGCCGCAGCTTCCCCGACGTGCAGATCGAAGCTGTGCTCGGCGACGTCGGCGACCCCGCAGTGATGCGCCACGCGCTGTCGCTACACCCGGTCGATACCGCCTTCCATGCGGCCGCGTACAAGCATGTGCCGGTTCTGGAGCGCCAACTGCGCGAAGCCGTGCGCAACAACATCCTCGCCACCGAGAACGTGGCGCGCGCGTGCATGGAAGCGCGCGTCGAGCATTTCGTGTTCATCTCCACCGACAAGGCGGTCGACCCGGTCAATGCGCTGGGCGCCAGCAAGCGCTACGCCGAGATGATCTGCCAGAGCCTGGACCAGACGTCCAAGCACACCCGTTTCGTGACCGTGCGCTTCGGCAACGTGCTCGACTCGGCCGGCAGCGTGGTGCCGCTGTTCCGGGAGCAGATCCTGCGCGGCGGCCCGATCACGGTGACCGACCCGGAAGTGACCCGTTACTTCATGACGATCCCCGAAGCCTGCCAGCTGATCCTGCAAGCGGCGGCTTCGGGCTCGCACGGTGCCATCTACACCCTGGACATGGGTGAGCCGGTGCCGATCCGCGTGCTCGCCGAACAGATGATCCGCCTGGCCGGCAAGCAGCCGTACAAGGACATTCCGATCATCTATACCGGCCTGCGTCCGGGCGAGAAGCTGCACGAGACCCTGTTCTATTCGGACGAGGATTACCGGCCGACCTCGCACCCCAAGGTGCTCGAAGCCGGCGTGCGCACGTTCTCGCGCGACGTGGTGCTGGGCAACGTGCCGAGACTGCGTGCTGCAATCGCCGAGTACGACACGGATACGATTCGGGAAGTACTGTTCGCGACCATGCCGGAGTTCTCTCCGATTGAACAAGACGCATACATCTCTTCCGCTAAAGTGGTCCCCTTTCCGGCACGTGAGGCCAACAGGCATTAAATGAGCAAGCGAATTCGTAAGGCTGTTTTTCCAGTGGCAGGGCTCGGGACGCGCTTTTTGCCGGCAACCAAGACGGTTCCGAAGGAAATGCTGCCGATCATCGATCGTCCGCTTATCCAATATGCCGTCGATGAGGCCATCGAGGCAGGTTGTGACACCCTGATCTTCATCACCAACCGCTACAAGCACGCCGTTGCCGATTACTTCGACAAGGCCTACGAGCTTGAGCAGAAGCTGGAGCGTGCGGGCAAGCACGAGCAGCTGGAGATGATCCGCCACGTGCTGCCCGAGGGTGTGCGCGCGGTCTTCGTGACCCAGGCCGAAGCGCTGGGCCTGGGCCATGCGGTGCTGTGTGCGAAGGCGGTGATCGGTGACGAACCGTTCGCCGTGCTGCTGCCCGACGACCTGATCTGGAACCGCGGCGACGGCGCGCTGAAGCAGATGGCCGACCTCAACGAGGCCAGCGGTGCCAGCGTGATCGCGGTGGAGGACGTGCCGCACGAGAACACCGCGAGCTACGGCATCGTCGCGACCGAGGCGTTCGATGGCCGCAAGGGCCGCATCTCACAGATCGTGGAGAAGCCGAAGCCGGAGGACGCCCCGAGCGATCTGGCGGTGGTCGGCCGTTACGTGCTGAGCCCGAAGATCTTCGACCTGCTGGAGTCCACCGGCACCGGTGCCGGCGGCGAGATCCAGCTGACCGATGCGATCGCTTCGCTGCTGGCGACCGAGGCAGTGGATGCCTACCGCTTCGAGGGCACCCGTTTCGACTGCGGCACCCATCTGGGCCTGGTTGAAGCGACGATCCGTTTCGCGCTTGAGAACAAGAAGCTGGCGAAGCCGGCGCGCGCCAAGCTGACGGAGATGCTGGCGGAAGAGTGAGGGTTTTCGAGCGCTCCGTGCAGTGCCTGCCTGGCTATACAGGGAGGCGCGGACGGAAAGGGCGAAATCAAGGGCAAAGGCAAAAGCAAAAAAGGCAGCCAATGGCTGCCTTTTTCTTTGGGCGTCGGACCCCTTTTCGCAGCTAAGGGCTCTGACCCCGGGTGCAAGGGCATCTACGCATGGCGTGGATCTACTGCTCGCCCCTCAGCCGCCGGGAGGCCGCGTATCCCGGGCAGTCTCACCCACCCGGGCATCACAGCAGACCAGCACATCCGCCGGCAACGCTTTGAACCTTACAGCGCCTCGAAAATACCCGCCGCGCCCATGCCCGTGCCGATGCACATCGTCACCATGCCGTACTTCTGCTGGCGGCGACGCAGGCCGTGCAGCAGGGTCGCGGTACGGATCGCGCCGGTCGCACCCAGCGGGTGGCCCAGGGCGATCGCGCCGCCCAGCGGGTTGACCTTGCTCGGGTCCAGGCCGCAATCGCGGATCACCGCCAGCGACTGCGCGGCGAAGGCTTCATTGAGCTCGATCCAGTCCAGCTGGTCCTGGGTCAGGCCGGCCTGCTTAAGTGCCTTCGGGATCGCGGCGATCGGGCCGATGCCCATCACTTCCGGACGCACGCCGGCCACCGAGAAGCTGACAAAACGGGCCAGCGGGGTCAGGCCGTAATCCTTGATCGCCTGTTCCGAGGCCAGCAGCACCGCACCGGCACCGTCGCTCATCTGCGAGGAGTTGCCGGCGGTGACGGTGCCGCCGAACTGGCCGTTGCGGAATACCGGGCGCAGCTTGGCCAGGCCTTCGGCCGAGGAGTCCGGACGCGGACCTTCGTCGGTGTCGGCAACCTTGTTGCGGGTGATGATGCGCTGGCCGTCGGCCAGGTCCGGCAGGTGCGAGACGATCTCGTACGGGCTGATCTCGTCCTTGAACTCGCCGCTCTGGATGGCGGCCATGGCCTTCTGGTGCGAGGCGAGGGCAAAGGCGTCCTGGTCTTCGCGCGAGACCTTCCACTCTTCAGCCACCTTCTCGGCGGTGATGCCCATGCCGTAGGCGATGGCCACGTGGTCGTTGTCGAACACGCTCGGCGCCATCGCGATCTTGTTGCCCATCATCGGCACCATCGACATCGATTCGGTGCCGCCGGCCAGCATCAGGTCGGCGTTGCCAAGGCGGATCGCGTCGGCGGCCTGCGCCACGGCCTGCAGGCCGGAGGAGCAGAAGCGGTTCACGGTCTGCGCGGCGATGGTGTTCGGCAGGCCGGCCAGCAGCACGCCGATGCGCGCCACGTTCATGCCCTGCTCGGCTTCCGGCATGGCGCAGCCGATGATCGCGTCATCGATGCGGTTGACGTCCACGCCCGGGGCCTGGGCGACGACGCTGCGCAGCACGTGCGCAAGCATGTCGTCGGGGCGGGTGTTGCGGAACATGCCCTTGGGCGCCTTGCCAACCGGGGTACGGGTGGCGGCGACGATGTAGGCGTCCTGGATTTGCTTGGTCATTGCGGTCATCTCTCGAATGGGTTTTGCCGGTGTACCGACCAGCGGTCGGCACCCGCCATCAATCAGTTGCGCAGCGGCTTGCCGGTCTTCAGCATGTGCGCGATGCGGGCCTGGGTCTTTTCCTGCTGGGCCAGTTCGACGAAGTGCTTGCGCTCCAGGGTCAGCAACCACTCTTCGTCCACCAGGGTGCCGCGATCGACCTTGCCGCCGCACAGCACGGTGGCGATGCGCTCGGCGATCTCGTAGTCGTACGGGCTGATGAAACGGCCTTCCAGCATGTTGACCAGCATCATCTTGAAGGTGGCGATGCCCACGTCACCGGCGACCTGGATGCGGCGTGCCGGCAGCGGCGGGCGGTAGCCGGCTTCGGCCAGCGCACGGGCTTCGGCCTTGGCGATGTACAGCGCTTCATAGCTGTTGAACACCACCTTGTCGGTGCTGCGCAGCAGGCCCAGTTCCTGGGCGTTGACCGCCGAGTTGGACACCTTGGCCATCGCCACGGTCTCGAAGGTCTTCTTCAGTTCGGCGAACACGTCACCGCCCGGGCCTGCGGCCTGCGAGGCGCGCACGGCCAGTTCCTTCAGGCCGCCACCGGCCGGCAGCAGGCCGACGCCGGCCTCGACCAGGCCGATGTAGCTTTCCAGGAAGGCGACGGTCTTGGCGCTGTGCATCTGGAACTCGCAGCCGCCCCCCAGGGCCAGGCCGCGCACGGCAGCCACCACCGGCACCAGCGAGTACTTGATGCGCTGGCTGGTGCGCTGGAAGTTGGCGACCATCTCTTCGAACTGGTCGACCTTGCCGGCCTGCAGCAGGCCGAGCGCACCGGCCAGGTCGGCACCGGCGGAGAAGGGTTCCTTCTGCTGCCAGATCACCAGGCCCTGGAAATCCTTCTCGGCGCGGCTGACGCATTCCTGCAGGCCGTCCAGCACCTGGTCGGAGACGGTATTCATCTTGGTCTTGAAGCTGACCACGGCGATGCCGTCGCCGTCGTGCCACATGCGCAGGCCGTCGTTCTCGAACACGGTCTCGCCCGGCGCGAACTTCTCGCCCAGCAGCGGATCCGGGAAGCGCTGGCGCTGGTACACCGGCAGCGCCGAACGCGGCAGCTTGGCGTTGCGGGACGGGCTGTAGCTGCCTTCGGCGGCGTGCACGCCGTCGCGGCCATCGAACACCCAGTCCGGCAGCGGGGCGCTGCTCATGCTCTTGCCGGCGACGATGTCATCGGCGATCCACTGCGCGACCTGCTTCCAGCCGGCGGCCTGCCAGGTCTCGAACGGGCCCAGCGACCAGCCGTAGCCCCAGCGGATGGCCAGGTCGACGTCGCGCGCGGTCTCGGCGATGTCGGCCAGGTGGTAGGCGCTGTAGTGGAACAGGTCGCGGAAGGTCGCCCACAGGAACTGCGCCTGCGGGTGCTGGCTTTCGCGCAGCTTGGCGAACTTCTCGGCCGGGTTTTTGATCTTCAGGATCTCGACCACTTCCGGTGCGGCGGTGCGGTCGGCCGGGCGGTAGTCCTGCTTTTCCAGGTCGAGGACGAGGATGTCCTTGCCGACCTTGCGGAAGATGCCGGCGCCGGTCTTCTGGCCCAGTGCACCCTTGGCGATCAGCGCGTCCAGCCACTTCGGCGATTTGAAGAACTCATGCCACGGGTCGTTCGGCAGGGTATCGCCCATGGTCTTGATGACGTGGGCCATGGTGTCCAGGCCGACCACGTCGGAGGTACGGTAGGTAGCCGACTTCGGGCGGCCGACCAGCGGGCCGGTCAGGCCGTCCACTTCATCGAAGCCCAGGCCGAATTCCTGAGTGTGGTGGATGGTGGACAGGATCGAGAACACGCCGATGCGGTTGCCGATGAAGTTCGGGGTGTCCTTGGCGTACACCACGCCCTTGCCCAGGGTGGTGACCAGGAATGCTTCCAGGCCTTCCAGCACGGCGGCGTCGGTGGTGGTGGCCGGGATCAGCTCGGCCAGGTGCATGTAGCGCGGCGGGTTGAAGAAGTGCACGCCGCAGAAGCGGTGGCGCAGCTGCTCCGGCAGCACGTCGGCCAGCTTGTTGATGCCCAGGCCCGAGGTGTTGGAGGCCAGCACCGCGTGGTCGGCCACGAACGGGGCGATCTTCTTGTACAGGTCCTGCTTCCAGTCCATGCGCTCGGCGATGGCCTCGATGATCAGGTCGCAGTCCTTCAGCTGGTCCAGCCCCGACTCGTAGTTGGCCGGGGTGATGGCTTCAGCCAGCGACTTGCTGGCCAGCGGCGCCGGGCTCAGCTTGCCCAGGTTGGCGATCGCCTTCAGCACGATGCCGTCGGCCGGACCTTCCTTGGCAGGCAGGTCGAACAGCACAGTGTCGACGCCAGCGTTGGTGAGGTGGGCGGCGATCTGGGCACCCATGACGCCGGCACCCAGCACGGCGGCGCGGCGGACTAGCAGGGAATTGGACATGGTGTAGGGCCTTTGTTGGTCAGCAGTTACTGGGTGTGTCACACCCGGTGGAATCACGGGGAAGCGGGCAGGGCACTGCCGCGTGCGGCGGCGCGGAACCCGGCTTCGGCGAAATGGATCAGTTCATGGGCGGCATGGGCACGATGCGCCGCTTCGGTGACGCCTGCGGGTCGCTTGATCAGGCCGAAATCCGCCATGGCGTAGGTGAGCGAACCGGCCAGGAAATCCAGGCGCCAGTACAGCTCCTCCTTGCTCAGGCCCGGCACGCACTCGGCGATCGCCTTGCCGAACGCGCGCAGCACGTGGCCGTAGTGGTCGGACAGGAACTTGCGCAGGTTGTCGTTCTTCTCGGCGTAGGCGCGGGCGATCACCCGCACGAAGGCGCCGCCGCTCTGCCGGTCCTGGGCCATGGCCAGGGCGGGCTCGACGAAGGCGGCCAGCACCGGGCGCAGCTGGCCGGGATGTGCGCTGCGGGCGCGCTCGAGCTGGGCCAGGCGCACGCTGGTCATCTCGTCCATGCGGCGGCGGAACACCTCGTTGACCAGGTTTTCCTTGGAGCCGAAGTGGTAGTTGACCGCCGCGATGTTGACGTCGGCCTGGCTGGTGACTTGGCGCAGGGAGGTCCCGGCAAAGCCATGCAGGGCGAACAGCTCCTCGGCGGCGCCGAGGATCCGGTCCTTGGTCGAGAAGTGGGCGGGCTTGGCGATGGGGCGGCGGACCTTAATCAAACGATTGTTTGATACTAGGACCAGACGGGGGCGTATGGCATTTTGCGGTGCAGCAAAATGGCCGGGGCGGTCAGAATCCGCTCAGGTGGGTGAATGGGCGGGGGAGGGGCCGAGGCGGGCAGTGTAGAGCCGAGCCCATGCTCGGCTGGCTTTGGACTCCAAGAGCAGCCGAGCGTGGGCTCGGCTCTACAGCAGGGCCACAGGCCCTCTACCACCCAGTCGCGTTATCTCTTACAATTCGCCTACGTTTATCAGGCTAAGCCCGCGTTTCGACGCGGCTTTTTTTTTGTTACCCTTCGGGCCATCAGCGGCCCGAATCCATTGGAGACATCCCATGGCGCTGGAGCGCACCCTTTCGATCATCAAGCCGGACGCCGTTGCCAAGAACGTCATCGGCGAAATCTACGCCCGCTTCGAGAAGGCCGGCCTGAAGGTCGTGGCCGCCAAGTACAAGCAGCTGTCGCGTCGTGAAGCCGAAGGCTTCTACGCCGTGCACCGCGAGCGTCCGTTCTTCAACGCGCTGGTCGAGTTCATGATCTCCGGCCCGGTGATGATCCAGGCCCTGGAAGGCGAGAACGCCGTCCTGGCCCACCGCGACCTGCTGGGCGCCACCAACCCGAAGGAAGCCGCTGCGGGCACCATCCGCGCCGACTTCGCCGAATCCATCGATGCCAATGCCGCCCACGGCTCGGACTCGGTCGAGAATGCCGCGATTGAAATCGCGTACTTCTTCGCCGCCACCGAAGTCGTCTCGCGCTGAGAGTAATGCCGTGAACGAGGTCGTACAGTCCCCCGCCATCCAGCCGCTGCCGAAGTCGGCACCCACGGCTGGCAAGCAGAACCTGCTCGACCTCGATCGCGCGGGCCTGGAGAAGTTCTTCGTCGAGGTTCTCGGCGAGAAGAAGTTCCGTGCCCATCAGGTGATGAAGTGGATCCACCATCGCTACGTCACCGATTTCGATGAAATGACCGACCTCGGCAAGGTCCTGCGCGCCAAGCTGCAGGCCCATGCCGAGGTGCTGGTTCCGAACATCGTGTTCGACAAGCCCTCCGCAGACGGCACCCACAAGTGGCTGCTGGCGATGGGCGTTGATGGCAAGAACGCCATCGAGACCGTGTACATCCCCGACAAGACCCGCGGCACGCTGTGCGTGTCCTCGCAGGTCGGTTGCGGCCTGAACTGCACGTTCTGCTCCACCGCCACCCAGGGCTTCAACCGCAACCTGACAACCGCCGAGATCATCGGCCAGGTGTGGGTTGCCGCACGCCACCTGGGCAACGTGCCGCACCAGATGCGCCGCCTCACCAACGTGGTGATGATGGGCATGGGCGAGCCGCTGATGAATTTCGACAACGTCGTGCGCGCCATGAGCGTGATGCGCGACGACCTGGGCTACGGCCTGGCCAACAAGCGCGTGACCCTGTCGACCTCCGGCCTGGTGCCGCAGATCGACCGCCTGTCCACCGAAAGCGACGTGTCGCTGGCGGTGTCGCTGCACGCGCCGAACGATGCGCTGCGCGAGACGCTGGTGCCGCTCAACAAGAAGTACCCGATCGCCGAGCTGATGGCCTCGTGCGCGCGCTACCTGCGCGCCAACAAGCGCCGCGAATCGGTCACCTTCGAATACACCCTGATGAAGGGCATCAACGACAAGCCCGAGCATGCCCGCGAGCTGGCCCGCCTGATGCGCCAGTTCGACAACGCGGTGCAGGCCAAGGATTCGGGCAAGGTCAACCTGATCCCGTTCAACCCGTTCCCGGGCACCCGCTACGAGCGTTCTGAAGAAGCGCACATCCGCGCCTTCCAAAAGATCCTGCTCGACAGCAACGTGCTGACGATGGTCCGCCGCACCCGTGGCGACGACATCGACGCCGCCTGTGGCCAGCTCAAGGGCCAGGTGATGGACCGCACCCGCCGCCAGGCGGAATTCAACAAGACGTTGCAGGCAGGGAAGGGGAGCGATGCGGCCGCGTGACCGGCTCTGGCCAGTCCTGATTGCAGGGGTGCTGGCCGTTTTGGCCAGTAGCTGCAGCAAGACCACCAAGTCGCACCTCCCCGAGGAATACACCCGCAGTGGTGATATCGCCCCGGAACGCCACGTGCGCGATGCGCCGGGCGTCCGCGACGAATTCCGTTACCAGGACCAGCTCGCGCTGGCAGCCCGCGACATGCAGGTGGGCAACCTGGACGAGGCCGAGCGCAAGGTGCGCCAGGCCATCAAGCTCAGGCCCAGGGGCGTGGACGGGGTGATGCTGATGGCCGGCATCGACGACCGTCGCGGCCGCACGCAGCAGGCAGGCGAGGGTTTCCGCCGCGCCGCCGAACTGGCGCCGCAGCGCGTTGACGTCCTCAACAATTATGGTGCCTGGCTGTGCCAGCACGGCAACGCCGCCGAATCGCTGGTGTGGTTCGACCGTGCGCTGCAGCTGCCAGGCAGCGCTTCGGCAGGCGGCATGCTGGCCAATGCCGGCAGCTGTGCGCTGGATGCGGGGCAGGTGGAACGCGCCGAGCGCGACCTGCGTGCCGCCCTGGTCATGGTGCCGGCCAACCCGGTCGCACTCGAGGCGATGGCGCAGCTCAACGTCCGTCGTGGCCGGTTCTTCGAGGCGCGCGCCTTCGCCGAACGTAGGATTGCGGCTGCACCGGCCACACGTTCCGTGTTACAACTTGCGTCTGAAATCGAGGCGCGACTGGGCGATCAGGCGGCATCCGATCGTTATCTGCAGCGGATTCGACAGGAATTTCCGCAGGACGCGGGCTCCTAATCTCCAGGGTTGATGCATTGTGATTGATGACCAGACTGTGAGCGCTCTCGATACTGCGGCCGGCTGCGGCACCCGCCTGCGCCAGGCCCGCGAGGCGGCCGGAATGACCCTCGAGGATGTCGGCCAGCGCCTGCGCATGCCGGTCCAGGTGGTCAGGTCGCTAGAAGAAGAGCAGTGGCAGAAGCTCGGCGCCCCGGTATTCGTCCGTGGCCAGCTGCGCAGCTATGCGCGCCTGCTGAACGTGGATATCAGCCAGCTGCTGGAACAGGCCCAGGTCGGCCCGGTGGTCCCGCCCACCCTGGTCAGCCATACCCATACCCCGCGTGCCCGTCGCATCGCCGAGAACCTCGGCCGACGCGTGCTGTATGTCGGCATCACCGCGGTGCTGGCAGTGCCGGTGTGGTTCGCCACCCGTGGCCACTTCGACAACACCCCGGCGACCCCGAACACGGCCTCGCTGGACGTGGTGCCGGCCGCCGTGCCGGTGGCCCCGTCCTCGGTCGGCAACGAACCGGCGGCCGCCAGTGCCGAGCCGGCGGTTGCCGTCGCCAGACCGGCAGCCACCCCCTACGTGGCCTCGCTGGCCCCGGTGCCGCGACCGGCCCCGGCCGCCCCGGCCACCGCCAACCTGGACATGCAGTTCAGTGGCGACAGCTGGGTCGATATCGCAGGCCCCGATGGCGGCTCGGTCGAGAAGGCGCTGATCAAGGCCGGCGAGACCCGCAGCTTCACCCCCGGCCAGGTGAGCCGCGTTACCTTGGGCAACGCCTCGGCGGTCCAGGTTCAGCAGAACGGCGCTATCGTCGATCTGACCCCCTACCAGCGAGCCAACGTGGCCCGCTTTCAGGTATCCTCTGAAGGCTCCGTTGTCCCGGTTTCACACTGAGACGCGGTTTCACCACCTTCGATAATCCCAATGGTCCCTCCCTACGGGCGGGGCGAGAGTACGCATGGCGATCGACGATCTGCTCGACGAGCACGAACAAAGTGAACGTGTCCGCAGCTGGCTGCGGAAGAATGGCGCCAGCATCCTCGGTGGCGTAGCGATCGCCATCGGCGCCATTGCCGGCTGGCAGTGGTACCAGACCAACCAGGGCAGCAAGCTGGCCTCGGCCAACGTCGAGTACCAGAAGGCGCTGGTTGGCCTGCAGGACAACAAGCTGGATGACGCGGCAAAGGCGGTCAAGGCGCTGGAGGCTGGCCCGTCCAGCATCTACGGCGATCTGGCGGCCCTGCAGCTGGCCAAGGCCCAGGTCGACGCCGGCAAGAACGAAGACGCACTGGCCACCCTGCGCGCCGTGAAGGTCGAAGGCGACCTGCAGCGCGTGGTCGACCAGCGCGTGGCCCGCCTGCTGGTGGCCACCGGCAAGAGCGACGAAGCGATCAAGCTGCTTGGCAGCGCCACCGACAGCGGCAGCCTGGAAATCCAGGGCGATGCGCTGCTGGCGCAGGGCAAGCGTGACGCTGCCCGTGAGCAGTATGAGAAGGCGCTTAAGACGCTGGACGTGGCAGCACCGCAGCGGCGTGTGCTGGAAACCAAGGTTATGGACGCTGGCGGCACCGTCGCCGCCCCTGCGGAGTCGGTTTGATGAGTCAGAAGGTCATGATTACGCGCGTCGCCTCCGTCCTGCTGCTGGGCATGGCACTGACCGGCTGCAGCACCATGAAGGGCTGGTTCGCCGGTAAGGATGCCGCCGCCAAGAAGGCGCAGGAGCCGGCCGAACTGGTCAAGTTCGAGCCGACCCTGAAGGTCAACAAGGCCTGGTCGGTCAACCTGGGCAAGGGCGAGCGCCGCATCGGCGTGCGCCAGGGCCCGGCCGTGGCCAACGGCCATGTGTTCGCTGCGGCGATCACCGGTGGCGTGCACGCCATCGACCTGCAGACCGGCAAGAAGGTCTGGACCTGGGAGCCGCAGAAGGAAAAGGAGAAGGCCAAGCTGCGCCTGTCCGGCGGCCCGGGTGTCGGCGAGAACCTGGTGGTCATCGGTACCCTCGATGGCCAGGTGATCGCGCTGGACATCAACGATGGCAGCGAGAAGTGGCGCGCCCGCGTCCCGGGCGAAGTGATCTCGGCCCCGGCCGTGTCGCAGGGCCTGGTGTTCGTGCGCAGCAATGATGGCCGCGTCACCGCGTTCGAAGCTTCCAATGGCACCCAGAAGTGGTTCAACCCCAGCGAGCTGCCGGCGCTGACCGTGCGTGGCAACGCGCCGGTGGTCACCGGTCCGGGCGTGCTGTTCATTGGCAAGGACGACGGCGCTGTCGCCGCCCTGGCCATGCAGGACGGCCGCACACTGTGGGACCAGACCGTGGGCAGCCCCGAAGGCCGTACCGAGCTGGACCGCATGGCCGATGTCGACGGCGCTCCGGTGCTGGAAGGCAATACGCTGTTCGTGAGCAGCTTCAAGAACCAGACCATGGCCATCGAAGGCCCGACCGGTCGCCCGCTGTGGGCGCGCGACCACGGCGGTGCCGGCGGCGTGGCGGTGTCTTCGGGCAATGTGTTCGTGACCGACCCCAAGGGCGGCGTGTTCGGTCTGGACAAGGCCAGCGGCACCGCGATGTGGTCTCAGACCGGCCTGGCGCGTCGTTCGCTGACCGGCCCTGCGCTGCAGGGTGATTATGTGGTGGTCGGTGACTACAAGGGATACCTGCATTGGCTGCAGGCCTCCGACGGCGCGATGGCGGCGCGGGCCAAGAGCGGCGGTGACGCCCTGCTGGCCCAGCCGATCGTCGTCGACGGGGTGCTGCTGGTGCAGAATGTTGATGGCAAGCTGACCGCATTCCGGTTGGCAAATTAATACGGAGTAATCGCGATGCTGCCTTTGGTCGCCCTGGTTGGACGGCCGAATGTCGGCAAGTCGACCATATTCAATGCACTCACCCGTACACGTGACGCCCTGGTCCATGACCAGCCCGGCGTCACCCGGGACCGCAACTATGGCGTCTGCCGGCTTGACGAGGACAACCATTTCCTCGTCGTCGATACCGGCGGCATCGCAGAGGAAGAAGAAGGCCTGGCCGGTGCTACCACGCGCCAGGCCCGCGCTGCCGCTGGCGAAGCTGACCTGATCCTGTTCGTCGTCGATGCCCGCGAGGGCACCTCGGCGATGGATGACGAGATCCTGGCCTGGCTGCGCAAGCTGTCGCGCCCGACGCTGCTGCTGATCAACAAGATCGACGGCACCGACGAGGACACCGTCCGCTCGGAGTTCGCCCGTTACGGCTTCAGCGAAATGCTGACCGTGTCGGCCGCCCATCGCCAGGGTCTGGATGACCTGATGGACGAAGTGATCCAGCGCCTGCCTGAAGAAGGCAGCGGCGAAGAGCTGGACAACGACCCGAACCGCATCCGCATCGCCTTCGTCGGCCGCCCCAACGTGGGCAAGTCGACGCTGGTCAACCGCATCCTCGGCGAAGAGCGCATGATCGCCTCGGACGTGCCGGGCACCACGCGCGACTCGATCGCCGTGGACCTGGAGCGTGACGGTCGCGAATACCGCCTGATCGATACCGCGGGCCTGCGCCGCCGTTCGCGCGTGGACGAGGTCGTCGAGAAGTTCTCGGTGGTCAAGACCATGCAGTCCATCGAGCAGTGCCAGGTGGCCGTGCTGATGCTGGACGCCACCGAAGGCGTGACCGACCAGGACGCCACCGTGCTGGGTGCGGTGCTGGACGCCGGCCGTGCGCTGGTCATCGCCATCAACAAGTGGGATGGCCTGACCGAGTACCAGCGCGAGCAGGCGGAAACGATGCTGTCGCTGCGCCTGGGCTTCGTGCCGTGGGCCGAGTCGGTGCGCATTTCGGCCAAGCATGGTTCGGGCCTGCGCGAGCTTTTCCGTGCGGTGCACCGCGCGCACGAATCGGCGAACAAGACCTTCACCACCAGCGAAGTGAACAAGGCGCTGGAGATGGCTTACGAGACCAACCCGCCGCCGACCATCCGCGGCCACGTTTCCAAGCTGCGTTACGTGCACCCGGCCGGCGCCAACCCGCCGACCTTCATCGTGCACGGTACGCGCCTGAAGGAACTGCAGGAATCGTACAAGCGCTACCTGGAGAACTTCTTCCGCAAGCGCTTCAAGCTGATCGGCACGCCGGTGAGCTTCATCTTCCGCGAGGGTACCAACCCGTACGAGGGCAAGAAGAACGTCCTCACCGAGCGGCAGGTCAAGGCCAAGCGGCGCTTGATGAAGCACGTCAAGGGCAAGTGATCCACGAGAAGGCGGCCGCAGGGCCGCCTTTTTCGTTGGGATGCATGCGGATTCGGGCGCGGTGCTGCTGGGTTTTTGATTCGGTAGCGCCGGGCCATGCCCGGCGAGCGCAGCGGCGCGCGGGAATTCGCCGGGCATGGCCCGGCGCTACCGGCTGAGCCTGCGCGATAATGGTCACATGAGCATTCCAGAGCTTTCCCCGCAGCAGGCGCAGGCGCGCGTGGCCCACGGTGCGGTGCTGATCGATGTGCGCCAGGCACATGAGCGTGCCGGTGGCATGGCTGAGGGTGCGCGTGGCGTGGCCAAGAACGACCTGCTGGCCGACCCGGCCGCGCACCTGCCGCTCCAGGGCCAGGACATCCTGCTGATCTGCCAGAGCGGCAAGCGCTCCACCGACGCGGCGCAGGCGCTGCTGGCCGCAGGCTATTCGAACGTGGCGTCCGTGGCCGGCGGCACCGTGGCCTGGCGCGAGCAGGGGCTGCCGCTGGTGCAGCCGATGCTGGATTCCGCTGACCGCGACTTCTACGACCGCTACTCACGCCATCTGCTGCTGCCGCAGGTGGGTGAGGCCGGCCAGCGCCGTCTGCAGCAGTCGCGCGTGCTGGTACTGGGTGCAGGCGGCCTGGGCGCTCCGGCCGGCTTCTATCTCGCGGCGGCTGGGGTAGGGCGCCTGCGCTTCGCCGACCACGACCGCGTGGAGCGCAGCAACCTGCACCGGCAGATCGTGCATACCGAGGCCAGCGTCGGCCAGCTAAAGGTCGATTCCGCACGCGAGCGCCTGCTGGCGTTGAACCCGTCCATCGAGGTCGAGGCCGTGCCCGAGCGGGTGACCTCGGAGAACGTCGATCGCCTGCTGGACGGCGTGGACGTGGTGCTGGACGGCTCGGACAACTTCCCGCTGCGCTACCTGCTCAACGACGCCTGCATCAAGCACGCGAAGCCCATGGTCCATGCCGCCATCGAGCGCTTTGATGGGCAGGTAAGCGTGTTTGATGCGGGCCGCCAGCGTGGCGTGGCGCCTTGCTACCGCTGCCTGTTCCCGGAGCCGCCGCCGCCGGAGTTCGCGCCCAATTGCTCCGAGGCCGGTGTGCTCGGCGTGTTGCCCGGCCTGGCCGGCGTGCTGCAGGCCACCGAGGTGCTGAAGCTGCTGCTGGGCATCGGCGAGCCGCTGGTCGGCAGGCTGCTGCGCTTCGATGCGCTGGGGATGCGCTTTCGTGAGACCCGCATCCAGCCTGATCCCCAGTGCCCGGTGTGCGCGCCCGGGGTGCCGTTCCCGGGGTATATCGATTACGCCGCGTTCTGCCGGGGCGGCTGAGCGCCGCGGCGCGTCATCCACGCATGGCGTGGATCTACTCCTGTCTGCAGTAGATCGACGCCATGCGTCGATCAATGTCGGCGATTCCGGAACGATGCTTGTTATCGACCCCGTCATCGTTCCATTTTCGGCACAAGCAAACGCAACGCACGTGCTATTGCCGTCAGAAAACTTGCTCTATCGTTGAGGCCGATTTCGGTTTTCGGGGGCACACCGCATGGCGGTAGAAGCAGCGACCAGCGAACTGGTCAAGGTCGTGGCCCTGTTGGGCGCGGCAGTGGTGATGGTGCCCCTGTTCCGCAGGCTCGGCCTGGGTTCGGTGCTGGGTTACTTCGCCGCGGGCCTGGCGATCGGACCGTTCGGCCTGGGCTGGTTCTCCGACCCGCAGGCGATCCTGCATACGGCCGAGCTGGGCGTGGTGATGTTCCTGTTCGTCATCGGCCTGGAAATGCGGCCCTCGCACCTGTGGAGCCTGCGCAAGGAAATCTTCGGGCTGGGGACGCTGCAGATCGCCACCTGTGCGCTGGTGCTGACCAGCATCGCCAAACTGTTCGGCCTGCCGTGGCAGGTGGCCTTCATCGGCGCCACCGGCTTCGTGCTCACCTCCACCGCCGTGGTGATTCAGCTGCTGGCCGAGCGCGGTGACATCGCGCTGCCGTCGGGGCAGAAGATCGTCTCCATCCTTCTGTTCGAAGACCTGCTGATCGTGCCGCTGCTGGCCTTGGTCGCGTGGATGGCGCCGAGCGCGGGCAGTGCCGATGGCGGAGGCTCGCGCTGGTTGTCGGTGGCAATCGGCGTTGGCGCCATCGTTGGCCTGGTGCTGGTCGGTCGCTTCCTGCTCAATCCGCTGTTCCGCCTGCTGGCCGAATCGAAAGCACGCGAAGTGATGACCGCCGCCGCGCTGCTGGTGGTGCTGGGTGCGGCGCTGCTGATGCAGCTGTCCGGCCTGTCGATGGCGATGGGCGCGTTCCTCGCGGGCGTGCTGCTGAGCGAATCCACCTTCCGCCACCAGATCGAAGCGGACATCGAGCCGTTCCGCGGCATCCTGCTGGGCCTGTTCTTCCTCAGCGTGGGCATGGCCCTGGACCTGTCCGTGGTGGCCGGCAACTGGCCGATGATCGTAGGCCTGGTGCTGGCGCTGATGGCCGCCAAGGCGCTGTGCATCTACGGGGTGGCGCGGGTGATGGGCAGCGACCACGCACAGGCGATGGACCGCGGCGTGCTGATGGCACAGGGCGGCGAGTTCGCCTTCGTGCTGTTCTCCGCCGCCGCCAGTGCCGGCGTCATCGACGTGGACATCAATGCCAACTTCACCGCCGTCGTGGTGCTGTCGATGGCGCTGACCCCGCTGGTGGTGCTGATCTACAAGCGCGTGGCGCCCAAGCCCGAGGTGAGCCTGGAAGGCGTGGACACCGCCGACGGCCTGTCCGGCAGCGTGCTGATGATCGGCTTCGGCCGCTTCGGCCAGGTGGCCAGCCAGTCGCTGCTGGCCCGCGACGTGGACGTGACCATCATCGACAACGATGTCGAGATGATCCACAACGCCGAGCGCTTCGGTTTCAAGATCTATTACGGCGATGGTACCCGTCTTGACGTGCTGCATGCCTCCGGCGCCGGTACCGCGCGGGCGATCGCGGTGTGCGTGAACAATGCCGAGGATGCCGACCGCATCGTCGAGCTGGTCGCGCATGAGTTCCCGCAGGCCAAGCTGCTGGTGCGCTCGTTCGACCGCGAGCACTCGCTGCGGCTGATCCATGCCGGTGTCGATTTCCAGATCCGCGAAACGTTTGAATCGGCGCTGATGTTCGGCCAGGCCGCGCTGATGGAGCTGGGTGCGGACGAGGACGACGCGCAGGAGATCGCCGAGCAGATCCGCGAGCGCGACGCCGAGCGTTTCGAACTGGAAATGGCCGGCGGCAGCCTGCGGGCCGGTGCGCACATGGTGTTCGGCAGCGCGCTGCCGGGCGTGCCGACCCCGACCCCGTTCACCGCGCCCAAGCGCAAGGCCCGCACGTTGAATGCGGACCAGGTGCCGGAAGAAGAGTAGAGCCGAGCCCACGCTCGGCTGCTCTTCAGCCAGATCGCGCTGGCCCCCCGCCGCGCTTCGCGCTCGCCGGGCATGGCCCGGCGCTACCGGGGCGTTGCGCGTGGTTCGTGGGTAGCGCCGGGCCATGCCCGGCGAGCGAAGCAGTCGCAACAACCGGTCGTGGCGGTGGGCGATGGGGCCTGAATCAGGGACAATAGCGTCCCCGCCGCCGCCTGCCCCCGCATTCGATGACTGACTCCGCCCCCCAGCTTCCTGCCCGCATCCTCGATGGCCGCCGTATTGCCGAGGACCTGCTCGACAGCCTGAAGGTGCGTGTCGACGCCCGCGTGGCCGCCGGTGGCAGCCGCCCTGGTCTGGCCGTGGTGCTGGTGGGTGGCGACCCGGCCTCGGCCGTGTACGTGCGCAACAAGCGCCGTGCGGCCGAAAAGGTTGGCATCGAAGCGCATGACTACGATCTGCCGGCCGGCACCAGCGAAGCTGAACTGCTGGCCCTGATCGACCAGCTCAATGCCGACCCCAAGATCAATGGCATCCTGATCCAGCTGCCGCTGCCGGGTATTCCCGACGCGCGCCGCTTGATCCAGCGCATCGACCCGCGCAAGGACGTGGACGGGTTCCACCCGGAAAACGTCGGCCACCTGGCCCTGCGTGAGTTCGGCCTGCGCCCGTGCACCCCGCGCGGCATCACCACGCTGCTGGGCCATACCGACCAGCCGGTGCGCGGCCGCAACGCCACCATCGTCGGCGTCAGCAACCACGTCGGCCGGCCGATGGGCCTGGAGCTGCTGATCGCCGGCT
>Ga0209676_1000326_pt1 | contig 91787 bp, 72 predicted proteins | sample AraplaCvi_mLB_r2_FD_184282 | JGI IMG/M metagenome (GOLD analysis project Ga0209676, IMG submission 184282) | Arabidopsis root microbial communities from North Carolina, USA - plate scrape MF_Cvi_mLB_r2 (SPAdes) (version 2) | ecosystem: Host-associated > Plants > Roots > Endosphere | place: USA...
TCGGGAACTGCCAGAAGTCAGGCATCAGCCAAGGGTGCGGGTAGGACGACAGGCCCTGACCGTCGACTTCCTGGCGGAAGTTGTTCATCTGGTCTTCGGTGATGCGGCCTTCCATGAATGCACGGGCATAAACGCCTGGCGAGGTGTGGCCCTGGAAGTAGATCAGGTCGCCGCCGTGTTCGTCGGTCGGGGCCTGGAAGAAATAGTTGAAGCCGATGTCATACAGGGTCGCGCTGGAAGCGAAGCTGGAGATGTGACCACCCAGGTCCGAATCTTTCAGGTTCGTGCGCATTACCATGGCCATCGCGTTCCAGCGTACCAGCGAGCGAATGCGGCGTTCCATGAACAGGTCGCCAGGCATGCGTGCTTCGTGGGTAACGGGAATCGTGTTGCGGTAAGGCGTGGTGATCGCGTAAGGGAGCTGCGAGCCGCTGCGGGTCGCGAGTTCGCCCATACGGGTCATCAGATAGTGAGCACGGTCTTCGCCTTCTTTGTCGAGAACCGATTCCAGGGCGTCCAGCCATTCCTGGGTTTCGACGGGATCGAGGTCTTGCATGGCTTGCTCCAGGGCGGAAAGGCTTCCAGAATCGGTTGCCTGAGTTTGCGACTGGCCTTGTGGGCAGACGATTTAAAATTCTTGGATTGCCGACAGGTTGTTCCGGCGGCGTGTAGTTTTACTACAAATCTTCCGGCATTTCAGCCTTTCGAATGTATAGACGAGTAGTAAAACTACAGATGAAAGGCTTGTGGCCTCCGACTGCGTTGTGAGAATAATCGTTAAGGCGGGTCGATTTCCATCCGAATAAGGTGAAAGTTTGATGCTGGATGCCAAAGAAGAAGAAATTTCAGCTATTTCTAACTTTTGTTCGACAGTCCTTCACGTAGCGGGTTTTCATCATTCACTACAAGCGGCCCCTTATACGCCGATCAAGGATAGACCATGACCCTGCCCGCGCTTGCCGAACTGCCCGCCATTCTCCTGCCGTTGGTCAGCCGATCCGAGCAGTCGTTCCGTACGTCCGTCGCCGCCCTTGAAGACGATCACGGCCTGTCGAACTGGTCGCCGGAGCGCTGGGCGCAATTTGCCCGCGTCACCGCCGCCAGCGAGTTTGTCATTGAACAGAGCGTTCGTGACCCTTTGATGTTGCTGTCGCTGGTGGCGTCCGGCGAACTCGACCGACCCTTTGCGCCCGGCGAGTTGCGCGCGCAGATCGCTGCCGCCGCGAACAGCGCGCAGAACGAAGATGAGCTCGGCCGTGCCCTGCGCCGCCAGCGCGCGCGCCATCAGGTGCGGATCATCTGGCGCGACCTGACCCGCCAGGCCGATCTGGTGCAGACCTGCCGCGACCTATCGGACATGGCCGACGCCACCATCGATCAGGCTTATCAGTGGCTGTACAGCCGCCATTGCGAGCAATTCGGCACACCGACCGGGCGACGCAGCGGGCTGCCGCAGCAGATGGTCATCCTCGGCATGGGCAAACTCGGCGCGGTCGAGCTGAATCTGTCCTCGGACATCGACCTGATCTTCGCCTACCCCGAAGGCGGCGAAACCGTTGGCGTCAAACGCTCGCTGGATAATCAGGAATTTTTCATTCGTCTCGGTCAGCGTCTGATCAAGGCCCTCGATCCGATGACGGTCGACGGCTTCGTTTTCCGCGTTGACATGCGTCTGCGCCCCTACGGATCGTCCGGTGCGTTGGTGCTGAGCTTCAATGCGCTGGAGCAGTATTACCAGGATCAGGGCCGCGACTGGGAACGCTACGCGATGATCAAGGCGCGGGTGGTGGCTGGCGATCAGGTCGCCGGTGCGCAGTTGCTCGACATGCTTCGGCCATTCGTTTATCGGCGCTATCTGGACTTCTCGGCGATCGAAGCGCTGCGCACCATGAAGCAGTTGATCCAGCAGGAAGTGCGGCGCAAGGGCATGGCCGACAACATCAAGCTCGGCTCCGGCGGCATTCGTGAAGTCGAGTTCATTGCTCAGGCCTTCCAGTTGATCCACGGTGGCCGCGACCTGAGCCTGCAACAGCGTCCTTTATTAAAGGTGCTGAGCACGCTGGAGGGGCAGGGCTATCTGCCGCCGGCGGTGGTCAGTGAGTTGCGCGAAGGTTACGAGTTTCTGCGTTACACCGAACACGCGATTCAAGCGATTGCCGATCGGCAGACGCAAATGCTGCCGGACAATGCGCAGGATCAGGCGCGTATCGCCTTCATGCTGGGTTTCGCCGATTGGTCGGCCTTCCATGAACAATTGATGTTCTGGCGCGGCCGCGTGGCCTGGCATTTCGCTCAGGTGATTGCCGATCCCGACGAGGAGGAGGGTAGCGAAAGCGAAGTGGTGGTAGGTGGTGAATGGCTGCCATTGTGGGAAGAAGAACAAGACGAAGAGGCCGCGTGCCGACAGTTGCAGGAGGGCGGTTTTGTCGATGCCGGCAAAGCGCTGAAGGCGCTGGCCGGTTTGCGCGGCAGTCCGCAATTGCGCGCGATGCAGCGACTGGGGCGCGAGCGTCTCGATGCCTTTATTCCGCGACTGCTCGCGCAAGCGGTAGAGCACGACAATCCCGACTTGGTACTTGAGCGCGTGCTGCCGCTGGTGGAAGCGGTGGCTCGGCGTTCGGCGTATCTGGTGTTGCTCACGGAGAACCCCGGTGCGCTGCGGCGTTTGCTGACGCTGTGTGCGGCGAGTCCGTGGATTGCCGAGCAGATCACTCGCTTCCCGCTGCTGCTCGACGAATTGCTCAACGAGGGCCGGCTGTTCAAACCGCCGCTGGCGCCGGAACTGGCGGCCGAGTTGCGCGAGCGCCTGACGCGAATTCCCGAGGACGACCTTGAGCAACAAATGGAAGCCCTGCGCCATTTCAAACTGGCGCATCGCTTGCGCGTGGCTGCCTCGGAAATCGCCGGCAGTCTGCCGTTGATGAAAGTCAGCGATTACCTGACCTGGCTGGCCGAGGCGATTCTCGAACAAGTGCTGGCCCTCGCCTGGCGCCAGACCAAGGCCAAGTACGGCACGCCGCTGCGCACAGATGGCACCTTGTGCGATCCCGGCTTCATCATTGTCGGGTATGGCAAAGTCGGCGGCATTGAATTAGGGCATGGTTCGGATCTGGATCTGGTGTTCATCCACGACGGCGATCCGCAGGCGGAAACCGATGGGCCGAAATCCATCGATGGCGCGCAGTTCTTCACGCGCCTGGGGCAGCGGATCATTCACCTGCTCACGGCGCAGACCAACTCCGGCCAGCTGTATGAAGTGGACATGCGTCTGCGTCCGTCCGGTGCTTCCGGACTATTGGTGAGTTCCCTCGGCGCGTTTGCCCGCTATCAGGAAAACGAAGCCTGGACGTGGGAGCATCAGGCTTTGGTGCGCGCGCGGGTGCTGGTGGGCAGTCAGGATGTCGGCCAGGCTTTCGAGAAGGTCCGCGCACAGGTATTGGGCAAGCCGCGAGATCTGGCCAAGCTGCAACAGGAAGTCAGCGAGATGCGCGCGAAGATGCGCGACAACCTCGGCACCCGGATTACCGCGGCCGGTACCGCGGCGAACGCTTTCGATGCAGGCGTGCCGTTCGACCTCAAGCAGGACGCCGGTGGTATCGTCGATATTGAATTTATGGTGCAATACGCGGCCCTGGCGTGGTCGCAGAGCCATCCGCCGCTGCTGCGCTGGACCGATAACATCCGCATTCTGGAAGAGCTGGAACACGAAGGGCTGATGCCCGCCGAAGATGCCAGCCTGTTGCGCGAGGCCTACAAGGCCTACCGCTCCGCCGCCCATCGGCAGGCCTTGCAGAAAGACGCCGGGGTGATACCGGGCGACCAGTTTGCCGACGAACGCCGGCAGGTTTTGCGGATTTGGAAAGAGTTGGGGCTAAGCTGAGCCACAAATGTATGGCCGGATGCAAAACCCTGTAGGAGTGAGCCTGCTCGCGATAGCGGAATGACAGTCGACAGTCATGTTGAAGCAAGTGACCCATCGCCAGCAGCGCCGCTTCCACAATGATTATCGAGGCGGGGAGGCGTAAATGCCTCCCCGGTTCGTTTTTGGAAACCACATGAATATTCTGATCGTTGGGCCCAGTTGGGTCGGTGACATGGTGATGGCGCAGACACTGTTTCAGTGCCTCAAACAGCGCCACCCGCAATGCGCAATCGACGTGCTGGCGCCCGAATGGAGCCGGCCGATCCTCGAGCGCATGCCCGAAGTGCGCAAGGCCTTGAGCTTCCCGCTCGGCCACGGTGCGCTGGAACTGGCGACGCGCCGGCGTATCGGCAAATCCCTGCGCGGTCAGTACGATCAGGCGATCCTGCTGCCCAATTCGCTGAAATCGGCGCTGGTGCCGTTTTTTGCCGGCATCCCTAAACGCACCGGCTGGCGCGGCGAATTCCGCTACGGCCTGCTCAACGACGTGCGCACCCTCGACAAACAACGCTATCCGCTGATGATCGAGCGGTTCATGGCTCTGGCCTACGAGCCGAACGCCGAGCTGCCGAAGCCGTACCCGCGGCCGAGTCTGCAAATCGACCCGGTCACCCGCGAAGCGGCCCTGGCGAAATTCGGTCTGACCCTCGATCGCCCGGTCCTGGCCCTGTGCCCCGGCGCCGAGTTCGGCGAATCCAAGCGCTGGCCGTCCGAGCACTATGCCAAGGTCGCCGAAGCGCGCATCCGCGAAGGCTGGCAGGTATGGCTGTTCGGCTCGAAAAACGATCATGCAGTGGGCGAAGACATTCGCGCCCGGCTGATCCCGGGTTTGCGCGAAGAGTCGGTCAACCTCAGCGGCGGTACCTCGCTGGCCGAGGCCATCGATCTGCTGTCCTGCGCCGATTCGGTGGTGTCCAATGACTCCGGTCTGATGCACGTCGCTGCGGCATTGAATCGTCCGCTGGTCGCGGTCTACGGCTCGACCTCGCCGGGCTTCACCCCGCCATTGGCCGAGCAGGTCGAGATCGTGCGCCTGGGCATCGAATGCAGCCCTTGCTTTGATCGCACTTGCCGTTTCGGCCATTACAACTGCCTGCGCCAGCTGATGCCGGATGCGGTCAACGATGCCTTGCAGAAACTGCAGGGCTCCGTGGTCGAGGTTCATTAACTTGCGGGTATTGCTGATCAAGACTTCATCGCTGGGCGACGTGATTCATGCGTTGCCGGCGCTGACTGACGCCGCCCGGGCCATTCCCGGAATCAAATTCGACTGGGTCGTGGAAGAAGGCTTCGCCGAGATCCCGACCTGGCACCCGGCCGTTGGCAAAGTGATTCCGGTGGCGATCCGCCGCTGGCGCAAAAATATCTGGAAGACCATTACCAGCGGTGAGTGGAAACGTTTCAAGCAAAGCGTGCGCGCGAACAAATACGATCTGGTGATCGATGCCCAAGGCCTGCTGAAAAGCGCCTGGCTGACCCGCTACGTCAAAGCGCCGGTGGCCGGTCTCGATAAAGGTTCGGCCCGTGAGCCGATGGCTTCGCGTTTTTATGACCGCAAACTGGCGGTGGCCCGTGGTCAGCACGCCGTCGAGCGCGTGCGGCAGTTGTTCGCCATTGCCCTCGGGTACGACTTGCCCAAAGGCCTCGGCGATTACGGCCTCAACGTCGAACGACTGGTCGAGTTGCCACGCAGGAATGCCTACGTGGTGTTCCTGCACGGCACCACCTGGGACACCAAGCACTGGCCGGAACTCTACTGGCGCGAACTGACCGAGCGGGTTGGCTATCTTGGCGTCGGCGTCAGACTGCCGTGGGGCAACCCGCAGGAAAAGGCCCGCGCCGAGCGCATCGCTGCCGGTTTCAAGCACGCCGAAGTGCTGCCGAAGCTGAATCTGGCCGGCGTCGGCAAAGTCCTCGCCGGCGCGCAGGCTTGCGTGGCGGTGGACACCGGACTCGGCCATCTGGCCGCTGCGCTGGACGTACCGACCATTTCGTTGTTCGGCCCGACCAACCCGGGCCTGACCGGCGCTTACGGCAAATTGCAGATTCATCTGGCCAGCGACTTCCCGTGCGCGCCTTGCCTGCAGAAGAAATGTACTTATCAACCGACCGAGCAGGATGCCCGTCAGTTTGACCTGAAACGCGAGCAGCCCTTGTGCTTCACGCGTGTAAATCCCGAGCGTGTCGCCAGTCGACTGAGCACGTTGTTGATGGCTGAGGAGCTGCGCTGATGCAATTGGCATTCGTCCTGTACAAATATTTCCCGTTCGGTGGCTTGCAGCGCGATTTCATGCGCATCGCCCTCGAATGCCAGAAGCGTGGTCATCAGATTCGCGTCTACACGCTGATCTGGGAAGGCGACGTACCGCCGGGCTTTGAAGTGCTGGTGGCGCCGGTCAAGGCGTTCTTCAATCACCGCCGCAACGAAAAACTCAGCGCGTGGATGGCAGCGGATCTGGCCAAGCGCCCGGTCGATCGTTTGATCGGCTTCAACAAGATGCCGGGCCTGGACGTCTACTACGCCGCCGACGGCTGCTTCGAAGACAAGGCGCAGAACCTGCGTAACTCGCTGTACCGCCGCTGGGGCCGCTATCGCCACTTCGCCGAGTACGAGCGCGCGGTGTTTGCCAAAGACGCGAAGACCGAAGTACTGATGATTTCCGAAGTGCAGCAGCCACTGTTCATCAAGTATTACGACACCCCGCTCGAACGCTTCCACCTGCTGCCGCCGGGCATCGCCCAGGATCGTCGGCGTCCAGCGAATGCTGATGAAATCCGCGCCGGGTTCCGCGCCGAATTCAATCTCAAGGACGACGAACTGCTGCTGGTGCAGATCGGCTCCGGCTTCAAGACCAAAGGTGTCGATCGCAGCCTGAAAGCGCTGGCCGGATTGCCTGGCGAATTGCGCAAACGCACGCGGCTGTTTGTAATCGGCCAGGATGACCCCAAATTGTTCCAGATGCAGAGTGCGACGCTGGGCCTGGGCGACAATGTGACCTTTCTCAAAGGGCGCAGCGATATCCCGCGTTTTCTGCTTGGCGCCGATCTGTTGATTCACCCGGCCTACAACGAAAACACCGGCACCGTGCTGCTTGAGGCGCTGGTGGCCGGGTTGCCGGTGCTGGTCAGCGCGGTCTGCGGTTACGCCCATTACATTGCCGAGGCGGATGCCGGGCGAGTGCTGGACGAGCCGTTCGAGCAGGCGCAACTGACGCAGTACCTGACCGAGATGTTGAGCAACGACGCTGCACGTGCGGCCTGGAGCCGCAACGGTCTGGCCTTCGCCGAGACGGCCGACCTCTACAGCATGCCGCAGCACGCGGCCGATGTGATTCTGGCGGAGCACGCTTAATGAAGTTGATGCTGGCTGAACCGTTCAAAAGCCTTTGGGCCGGACGCGACCCGTTCGCCGCAGTCGAAGGCTTGCAGGGCGAGGTATACCGCGAGCTGGAAGCGCGCCGGACATTGCGCACGGAAGTCGACGGCCATGGCTTTTTCGTCAAGATCCACCGTGGCATCGGCTGGGGTGAAATCTTCAAGAACCTGCTGACCGCCAAACTGCCGGTGCTTGGCGCCGGGCAAGAGTGGAAAGCCATTCAGCGGTTGCAGGAGGTCGGCGTGCCGACCATGACCGCCGTCGCTTATGGCGAGAAGGGCAGCAATCCGGCGGATCAGCATTCGTTTATCGTCACCGAAGAACTGGCGCCGACCATCAGTCTTGAAGATTACAGCATCGACTGGGTCAAACAGCCGCCGGAGCCGAAGCTCAAGCGCGCGCTGATTGCCGAAGTCGCGCGGATGACCGGCATGATGCACCGCGCCGGGGTCAACCACCGTGACTGCTACATCTGCCACTTCCTGCTGCACACCGACAAGCCGGTCACGCCGGAAGATTTCAAGCTCTCGGTGATCGACCTGCACCGTGCCCAGACCCGCGCGAAGATCACTCAACGCTGGCGCAACAAGGACCTGGCGGCGCTGTACTTTTCGGCGCTGGATATCGGCCTGACCCGCCGCGACAAACTGCGTTTCCTCAAGGGCTATTTCCAGCAGCCGCTGCGGCAGATTCTGGCGCAGGAAGCGCCGCTGCTGAACTGGCTGCAAGGCAAGGCCGACAAGCTCTACGAGCGTAAGCAGCGTTACGGGGACGCGCTCTGATGGCGGGCTGGACTCTTGAGCCGCAGTACAGCGAGCTTGCCGAAGATTTCGGCAGCCTCGAAGCGGTGTTTGCGTTGCAGGGTGAACGCCTGACCCGCGATCCGCTGTCGGAGGTGATCCGCGTGCAGCGCGACGGCGTCAATTACTACGTCAAGCGCTACGTCGGCGCCGGTAAGGGCCTGCGCCGCTACCTCGGCAAGCCGCGGGTGAAGATGGAGTGGCAGAACCTCAAGCGCTTCGCCAAGTGGGGCATTCCCACCGCCGAGGTGGTGGCCTGGGGGCTGGAGCGGCGGGGAGCGGCCTACGATCGTGGCGCGATGATCACCCGTGAGTTGCCCAACACCGAAGACCTCTCGGCACTGGCCGAGCGCAAGGATCCCAAGCTTGAAGATCGTGCCTGGGTCGACGGCGTCAGTCGTCAACTGGCCGGCTATACCCGGACAATGCATGATCACCGCTTTACCCATAACGACTTGAAATGGCGCAACCTGTTGATCGATGATCAGGCGCGGATTTTTCTGATCGACTGCCCCAATGGCGAATTCTGGCGCGGCTTCTGGCTCAAGTACCGAATCACCAAGGACCTGGCCTGTCTCGACAAGCTGGCCAAATATCACCTGTCCAATACCCAGCGCCTGCGCTTCTATAAGCAATACCGCCAGTGCGATCGGCTCGATGTTGCCGACAAGAAACGGATTCGGCACGTGGTGAGATTTTTTGAGGGACGGGAATGACTGATTTTCTCGCCGAACAAGACCGTGCGCTGCTGGAGCGTCACGGTCTCGGCACTTTCGATGCGCTGTGGGCCAAACAGCTTGAGGCTGTGGATGAGCCCAACACTGCCGGTGGCGGCTGGAGCAGCGTGTTTCGCCTGGACCTGGAAGGCCAGGGTTACTACCTCAAGCGTCAGAGCAACTATCTGACGCGTACCTTGCATGCGCCCTTTGGCGAGCCGAGTTTCGCCCGCGAATTCCGCAATATCAGCCGCTATCGCAAGCTCGGCATTCCGGCGCTGCAGGCGGCGTTTTTCGGTGAGCGCAAGGCCGACGGAGAAGTGCGCGCCATTTTGCTCACCCGCGCACTGGATGGCTGGAGCGATCTGGATTCGTTGCTCGAACGCTGGGGGCAACTCAGCGCCGCGCAACATTCGGCCATCCTCAAGGCTTGCGGATTGCTGGCGCGGCGTCTGCACGGCGTGCGGCAGGTGCATGGCTGTTTTTATCCCAAGCATATTTTTCTGCGTGCCACCGGCGACGGCTATGAGGCACAGCTGATCGATCTGGAGAAAACCCGGCCGCTGCTGTTCGGCATGCGCGATCGGGTCAAGGATCTCGAGCCGTTGCAACGCCGCGCGCCGCAGTGGAGCGAGGCAGACTTGCGGCAATTGCTCGCGGCTTATCTGGATCAGCCGGATGACAGTTCACTGCTCGACCGTTGGCTGGTGCGGCTGACGGCGCGGCGCAGCCACAAGGAGGCCCGCTGATGCGCTTGTCCCAGCTGGCCCTGGCCGGGCGCACACCTTCTTTACCGCTGACTGTGACGTTGGCGGATGCGGCCGGTGCGGCGGATCTGCAATTGCTGAGTCTGCTGCGGGTGTTGCCTGGGCAGCGCTATGTCGGTGCCGGGGTCTGGCGTGGCCGGCCGGTACTGGCGAAATTGCTGGTGGGCAGCAAAGCCGCCCGGCATTTCCAGCGTGAGCTCGAAGGCGTGCGGTTGCTGGCCGCCCAGAGCATGACCACGCCGCTACTGTTGGCTGATGGCCTGAAAGACGGCGAGGGCGGCTGGCTGCTGTTCGACTTTCTTGAAGAGGCTGAAAGCCTCGGCGATGCCTGGGCGAAAGTCGAGTCGCTGCCCGTGCTGGCTGATGAGCAAACGGCGGTGTTGGCCGAAGCGCTGGATGCGATCGGCCGGCTGCACGGCAAAGGACTCTGGCAGGAAGATCTGCACCTGGACAATCTGTTGCGCCACGGCGCTCAGCTGTATCTGATCGATGGTGCCGGCGTGCGTGCCGAAACGCCGGGGCAGCCGTTGTCGCGGCAAAAGGTGCTGGAAAACCTCGGGGTATTTTTCGCCCAGTTGCCCAAGTCACTCGAACCGTTCACTGAAGAATTGCTGGTGTATTACCTGTTGAGCAACAGCGAACATGCCTTGCCGCTGGAGGCATTGCAGAAGCAGATCGACAAGGTTCGTAGCTGGCGACTCAGGGATTATCTGATCAAGGTCGGCCGCGATTGCACCTTGTTTTCGGTTCACCGCGGCGCATTCGCTTTGCGCGCGATTCGCCGCGAAGAAGAGGCTGCCATGCTACCGGTGCTCGATCAGGCAGACGCCTTGCTTGATCGGGGGCATCTGTACAAGACCGGCGGCGCGGCCAGCGTCGGCCGAGTCGAGGCGGACGGCCGCACGCTGGTGATCAAGCGCTACAACATCAAGGGTTTTGCCCATTGGCTCAAACGCTTCTGGCGCCCGAGCCGGGCCTGGCACTCGTGGCGCGAAGGCAATCGTCTGGCCTTTCTTGGCATCGCCACGCCGAAACCGCTGGCGGTACTGGAGAAGCGCTTTTTGTGGCTGCGTCGCAGTGCCTATCTGGTCACCGAGTATCTGCCTGGGCCGGACATCATCGAGCGCTTCGCGCCTTACGTTGAGAGTGGCCAGGCACCGGAAGCCGAGTTGCAGGCGCTGGATCAACTGTTTGCCCGGTTGATCGCCGAGCGCATCAGTCATGGCGATTTCAAGGGGCACAATCTGTTCTGGCAGCAGGATCGCTGGGCGCTGATCGATCTGGATTCGATGTGTCAGCATGGATCCGACGGCAGTTTTGCACCGGCCTATGCCCGTGATCGCGCGCGATTCATGCGCAACTGGCCTGAAAGCAGTGCATTGTACAAGGCGATTGATCAGCGGTTGCCGAAGGCAGCCCCCGGCGCTGGTTGAAGGCTTCGGCGAGAGGGCGCGAATGCGTTGAAAGATGCCCGTTTGCGTTGGCGGACAGAAAACCGCGATTTGTCCTACAACTTCTGTGGAAGCCATCAACTGTGCTCTGCTGGGCTCCGATGTTAATTTCACCGGATGGTTGCTCGGGGGCGGGCTGTACTTGAATACTCGCGCCCGGTTTCTTTCCTCCGATCGCCACGAGTCAATTCGTACAGGGTAATTTCAGTGACGTTTACGCTATAATCCCGCCCTTTAGCTGTCACTCGCCCTGTGCGAGGACACATCAATTTTCAAGGCGCATCGCGCCTGCATGCAGACTAAAGAGGCTAGACCCCTGTGGCATTGACGATTCTTGGCCTGTCCGGCGCCCTTAGCCATGATCCTTCCGCAGCCTTGTACATCGACGGCAAGCTGGTCGCGGCGGCAGAAGAAGAGCGCTTCGTACGCGATAAACATGCAAAGAACCGCATGCCCTACGAATCGGCAAAGTTCTGCCTCGAGCAAGCTGGCATCAAACCTTCCGACGTTGACGTAGTGGCGATTCCTTTCGCCCCGATCAGCCTGTTCGGCAAAGCCCGCTGGCACTACGCCAAGCGCTACTGGTACGCACCGGATCGCGCGCTCGATGCGATCCTGATGGGCAACCGTCGCTACAAGCGCTATCGCAACAAGATCGTCTGGTGCCTGGAGCAACTGGGCTTCGATCCGAAGAAAATCAAAATCGAGCCGGTCGAGCATCATTTGGCTCACGCCTCCAGCGCCTACCACTGCTCGGGTTTCAAAGAGAAAACCGCGATCCTCGGCATCGACGGCAAGGGCGAATACGCCACGACCTTCTTCGGCTACGGCGAAAACGGCAAGATCCACAAGATCAAGGAATTCTTCGATCCGGACTCCCTCGGTGGTCTGTACGGTGCGATCACCGAATTTCTCGGCTTCGAGATGCTCGATGGCGAATTCAAGGTCATGGGCATGGCGCCGTACGGCGATGCCAGCAAATATGATTTCTCGCGTCTGGCCTCGTTCGAGAATGGCGAGCTGGTGATCAACACCGACTACGCCAACGTCATCGGCCTGCGCCGCTATAAAGAGAAGGGCAAAGGCTTCTACTTTTCTCCGAAGCTGATCGAGTGGCTGGGGCCGAAGCGAGAAGGCGACATCGCCGACGAGCCTTACATTCACTACGCCGCCAGCATGCAAGCGCTGTTCGAGAAGCTGGCGCTGCAGATGATCGACCACTACCTGGGCGATGTGCTCAAGGAAACCGGCAAGCTGGCCTTCGCCGGCGGCTGTGCGTTGAACGTCAAACTGAACCAGAAAATCATTGCCCGCGACGACATCAAAGAGCTGTTCGTCCAGCCGGCATCCGGTGACGCTGGTACGGCCGTAGGCGCCGCCGCTTACGTGTCCCACGCTCGTGGCGTACCGGTGGAGAAGATGGAGCACGTCTACCTTGGCCCGTCTTACAGCAACGAAGATGTGATTGCCGCCTGCGCCCGTCATGAGAACAAGCCGACCTGGCGCAAACTCGACAACATGCCGCAAGAGATTGCCAGGATCATGGTCGAGGGCAATCCGGTGGCCTGGTTCCAGGGCCGCATGGAATTCGGCCCGCGTGCACTTGGCGGTCGTTCGATCATCGGTTGCCCGAGCATTCCCGGTGTGGCTGACCGCATCAACCACCAGATCAAGTTCCGTGAGCGCTGGAGGCCTTTCTGCCCGTCGATGCTCGACACCGTCGCGCCACAGATGATCAAGATCGATCACCCCGCGCCGTTCATGACCTTCACGTTCGAAGTGGCCGAGGAGTGGAAGACGCGCGTCCCGGAAGTCGTTCACGAAGACGGTACTTCACGCGCTCAGGTGCTCAAGCGTGAGTACAACCCGCGCTACTACGACATGATGAAGGCGCTGGAAGACCTGACCGGTAACGGCGTATCGCTGAACACGTCGCTCAACCGTCGGGGCGAACCGATGATCTGCTCGCCGACTGACGCCCTGAACATGTTTTTCGGCTCTGACCTGCAATATCTGATCATGGAAGATATTCTTGTCGTCAAAGAAGGCGTGCAAGGAAACGGTCTTGACTGAAACACTGATCAGCGTCGTGATCCCCGCGTACAACTACGCCAGATCGCTGCCACGGGCAGTGGAGTCGGTATTGGCGCAGTTGCACGAGGCCGCAGCGGATCTGCTGGTCATCGATGATGGGTCTACAGACACGACGCCTGAAGTGTTGGACAGACTGCTGGTCGAGCATGCCGGACGATTTCGGGCAATACGACAAAGCAATGGCGGACTTTCCTGCGTGCGCAACCGCGGGATCGAGGAAACCAGCGGGCGTTTTCTCGTGTTTCTCGACGCTGATGACGAAATGGCGCCGGGGGCGCTGGCCGCTCTGGCGCGACATATCGCGAGCAACCCCGAGACCAGAATGATCATCGGCGCGCACTGGTCGGTTTTCTCCGGGGGCAAACGCAGCCTGCAGCCTGTAAAGCCATTGCCTGCCACGGTGCGGCAGCGGGTCAAGGGCTATCTGCTGGATAAAACCGTGTCGATCTCCAACGGCGCCTGTGCGATGCATCGCGAGGTGTTCGCACCGGGCACCTATCCGGAACAGTTGCGCAACGTCGAGGACTTGCCGGTCTTCGCGCAGGTGTTGGCGCGGTTCCCTTGCAGCGTCCTGCAGCAACCACTGGCGCTCATTTACAAGCACGCAGACAGCATGCGTCATGACCTGCACCAGAGTCTTGCGGCGGGTACCGAACAAGTTGTCAGCGAGGTTTTTTCCAGTCGGCGAATGCCACGAGAGTTTCATGATTTGCGTCAGGCCTATCTGGCGCAGCGTTGCCTGTCGTTGTTCCGGGATTGCTACTCGCATCGTGAGTACGCGCTGGCGAAGACCTTCTATATGCAAGCGCTACGGGCCGACTGGCACATCCTGGGGCGTTGGTCGTACTTGCGCAAAGCGCTACGCCTGCTGTTTCGATAAACCGGATTATTGATTTCTGCGTACCTGTGGCGCGTGATGTTGAGGGGGCTGGGTGAAAGGTACGGATAGGAAATGGGTGGCCAAGGCCGCTCAGGTAATCAGTGAACGACCGGTCAGCGTGGCGTTCTGGGCAAGCATTCTGCTCTCGCTGGTCGCCGTATCAGGTACCGCCACGGTCGGGCGCGATGCCGCCTTGTACATCGATATCGCGCAGCAGGTGGTCTTGCATGGCACTGATGCCGCCTGGCAGCATTTCGACTGGCCCTGGTTTTCCTTCCTTCTGGCGCTGACCCATCGCGTCACGCATCTGCCCCTGGAATTGAGTGCCTATCTGTGGTGCGGCCTGTTTTTCGCCGGCACCAGTGCCCTGATGGTGGATTGCGTGCGCCGCCGCTCTCCCGAGATCGCCGGCTGGGCATGCCTGGTCGTGCTGGCGATGCCGGCAGTCAATGCGTTTCGAAATGACATCATCCGCGAATGCGGCTTCTGGTTTTTCTGCACCCTGACATTGTGGCAGGCGTTGCGCTGGCAAGCCCTGGGCGGCTGGCTCAGAGCCGGGCTGATTCATCTGGCGATCGTGGCCGCAGCCTTGTTTCGACTGGAAGCTCTGCTGTTATTGCCGGCGCTGGCGCTGTGGCAGTTGCCGGGTTTGTGGCGCTCTGGCCAGCGCATACGATTGTTGCAGCTGGGGTTACTGCCTGTGTTGGGGCTTGCGGTCGCCGCGGCCTCGGGCGTGTTGATGTCTGCGCGCTTCGTGCTCTATCTGGACATGATTGCGCCGCAAGGCGTGTACGCCTCGTTTCAGACACTTTCAGAACAATTTGCCAATTCGTTGATCACCAAGTATTCGCAGGACGAAGCTGGGCGCATTGTGTTTTTTGGCATGCTGGCCGCAATGGCGATCAGTTTCGTCAAACTGACGGGACCTTTCGCTGCGCCTTTCGTACTGCGCCGCAACTGGTCGGTGCTGAGCGATTACTGGCGCGACTATCGCCTGTTCGCCTGGGTTGCGCTGTTGTATCTGGTGGTGCTGATTCTGTTTTTCATCAAGCTGCAGTTCATGAACACGCGTTACCTGAGCTTCCTGAACCTGTTGTTTGTACCTGCGCTGGCTATGGCATTGGCAGCGTTTGCCCGGCAGTTTCCACGCTGGACCAAGGCGCTGGTGGTCGTAGCGCTGCTGGTGATGCTGTCAAACGTGATCTCCACCGGCGCCGGCAAAACCCATTACGTGGCGGCGGGACGCTGGTTGTCCGAGCATGTCGAGCCTGACGCTGCAGCCTGGTTCGAAGACGGTCGCATCAGCTACTACGCGGGACGGGGTTATGTTCTGCCGACGCTGACCCGCGAGCAGGCGATGTCGCCGGAGCATGCCGGTCAGTACCGCTATTTCCTCATTGAAGGAAAAGGTGATGAGCCGTGGCTTGGCGAGTGGCTGATGGCGCACAAAATGCGCATCATCGAGCGCTTCGCCAATCGCAAGGGCGCGACAATTCTGGTGATCGGCCGTTAAAGGTCAGCTCAGCAGCAGGCGCAAGCGCTCGATCAGCGCATCCTGACTATTGCCTGGCAACGCCTGGCGGTAGCCTTCGAGGAAAGTTTTGCCGGCGTCCTGGCCGAGCAGCCATTGCCGGTCTTGCTTGTAGCGCAGCAGATGAGCGAAGTTGCGCAGTCGCTTGCTATCGCTCAGGGCGCGTCGCTGGCAACGCAGGTCGGCAATGTCGATCAGCCCGAGATGATTGTCCGGTGTCTGCACCACGTTGCCGAAGTGCAAGGATCGAAAGTACACGCCTCTCTCATGCAGTTGCGCAATGAACGCCCCGAGTCGGGCGCGCAACGTGTCGGTTTCTTCGGGAGTGCCCTGCAATTGCCGCACGGTCTCGCCCGCCAGCGGCGCGTAATAGACGCCGTCGCGTTGAATGCTCGGAATACGGTAAACGGCGATCACATCCGGGCAGAGGATGCCGCGCTGCTGCAACGCTCTGGTGTTGTTGGCAAAGCGTTGGGCATAGGGAAAGAACAGCGCCGAACTCAGCAAGCGCTTGCGGCGAAACAGTTTGAGCATGCGACCGTCGGCCAACCTGAGCACCTTGTCGCCGGAACCGTCGGCTTCGAGTACCTGAGCACCTTTGCGCAGTGCCTCGTAAGTGCTGTGATCAATCGATTGCATGCCAGACTCCCCATCGTGAGCCGGCTATCTTAACCGACTTGGCCAAAGGCTGGCGCCCGGTGATGTTTATCGGCGCAAAAGGGCCTGTGATATCATCGCCGCCTCACTGATTTACGCGGATTCCCATGAGCAGTCCTGAACCGAAAGCCCAGTCAACGCTGGCGATCTATTTCCGCCTTTTGGCTTACGTGCGTCCCTACGCCGGCCTGTTCATCCTGAGTATCGTCGGCTTCCTGATCTTCGCCTCGACCCAACCGATGCTTGCCTACATCCTCAAGTATTTCGTCGATGGCCTGGCCAATCCAGAGGCCAGTCTGTTCCCGGGCAACCCCTATCTCGGCAAGTTGCAGCTGCTCGAAAGCGTTCCATTGTTGATCGTGCTGATTGCCGTGTGGCAAGGCGTCGGTTCGTATCTGGGCAACTACTTTCTGGCGCGGGTCTCCCTGGGCCTGGTGCATGACCTGCGGGTTGTGCTGTTCAACAAGCTGCTGGATCTGCCCAACAGCTATTTCGACAAGAACAATTCCGGTCATCTGATTTCCCGCATCACGTTCAACGTGACCATGGTCACCGGCGCCGCCACGGATGCGATCAAGGTGGTGATCCGCGAAGGCATGACGGTGATCTTCCTGTTCTGCACCCTGTTGTGGATGAACTGGAAACTCACCTTGGTCATGGTCGCGATCCTGCCGGTCATCGGCCTGATGGTGAACAGCACCAGCAAGAAATTCCGCAAGCAGAGCAAGAAGATTCAGGTGTCGATGGGCAATGTCACGCACGTGGCGTCCGAGACCATTCACGGGTACCGCGTGGTCCGCAGTTTTGGCGGCGAAACCTATGAGAAGACCCGCTTTCGCGACGCCAGCCAGAGCAATACCGATAAACAACTGACAATGACCAAGACCGGCGCGGTGTATACGCCGATGCTGCAATTGGTGACGTACAGCGCCATGGCCGTGGTGATGTTTCTGGTGCTGTACCTTCGGGGGGATGCGTCGCCTGGTGATCTGGTGGCCTACATCACCATGGCCGGTTTGCTGCCGAAACCGATTCGCCAGCTCTCCGAAGTCAGCTCGACGATCCAGAAGGGCGTGGCTGGCGCCGAGAGTATTTTCGAACAGCTGGACGAGCCGGCGGAAGTCGATCACGGCACGGTCGAGCGCGACCGTCTGCAAGGTCGCCTCGAAGTGCGCAACCTCAGCTTCAGTTATCCGAACAGCGAGAAAAAAGTCCTCGATGACATCAGTTTCGTCGTCGAGCCCGGGCAAATGGTGGCGCTGGTCGGTCGTTCCGGCAGCGGCAAGTCCACCCTGGCCGGCCTGATTCCACGCTTCTACCAGCATGAGCAGGAGCACGGGCAGATTCTGCTGGATGACGTGCAGGTGCAGGACCTGACCCTGCGCAGCCTGCGTCGGCAGATTGCCCTCGTGACCCAGCAGGTCACGCTGTTCAACGACACGGTGACCAATAACATCGCTTACGGCGATCTGGCGGGAGCACCGTTCGACGAGGTCAAGCGCGCGGCCACTGAAGCCTACGCCGATGAGTTCATCATCAAGATGCCGCAGGGCTACGAGACGCTGGTCGGCGAGAATGGCGTGCTGCTGTCCGGCGGCCAGCGTCAGCGCATCGCCATTGCACGGGCATTGCTCAAGGATGCGCCGCTGCTGATTCTCGATGAGGCCACGTCGGCCCTCGATACCGAGTCCGAACGGCATATCCAGGCGGCGCTGGATCATGTGGTGCAGAACCGCACGACGCTGGTGATCGCTCACCGCTTGAGCACCATCGAGAAGGCCGATCTGATTCTGGTCATGGACGAAGGCAAGATCGTCGAGCGCGGCACTCATACCCAGCTCCTGGCACAGAATGGTTATTACGCCCGCTTGCACGCCAAGGAATTCGAAGAAGGCGACGAGCTGCAACCGACCCATGTGACCGACCTATGCTGACGGCGTTTCGCGCCTGGCGTGAGCGCGGCTGGAGCGAGATCGATCAGGCCGCTTACACCCAAGCCTGGCAGCGCTTCGGCGGCAGTTTTGCGACTCATCCCGAGGTGGTGGAGCGGCTGTCGACGTTTGTCGGCATCAAGCTGCACTACCTCGGCTGGATCGTCGATGGTGACGTCGTCGCGGCTGTTGCTTGCTGGGGCCGGCACGCCGCGCTGTCCAAGGAAGTCCTCAAGCGCGAGGGCAAGCGCGGGCTGCTCGACATGGGCAATGCCGAACTGATTCTGCCGATTGCCGCAGACGTCGTCGTCCCGGTGCGCCAGCGCATGGCGTACGTTTCGCAACTCAACGCCGAGCAGATCAGCACCCTGCGCGCGCAACCGGAAGGGCTGGCACTGGCGCGGTTGCCCGAGGATTACTCGAAGAAGTTTCGCTACAACCAGCGTCGCGAACAGCGCCTGCTGGAAGAGGCGGGCGGGTCGCTGGTGCCGATGTCCGACTTGACGCCACAGGAGCAGGCGGCCGCCTATGGCGATCTGTTTCAACGTCGCTGGGGCTTTGAAGTGCCCGGCAAGGCCGGGCTGGTCGAAGTGTTCACCCTGCTGCGCGAGTTCATGACCGGTTCGGTGGTGATGCTTGAATCGGCACCGGTGGCGGTCCAGATTCTCTACCGGGTCGAAGCGCCGCAGTGGGTGTCGCTGGAGTACGTCAATGGCGGCGTCGATCCGCAAAGTCGCGAGTTCAGCCCCGGCAGCGTGTTGAGTTTCGTCAACACCCAGCAGGCCTGGGCGGATGCTCAGGCACTGGGCAAGACGCTGCGCTATTCGTTCGGCCGTGCCGACCGGGAATACAAGGATCGCTGGTGTCACACGGTGCCCGTCTACAAGGTCTGAATCCATGACTGCTCGCAAGCAACAGCTTCTCAAGGCCCATCGCCGCAGCAAGCGCCTGTTCCTGATTGCGTTCTTGATCGTGCTGTTGGCGGCCGGCTTCCTGCTGGGCTGGTGGCTGGTGCCGGTATTACTGGTGTTGGCCTGGGTGGCGCATGAGGCGTGGTTTGCCGACCATCTGTTCTATCGCGCCGCTGACGACTATCAATACCACTTCCCCAGGGATGCTGCGCAGCAGGCCGTGAAGCTGGATGCCGGTGTCCTGCGTCTGAGCGAGTCGCTGGCGCCGGGAGAAACGCTGGTGCTTGAACTCGAGGTCAAGGCGACCTGGCTCGGGCGCTGGCTGGATCCTTATGTCGAGCTGGGCGACGATCGCCAGGACTTCGAGCGGGGCGTCAGCGGCCGGCGCTTTCTCAATCTGTCCGGGCAGGGCGTAGCGCTGGGTGAAAATACCCTGACGTTACGCGGTCGCCATTGCAGCCTGAGCGCTGCCGGTACGTTATGGGTCATGAGCAATCCCGATTACGCGCAGCAACGGGTGATGGTCATCGCGCCTCACGCCGATGATGCCGAGCTGGCTGCGTTCGGCCTCTACAGTCGCTGCGAAGAAGCAAGCATCGTCACGCTGACCCAGGGCGAAATCGAAGCCGAAGACTTCCAGCGCCTGGGTCTGGACAAGGCTCAGGCAGCTCGGCTGAAGGGCAGGCTACGCAGTTGGGACAGCCTGAGCATTCCGATGTGGGGCGGGGTGCCGGCCAGTCGATGCGTACAGCTGGGCTATTACTGCCTGCAATTGCCAGCCATGGCCGAAGAGCCGGACACTTCATTCGGCTCGCGCGAATCCGGCGAAAACGATGTGCGCACTGTCCGCCAGCACAATCCGCTCACACTGCCGGGCGATGTCGATGGTGCGCCGACCTGGAACAATCTGGTCGGCGATATACAGCGATTGCTGGAGCACTTTCGCCCCGAGGTCGTCGTCACTCCGCATCCCGAACTGGACCCGCACAGCGATCACGTCGCCTCCACCCGTGCCCTGCTGGAAGCCATCGCAACCAGTGCGTGGAAGCCGTCGACCCTGCTGATGTACGCCAACCATCTGCATGACAATGATCGTTGGCCAATGGGCCCGGCCGGTGGCGGTATCGCCCTGCCGCCGGCGATCGAGCCCTTGCCGGCTGATCGCTTGTGGAGCCCGGTGCTGTCGGCGGATGTGCAACTGGACAAGGCCATGGCGCTGGCCATGGAGCATGACCTGCAGGGCGCGCTCGGATTCAAGCGGCAATTGCGTCGCGTCATTCAACAGATGCTTGCCGGACGCCGCTGGCCGGTCACAGGCAGTAACGAGTTTTTCCGCAAGGCCGTGCGGCGTCACGAACTGTTCTGGGTGCGTGACCTTTCAGATTGAGGCGGACGGCGCTTTACCCTGTGGTAATATCGCGCCCCTGTTCATTTTGTATGTGGGTTGCTCCATGAAGTTGTCCATGCCGCGTTTCGATCAAGCCCCTGTCTTGGTAGTCGGCGATGTCATGCTCGACCGTTACTGGCATGGCGGAACCTCACGGATTTCCCCTGAGGCGCCGGTGCCGGTGGTCAAGGTCGAGCAGATCGAAGACCGTCCGGGCGGTGCCGCGAACGTTGCCTTGAACATTGCCGCGCTGGGTGCACCGGCGTCGCTGGTCGGTGTGACTGGCGATGACGAGGCCGCCGACAGCCTGAGCAACAGTCTCAAGGGCGCCGGCGTCCGCGCCCTGTTCCAGCGCATCGCGCACCAGCCGACCATCGTCAAGCTGCGGGTGATGAGCCGGCACCAGCAATTGCTGCGTATCGACTTCGAAGAGCCCTTCGCCACCGACGCCCTGGCCCTCGGTTCGCAGGTCGATGACCTGCTTGAAGGCATCAAGGTGCTGGTCCTCTCCGACTACGGCAAAGGCGCGCTGAAAAACCATCAGGCGCTGATCCAGGCCGCGCGGGCGAAAAACATCCCGGTGCTGGCCGATCCGAAGGGCAAGGACTTTTCCATCTATCGTGGCGCGAGCCTGATCACGCCGAACCTCAGCGAATTCGAAGCCATCGTTGGCGGTTGTGTCGACGAGCACGAGCTCGTCAGCAAGGGCGCGACGCTGATGCACGAGCTTGAACTCGGTGCGCTGCTGGTCACCCGTGGCGAGCATGGCATGACCTTGTTGCGCCCGGATCAGGCGGCATTGCACTTGCCGGCGCGTGCGCGGGAAGTGTTCGACGTGACCGGTGCGGGCGACACGGTCATCTCGACCCTCGCCGCCGCGATCGCTGCTGGCGAAGACCTGCCCCATGCCGTGGCGCTGGCCAACCTGGCGGCGGGTATCGTGGTCGGCAAGCTTGGTACGGCCGCCATCAGCGCCCCGGAACTGCGCCGTGCCATTCAGCGTGAAGAGGGTTCGGAACGCGGTGTGCTCGGTCTTGAGCAATTGGTGCTGGCCGTCGCCGACGCCCGTGCCCATAACGAAAGAATCGTTTTCACCAATGGCTGCTTCGACATTCTCCACGCCGGGCATGTGACCTATCTGGAACAGGCACGGGCCCAGGGCGACCGTCTGATCGTTGCGGTCAACGATGATGCTTCAGTCAGTCGCCTGAAAGGGCCGGGCCGCCCGATCAACAGCGTCGACCGACGCATGGCCGTTCTGGCGGGCCTTGGGGCGGTCGACTGGGTCATCAGCTTCCCCGAAGGCACCCCGGAAAACCTGCTGCGCGAGGTCAGACCCGATGTGCTGGTCAAGGGTGGCGATTACGGCATCGACCAGGTGGTCGGCGCGGATATCGTCACCGCGTATGGTGGCACCGTGAAAGTGTTGGGACTGGTGGAAAACAGCTCGACGACGGCGATTGTCGAAAAAATCCGCAGTCGCTGATCAGATGAATCTTTACCGTTGTGTACTGCGTGTGAACGGATTTTGCCTTGGGGATCTCACCGTTTCCGTTGATGTTGGCAGGTTTGAATCCGCTGCGCTTGCCTGCCTACATTACGTGGTCGATTAATTTATGAAAGTCATGCTCCTGGTGATGGACGAACAGCGGGTCATTCTCGACCGGCTCTACGACATCGTGCAGCAGAACTGTGATGAGTGTTTCATCTATCGTCTGAGCAAACAGCAGCAGATGAACCTGGGTGCGTTTCTGGCTTCAGTCGACTACCAGACCTTTGACCGCGTGGTGATTTTCTCCCGGGTCAAGCGACTGGCTCCGCAACTGCGGGTGCTCAAGTGCATTCCCGGGCTGGTCTTTCTTGAACACGACGCCTATCAGAACTACATGCCCGCCAGTAAGTACCGTGGCGTCTACTCGCGTTTGTACAGCCGCTTGCCAAGCTGCCGGGCCTTGGTGTCCGGCGCTGTTGTCGCGCGCAAGATGCTCGCCGAAGGCATCGATACGCTGTTCGTCTCCAAGGGCTACGACGAGCAGATGCTGCACAACACCGGGGTCGAACGAGATATCCCGATCGGCTTCCTCGGCAGCCTGAAAAGCACCGAGTACGCCGAGCGCAAGGCCATGCTCGAATCCCTATCGCGGCGCACCGGCATGCTCGTGACCCGCACCCAATCAGGCGCCGAATACCTCGAAACGCTCAATCGCATCAAGATCTTCGTCAGCGCCGATATCGGCATGAACGAATTCATGATCAAGAACTTCGAGGCCATGGCGTGCGGCTGTGTGCTGCTGGCCTGGAGCCAAGGCGAAGAAGATCGCTTGCTCGGTTTCGAAGACATGCACAACACGGTGTTCTACCGCAGCGAAGACGAGGCGGTGGCAAAAATCAAAATGCTGCAGGACGACCCCGAACTGGCACAACGCATTGCCAGCAACGGCCAGGCGTTCGCCGAAAGTCGCTATTCGTTTGCGCGGGTCGGCCAGGCACTCGCCGAAGCCATCCAGCGTGAGATGCGCCCATGGCAGCCGCCGTCGGCGTTCACCCGGTTCTGGGTCAAATTGCGCTACGGCATGAAGGTGCCAGCCTGAATGACCGACGAATACATGGCGCTGGATGCGCTGCCCGGTGGCGACCAGTCGGTTTTGCAGGCCTTGCCCGATGCACTGCGTGAATGCCTGAGTCGCGCCGCCCGAGTAGTGCTGATCGCCAATAATCCCGCCATTACCGCAGCCGACTTCGAGGCGCTGAACATCGGCGCCGATGATGTCGTCGTCAGTTTCAACCACTGCATCAAGGCGTCGCTGCTCAACGAGCAGAGCGTCAATCTCTTCGTGCACGGCTACAACGCGCCCGATGCCTATTTCTTCGGCTTGCCCGGCAATGCGGACGTACAGCGACTGTTCGACCGCGCGGCTCAGCGTTGCTTCACCATGCTGGTGGGGTGCGCGGCGCCGATGTGTCCACTGCCGCGCGTGGCAATGTATTGGGATCGCATCCCGTTGCCACCGCTGTGGAATTACCCGATCGACCGCCCGGGGGGTAAACGCTACGTCGGGCCGTCCACGGGCTTCAACACGCTGGTGCTGTTCGACTGGCTGCGCGGGCATGTCGGTTACACCTATCAGTTGATGACCCTGGGCTTCTCCAACGAGGCGGGGAAGCTGTGGGGCGGCCATGCCTGGGACTACGAGCGGGACTGGTTGCAGAAGTCCGATGTGATTGTCGTGCCGCTGCAACCCCGGCGCTGGTGGCAAAAACTGTTCAAGCGCAAATAAGCGGCGCCGCAGTCACGTGCCTGCCGGGCCGAACCATTTCTTCATAGGTGCAATCGAGTGTTGAAAATTGCCGTGGCATTTTTCGGGATTCCGAGGAATTCCCAGATTTGCTTCCCCTCCATCGAACAGAACGTATTGGCACAGTTGCCTGCGGGCAGCGACGTCCAGTGCTTTTATCACTTGTATAAAATCGATGAAGTGCAGAATTCGCGCTCCGGCGAGAAGGGCGAGCTGGCGGCTGACAACTATCGGCCCTTCGAGTCCATGCGCGGCGCGCTTACCTCGACCGACGGTGTGCTGAAGCGTTGGAATTTCGAGCAGGTCAAGGCACTGGGCGATACCTGGGCCGATGACTACGCATCGCTGCGCAACCTGATTTATCAGCTCAACTCGTTGCACACCGTCACCACCGAGATCGAGTCCTTCGATCCGGACTTTGTCGTGTTCGTGCGGCCGGACAATTTCTTCCACACCGCGCTGCCAGGCTACGTGTTCAACCACGTCGAGGCGCGGCGGCACAACGTCTATATCCCCGACTGGCAATGGTGGGGCGGGCTGAATGACCGTTTCGCCGTATGCGGGCGCGATACGTATGTCGCCTACGGCAAACGCATCGAACGCGTCTTCGATTTCTGCCAGGCGACCGGCCGCAAGCTGCACTCCGAGCGCTTGCTCAAATACGCGCTACTGGAGGCGGGCGCCAAGGTCTGCACACTGCCGATTCAGGCCTCCCGGGTGCGCATCACCGGGGCATTTGCCGAAGAGTCGTTCTCACCCAAGCGTGGCATGGGCAAGCGCGAAAACCGTTACTTTCACTTCTTCGCGACGTTGCGCACTTGGTGGGATCGCCGCCGCTAGCGGCTTGCGCGTTTCCTGCCCAGCCCGACCAGACGCAGTGCCTTGATGCTCAACTGCTTGAGGCCGGTGCGGGGTGCCTTGGCCGGTTGCAGGCCCTGCTGCACCAACCAGTCCTTCCAGCGAATGCGCTCGTCGTGCACGACCCAGCCCTGTTGCGTCGCGAAGCTCTCGGCCAGATGAATGCCGCGGGTGCTGGCCGGTATCAGCTTGTCGCGTTTGAGGGTGAACAGCTCCGCAGTTGGCGCGCCGTCCTTGAGGGGCATCAGATACAGGTCTGGCCGCTTGCGGTCGAGCCGCGCGACCAATTGATCGCCCTCGAGGCGTTCATCGACATGAAACAGACTCAGCGACTTCGCTTCCTTGGGCACTTCCAGGCGCAAGTCGTAGATCAATTGCAGCGACGCCGTCGGTAGATGCACGTAGGCCCGTGGTCGCTCCAGCAATTGCAGGTTGGCGCAGCGCACCGGACGCGCCGAACCGGACAGCGGCGTCAGGCGAAACGGCAATGCCTCGCGATAATGCAGCGCAGCGGAGTAGGGCGCTGGCAGCCAAGTGTCGTTGAAACGCCCGCCGAGCCAGCCTTCCGGGGTTTCCAGCAGGCATTCTTCGGCAATTTCCTGAATCGCCGTGTGCAGCGGGATGTTCAATTCGTGGGCCGGCACGTAGCCGGAAATCAGCTTCAGCACCACGTCACCGCGATCCTGCCGACGTTGGCGCACTAGCACCCAGTAATCGCGGTTCTGCCAATGCAGGGTCAGGCGCACGGATACGCCGAGATTGGCCAGCTCCAGGGCAAAGCGCTCGCTGTCGGCAACGCTGACCGGTTTGCGCCGTTGCAGGGTCTGGGCGAAATTCAGCGGCATGCCGACGCTCTGATAGCTCAGGCCCTCGGGCGTGGCTTCGACGAACAGCGGCAGCGTCTTGAAGTTGCTCGGGTTCTTGCGGATGAGCGTGCGCGGCATATCGGCTCCTGCTTAAGGCCGCGGGGCGGCGTCAGTGACCACGCAGGACCTGGGTAACGGTCGCGGCGTTGTGGGCGAGGTGCAGCGGATTGATCGTGCCGACAATAGCACTGGCGACGCCCGGCTGAGCGAACAGCAACTCGAAGCTGGCGCGCACCGGATCGACTCCCGGACTCAGACAGACATGACCGCTGGCCAGGGCTTTTTTCACCAGAATGGCTTTGCCGTGGGCAGCAGCATAGTCAATGACTGCCTTTTCGTTTTGTTCGTTCAGATTGTAGGTGACCATCGCGCAGTCGCCTTGCTCCAGCGCCTTCAACCCGCCTTCGACGGTTTTGCCGGAAAAACCGAAGCCGCGAATCTTACCCTCGGCCTTCAGCGCCGCGAGGGTGGCGTACACCTCTTCGTGCTCGAGGATGGCCATGTCGTTGCCGTCGGAGTGCACTAGGACCAGATCGATAAAATCCGTTTCCAGACGTTGCAGGCTGCGCTCGACCGACATCCGCGTGTGCGCAGCGCTGAAGTCATGGCGTGACATGCCATCGGCAAACTCTTCGCCGACCTTGCTGACGATCACCCAGTCCTGACGCTGACCACGCAGCAGCGGGCCGAGGCGTTCTTCGCTGCGACCATAGGCGGGCGCGGTGTCGATCAGGTTGATGCCCAGGTCGCGCGCCTGGCGCAGCAGCATGCGCGCCTCGTCGTCACCGGGAATCTGGAAACCGTTGGGGTATTTCACGCCCTGGTCGCGGCCGAGTTTGACCGTGCCCAGGCCCAGCGGCGAAACCGTCAGGCCGGTGCTGCCCAGCGGGCGATGGAGTTGGTGCAGAGTGGCGATGGTCATGGCAGCAGTTGCTCCCAGGCGGGCACGCCGAGCGGCGGTTTCGGCAACGGCGGCAACGGCTCGGTCGCTTGCGGCTGGATGCCGTCGTGTTGCAGCGAAGCGATGACCCGGTCGGCGAAGTCCGGCGCCAGTGCCAGTTTGGTCGGCCAACCGACGAGCAGACGACCTTCCTCGGCGAGGAACGCGTTGTCCGGGCGGGTCAGACCGGTCTGCAGCGGCTCGGCACGGTCAACCCGCAGGGTCGCCCACCGCGTGGTGCTGAGGTCGATCCACGGCAGCAATTGGGCGATTTCCTTTTGCGCGGTGGCGATCTGCTCGGCCGGCTCTCGCGCCACGCCTTCGCTTTCGGCGATATCGCCGCCCATGTACCAGACCCATTGGCCGTCAGCCGCCGGGTGCGTGGTCACGGTGATGCGCGGTTTGCTGCCGCCGCCCAGGCAGTGGGCGTACAGCGGTTTCAGGCCGGGGCCCTTGGCGAGGATCATGTGCAGCGGCCGGCGTTGCATGGCCGGCCGGCTCAGGCCCAGGGCTTCAAGCAATTGGGCGGTGCCGGCGCCAGCGCTGAGGACAATGCGCTGGGCGCGGATTTCGCGGCCATCGACTTTCAGGCCGACCAGTACGCCCGCCTCCAGCAGCGGCTCGATGACCTGACCGGCGAGCAGGCCGTCACCGGCGAGATCAGCCAGGCGCTGGATCAGGCTTGGCACATCGACCACCAATTCGGCGAGACGGTAGACCTTGCCCTTGAAACGCTTGTCTTGCAGGGCCGGCGGCAGGTCGTCGCCCTTGACCTGATCGACCCGGCCACGCACGGCTTTGCTGGCGAAGAAACTGGTGAGGTTGCCGGCGAGGGTGCCCGGCGACCACAGGTAATGCGCTTCGGACAGCAGGCGCACGCCGGACAGATCCAGCTCGCCAGTCCCGGCCAGCGCTTCACGCCAGCGGCGCGGCATGTCGGCGATCGCTTCCGAGGCGCCGGTCAGTGCACCGTGCAGCGCGTACTTGGCACCGCCGTGGATGATGCCCTGGGACTTCACGCTCTGCCCGCCACCGAGGCTGGCGCTTTCCACCAGCACGGTCGAAAAACCCTGGCGGCGCAGGCGCGCATTCAGCCAGAGGCCGGCGACACCAGCGCCGACAATCAGAACGTCGGTGGAAATAACGGATGGCATGCAGCGACCTCGGAGCTTGAAGAAGCCGCAAGTTTCAAGCTTCAAGCTGCAAGCTGCAACCCGGACCAGCAAATCAGCAATGCTTGCGGCTTGCCGCTTGAAGCTGGCTGGTGCTTTTTAATGCCCGGCGGTCTTGGAAAACAGCTGGATCACGACGACGCCCAGCACGATCAGCGCCATCCCCAGCATCGCCGGTACGTCGAGCTTCTGCCCGTAGATGAACAGCGCCGCGACGCTGACCATGACGATGCCCATTCCCGCCCACACGGCGTAGGCAACGCCCACCGGTACAGTGCGCACCACCAGTGTCAGCATCCAGAATGCGATCCCGTAGCCGACGATGATCAGAATCAGCGGCAGTGGCGTGCTGAAGCCTTTGACCGCTTTCATCGAAACGGTGGCGATCACTTCGGCGCAGATGGCGATGGCCAGATAGACGTAGGCGTTCATGATTTCAATCCCTCAGATAAATCGTTGCTTGCTGAGGCGACATTCTAGGGATTGCTCAGATGGGGTAAAGTCATTACCTATCTGCTCTGAAGATGGGTTGAAACAGGCATGCAATGGAATCTCGAGCAGTTGCGGGTATTTGTCGACGTCGCCGAGCAGCGTTCGTTTTCCGCCGTGGCGCGGCGACAGCGCAAGGCGCAATCAGCAATCAGCAGCGCCGTTGCAATGCTCGAAGAGGATCTAGGCGTGAGCCTGTTCGAGCGCAGCAGTGGCCGCCAGCCGATTCTCACCGAGGCCGGCGAGGCATTGCTGGAAGAGGCCCGCGAAGTGTTGCGCCAGTGCGAGCGCCTCAATGGCCGCGCCATGGCCATGCTGCGCGGCCAGGAGGCGCAGCTGCGTGTGGCCCAGGACGAGGCGATGCCGTATCAGGCGCTGGTAGAAAGTTTCGGCGAGCTGGCCGAGCAGTTTCCCAGCCTGGAAGTGCAGTTGACCAGCGCCGCCCAAGGCGAAGTTGCGCGCAAACTGGTCGAGCGTCGCGCCGACCTCGGCCTGCTGTTCTATCACGATGAAATCCCCGAAGCCCTTGAGCGCCGCGTGCTGGGTCGTGTCGAGATGGTCACGGTGTGCGGCATCAATCACCCGCTGGCGCAGCAGTCTTACGTGACCTGTCAGCAACTGGCGCAACACCGACAACTGCTGATGTCGACGCAGACCAGCGTCTATCCCGGCAACGAGCCGGCCAGCCCACAGGTGTGGCGCGCCGACAGCTTCTACGTGATGTCCGAATGGCTGGTCCGCGATCTCGGCTGGGCCTGGCTGCCGCGCCACGTTGTGCAGTATTCGGCGTATCAAGGCCAGATGATTGAACTCGACAGCGAATGGACGCCGCCGGCGCTGGTGGTGGAGTTGGTCTGGCGCCGCGACGAACCGCTCGGCCCGGCCGCGCGTTGGCTGGCGGAACGTTTTGCCGTGCACTTGCGGGCGATCGGTGACAAAAGCCGATAAACTCCGCCGCCATGAATAGAACTCTCTACACCGTGCTGTTTTACCTGGGGCTGCCATTGGTGGCGATTCGGCTGTGGCTGCGCGCGCGCAAGGCGCCGGCGTATGCCAAACGCATTGGCGAGCGCTTCACGCTTGGCATGCCGACCCTGCAGCCCGGTGGCATCTGGGTGCACGCGGTGTCGGTGGGCGAAAGCATTGCCGCCGCGCCGATGATCCGCGCGCTGCTGGAACGCCATCCGGCGCTGCCGATCACCGTGACCTGCATGACCCCGACCGGCTCGGAGCGGATTCAGGCGCTGTTCGCCAATGAGCCGCGCATCCAGCACTGCTATCTGCCGTATGACTTGCCGTGCGCAGCGGCAAGATTTCTTGATCGGGTGCAGCCCAAGCTTGCAGTGATCATGGAAACCGAGCTGTGGCCCAATCACATTCATCAGTGCGCGAAGCGCGGGATACCGGTGGCGCTCGCTAACGGACGCTTGTCCGAGCGTTCGGCGCGTGGTTATGGCCGCTTCAGCAAACTCACGGCGCCGATGCTGGCGGAAATGAGTTTGTTCGCCATACAGACCGAAGCCGAGGCCCAGCGCTTCCGTGATCTCGGCGCGCGTCCGCAAACAGTCGAAGTCACCGGCTCGATCAAGTTCGACCTGGCCATCGACCCGCAACTGCTGCAACGCGCAGCCGAGTTGCGCAGCCAGTGGCAGGCACAGGACCGCCCGGTGTGGATCGCCGCCAGCACCCACGAAGGAGAAGACGAGGTGCTGCTTGATGCCCATCGTCGCTTGCTGAGCAGTCATCCTGATGCATTGTTGATTCTGGTGCCACGCCATCCGGAGCGCTTCAACTCGGTGTTCGAACTGTGCCAGCGCGAAGGCTTCGCCACGGTGCGTCGTTCGACCGGGGCTAATGTCGATGCGCAGACGAGCGTGCTGCTCGGCGACACCATGGGCGAATTGCTATTTCTCTATGCCTTGGCCGACAGCGCCTTTGTCGGCGGCAGTCTGGTCCCGAACGGCGGGCACAACCTGCTCGAACCTGCCGCGCTGGCAAAACCGGTGCTCAGCGGCCCGCACCTGTTCAACTTCCTCGATATCGCCGCGCAGATGCGCGAAGCCGGGGCGTTGGTCGAAGTCGATGACGCCGAAGGCTTGGCGATTGATGTGCAGCGCTTGTTCGAATTGCCCCGCGATGCGCAGCGCATGGCTGAGGCCGGGCTGGCGGTGATGCGCCGCAATCAGGGTGCGTTGCAGCGGCTGCTGGATAGCTTGGGCAGATTGATCAAGTAAGCAAAAAGATCGCCGCTTTCGGCAGCACCTACAGGGAAATGCATTCCAACTGTAGGTGCTGCCGAAGGCTGCGATCTTTTGTTTTTAACGCTTAAGGCCGGGCTTTGAGCTGTGCTTCAGCAGCCTTGGCCAGATCCGGCGGCAGGAAGTCCTTGTCCGGGTTGTAGTCGGCTTTCAGATAGCGCCGCAGATCTTCCAGATCACCCGGATTCAACGTCCCCGCCGCTTGCTTCAGGCGCAGGTTGTCGAGGATGTAGTCGTAGCGGGTGTTGTTGTAGTTGCGCACCGAGGTGTAGAGCTGGCGCTGCGCATCAAGGACGTCGACGATGTTGCGCGTGCCGACCTGATAACCGATTTCCGTGGCTTCCACGGCGCTCTGGTTGGAGATGATCGACTGGCGGCGCGCCTGCACCTGCTCGACGTCGGTGTTCACCGCGCGGTGCAGATTGCGGGTGTTTTCCACCACCTGCCGGCGCAGCGATTCGCGCTGCTGTTCGCTCTGATCCAGTTGCGCATAGGACTGACGTACTTGCGAACTGGTCAGCCCGCCGCTGTAGATCGGGATGTTCAGTTGCAGGCCAAGGGTGCTCTGCTCGACGTTGCCGCCGTAGGGCACGCCGAAGGAATTCGGGTTGCCGAAACCCAGTGCGTCGTTGTCGCCTTTCTCGTATCTCGCCACCGCGTCGAGGGTCGGCAAGTGGCCGGCCTTGCGCTGCTTGAGCGTCTGCTCGGCGGAGCTGACCGCGTAGTTGCTGGCGAGCAGATTGAGGTTCTGCCGCGCCGCCGTGTCTACCCAGGATTTCGCATCGTTGGGCGCTGGCGGCAGGATCGGCAGGGTATGGACGATGCCTTGAATCGAGTTGTACTGACGGTTGGTCAGGGTGATCAACGCCTCGAAGGCGTCATCGACCTGACGCTGGGCGACGATGCGGTTGGCCCGTGCGGTGTCGTAACTGGCTTGCGATTGCAGCACATCGGTCTTGTCCGAGAGGCCGACATCGAAGCGCTCGTTGGATTGATCGAGCTGACGTTTGAAAGCCGCTTCTTCAGCCTTGGTCGAGGCCAGATTGTCCTGGCTGCGCAGTACATTGAAGTAGCTTTCGGCCGATTGCAGGATCAGGTTCTGCTCGGTGGCCGAGAGCTGCAGCGCGGCCTGTTCGTTGACGTCCTTGGCCGCTTGATACTGGAACCAGCGATCAGCGCGGAACAGCGGCTGCGCCAGCGTCGCCTGGTAGGAATGCGCGCTGCGGTTGGCGATGGCCGAGGGTTGGTCGATCGAGGTGCGCACGTCGGCGACTTCGGCGCCACCGGACAGGTTCGGCAGCAGACCGGCGCGGGCCTGGGGCACTACTTCTTTCTGCGCACCGTACTGGGCGCGGGCCGCCGCCAGATCGGCGTTATTGTCGACCGCTTCCTGATAGACGCTGACCAGATCGGTTTTGGTCGACAAGGGTGCTTCCGCTGCCCAGGCCATTGTGTTGGACGCACAGGACACGGCAACAGCCAGTGAAAGTTTGCGCAGCATGAGGCGATCCCTAGCATGAATATTATGGAAGTAATCCGGGCGCCAAAGGTAAGGCGCAGCCCGCGCAGCGTCAAGGCTGAGCCGGGCCAAGCGAGTGTAGTTGCGCATTGCTCCGGCAACAATCGGGCAAGCCTGTGTATTTACGCCATTCATCAAGGCGTTCGCTGCGGTGTTGGCGTTCCCCGGCGGTTGTGTCTAGACTGGCCGGGTTCTTGTCGGGGTGCCTTGCTATGAGGCTGAGATCGAATAATTTCGGATCCCGTTGAACCTGATCAGGTTAGCGCCTGCGTAGGGAACAAGATTTCTCGTCACCCGGCGAGTCCTCTTGTGCTTCGTCCGGGATATTGTTCGACAATCGAACGCTCATGGCGAATGCACAGCACCGGTCCTGGTGCGTCCGTGCCTTTCAGGTTCTGCTCCGACAATCCACTGCTGGATGCTGTCTGGAGAGCCCGTGATGACAACAAAAGAAAATAACGCGATCAATCTGAGTGACTCGGCCAAGGTCGACGAGCAATCGGTCAAGCCGTTCACCCGTTCGCAAAAAATCTACGTTCAGGGCTCGCGCCCGGACATCCGCGTGCCAATGCGCGAAATCAGCCTCGATGTAACCCCGACCGACTTCGGCGGCGAGATCAACGCGCCGGTCACCGTCTACGACACCTCCGGCCCGTACACCGATCCGAACGTAGTCATCGATGTGCGCAAAGGTCTGGCCGATGTGCGTTCGGCGTGGATCGATGATCGCGGCGACACCGAGCGCCTCGCCGGTCTGAGCTCCAACTTCGGCCGCGAACGCCTGGCCGATCCGGAACTGACCAAACTGCGCTTCGCCCATGTCAACAACCCGCGCCGCGCCAAGGCCGGGCACAACGTCACGCAGATGCATTACGCACGGCAGGGCATCATCACGCCCGAGATGGAGTTCGTGGCCATCCGCGAAAACATGAAGCTGGAAGTGGCTCGCGCCGCCGGCCTGCTCGATCAGCAACACCCCGGCCACAGCTTCGGCGCCAGCGTGCCGAAGATCATTACCCCGGAATTCGTCCGCGACGAGATCGCCCGTGGCCGCGCAATCATCCCGGCCAACATCAACCACACTGAACTGGAACCGATGATCATCGGGCGTAACTTCCTGGTGAAGATCAACGGCAACATTGGCAACAGCGCCCTGGGTTCTTCGATCGAAGAAGAAGTGGCGAAACTGACCTGGGGCATTCGCTGGGGCGCGGACAACATCATGGACTTGTCCACCGGCAAGCACATTCATGAAACCCGCGAGTGGATCATCCGCAACTCGCCCGTGCCGATCGGCACCGTACCGATTTATCAGGCACTGGAAAAAGTCGGCGGAGTTGCCGAAGACCTGACCTGGGAGTTGTTCCGCGACACGTTGATCGAACAGGCCGAACAGGGCGTCGACTACTTCACCATCCATGCCGGCGTGCTGCTGCGTTACGTGCCATTGACCGCCAAACGCGTGACCGGCATCGTCTCCCGTGGCGGTTCGATCATGGCCAAGTGGTGCCTGGCGCATCACAAGGAAAACTTCGCCTACACCCATTTCGAAGAAATCTGCGAAATCATGAAGGCCTACGACGTCAGCTTCTCGCTCGGCGACGGCCTGCGTCCGGGCTCGATTGCCGACGCCAACGACGCCGCGCAATTCGGTGAACTGGAAACCCTCGGCGAGCTGACCAAGATCGCCTGGAAGCACGATGTGCAAACCATGATCGAAGGCCCGGGCCATGTGCCGATGCAGTTGATCAAAGAGAACATGGACAAGCAGCTCGAATGCTGCGACGAGGCGCCGTTCTACACCCTCGGCCCGCTGACGACCGACATCGCCCCGGGTTACGACCACATCACGTCCGGCATCGGTGCGGCAATGATCGGCTGGTTCGGTTGCGCGATGCTCTGCTACGTGACCCCGAAGGAGCACTTGGGCCTGCCGAACAAGGATGACGTGAAAACCGGGATCATCACTTACAAGATCGCCGCGCACGCAGCGGACTTGGCCAAGGGGCATCCCGGCGCGCAGATTCGCGACAATGCGCTGAGCAAGGCGCGTTTCGAATTCCGTTGGGAGGACCAGTTCAACCTCGGCCTGGATCCGGATACCGCGCGTTCCTATCACGACGAGACCCTGCCGAAGGACTCGGCCAAGGTCGCGCATTTCTGCTCGATGTGCGGGCCGAAATTCTGCTCGATGAAGATCACCCAGGAAGTCCGCGAATACGCGGCCAACCAGCGCATCGATGCGGTCGACGTGGACGTCGCCAAAGGCCTCGCGGAGCAGGCCGAGCGGTTCAAGAAGGAAGGCAGTCAGCTGTACAAGAAAGTCTAGCCACAAGCGGCAAGCTACAAGCTGCAAGATTAGAAGCAGTCCGCGTACTGCCTTTACTTGCGGCTTGCAGCTTGCAGCTTTTTTTTGCTCCTCTTTGAGATAACACCCTTGAGCATTCAACCCGGCACCTATTCCCCCGATCTCGCCGTCCCCGCTGCAAAGCGTGTCTTCGGCGGGCGCGATCTGTTTTCCCTGTGGTTCTCCCTCGGCATCGGTCTGATGGTTTTGCAGACCGGCGCATTGCTCGCGCCGGGCCTGGGTCTGTCCGGTTCGTTGCTGGCGATTTTCCTTGGCACGCTGGTGGGCGTGCTGCTGCTTGCCGCGGTTGGCGTGATCGGCAGCGACACCGGCCTGTCGTCGATGGCGGCGCTGAAGCTCAGCCTCGGCCGCAAAGGCGCGAGCCTGCCGGCGTTGCTCAATCTGCTGCAACTGATCGGCTGGGGCTCGTTCGAAATCATCGTCATGCGCGATGCCGCCAGCCTGCTCGGCACCCGAGCGTTCAGCGAAGGCTCGCTGTGGGCCAATCCGATGCTGTGGACGCTGTTTTTCGGGGCGCTGGCGACCTTGCTCGCCGTGAGCGGGCCGTTGACGTTCGTGCGGCAGATTCTGCGCAAGTGGGGCATCTGGCTGCTGCTCGCGGCGTGCCTGTGGCTGACCTGGAACCTGTTCGCCAAAGCCGACCTCCCGGCACTGTGGGCGCGTGCCGGTGACGGTTCGATGCCATTCGCCGTGGGCTTCGACATTGCCATCGCCATGCCGCTGTCGTGGCTGCCGCTGATTGCCGATTACTCGCGTTTCGGCAAGCGCGCGAAGAACGTTTACGGTGGCACGGCGGTGGGTTTCTTCATCGGCAATTTCTGGCTGATGAGCCTTGGCGTCGCTTATACCCTGGCGTTTGTCCCGAGTGGGGAAGTCAACGCGTTGTTATTGGCTCTGGCGGGCGCCGGTCTGGGCATTCCGCTGCTGCTGATTCTGTTGGATGAGTCGGAAAACGCTTTCGCCGATATTCATTCGGCGGCGGTTTCCAGCGGGATTCTGTGGCGTCTGAAAGTCGAGCATCTGGCCTTGGCCATTGGCGTGATCTGCACGCTGATTGCCCTGCTGGCGCCATTGGCGCAGTACCAGAATTTCCTGCTGCTGATCGGCTCGGTGTTCGCGCCGCTGTTCGGCGTGGTGCTGGTCGATCACTTCATCCTGCGCAAGCGCAGCGCGCAGATCGCGTCAGCCGCATTGCGCTGGCCGGCGTTGCTGGCGTGGCTGGGTGGGGTCAGCACTTACCACTTGCTGGCGAATCTGTACCCGGAGGTCGGCGCCACCCTGCCGGCGCTGGTGCTGGCAGGGCTGCTGCAATTCCTCCTGGGCCGGGCTTTCAGTTACGGCCGGGAAACAGCTCAGGCTTGAGAATGCCGTTCAGGCGCGGATAAGGAATCTTCAGTTCGACGTGGCCCAGCGCGTAAGGTGCAATGGTGGTCACGTCGTACTTGAGGATCACGCCGCCGTAGGTCAGTGCTACGTGCGGGGTTTTGACGAACGGCCAGTTCGCCACGAATTCAGCCTCCTGATCGAGTTTGGTGCTGATCAGCCAGCTGTTGTGCGCCACTTGCGCGGCTTTCCAGAACGCCTCTTCCTGACCCGGCAGCAACATGTCCGACAGGTTCAGCACCTTGTGCTGCTGGCGCGAATAGTTGATGAAACCGCGACCCGGAGTGCCATGGGCGCCGCCGGTGTCGAGGTAGCTCGAGAGCTCGATGATCACCAGTCCGTCATGCTGCTCGCGTACTTTCGCTTGCAGGTAGCTGCTGTTGCGCGGGCCGGCGCTGGCCAGGAACTGCTCGCGGTAGGCGGCCAGGGTTGGCGCTACGGGTGCGTTCTTCTCGGTGCGGGTCATTTGCAGCAGACGCTTTTCGATGATGCCGTCCAGTGCCGGCTCATCCGGGAAGCGCAGGGTGTCGATGTTCACCAACGGGCAATCGGGGTTGGAACAGCCGGGTTTGAGTTGTTCCGAAGCGTCGCGGGTGGTTTCCAGCGGCGTGCGGTAGTTGGGCTGGAACAGGCTGGCACACGCGCCCAGAGTCAGGGCAATAGCGGCCACAGAGGCGATTTTGAAAAGCGACATGGGCGTCCTTTCGAAAGCAGGGGAAGGCGAAAAGTTACCGCTTCGACTCTCAACGAGGCAGTCAGTTCGCCACTAAGCTAATTAGAGTGGGTTTCACCGTCACCGTCCATCCCGCTGACGGTAAAGGGGCTGCATCAAACGGTGCGGGCGCGTTAGGATGGCGCGAAGTCGAGGTTGCCGGTTGTACTCACAAACCTCGTAATGGATGTGCAGTAAAGAGGATGATTATGACTGACTTTGCCAACGCCATTCCGACCGCCGTCGATATCGTGCGGCGCGAAAAATGCTACGAGGGCTTTTACAAGCTCGACCGTGTGCACCTGCGCCATGAATTGTTCGCCGGTGGCATGAGCCGCGAGATCAACCGTGAAATCTTCGTGCGCCACGATGCCGTGTGCGTGTTGCCTTACGATCCGCAGCGCGATGAGGTGGTGCTGATCGAGCAGTTTCGCGTCGGTGCCATGGGCAAGGCCGACAACCCGTGGCTGGTCGAACTGGTCGCCGGTCTGATCGACAAGGATGAGCAACCGGAAGAAGTTGCTCACCGCGAGGCGCAGGAGGAAGCTGGGCTGGACATCAAGGCGTTGTGGCCGATGACCAAGTATTTCCCGTCGCCGGGTGGCAGCAACGAGTTCGTGCATTTGTATCTGGGGCGTTGCAGCACCGACGGCGTCGGCGGTCTGCACGGGCTGGAAGAAGAGGCCGAAGACATTCGCGTAACGGTCTGGGCATTCGAAGATGCCTTGCAGGCCGTTCGTGACGGACGTATTGCCAACGCGGCGAGCATCATCGCCTTGCAGTGGCTGGCGCTGAACCGCGCCGAAGTGAGGGGGCTATGGTCGTAAACAAGCTGCGCGATCGTTATCGGGTTGACCTCGTGGGGCTGCAAGCCGCCTGCGAGGCCAACTACGCGCGCCTGATGCGACTGCTGCCGGACATGCGCAACGAACCCGAGGCGCGGCGTATCGCTGTGACCCAGGGCGAGCAGATGCTCGGCGTTCTCGCCCTCGAAGTGCTGCAGACCTGTCCGTACACCACGACCTTGCAGGTGCGCCAGGAGCACAGTCTGCCGTGGTTGCCGGTGCCGCAACTGGAGGTACAGGTCTATCACGACGCGCGCATGGCCGAAGTGGTCAGCGCCGAACATGCACGACGCTTTCGCGGCATCTATCCTTACCCGAACGCCGCCATGCATCAGCCTGATGAGAAGGCCCAGCTCAATGTGTTCCTGGGCGAATGGCTGAGTCATTGCCTGGCGTTGGGGCACGAGTACGAAGTCGTTCGCTAGTTGTGAACTGCGTCCGCTTCGGCGGTTTCCCCTTTGTGTCATCCCCCAGCATAATTGCCGCACCCATTCATTGCGTGCCTTAGCCCGGGAGAACGCTTTGTCCAGCGTATCGACATTGACCAGCGCCGACCCGGCACTGCTCGTGCAGTTGTCCGACAGCCACTTGTTCGCCGAAGCGGACGGCAAGCTGCTGGGCATGAAGACCCGCGAAAGCCTGCAAAAGGTCATCGACCTGGTGTTGGGGCAACAGCCGCGGATCGATCTGGTGCTGGCCACCGGCGATATTTCCCAGGACGGCACGCTGGAGTCGTATCAGGCCTTTCGCCAACTGAGCGCGCAGATCGATGCGCCAGCGCGCTGGATTCCCGGCAATCACGACGAGCCGATGGTCATGGCCGAGGCGGCGGTGCAGAGCACGTTGCTGGAGCCAGTGGTCGATATCGGCAATTGGCGGGTGACGATGCTCGACTCAGCCGTGCCGGGCTCGGTACCGGGCTATCTGCAGGACGATCAATTGCAGTTGCTGGCGCGCTCGCTGAGCGAAGCGCCGGAGCGTCATCATCTGGTGTGCTTGCATCATCATCCGGTGTCGATCGGCTGCGCGTGGATGGATCCGATCGGCCTGCGCAACCCGGAAGCGTTCTTTGAAGTGCTGGATCGCTTTCCTCAGGTTCGCGCGGTGTTGTGGGGGCATGTGCATCAGGAAATCGATCGTGAGCGCAATGGCGTGCGCTTGATGGCCTCGCCTTCGACGTGCATCCAGTTCGAGCCGGGGAGTGCGGATTTCAAGGTCGGCGAGCAGGCGCCGGGGTATCGGTGGTTGCGGTTGTTGCCGGATGGGCGGTTGGAAACCGGGGTTGAGCGCGTTACCGGTTTTGCTTTTACCGTTGATTACGGTTCCGAAGGTTACTGAGACCCCACAGGCCGCTTCGCGAGCAGGCTCGCTCCCACATTGAAACGCGTTTCCCTGTGGGAGCGAGCCTGCTCGCGAAGGCGACCGCACAAACACCCACGATTGCTCTGACTCCCTGTAAACTCCGCTATCTTTCGCCGACAGCCAGGGAGCTCAAATGTCCGGTTCGATCCTCTATATCCACGGTTTCAACAGCGCGCCGGCCTCGAAGAAGGCCTGTCAGCTGGTCGCGGTCATGGAGCGGCTGGGATTGAGCGGGCAATTGCGCGTGCCGGCGCTGCATCACCATCCGCGCGAAGCCATCGGTCAGCTCGAGCAGGCAATCGCCGAGCTGGGCCGGCCGTTGCTGGTGGGAAGTTCGCTCGGCGGCTACTATGCGACTCACCTGGCCGAGCGCCATGGCCTGAAAGCCTTGCTGGTCAACCCGGCGGTCAGCCCGCACCGGATGTTCGATGGTTATCTGGGCACGCAGAAAAACCTCTATACCGATGAAACCTGGGAACTGACCCACGACCACGTCACGGCGCTGGCCGAACTGGAAGTGCCGGCGCCGCAGGATCCGCAGCGTTATCAGGTCTGGTTGCAAACCGGCGACGAAACGCTGGATTATCGCCTCGCCCAACAGTATTACCGCGCCTGTGCCTTGCGCATCCAGGCTGGCGGCGACCACAGTTTTCAGGGCTTTGCCGGGCAATTGCCGGCGTTGCTGAGTTTTGCCGGCATGGCTGCCGATATGTATCAGGCAATCGATTTCACCACGCTGTGAAGTCTTGCCCCTCTTTCATGAATGACTGACGACGAGACCTTATGGCCACTCCCAGCGCTAGTTCTTATAACGCCGACGCCATCGAAGTCCTCTCGGGCCTCGACCCGGTGCGCAAACGCCCCGGCATGTACACCGACACCAGTCGGCCGAACCACCTCGCCCAGGAAGTCATCGACAACAGCGTCGACGAGGCCCTGGCCGGCCACGCCAAATCGGTGCAGGTCATCCTGCACGCCGACCATTCGCTGGAAGTCAGCGACGACGGCCGTGGCATGCCCGTCGACATTCACCCGGAAGAGGGTGTGTCCGGCGTTGAACTGATCCTCACCAAGCTGCACGCGGGCGGCAAGTTTTCCAACAAGAACTACCAGTTCTCCGGCGGTCTGCACGGCGTGGGTATTTCCGTGGTCAACGCGCTGTCCACCGAAGTGCGCGTGCGGGTCAAACGTGACGGCAACGAATACCAGATGACCTTCAAGGACGGCTTCAAGGCCTCCGAGCTGGAAATCGTCGGCACCGTTGGCAAGCGCAATACCGGCACCAGCGTGTACTTCGCGCCGGACCCGAAATACTTCGATTCGCCGAAATTTTCCATCAGCCGCCTCAAGCACGTGCTCAAGGCCAAGGCTGTGCTGTGCCCTGGGCTGCTGGTCAGCTTCGAAGACAAAGGTACCGGCGAGAAAGTCGAGTGGCATTACGAAGACGGCCTGCGCTCCTATCTGGTGGATGCGGTCAGCGAATTCGAGCGCCTGCCGAACGAGCCGTTCTGCGGCGCCTTCGCCGGTAATAAAGAAGCGGTCGACTGGGCGCTGCTGTGGCTGCCGGAAGGCGGCGACGCGGTGCAGGAAAGCTACGTCAACCTGATCCCGACCGCGCAGGGCGGTACCCACGTCAACGGTTTGCGACAGGGCCTGCTCGATGCGATGCGCGAGTTCTGCGAGTTCCGCAGCCTGCTGCCGCGCGGCGTGAAGCTGGCGCCGGAAGACGTCTGGGAACGCATCGCGTTCGTCCTGTCGATGAAAATGCAGGAACCGCAATTCTCCGGCCAGACCAAAGAACGTCTGTCATCCCGGGAAGCGGCGGCGTTCGTCTCCGGTGTGGTCAAGGATGCGTTCAGCCTGTGGCTCAACGCCAACCCGGAAACCGGTCTGGCCCTGGCCGAACTGGCGATTAACAACGCTGGCCGTCGCCTCAAGGCGAGCAAGAAGGTCGAGCGCAAACGCGTCACCCAAGGCCCGGCGCTGCCCGGCAAACTGGCTGACTGCGCCGGGCAGGACCCGATGCGTTCCGAGCTGTTTCTGGTCGAGGGTGATTCCGCCGGCGGTTCGGCCAAGCAGGCGCGGGACAAGGAATTCCAGGCGATCCTGCCGTTGCGCGGCAAGATCCTCAACACTTGGGAAGTCGACGGCAGCGAAGTACTCGCCAGCCAGGAAGTGCACAACATCGCCGTGGCCATCGGCGTCGATCCGGGCGCGGCGGACATGAGCCAGCTGCGCTACGGCAAGATCTGCATCCTCGCTGACGCCGACTCGGACGGTCTGCACATCGCCACGCTGCTTTGCGCTCTGTTCGTCCAGCACTTCCGCCCGTTGGTGGATGCCGGTCACGTCTATGTGGCGATGCCGCCGCTGTACCGCATCGACCTCGGCAAAGAGATCTACTACGCCCTCGACGAAGCCGAGCGCGACGGTATTCTCGATCGCCTGGTGGCCGAGAAGAGGCGCGGCAAGCCGCAGGTCACCCGATTCAAGGGTCTGGGTGAAATGAACCCGCCGCAACTGCGTGAAACCACCATGGACCCGAACACTCGGCGTCTGGTGCAGTTGACGCTGGGCGAAGACTTCGCCGAAACCTCGGAAATGATGGACATGCTGCTGGCGAAGAAACGCGCCGGTGACCGCAAATCCTGGCTGGAATCCAAAGGCAACCTCGCCGAGGTGCTGGCCTGATGCAGTTTGGCTGGGCCTTGGCGGGTGCGTTGCTGCTGAGTGCGCTGAGCGTGTCGGCCGAGCCGTTGCAGGAACTGCGCGTGCTCTCCGAGCACCCGGTCGAGGGCATGCGCGGCGGCAACCTGTCGGGTCTGGCCATGTGCGGCAATGAACTGTGGACGGTGTCCGATCGCGATGACGAGCAGATCTACCGGCTCGATACCCGCGATCCGGTCTGGCAAGCGCAAACCGTGCACATCGACGTGCCGCCGGTGCCCGAAAGCGGCTTGCCTTGGGGCTTGAGCTCGCGTACCTGGGCGGCGTCGTTCATTCGCGGTGGCGATCTGGATTTCGAAGGCATCGGTTGCGACAGCGCTGGCAATCGCTACATCGTCAGCGAGGCTCACGCAGCCGTATTGCAGGTGCCGGTCAGCGGCCCGGCAAACTGGCTGAAGATCTCGCCGCTGCTGGTTCGCGAGGCGCGGGCGAGCGGCCTGCTGCTGAAGTTCAATTCGATCTTCGAGGGCCTGGCGATCAACCCGGCCGGTGATCAGATGTGGCTGGCCGCCGAACGGCAAAAGCGCGGCCTGCTGCTGATCAAACGCCAGCAGACGGTGTGGGATTGCGACGGTCGCTGCGTGCTGCTCAGTGAGGGCGGCAAGGAGATGCAGCCGCCACAGTTTCCCAAGGCGAAAGCGGTTCATCGCGACTTTTCCGACATTTCATTGTTCAACGGCAAGCTGTTTACTCTTGAACGCAACGCTTATGAGATCTGTCGTCGCGATGCACAGACGACCAAGGTCGAGAAATGCTGGTCGTATGCCGATGAACTGTTGCAGGAAAAACGTCGCTACTCGCAGAACTACGGGCTGGAAGAAGCGCTGATCGTTGACGCCGAGGGCGCGTGGATCGGCGTCGATAATAATTTCGGCCCGCGTGCCGACGGCGAGGCCCGCCCGGTGGTCTGGCGCTTCGCCGCACCGGACGGTGGCTGGAGCGCCAGGCCATGAGCCGGCAACCGCCGGGCAAGCGTGCCGGTCGGGTGTTGATGGTTCTCGCCTGGTGCGCGGCGCTGTTTCTCGCGACGAAATTTTTCGGGCAGTGGGAACAGCGCCAGCAGAATCCGAACATCGTGGTCACGTCGGAGCAGGGCGAAGGCTTTATCGAGGTGAAACTGGCGAGCAATGCCCAAGGGCATTTTGTCGCCAGCGGCCAGATCAACGGCGAGCCGGTCGAGTTCATGCTCGACACCGGCGCCACCGATGTCGCGATTCCCGCGGATCTGGCCAAGCGTTTGAAACTGCAAGAAGGTTTCGGCGTGACCCTGAGCACGGCCAATGGCCTGAGCCAGGGTTATCGAACGAAGATTGCCCGCCTGCAATTGGGCGACATTGTGCTGCGGGATGTCCGCGCACTGGTGGCGCCGGGGCTGCATGGCGATCAGGTGCTGCTCGGCATGAGCGCCCTGAACAAACTTGAATTTACCCAGCGCGGTGGCACCATGCTGCTGCGCCAGACAACGAACCGATGAGGCCCGCATGAGCGACTCCCTTGATCTCAGCCTGGACGGTGTAGAACGCCGCTCGCTGGCTGACTTCACCGAAAATGCCTACCTCAACTACTCCATGTACGTGATCATGGACCGTGCCTTGCCGCATATCGGCGACGGCCTGAAACCGGTACAGCGGCGTATCGTCTACGCCATGAGCGAGCTGGGGCTGGATGCCGATTCCAAGCACAAGAAATCGGCGCGTACCGTCGGTGACGTGCTCGGCAAGTTCCACCCCCACGGCGATTCGGCGTGCTACGAAGCAATGGTGCTGATGGCGCAGCCGTTCAGCTATCGCTACACGCTGGTCGACGGCCAGGGCAACTGGGGTGCGCCGGACGATCCGAAGTCCTTCGCCGCCATGCGTTACACCGAAGCGCGGCTGTCGCGCTATTCCGAGGTGCTGCTCAGCGAACTCGGTCAGGGCACCGCTGACTGGGGCCCGAACTTCGACGGCACCCTGCAGGAACCGCTGGTGTTGCCGGCACGCCTGCCGAACATTCTGCTCAACGGCACCACCGGTATCGCCGTAGGCATGGCCACCGATGTGCCGCCGCACAACCTGCGCGAAGTCGCCACCGCCTGCGTGCGCCTGCTCGATGAGCCGAAAGCCACGGTCGAGCAGCTTTGCGAACACATTCAGGGGCCGGACTATCCGACCGAAGCGGAAATCATCACGCCGCGCGCCGACCTGCTGAAAATGTACGAAAGCGGCAAGGGCTCGGTGCGCATGCGCGCCGTGTACCACGTCGAGGACGGCGACATCATCGTCACCGCGCTGCCGCATCAGGTCTCCGGGGCCAAGGTGCTGGAGCAGATCGCCGCGCTGATGCAGGCCAAACCGTCGAAAGCACCGCAGATCGCCGATCTGCGCGACGAATCCGACCACGAAAACCCGTGCCGGATCGTGATTATCCCGGTCAACAGCCGCGTCGATCACGAAGCGCTGATGCAGCATCTGTTCGCCAGCACCGAGCTGGAGTCGACCTACCGGGTCAACGTCAACATCATCGGTCTGGACGGCAAGCCGCAGCTGAAAAACCTCCGCGCCTTGCTGGTCGAATGGCTGGAATTCCGTGTGCTGACGGTGCGTCGCCGCCTGCAATTCCGCCTCGACAAGGTCGAGCGTCGCCTGCACCTGTTGGACGGTTTGCTGATCGCCTACCTCAATCTGGATGAAGTGATCCACATCATCCGTACCGAGGAGCACCCGAAAGCCAAACTGATCGAGCGTTTCGCCCTCAGCGAGATTCAGGCCGACTACATCCTCGACACCCGTCTGCGTCAGTTGGCGCGACTGGAAGAGATGAAGCTGCGCGACGAGCAGGACGAACTGCTCAAGGAACAAGCCAAGCTGCAATCCCTGCTGGGCAGCGAAGCCAAGCTGAAGAAACTGGTGCGCACCGAGCTGCTCAAAGACGCCGAAACCTATGGCGACGACCGCCGCTCGCCAATCGTCGAGCGCGCCGAAGCCAAGGCGCTGAGCGAACACGATCTGCTGCCGAACGAGAAAGTCACCGTCGTGTTGTCGGAAAAAGGCTGGGTACGTTCGGCCAAGGGCCATGACATCGACGCCACCGGTCTGTCCTACAAGGCGGGCGACGGCTTCAAGACCTCGGCGGCGGGGCGCTCCAACCAGTTTGCCGTGTTCATCGACTCCACCGGCCGCAGCTATTCGGTCGCCGCTCATACCTTGCCGTCGGCCCGTGGCCAGGGCGAGCCGTTGACCGGCCGCCTGACGCCGCCACCGGGCGCGTCGTTCGAATGCGTGCTGATGCCCGAAGACGATGCGCTGTACGTGATCGCGTCGGATGCCGGTTACGGTTTCGTGGTCAAAGGTGAAGACCTGCAAGCGAAGAACAAGGCTGGCAAGGCTTTGTTGAGTCTGCCAAACAACGCCAAGGTCATCGCACCGCGCCCGGTCGCCGATCGTGAGCAGAACTGGCTGGCCTCGGTCACGACCGAAGGTCGCCTGCTGATCTTCAAGATCAGCGATCTGCCACAATTGGGTAAGGGCAAAGGCAACAAGATCATCGGTATTTCCGGTGAGCGCGTGGCCAGCCGCGAAGAATATGTCACGGACATCGCCGTCCTGCCGGAAGGCGCCACCCTGGTGTTGCAGGCTGGCAAACGGACCCTGTCGCTGAAGGCCGACGACCTCGAGCACTACAAAGGTGAGCGTGGACGTCGCGGAAACAAACTTCCGCGTGGCTTCCAGCGGGTGGATGCGCTGCTCGTCGAAAACCTCAATTAGGCTGGAACGCCTTCCTAGAGCGTTCGATCTGCGATTAAACGCGTAGATCGACGCTTTGGCGCTGGAGTCGGAACGCATATTCACGGATGATATGGCCTTTCAAGCGCCGGCGTGGTCGAGCGTTCTTCATATTTATTGAGTATTTTCACTGTGGTCAGCCTTGTGGCGGCCACCTGGACGGGATGATGACTGCTCTACGCCCCCTTATTTTGTTGCTCGCCGGCGTTCTTGGCCTGGCGGGTTGCAGCGTTCACCAGCCGGTGTCGCTGTATCAACTGGACAGCGGAAGTCCGGTTCAGCCTGCGCAAAGCGCGGGCATGGCGGTTTTGCTGGGGCCAGTGGTTGTGGCCGATTACCTTCAGCGCGAAACCCTGCTGCAACGTCAACCGGACGGCAGCCTGCAAGCGGCGACCGACGGTCGTTGGGCTGGCAGCCTTTCGTCGGATATCGACCAGTTGCTGATGCGTCAGGTCGCCGGTCACCTGGACAGCCAGCGTGTGGTCCTGGCGCCTGCTACCGCCGGATTCACCCCGGATGTGCAGGTGCTGCTGACCATCACCCGTCTGGACTCGGGTGCGAAACAACCGGCGATTCTCGATGCGCAATGGCGTTTGATCGATCGTCGCGGCAAGGTGCGCGATAACCGCATCATTCATCTGCAGGAATTGCACGCTGGCAGCACCGCTTCGCAGGTGCAGGCGCAGGGGATCCTGTTGCAGCGTCTGGCCGAGCAACTGTCGGTGGCACTCAAGCCACTCGCCAACCAGCCGCCAGTGGCCGAGGCCCCGCGTAAAGCCGCGCCGAAACCTGCAGCGCCGGCGGCGGATGCCGAGAAGCAACCGAAGATTCCGATGGCCTCGCCGATTCGTACCGATATGGAAGTGTTTCGCTTCTGAGGCTGGAACGAGTCAGAACAGAGCCCGCCTTGTGCGGGCTTTGTTGTGTCTGGAGGTGGGGTGGAAGATCAAAAGCCCCTCACCCTAGCCCTCTCCCGGAGGGAGAGGGGACCGATCGAGGTGTCTGGCGTCTTACATCGACCTGAAAGATTTCGGCGATTATGGATTCAAAGCGGGGCGTTCAAGTCGGTGTAACTCTGGAATCTCCCAATCAGTCCCCTCACCCTAGCCCTCTCCCTCCGGGAGAGGGCTAGGGTGAGGGGCTTTCAGTGATGCACACGATTCCAATCACGCCGCACACAAAAAAGCCCGCAGACAATCACTCATCTGCGGGCTTTTGCGTATGTTGCCTAAACCTTAAGCCCGGCGCTCATGCATCCGCGCCAGTTGCCGCTCGAGCATCGACGGATAAGGCTCCATCAACCGCTCGACACAGCAAGCGCCTTCAGGGCTGGCGATCGGCCGGATCCGCGCACGTTGGCGGATCAGCGCGTCATCGCTGATCTTGCGCTCGACCAGCAGCAGGTTGCGGCTGTGCTGCGACAAGGCCAGTGCATCCTGGGCCGAATCGGTCAGCAGCAGATCAATCTGGCTCAGACCGAACAACTCATCGCCCAAGGTCAGGCCAAGCTGCAGTTGCAGGGTGATGCCGCTGTCCGCGACCTCGATCTGCAACTGATGACCCAGTGCCCGCAGCAGTTCGCCGCAGCAGATGGCATTGGTCAGGTAGTCGTCGCCGCAATCTTCGGTATGGAACAGCAGGAGCGTGCTGCCATCGTTGAGGGTTTCGATTTCGCCCTGATACAGCGACGCGGCCTGCTCGAGGCAGTCGCGATAGCGATCCTGCAGTTCTTCCAGGCGTGCGCGAGGCAAGCGGCGCAGTTGTTCCTGCGAACCCAGTTGCACGGCCAGTACCGCAGTGTGCTGCGGCACATCAGGGGTCGGTTTGCGCGTCAGCGGTTGTGCGGCGCCGGTGATCGATTCGTCGCGCAGGTCGGCGAAAGCGTCATCGTCATCATCGTCTTCGACGGTGCTGACCAAGTGACGCGGCGCCGGTTTTTTCGCGGCCAGCGGGCGGCTTTCGTCGAAGCTCGGATCGCGAAGGTTACGCACCTCGAATTCAGGCTCGTCTTCTTCCTCGGCGAATTCCGGCTCGGGTTCAGGCTCAGGCTCGGGTTCCGGGGCGTAGCTGGCGTGCAGTTGGCGCGCCAGATCGCCGATTTCATCCTGACGATCGATACCCGGCGTGTGTGCGTCGATCCGGCGCAGCCACACGCGCAATTGCAGCAGCGGCGTCGACAGATAACGACCCATGCGCAGGCTCAGGGCCAGCGACAGTGCCAGCAGAATCGCGCTCAAAATCCCCATGCTCTGCAGGCTGATGGTCATCGGCTGCTGGAACTGATCCATGTCCAGGCTGATGCGCAGTTGCCCGGCGGTCACGTCCTGGAAAGTGATCTTGCTCTCGTACATGCCCTCGGCTTCGCCCAGCAGGCTGTGCTTGGGCCGCTGACCGGACTCGGCGAGGATACGGTTATCCACACTGTAGATCGCCGCATGGGCCACCAGTTTGTTCTTGGTCAGGTTGTTGAGCAGCACGTTGAGGCTGAGGATGTCATTGGACACCAGCAGCTCGGTGGCGGAGGTGGCGGTCTGCGTGGTCAGGCTTTCGCCCAGCGCATCGGCCTGCTCGTGCATGGCCTGCTTGAATTGCAGCCCCATCACCCCGGCATAGATCACCAGGGCCAGAGCGACCAGGATCACGTTGTGGCTGGCAATGCGCAATGCAATCGGTACACGGCGGTGGCGCAGTGCACGGAAGATCAGCAGGAAGAAGTTATCGGTTTTGACTGGCGTGGGCCGGTTCACTTGAGCTCGGCTCTTTGTCCGTGAAGTTGACGCGCAGTATAGCGACAGGCCCCAGACCGGCAAAGCGCTCGCGGTGCCCGATGGTCACTGAAAGTGGGTAGAATGCGGTTTTTTTCCAGTTGCGGGGGTGCGCGTTGCGCGAAATCGTCCTGATTAACATCACGGGAGTCGACCGTCCGGGTCTGACGGCGGCCATCACCGGTGTTCTGGCACAAGGTGGTGTGAACATTCTCGACATCGGTCAGGCGGTGATCCACGACACCCTGTCGTTCGGCATCCTGGTTGAAATTCCCGATTCCGAGCAGGGCAAGTCGGTGCTCAAGGACATCCTGTTCAAAGGCTACGAACTCGACCAGCAAGTCCGCTTCACCCCGGTGTCCGAAGAGGATTACCAGCAGTGGGTGGGCAATCAGGGCAAGAAACGCCATATCGTTACTCTGCTGACGCGCAAAGTCACCGCCGGCCAATTGCAGGCTGTCAGCGCGATCACCGCCAAATATGGCCTGAACATCGACCATATCGACCGTTTGTCAGGGCGCATGCCGCTGGACACCCCGGCCGACAAGGGCAAGGGCTGCATCGAATTTTCCGTACGCGGCGAAGCCGCCGATCCGCAGGCCTTGCGCGCCGAATTCCTCAGCGTCGCGCAGGAATTGAACGTCGACATCGCCTTTCAGGAAGATTCGCTGTTCCGCCGCAACCGGCGCCTGGCGGTATTCGACATGGATTCGACGCTGATCGAAGCGGAAGTCATCGACGAATTGGCCAAGGCAGCAGGCGTAGGTGATCGGGTTTCGGAAATCACTGAGCGCGCGATGGCCGGCGAACTGGATTTCCGTGCCAGTTTCAAAGAGCGTCTGGCCCTGCTCAAGGGCCTCGACGTCAGCGTGCTTGACTCGATCGGCGCCTCGCTGCGTCTGACCGAAGGCGCCGAAACCCTGTTCGCCGAACTCAAGCGCCTCGGTTACAAAACCGCGATTCTGTCCGGCGGCTTCACTTATTTCGCCAAACAGCTGCAAGCCAGACTTGGCATCGACTACGTGTTCGCCAACGAGCTGGAAGTGGTCGACGGCAAGTGCACTGGCGTGGCGATCGAGCCGATTGTCGATGCACAGCGCAAGGCGGATCTGCTCAAGGAGCTGGCGCACAAGGAAGGTCTGCGCCTGGAGCAGACCATTGCCGTCGGCGACGGCGCCAACGACCTGCCGATGCTGGCAATTGCCGGTTTGGGTGTGGCGTTCCGCGCCAAGCCGCTGGTCAAGCAGTCGGCGAAGCAGGCGATTTCAACGCTGGGTCTCGATGGTGTGTTGTATCTGTTGGGCTTCCGCGATCGCGACGGGCAGCTTTGAGTTCTTGAGCGCCTGAACCGGCCCCTTCGCGAGCAGGCTCGCTCCCACAGGGAACCTCATTCCAGTGTGGGAGCGAGCCTGCTCGCGAAGGCCGCGCCTCGGTCTAGAGCGAATTCCACAACGAATCGAAATCCTCTTCACCCCCGCCATTCTGCGCAGGATCCAGCGAGCGATAGGCGAACTGGTTGAAACTGTGGGTACTCGCCACCCGCCGATCCAGCCCGGCGCGGTGTTCCTCGCCTTGAGTGTTGATCAGCACTTTGTTGCCTTCCTGAAACGGCAGGCGCGGCGCCAGTACGGTGGCCGGCAAGTCGATCGCGCTGATCTCCGGCAGCAGCAAAGCGCGCAAATAATGGCCGTGATCGTCCTTTGAACGCACCAGTTGCAGGCCGCACGGCTGGGCGTGTGGCGCGACCAGTTCGATGCCCATCTGCGTGCCGCTGCCGCGTACCTGGCGGATCCAGCGAATCACCGCAATGCTCCAGCCTCTGCTTTCGCTGTCCTGAATGCCGAGCATTTCCCCGGCCTGCAATTCGGCGGGCACCTCGCTCGGCCAGGCCAGGCAATAGCCGCCGGGGCTGTGGTTGATCACGGGCAAGGCGTAGGTCGGATAGTTCGGCGCGTTGCCGGGGCCTTCATCCTCGGCTAATTGGTCGTACTGGATTTCTTCGTACGGCAACAGCTCATCGTTACCCTGCGGTGCGGCGTCGAACGCCTGACTCCAGCTGTCCTTTTCGCCGTTGGCCACCACGCTGCTGAAATTTGCCGCGCGGGCACCGGGGTGTTTGAGCAATTCGCTGAAGGTGCGCTCGCCGCCGAGGTAGAAGTGCAGGGCGCTCATGCCGACGCACACGGTCAATGTGCCTTGCCCGGCGCTGCGCTGGAAGCTGCGTTCGGCAGCCTGGCCCCAGGTGGCGTGGAGATGTTGCAGGGTATCGATGCTGAGGCCGGCGGAGACGGGTAAGGGTGTCGAGGTCGGCTGCTGCCGTAAATGCGTTTCGAGCTGCTTGACCAGCGGTTGCGGATCGAAGCCCAGCAGTCCGCTCTGTTGTTCGCTGCGAAACATCTTGCGGTAGCGTGGGCCAACATCCAGTTCCGGGCTGACCGCAAACAAACCGTCGTCTGCGCTGCCGGGATGCAGCTTGAGCAGGGCGCTCCATGGCTCGATCACCTCCGCCAGTCTGGCAATCTGGCTCTGGCGCAATTGATTGCAACGGGCACTGCCCAGCAGCAGGGCGGCGATGTAGGTCTGCTCGACGCTCAGTTCGCTGGTCAAAAACGCCAGATCATCGCGCAGCCGCCGTTGGTGCAGCTGTAATTGCGCAGCGCTGCGATACAGCTGATGCAGTTCGAACCACACGTGTTCCGGCGGTGAGCTGTACAGCTGCGTGGCGCGCACCAGTTGCGCCTTCAGCGCATGCGCGGCGCGTTGCATTGCGGTGCTGACCAGCGTCGCGCGGTCCTTGCTGTATTTCGGCAGGATGCGCAGGACGATCTGTTTATAGCCGATGGCCAGCTGACCCTGCAGCGCCTGGCAGAGGTTGCTGACCTTGCGCGAGCGCTCGTCGAGCATTATCGCCTGATGCAAAAAATGCCGTTCCAGATGCTGGCAGACGAAATACACCTCGGGCCGCAGCAACTCCAGCAGTTGCAGGCGATTGTCGCTGGGGGTGAGCAGCAGGTTGAGTTCGCCCAGGCTCTGATAGAGCAGGCGCGCGGTTTCGCCGATGTTGGCCTTGGGCAGGCCGGCGATCCAGCGCTTGAGGTCGCGCGGGCTGGCGTCGCAGAACGACAGGCGCGTTTGCGTAGGAGTCGGAGCGCGTAACTTGGGAGGGAAGAGGTTTTGGCTCATGAGCAAAACCATAGCAGCAATTGCCGCGGTTTGCGGAAGCAGCCTCGGCTGCTTCCGCGAACAGGATCACGCTTTTGGCAGTGCCAGGCCCTGGCCCATCTGCACTGGCGAGCCGGCCACCAGCTCTTCGGCCCACTTCACCTGATCCGGGCCAAACAGCACGATCGCCGTCGAACCCAGCTTGAAACGCCCCAGTTCAGCGCCTTTCTCCAAGTGAATCGGTGCGCGCGCGGCTTCGTCGTAGCGGAAGGTTTTCAGCTCGCGCTTCGGTGGCGTGACCAGACCGGCCCACACGGTTTCGATCGAAGCGACAATCATCGCGCCGACCAGCACCACCGCCATCGGTCCGCGTTCGGTGTCGAAGATGCATGCTACGCGCTCGTTGCGGGCGAACAGCTCGGGAACATTTTCGGCGGTAGTCTGATTCACCGAGAAGATCCGGCCCGGGATGTAGACCATTTCGCGCAGGGTGCCGGCCAGCGGCATGTGCACGCGGTGGTAGTCCTTCGGCGACAGGTAAATGGTGGCGAAGTCACCGCCCATGAATGGCGCGGCGTTGGCCGCATCGCCGCCGAGCAATTCGAGCACGCTGAAACTGTGGCCCTTGGCCTGGAACACGCGACCGTGCTCGATCGGGCCGAGCTGGCTGACCGCGCCGTCGGCCGGGCTGAGGATCGCGCCCGGGGTTTCGTCCAGCGGACGCGCGCCGTCTTTCAGGGCACGGGTAAAGAATGCGTTGAAGTGCTCGTAAGCGGTCAGGTCTTCGACCAGCGCTTGCGACATGTCCACTTGATAACGCTTGGCGAACCATTGGGTGAAGGCATTCTTGAACCAGCGCACGCGGCATTCGGCGATGCAACCGGCCAGGCGCGACAGCAGGTGATGCGGCAGCAGGTATTGGCTGAGGATAAACAGACGCTCTTTCATTAGTTGTCCTTGGAAGCTTGAATCTCGACAGGCGTGTCGGGGTGGTTGCCCCATTCGCCCCAGGAACCGGCGTAGCCCTTGACCCGCGGATAACCGAGGGCTTTGGCCACCAGATAAGTGAAGCCCGACCGGTGATGGGTCTGGCAGTGGGTAATGATTTCCTTGTCCTTGGTGATCCCGAGGTTTTCGAGGATCTGCGGCATGTCGGTGCGAATGCGCAGCTGGCGTGCCTGATCCATGCCGGCAGTCCATTCGAAATTGACCGCGCCGGGGATGTGGCCGCCTTTCGCGGCGAGGACTTTCTCGCCGGAATATTCCAGCGGCCCGCGCGCATCCCAGATCGCCAGATCGGCGGCGCCGAGACGGCTTTGCAGGTATTCGCGGGTGGCGGTCGGTTCATCGTGCAGGGTCAGCGACACCGGGCCGCCGACCGCGGCGGGCACCTGGATCGACATGGGCATGCCGGCCGCCAGCCAGGCCGGCAGGCCACCGTCTATATAGTGGTACTTGTCGTGGCCAATGACGTCGAGCAGCCAGATGAAGCGCCCGGCCCAACCGCCGCCTTCATCGTCATACACCACGTAGACCGCGTCCTTGCGATGGCCAAGCTCACCGAACAACGCTTGCAGATCGGCTTTCGCCGGCATCAGTCCCGGCGCCGGCGGCTGGCCGAGCTGGGTGCGTTTCGGGTCGACAAAACGTGCGCCGGGCAAGTGACCTTCGGCATACCGGGCAGGGCTGGTCAGGTCCACCAGAATCAGTTCCGGGGACTCCAGGCGCGGCAGCAGGTCGCTCGGCTCGATGACGAGCGGCAAGCCAGAGAAGTCAGACATGTGAGGTCTCCAGAGCACAAAGGGGAGGATTGTAGCGCAGGCTCATTGGCCGCGGCTGCTAAAGCTGTGCAGGGCTTTTTCGATGCACTGCGCGGTTTTGCCGAAGGCCTGTACGGTGATGTCGGCGAACGGCCCGCCGCCCTGATCGGCGACGACAATCATGATCACCCGGCCATTGTTGACCAATGAACGCAGGAGCAGATGCTCGCCGCGAAACAGCGTGCGCAGCCCCGTGGGTAACAAGGCGGAGAACTGGGCGTTGTTCTCCGGGGTGATTCGCACCTGTGCCTGCTGAGCGAGCAGACGCTGCAGGACTTTGCTTTGGCTGACGGCAAAACTCAGCGCCGCCGCGTCCTTCGGCAGGCCAGCGGTTTGCTGCACGCGAAGGGTGGAGTGGGTGCGGTCAGCCATCAGAATCATCACCCGGCGCATGCCGCTGGCCACCAGTGCCTCGCGGGCAGCGACGGTCAGGCTCATCGCGTTGGTGAAGCGGCTGGGCTCGGCGAGCAGCTCGGCGCATTGCCGACGCCATTGGCCCAGATCTTCCGAATTGGGTGCTGCTGCCGGGAGCATGCCGGCAGGCAAGCGACGGCTGCCCCACGGCCAGATCAGCGAAACCGCCGGGTGCCACAGATCAGGCATTGCATGCTGGCGTGCGCTGTTCGCCGCTTGCTGGTGCAACTGTTGCTGCACTTCGTCCATCGAGATTTGCAGGTACAGGCTGGTCAGGTACTGCCAGCGTTTGCTGTGCGGACTGTCCCAGGCCTGTTGCGCCGACAGCGCCAGGCCGTTGGCCAGCAGCACGGTATTCGCCGGTTGGTTGAGCCAGCGCCGTAGCGTCGGGTCATCGTCGAGGCGGTTCTGCTGGCGCAGCGGGTGTTCGCTGTCACGGGCGATGCGCAGCACTTTGACCAGTTCGCGTTGTTCGCTGAGCAGCAATTTGTAGCCTTGCTCCACCCAGATCGGCAGGTGCCAGGCATGCACCAGTGCCTCGGCAATTTTCAACAGGCGCACGCCGAACAACTGTTTTTCAACCACACGTGCCGATTCGCCCTTGTGGATCACCCGCAATTCCCACTCTTCGAGCAACTGGGGATAGGTCAGCGCCAACGGCCACAGCGGCGAGAGGAACAACAGGCTGCCCCAATGAATGTCCTGCCACAGCCGTGCCAGGCGACTGGCGAAAAAACCGTTGGCCTGTTGCGTCGCATGCTGGCTGATCAACTGCAATTGGCGCAGGGCCTTGGGGATCTGCATGTGCGCTTCGGCGGGCAGGCGCGCGAGCAGTTCTTCGGTACGGGCCAGGCCCAGGCGATTGATTGCCACCTCAAGATTTTCCGCCGGCGCAGCCATCGTGCCGTGGGTGTGACGATTGGCCTCACGGATGATGCTCAAGGCCAGCGCCGGGCTGTCCTGCATCAGGTCGGCGATGTCGCGCAGCGAGCTGCGGTTGTCGCGGATTGCCCGGCAGACTTTGTCGTGAGCCTCTTGCGGCACGGGCAGGCGGACGCTGTCGAGCAGCTTGACCCACGCCTGGAGGGTGGTCGGTTTTACCGATGGAATGTTCGTTTCATTAGCCATGTCTGGACGAGATCTTCACTGACTGTAGACGCGCCCGGCATGGGCTAAATTGGCTTTTCGCCTGAACTGGCTATAGTCTGGCGCAGTTTTGCCGATAAGTAGAAGAAGAGATTTTTTAACTTCCGAATATGACCTTGAACCCGACTTAAACAAGTACCTTTCTACCTATGGCTAAAATTATCGGCATCATCGTCGTATTCGCGAGCGTGCTCGGCGGATACGTGCTCTCCCACGGCAAGATTGCCGCCCTGATCCAGCCTTTCGAGGTAATGATCATCGGTGGTGCTGCACTCGGTGCATTCCTGCAGGCCAACCCCGGCTACATGACGATGCACGTGCTCAAGAAATCCCTGAGCATGTTCAGTTCGCGTTTCAGTCACACGTTCTATCTGGAAGTGCTGGGCCTGATCTACGAGATCCTCAACAAGAGCCGCCGCGAAGGCATGATGGCCATCGAAGGCGACATCGAAGACGCCGCCGCGAGCCCGATCTTCGCCAAGTACCCGGCGGTGCTGAAAGACGAACGCATGACCGCGTTCATCTGCGATTACCTGCGCATCATGTCCTCCGGCAACATGGCTCCCCACGAGCTGGAAGGCCTGTTCGACATGGAACTGTACAGCCTGAAAGAAGACCTCGAGCATCCGTCCCACGCGGTGAACGGCATTGCCGACGCCATGCCAGGTTTCGGTATCGTCGCGGCGGTACTGGGTATCGTGGTGACCATGGCCTCGCTGGGTGAGGGCGATCAGAAGTCCATCGGTCTGCACGTGGGTGCGGCACTCGTGGGTACCTTCTTCGGTATTCTCGCGGCGTACGGTTTCTTCGGCCCGCTGGCGCACTCCCTGGCGCACGATGCCAAGGAAGAGCTGAACGTCTACGAAGCCATCAAGGCCTCGCTGGTGGCTTCGGCTTCCGGCATGCCGCCGTCGCTGGCTGTCGAGTTCGGTCGCAAGGTTCTGTACCCGGCTCACCGTCCAAGCTTTGCCGAGCTGGAACAAGCCGTTCGCGGTCGCTAAGTCATGGAAAATAACCAGCCGATAATCATCAAGCGCGTCAAGCGCATCGCCGGCGGGCATCACGGCGGGGCGTGGAAGATCGCCTTCGCCGACTTCGCGACGGCGATGATGGCGTTCTTCCTGGTGTTGTGGCTGCTGTCCACCGCGACCCCGGAACAGAAGATCGCCATCGCCGGTTACTTCAAGGATCCGGTCGGTTTCTCCGAGAGCGGCACGCCGTACATCATCGATCTGGGCGGTACGCCGACCCTGGCGCCGGAAAACACTCTCAACCCTGAAGTGAAGTCGCAGCCGCAACCGGACAAGGTCACGGTCGACACCGAACAGGTTGAAGGCATGGCCGAGCAGGTCGAGAAGGAACGCCTGGAACTGTTGCTGCAGGAACTGCAGAACAAGGTCGACGAGAACCCGCAACTGCAGAAGTTCAAGGACCAGATCCTGTTCGAGATCACGCCGAACGGCTTGCGCATCCAGATCATGGACGCCGAGAACCGGCCGATGTTCGACTCCGGTTCTGCACGCCTGAAGCCGTACTTCGAAGACATCCTGCTGGCCATGGCCGACACCATCAAAGCGGTGCCGAACAAGATCAGCATCAGCGGTCACACCGATGCCAAGCCTTATGTAGGCAATGGCGACTTCGGCAACTGGGAGCTTTCGGCCAACCGTGCCAACGCCGCACGGCGTGCGCTGGTGGCAGGCAGTTATCCGGACTCGCAAGTGGCGCGTGTGGTGGGTTACGCCTCGTCTGCGCTGTTCGACAAGGAGAACCCGTTCAACCCGGTCAACCGCCGCATCGACATCGTGGTGCTGACCAAAAAGGCCCAGGCGGCCATCGAAGGTTCGCAAGGTGCCGACCCGTCGAAACCGGCAGATCAAGGCCAGAACGGCGCGGCGCCGGCCACCCCGGTCGACCCGAACGCCTTGCCGGCGGATCAGCAGCCGGTGCCTGCACACGAGTTGCGCGAACGGCTGAACCTGTTCGACGACCCGCTGCCGAAACCGACCGAGCCGGGCGCAGCGGCACCAGCCCCGGCGCCTGCTGCACCGGCTCCCGCGCCGAAGCAGTGACCCACAAAAAAGCCGACAGCGATGTCGGCTTTTTTGTGTCCGGTGGGAAGGCTGGTCACAGACGTATTCCCTGCGGCGCTCGGGCTGACTAAAACCCGCGTCGAATACGGTTTTTCAGCGCGTCATGAAACACTTCGGCGTTGTGTCGATTGGCGGTTCGGGTTGACTGATTTGCCGTGACCGAATCCAGGGTCATGGAACGCTTGACGCTTCCTTCGGTGCGGTAAGCATCGATGAAGAAATCCAGATCCCGATCGGTGCTCAGCTTCGGCCATTTGTCCAGGTAGTGCGGAAGCTCCGCCGGCCCGGTTCTGAACGAGCAGATTCGTCGGTGGCTGATGGTCGCCTCGCCGATTTCGAACGGCACCCACCACGACAGTGCGGTCTTTTCCGACACCACGGCCAGCAGGTGGCTGCACTCGGTGATGTTACGGGTGATGACACCCGTGATGTCGTCGGTGGTCTGGGATTCAGGATCCAGCACATCAAGGTAGGTCTTGATATTGGCCTGAACCAGGCGGCTGTTGATGGCAATCGCCTGAGCGCGATCGCCGTGGCGGTAGCTGATGAATACGGGCATCAGAAATGTCCTTTGAGCGCGAGCTCTCGGTAATAGGCGCCGAGTGCAGTGAGGCGGCAGCCGGTGGAGTGGAGGGCGGCGTAGTACATGTGCTCGGCGTCGACCGGTTCGATCAGGCTGTGGCGGTTGCACATCTGCAACTGTTTGAAGACATCGCCGTGATCGGGATCGAATGCCGCTTCGGTGGGTTCGTAGCTGGGATCGAGCCGGAAGACGAAGCTCGGCTCGGGAAACCAGTCCTTGAGCTTGCGCAGTGTTTCTTCGGCAATCAGCGGCGCGACTTCGCGCAGCGGTACGAATTGCGACACGTTGGTCTTGAACACCGGCCGCTGTTCCCATGCCCCCAGCGCATTGTCGACAAACGAATACACACTGCCCGGCGTGACCTTGCCCAATACATTGGCTGCGCCGCCGTGCAGGGCTTGCAACAGCAGATCGGTGAACACCCCGTGGCCACGGCTTTCCAGCGCCGATTGTTCTTTCTTGCAGGCCGTCAGGATGGTCATGCCTTCGCCGATCACGCTGCTGCCACCGCGCAGACTGCGCATGGCACCTGCTGCGCCGGCCTGGCAGCAATCCAGGATGATGATCTTGTTCTTGATGTGCGGTGCCTGATCGGCCCACCTCAGAATGTCGCTGATGCGAATGCCTTCGCCGCCGTGCCGGAAGTCCTGTGGAATCAGCAGTCCTTCGTCGATGCTGGTGTCGAACTGGCCATGGCCTGCGAAGTACAACAGCGCCACATCGCAATCGCCGGAAAACAGCTCCCGGATCTGTTGCTTCATCGTGTCGAGTGTCAGGTTCTCCTCGGCTGAAGTCAGTACCTTGCTGCTGAAGTTCGGCCGCCCGTTGGCGTGGCGCTCCAGTACCGAGGCCATGGCCATGGCATCGTTGTTACAGCCGCTCAGAGGGGCGACATGGTGGTAGTGGTTGATGCCGATAAACAGTCCCTTGCGCATGGTTACACCGCCGTGTGCAGGCGGATGGCCTTGATGATGCTCTGGGTGTTCCACGCACACTCGGCATGTGCGGCATTGCGTACAACGGTGGAAATCCGTTCGGCACCGAACGGTTTGATCGCGATGATCACCTTGCCCATGCGTCTGGCGATCTCGATTTCCTTGTTGATCCACTTGCTGTAGGTCGAATACATGCCGGCCATGATCAACACCGCCGAGCACGGCCGGATCTTGTTTTCGATCGCCTCTTCAAGCTGCTTGTCGGTGCGTGCACCCATGATCGGATTGTGCGGTGGCACGGAAAAGTTCTTGAAGCAGAAGTCGGGTTGAGCGCCGAGCAGGCGCACCAGATTGTCGTGGGCGTGGGGGTGGTTCCACGAGTGACTGATGAACAAATGATAGGTCTGCATGGGGTTCCTCGGAGATCGCATAGGTGCGAAGGAAGAACCCAATTTAGGCCTCTGGAAGGGCGCTACAAGGTCTGGGCGGGAAAAGAGAAATGTCCTGCAAACTGAAGTAATCAGGCTTACAGAAAGGGCTTGTGTTTAAGGTGAGGGTGGGAACGCCGGCAGGTTCCGACAACCGGCAGCCCTTGGGGAAGGGCCGCCGACAGGGCTGTTTAGTAGCCGTTTTCCGGCAAACTGGCGATGATCGAGCGGTAGCTGTTCATTCGCTGCTGCTGCACGCGGCCGTCTTCCAGGGCCTTGAGCAGTGCGCATCCCGGTTCGCGATCGTGCTTGCAGTCGCGGAAACGGCAGGTGCCGAGCAGGTCGTTGAACTCGATGAAGCCGGCTTCGACGTCGGCGCGGCTGACGTGGCCGAGGCCGAATTCACGGATGCCCGGGGAGTCGATCAGTTCACCGCCGCCAGGGAAGTGGAACAGGCGCGCGGTGGTCGTGGTGTGCGTGCCCTGGCCGGACAACTCGGACAGCGGGCCGACACGGGTTTCGACTTCCGGCAGCAGGCTGTTGACCAGGGACGACTTGCCGACACCGGACTGGCCGACGAACACGCTGATGCGCCCGTCGAGCTGCTTCTGCAATTGCTCCATGCCGTTGCCGTGGTGCGCCGAGACTTCCAGCACCGGATAACCCAGCGTGCGATAGACCGCCAACAGGGCATTCAGCGCCGGGGCGTTCTGTTCGTCGATCAGGTCGAATTTGTTCAGCAGCAGCAACGGGCGGATGCCAGCGTGCTCGGCGGCGACCAGATAACGGTCGATCAGGTTCGCATGGGGCTCGGGCAGCGGGGCGAACACGATGACGATCATGTCGACGTTGGCGGCCACCGGTTTGAGCTGGCCACGGCTGTCCGGACGGCAGAGTTCGGTGGTGCGCGGCAGTTGCGCCACGATCACGCCGATGCCCTGGTTGCCGGCGCGCCATACTACCCGGTCGCCGGTGACCAGTGCCGGCAGGTTGGCCCGCAGGTGGCAGCGGAAGACCTGGCCGGCCAGCTCACCGTCAACGGCCTCGACCTCGACCTGCACCCCGAAGTGGGCGATCACCAGGCCGTGCTGTTCCGGGCCGAGGTCGCCGCCTTCGAGCGCCTCGACAGCCGAGGACTCGCGTTTGGCGGCGCGGGCGGCGCGCTCGCCCTGAATCTTTTCGATGCGCCAGTTTTGACGACGATTGAGTTGGCGTTTGGCCATGGGTGTTCCGTCTGAAGAATGCAGCGATTAGGTAAAACGGCCGCGAGTTTAGCACGCCCGGCCACCGGCCTAGGCTAAACTGCGCAGCATTGCCTAGGAGCCCGAATATGCAAAACCCGCAGAACCTGATCTGGATCGACCTGGAGATGACCGGTCTGGACCCGGACAACGACGTGATCATCGAAATGGCTACCATCGTCACCGACAGTGAGCTGAACACATTGGCTGAAGGTCCGGTAATCGCCATCCATCACAGCGACGAAGTCCTTGCGCGCATGGATGAGTGGAACACCCGCACTCACGGCAACTCCGGCCTGACCCAGCGTGTGCGCGAGAGCCGCATCAGCATGGCCGAAGCCGAGGCCGAAACCATCGCCTTCCTGGAACAATGGGTGCCGAAGGGCAAGTCGCCGATCTGCGGCAACAGCATCTGCCAGGACCGTCGTTTCCTTTACACCCACATGAAGGCGCTGGAAAGCTACTTCCACTATCGCAACCTCGACGTTTCCACACTCAAGGAACTGGCCGCGCGCTGGGCGCCGGACGTGCGTGACAGCTTCAAGAAGGGCAGCACGCACCTGGCGCTGGACGACATTCGCGAATCCATCGCCGAGTTGCAGCATTACCGTAAGCATTTCATCAAGTTCTGATGGTGTTGTGCAGGAGCTGCCACAGGTGGCTCCTGCATTGGAGCGTGGCGCCCCTGCGCGAAACGACCTGACCGGCATCTGTTGCAATGACAGAGGCTGACCTTTCAACGCTGTTTATGCCGGCGTTAGTGCTGCAACTGTTTGGAAGTTGCATGTCATGTATTTATCTGTTGTTTCCATACTGACATTGGGTCTGGCGGTGAATTGTTCTCGCTCTGGAAGTGTAAGCTTGTGTCTGGAAGTTTGTTACTGTGTGTTTGCGTAAGGTCAGGCCTTTGAAGTTTTTCAATCAGGATGTCTCTTGAATGAGGGGTGCCTGCGTTCGTCTGTTTTATTAACACTTTCAGGTGATGGATTTTCCTTGGCGTATGTTATTCATGCTGTTCAGTGTTGCGAACCACGTAATGTTCGAGTTTATGTCTGGCAAGGAAGTAATTCATGAGTGAACAATTGAATGCGTTACGTCGTCAATCCGATGAGTCTGGCGTCGCAGAAAGTATCGGTAGTTTTGCTGTAAAATTTGACGCTGGCGCATCCAGTCGCAGCAAAGTGCTCTACGCCAATGGGCGCATGCAGGTCAAAGTCCAGGTCGTAGTTGCTGGTCTGGATCGCGATGGTAACGTCGTTGCTGTGTCCGACGAGGTCATGGAGAGTATCCGTCTTATTCACTACGATAGCGGCAAAACCTTGCGCAATGGGTGGCGAGCCAGCGCGGAGCAGGGCCGTTTCACCTTGGCGGTAGCGCACAACCCCAACGCTATGGAAGATGAGGATGATGGCAACGAGGATGCCTCGGACCAGCGCCGGGTACGCACATTCTGGGTTTCCAGCGAAAATGTTGAAACCATTCAGATCGGTGCTTCCATAAAGTTTGCTGACACCGTCATCCGCAGTAATGGGACAACGCTGTCGAGCAGGCATGACAGCAGTATCAGCATTGAAGCCATCCTGCCGGTCACCTACGCGATTGAGCAATTCCGTTGGGAAGATGTCTGGTACGACGGCGGATTCAGGAATCAACGTATTTACAAATACTATCTCGGCCTGTATCCCCATTCGCAGCAAGTCAAGTTGGTGGACTGGATTGCTGAAGGTCCGGTAAAGAATGTTGTATTTGCTTTCGGTAATAAAGTCGAAGCATGGAATGCAGCGTTTCAGGCAGGAATTCTGCTTCGCCCGGACAGGGAAGTTTTTAACGTCTCGTTACCGTATGCCGAGACTTCCGGCTCGACGCCTGACTCCATCAGTTTCATTCATCGCGAGAAGGACTATGAGGTTCGAGTCAACGACCGCGTCGGAGAACTGACGGTTGTCCAGGTATTGTCCCCCGTGGCACGAGATCAATTGCCTGCCGACAGATCGGAAGTTTTTCGCTTCACCGCTCTGGACCAGTTCGGCACTGAGCATAAGTTGGCTATCCGCACTGACTTCAAAGAGCGAAGCTTCAGGCTGGAACGCGGTTGATACTTCATTTTTTCTGAAATCCCACCGCCGGCATTCCGTTCCGTCACCCATGACGGCGGCTTTAAATCGGAGCGAGCTTAGCGTCATCTCTGTCGGTGCCGACGCCTAGTGGCTAAACTGCGCGCCTCACTGCCAGGATTGCCCCCATGTTGCTGATGCTCTATCTGATTGCCATCACCGCTGAAGCCATGACTGGCGCGCTGTCTGCCGGTCGTCGCGGCATGGACTGGTTCGGTGTGGTGCTGATTGCCTGCATCACGGCGTTGGGCGGTGGCTCAGTGCGTGATGTGTTGCTTGGGCATTATCCGCTGACCTGGGTCAAGCACCCGGAATACCTGGTGCTGACCTCGGTTGCGGCAATGTTCACCGTATTCACCGCGCGCTGGATGCGCCATCTGCGCTCGCTGTTCCTGGTGCTCGACGCTGTCGGTCTGGTGGCGTTTACGCTGATCGGCTGCATGACCGCTCTGGAAATGGGCCATGGCATGTTGGTGGCTTCGGTCAGCGGCGTGATCACCGGGGTATTCGGCGGCATTCTGCGGGATATTTTCTGCAACGACATCCCACTGATTTTTCGGCGCGAACTGTATGCGAGTGTCTCCTTCGCTGCCGCGTGGTGCTACATGCTGTGTCTTTATTTGAATGTGCCGAGCGAACAAGCCATTTTGATCACGCTATTCGGCGGGTTTTTGTTACGTCTGCTTGCCATCCGTTTCCATTGGGAAATGCCAAAATTCGTTTATAACGACGAGCATTAATAACTTTGCAGGGAATATTGGCCTGTCGAATAAAGTCCGGTAAATCGCCATGGACTTGCAAGTGTATGTTTCTTACATTTTTCGCTTTGCTGTTTATTTGAAGGGCCTGTAGTTTTTTTGTTGGCATATTTTCGATGTCAATATTCAAATACAACTTTTCAAGGAAATGCATCATGAGTGAAAGCATGGACGCTACACACGGTCAGCAAACCATTGCGCCAGTACTTACAGGCCTCGCCCGTTTAAGCGTCAAGTTCGACGCCAATGACAGTACTCGCAGCAAAACACTGTTCGGTAATGGCCGGATGCAGGTCAAGGTTCAAGTTCTGGTTACTGGGGTAGACGCCGACGGCAATACCATGCACGTACCGGCTGATGTAATGGACAGTATCGAACTCATTCATTACAGCACCGGCAATACGTTGCGCGACGGCTGGGCCGCGAGCACTGTGCAAGGTCGCTTTACCCTTGAGGCAAGGCCTTCACTCACTGCCTCAGAGGTTCACGACGATGATCTGGAAAATGATAGTGCCCATCCGCAGGTACGCACGTTCTGGGTATCCACGTCCAGCGCCGGGAGCACCCGGATTGGCGCGCGTCTGTCTCTGAACGGTGAGAGGATTCTCAGCAACGGAACCACACTTTCCAGTGTCCAGGACAGCAGTGTAACCATCGAAGCACAACCCCCTTCGGCGTACTCAATGGAAGAATTTCGTTGGTATCAAACCCGGCGCGGCGACGAGTTGCCGGGTAATCGGATCTGGAGCTATCGCCTGGGACTGTATCCGCGGGGGCAGCAGATCAAGCTGGTCGATTGGGTTGTCGACGGTATAGAGAAAGGGTCTGATCATGATTTTGCGGGGGGTAACAGGCTTAATGAAAGCAAAACCAATTATATGAAGGTCATTCTTGCCAGCCCTGAAACCCGTGAGGTGACAGTGTCCTTGCCGGTTAAAGGTGATCCTTTTGTATTCGCTTTTTTCCCCGACGCCCATACCTGGGAGGACGAGAATTATACTGTCAGGGTTCAGAGCGACGGCGAGTTTACCGTCGTGCAAGCCCTGTCGGAATACTCGAAAATCGGCAAAGCATTCAAATACGGAAATAAACTTTATTTTTTGGCCATTGATGAACACGGCACGGAGCATAGGCTGGCGATTCGCGTGAACTTCTACGAGCGTAATTTATACCTGGAGCGAGGTTGAGTCTCCACTGATGCAATGTCGGTGGATGGAATAGATATATATGCTTTTTGGCATGACGACTACCGATAAGCTGCGGTGTTCAGTTATCAGGTAATCGCACCAAACGTGCTGTTATTTATATCTAGCGTTGGCCCTCCAGCTATGCGGGGGCCAGCACACCCATATATCAAGGATGAGTAGTCATGACTGGCAAACCGCCCAGAGTCAAACCTGTACCCGCCCCAACCAAAACCCCCGATTTCAGCGTAGAGGATGCTCACTGGTCATCCTCCGTTTCTTCATCAACGCCGGCTCTGCCCATCCCGCGCCGCCTGGAACCCGCGCATCCTTCTCTGGCGCCTGACCCGGCCGCATTGACGCCAGAGATCTGGGTGAGCGTGAACCCGAGCTCTTCCGTGATCAATGAACTCACGATGCACGTCGCGAAGTCTTCACTGGCAGATTACTGGATACCCACACCCAAAAAACTCGGCGAGTTCGATGCGCAAGGCATGCGGATCGTGAAGCAGCGTCAGTATGTTGCCGTAGACGATGACCATATGGTGCAAGTGGTGCTGGATGTCGAGAGTGGCCTGTTTCGTGCCACGCTGGCCAGTGAACTCGACCCTTCCGGCCCGCTGATGAAACTCGACAGCGAGGGCCGGTTCTGGGGCCCGCTTGACAGCGATTTCGCCACCGTCACCGATTCAATATCAGTACAAACCGCACAACTTTTCCGCCGGATGGGTCGTTCTGTGGCGCAGTTTTCCGACGCCACGGTTGCACGCCTGCTGGCAGTGAGTGGCGTCGATGAAGTCGTCCTGCGCGATGTGCTCATTAATGATCGTCCTGCGCCGTTTTTACTGGAGGACACCATCAGGCGCTTCGAACTCGATCAGAAGATTCAGGCGCAGGGACGCGGGGCCGCACCTGAGCGGTTTACGAGGTTCAAGGAACTGGAAGACGCATTTGAAGCCAATTGCGATGAACATACTTTACGGATGCGCCGGGTATTTCCAAATTTGCCGAAAACGGCTGCACTGGCGATATGGCGCAACATGAGCGCCGCCGAGCGTTTACATATGCACAACCAGCCAGGCATGCCACAGCGAGTGGCGAAAGAGGCACTGGTGGCGCTTCGGGATATTCGCGTGGCGAGGGCCAGGGAAGGTATTTATCTGGAGGCGGTATCCAATCTGGACAGTGATCGGCTAGTGCTGCATATGCTCGGAAATCTCGCGAACTGGCCGCGGCAGATTGCTTTCGAGATTCGCCAGGGGACCGGAGACGGGCCTGTGCTCAGCACTAGCGGCGACGCCCGGTCGCCGTTTCGTCACATACTGATTCGTGAGGATGATGGCTATGTCATCCAAAGCAGCCACGCCCAAATACCTGAGGGCTCGAAGGATCTGTATTCAGCCATCTGGCTTGTGTTGTTGCCCGGGCATCGCCGTTTGCTGGGTGTGACAGAAGGTGGGGGTGCGGCACTGCAACAGCTGATTCGTGCACTGCCGTTGCCGTCGCACCATGCCGTGAACGAATTGCTGGGGCTGCCGACGCTTCCGGTTACCGCCGATCCTGCCATCGCGCGATATGGGCAAACGGGGCATCTGCGAGGGGGAGGTGACGACAACCCGCTATCGCCAAAGTCCGTTGTAGAGCGCGTACGCAATCTATATCCGCATCTTCCAGATGAGGAGGTGACGGCATTTATCACTGAGCGCTTGAAGAGTGATTCATCAGACGTTTTGTTTCGCCTGGAGACAGAGCTTGCGACGTTGCGTGAGGAATTGGCGGTATGGACGGCCGAAGGGACATTACCCCATATACCGACAGCGCAACCAGAAGGCGCGCCGACACCCGCCGGACAGCGCCAGGCTCGCGAGCAATTCAGCACAAAGTTGCAAGCTATCTGGCAACGCAAGTCGGTTTCGAAGTGGGACGAGGGAGACGATCATTTTTCTCACTACGTTGATTTTTCGGGTGAATTACCAAGGTTGTCCAGCCGGTTTGAATATGTAACAGAGTTGATATTGACCGCAAATGAACCGATAGCACGGATAGGTGCATTTCTTGACAGTTTTCCAAATCTTCAACATTTGGGAGTGTTTGGCATAAAAACAGAGGAATTCCCGTCAGGAATATTTCAAATGCGCCAGTTAAGCGATCTTACGCTGGACGGGTGCTCGCTGACACTATCCGAGGCCACAGTTGAAGGATTGTCCAGAATTGAAACGCTTACCCGCTTGAATTTGGCAAACAATCCTCTGACAGTTACTCCGCATGTAGGCCACATGGCTGGCTTGACCGGATTGATGCTGAGCAACGCAAATCTTTCAAGCATTCCTTCAGGCATAGATCGGCTCACGAAACTGGGTGTCGTGGCATTGCATGATAATAATATTTCAGACGTGGGACATGAACTGTTAGAGATTCCGGATACCCAGGATCTGTTCATCGGTTTATTGAATAATCCGCTGAGTGACGCGTCAAGGCAGCGGATTGGTCAGTATCTTGAAAGTTCCAGTATGGATCGAAAGGTGGAAATCCACACGGAGGATCTAGTTTTACAGTCCGACTCCGATAGTGAGTCCTCGGAGAGCGGTTTTTCGACAGGTTCAGAGAGTGACTGAATATTGGTTAAAGTAACGACTCCTTTGTTTTGCTGACATAGCCAGACAAGAAATAGACTACTCGATGGCTCCGCTTCTGATTCTGTGACGGTCAGGTCGGGAGGGGAGCAATCATTGAGTGCCAGAACCAAAGGATGGCAGGGGAGTTGTTGCAGGCGGTGTTATAAAACTCACGCTTCTTGAAGATATTAGTATTTATGTGAGTTGTTGGAGGTGATGTTGAAATATTACTTCCTCATAATTTGTCTAATGTCGTAGCTGTTATTCTTTAAATCGAGCCTCAATACTTTGCTGAGTCCTTAAAGGGCGAAATCTTCAATCAGCCAGGTATTGTTAAATGTTTGATGATCATATTGGTATTTCTCGTATCGAGGTAAAACTCGACGCCACAAGGTCGGGCCAGCATAAAGTGCTGTATGCCAATGGACGTATGCAGGTGCGCGTGTTGGTGCTTCTGCACGGGATCGATAACAACGGCGATGGTGCATCACTGCATGGGCACCCCGCCTTAGAGTCCCTGCGACTTATTGACTATAACGGTGCTCGGCCTCTGGAAGGGGCCTGGAGCGTTTCGTTGCAGGAAAACCGTTATGCCCACGAAATGTCAGGTGGGGCACCGCGGATTACCGAAATCCCACGTGCCACGCATAACCGGATAAGCGACGACTCTGATCCGGTGCAGATTTTTCAGTATTGGGTTTCGGCCACCCGGCCTGGTGTCATGGAAGTAGCCGCTGAGATCGTTATGGATAACGTGGTATTGCGAAGTAACGGAATTGGTTTTGACAGCAGTGTCACGCTGGAGGCGATCCCGCCGAAAAAATATAACCAGAATAGTTTTTCTCTTCACAAGTACGGCACGTTCAGCGAAAGAGTCTACGAGGAACGCATTCAGTATTTTCATCTCGGACTTCACGCTGACGGTCGTCAGATTCAGCTGCTCGACTGGTATAGCAACGATATAGAGCTTAACCCGTATGATGCTGAAGATGCAGTGATGGTGTACTCGTCAGGCACGATAAACCACTACAGTGGCGGCGGCAGAACTTTCTATGGTTATCTGGCGCCGATATACGGACGATCGGCCTCGGTCAATACTCCTCTCGGTTACATTACCTTTCCGATTAACGATGTGCAGGGCGTGTTGACTCTTGTGCAGCGCACGACTCTGCAGACAGAGGAGAAGCCGGCAACCGGCGAAACCTTCGAAGTTGCCGTTATTGATGAGTTCGGTACGGAGCACTGGCTTGGTATCAAAGGTGATATAGAGCAGCGAACTTTCATTCTGGGTGAATCGAAGCGTTCGACAAAACAATTTGCCTGATTTCATCTGCATGGTCAGCGGGTTCTCGCTGGCCGTTTTTTTGATCTGCCAGTAGCACAATCTTGAAATAAAGGGACGTTTTTCAATGGCAAGTAATTCATCTTCCGCTGTTCATTCAAACGCTTTCAACTTTGGTGAGTTTGTATCAGGAGGCGTTGACCCGCGCACCGGCATGTACACGAGCTCTTTTTCCTTGGGAAAGTTGCACTCCTCGGATCTTAATGGTCCTGAATTTGCACTTTCACTGAGCTTCAATCCGCTCAACCAGGCGGACTCCGGTTTCGGCATCGGCTGGTCTTTGACGATGACCAATTACGACATGCTCAGCAAAGTCATGACGCTGTCCAACGGTGAGCGCTACAAGGCTGTGGAAACATCTACCGGTCTGAAGTTCAGGGAAATGAAGCTGCAAACGGCGAAGGTATTGGTGACCGGAGCAGGGCGCTATGAAGTTCGATACAAGGATGGTCGGCGTGAACTGCTCAAGGTCCTGGCTGGCACTCAGGTCGCCGTAGCGGAAAAAATAATCGCGGCGAACGGTGTGAGCATTTCGCTCAAGCATGAATTATTCAATCAGTTTCCCAGACTGGCCGAAATCCGTGATGCCAAACGATGCCTGCTGAAAATTACCCGCACTGAAGGTCAAGTGAAGTTGACCCGGCATCCTGACACTTCGTCCAGTTCAACCTACAAGTTGCTCTTGAAAAACAGTCGGGTAACGGCCATCGAGCTTCCGGTCGGTAACGGCTGGGAGCTGGAATATGAAGTCATCGATGGGGCCAGCTACTTGTGGCGCGTCGTCAACCCGTTGCGTGGCGTAGAAATCATTCGCTACAAGCGCCAGGGTCACCATTTCGTCAATGACGGGGAAAAGACACTCCCGTTTGTCATAGCTCACGATGCTTATCCAGGACGTGGCCAGCCCCGGCTTTGCAGGGCATACACATACTCCGACCATAATTTTCTCGGACAAGGCCTTCTCCCGGCCACGGACAATGACCTGGATCCGCTCTATCTGGCGCCCGGTCACTATGTCTACACCTCGGACGAGCAGTTGCTGGTGAGCGGCAAAGTCCATACCCGCATTAAACGCACCTACAACAAGTTCCATCTGTTGGTGGCTGAGGTTACAACCTGTGGCGACGCCCAGATCGCCACCGCTACGGAGTATCACGGTTCTGTCGCCAAACCGTTCAATGAGCAGTTGGCGCAATTCCGTCTGCCCAAGGTTCAGACGGTGACTTACCTCGATCGGCCCACTCAGCAGAAGCGCGAGGAAACGACCGTCACCGAGTTCGATGGCGAAGGCAACCTGATCAGGCACGTCGAGCCGAACGGGGTGACGACTTCGACGGAGTTTCATCCGGCAAGCGGAGGCGACAATTGCCCCGAGGATCCGCTGGGGTTTTCCAGATTTCCAAGGAAGAGGACGGTCACCGCTGCCGCGTCGGGCGGTGCTGCGACGGTCACGTACTACGACTATGCCCTGCACCCGGCGTTGGAGGGTGCGGAACTGCCATCCGTATTACCGATCACGGAGCGTTTTTACGAAATTGTGGAAGGTGTTGAGGTCTTGCGTTCGAAAACCGAACGCAGTTACCTGGACACGCCCAAGGACCCGCTCAAGCACGGGGCCACGAAAGAGCAAAGCATCATTCTGAATGATAAAAAAACCTCTACCGAATTTTCCTATGAGCTTGAGGATGACAGGTTGCGGGTCAAGTCCAGCACACGCGGATTTGACGGCGCGCTACAGACCAGTGAGAAGGTGCTGTCGACGCTGACCGGATTACAGGTCTCTGAAATCGCTGTCGAGGGCGAGCGCATCGAGCATGAATACGATGCGATCGGCCGCGCAGTGTGCAAAACGGTTGCTTCCGGCACCCCCTATGCTGCTTCTACCCGGTGGGCCTATCTGGCCGCCAGCAAACAGCGGCCGGCTACCGTGGTGACTACCGATCCCGTTGGCGGCGAGCAAAGAGTGACCTATGACGGCCTGGAGCGGGTAGTCACCGTTCAGGAAAAGGACTGCGACCATCCCGACAAGGACGGTCTCATCCAGACACGCACGCTTTATTCTGCCCTGCATGATTCGGTCGGTCACAGGGTGAAAGCGACGCTGACGGATTGGCGTGATGGCAAGCCGTATCCGGTCAGCACCCGCTACGAATTCGATTCCTGGGGGCAGGTCTGCAACACGCTGCATGCCGATGGGCGTATCGAACACAGCGAGATGGATCCGGTCCTTCGCCAGCAAACCACCCGGCTCCAGGGGATGGGCAGGACACTCACCGTCATTAGCGACTTCGGTAAACCGCTCAGTGTCGAGAGCTTCAATCTGAAGAACAAGAGTCTCGGCAAGACCGTTTACACCTATGACGGATTCGGGCGCACAACCAGCGAGACAGATCCCGTCGGCAATACCACTCGATATGAATACGACGTTTTTGACCGGATAATTCGCACCGTCCTGCCTGACGCCAGTGAGGTAGTGACCGACTACGCCGAACATAGCGATGAAGGGCTGCCGATCGGCATCAAGGTCGGTGACAAAGCGTTGGGACAGCAGGCCTACGATGGTCTGGGTCGTTTGATACAAAGTACCGTGGGCGGACGAAAGTCCGAGGCTGGCTATGAAGCGGGCTTCACTCAGCCACAGTGGTTCAAGAGTGCTGATGGCCAGAAAACCGAATTCACTTACTTGCGCGATCTGGGCGGTTTGCTGACTGAGCGCAAGGCGGGGGGGCTGGTCACGACCATGACTTATGACCCCGTCAGCGGCAATCCCTTGACCTGTACCGAAAACGGCAGGGAACGCCGTTTCACCTATTACCCTTCCGGGCGCGTGAAAACCGAAACGACGACCCTTGGTGCCGTCACGAAAGCAACATCCCGTACCTGGTCCCTGCAGGGGCGGCCGATCACCCATGTCGATGTACTCGGAGCCGAAAGCACATCCGAATACGATCAGCATGGTCGCCTGCTATCCACCTCGCAGGGCACGCTGAAAACCGAGTTCCACTACAACATACAGACGGGGATGCTGGACTGGACTAAAACCGAAGAAACCTCGATCAAGCGTCAGATGATCACCCGGTTTGCCTATGACGATGTCGGTCGCGAAACCCGCCGTACATTCGAGATTCAGGGCCAGCCCGACCAGACCCTGGAATCGACTTACACGCTGGCTGGCAAACTGGCGCAGAAAGTCTCCAGGCGCGGCACGCAACTATTGCGTGACGAGCAATTCACCTACGATGTGCGCGGGCGTCTGATCCAGTACGACTGTGCCGGCACCCAAAAGCCCCGCGATCCGTATGGCAAGGAAATTGTTCAGCAAACGTTCACCTTCGATGCGCTGGATAACATCCTCACCGTGCAGACGAAGTTCCCGCTGGGCGTGAATCTGACCACGTTCAGTTATGACAATCCCGATCCTGTCCAGCTCAGCGCAGTCAAACATTCCCATGTCGACTATCCACCGGCAGTGACGCTGGAATACGACGCCAACGGCAGGATGATCAAGGACGACCAGGCGCGGACTCTGGCCTATGACGCCTTCGGACGTTTTGAGCAATTGTCCGGCGCAGGGGGATCAGTCATTCGTGGCTACCATTACGACGGTTTCGACGATCTGGTTGAACTGTCGCAACCCGAAAAGACAACTGTGCAGCGTTACTACCACGCAGGCCGGGTCGCCAATGAGGTGAGTGGTGAAAATTCATCCACTGTTGTGCGTCACGGTGGCGCGCTGGTGGGCCAACAGCAATTTGGTTTGCACGCTGGCGCGCAGCTATTTGGGACCGATCAGCAGCAAAGCGTGCTGGCAACGCTGGGCAAGGAACAGCTCACCGATTGCGCCTACAGCCCTTACGGCCATCGTCCTGCCGAGGGTGGTTTGTTCAGCCTGGCGGGGTTCAACGGCGAGCAGCTGGATCCGGTGACCGGGCTGTATCTGCTGGGTAACGGTTACAGGGCCTATAGTCCGACATTGATGCGATTCCTCGCCCCCGACAGCATGAGTCCGTTCGGCGCGGGCGGATTGAATGCCTACAGTTATTGCCTGGGCGATCCTGTCAATCGTGTCGACCCTACCGGGCATATCTCTTGGCAATCGATTTTGGGCATCGGCCTCAGTATTCTCGGGATCGTTGCCAGCGTGTTGACGATGGGCGCCGCGACGCCATGGGCAGTGGCGGCGCTGGGGCTGGCCGTGACTTCAGGCCTGGCGGGTATTGCCAGTGAAGTGGTCAATGAGCTGGCACCGGATTCTCAAGCAGGCGAGATACTGGGCTGGATCAGTTTCGGTCTCGGGCTGGCTTCGCTCGGTGCAGGTTTGGCGGCGGGTGCAAAAGCGGCGGTGAATGCTGGCAGGAAGATGGCTTCAGCGTTTAGCCAAGGGCTTAGTGGCAGGGGGGCAGGAAAAGCGGGGAAATATTTAAAGAGGACCGGGAAAGGCGCCAAGGCTGCGGCCAAAAAAGTCAATGCTCCTGTGGAGCCTGTGGCGGATGAACCTTGGCAATTGGTCAGGGCCACCGGGACGGATGACGTGTTCAGCGCCCCCGTCTACGATAATTATCGGAAGAAGGCAGACGATTTCTACAAACTCATTGAAAGCAATAAGTCTGCCCGCCAAGCAGCTGGGGAGGCGGGTCTTGCGTACTCGGAACTATCCAAATACAGCCAAACCAGAAAGTTAACGCATGTTTATATGACGAAGATCACTGGAGGCGGGCATCGTATTTATCTTCTGGAGGATAGTGCAACGAGAGTTTGCAAAGTCCTTCAGTCGGGCGGCCATTGGTCTCCCGGGCAAACTTCCGCAAGAATAAGAGCGGCGGGAAATATGGATACAGCTCGGACGTGAGCAACCTGAGTACTTTGTTTTGCCATTTATAGGGTTGAAGGTCTGGAGTGCCGTTCCAGTGCCCACTCCACATGTTCCCTGACCAACTCTGACGGATGATCCCGTCGCGCCTTCAACGCTTCCAGCACAGGGATCGTTGAAGGCGCATTACCCAGCCCCACCGCCAGATTCCTCAACCAGCGCTCATACCCGGCCCGCCGCAACGGCGAACCTTCGGTGCTGCTCAAAAACTTCTCTTCATCCCACAAAAACAACTCGGCCAACTGTGCGTTATCCAGATTGTGCCGTGGCTTGAAATCGCTCTCACCGCTCGGCCTGGCGAAACGGTTCCATGGGCAGACGATCTGGCAGTCATCGCAGCCGAACACGCGATTGCCGATCAGCGGCCGCAACTCTTCGGGAATCGCGGTTTTCAGCTCGATAGTCAGGTAGGAAATGCAGCGCCGCGCATCCAGCACGTACGGGCCGACGAAGGCGTTGGTCGGGCAGATGTCCAGACACGCAGTGCAACGGCCGCAATGCTCGCTGCTATGCGGTTCGTCCACCGGCAGCGGCAGGTCGACGAACAGCTCGCTGAGGAAGAAATAACTGCCTGCCTTGCGATTCAGTACAAGGGTGTTTTTGCCGATCCAGCCCAGCCCGGCTTGCTCGGCGATGGCTTTTTCCAGCACCGGCGCGCTGTCGACAAAGGCGCGAAAACCGAACGGGCCGATCTGCGCCTGAATCCTGTCGGCCAATTGCTGCACACGTTTACGGATCAATTTGTGGTAATCGCGGCCCAAGGCATAACGCGACACGTAGGCTTTTTCCGGTTCAGCCAGGCGTTTGGCCATTTCGGTATCGCCGGGCAGGTAGTCCATGCGCAGCGAGACTACGCGCAGCGTGCCCGGTACCAGCTCTTCGGGGTGCGAGCGTTTGCTGCCGTGGGCGCCCATGTAGTCCATTTCGCCGTGGTAGCCGGCCTCGAGCCAGCGCGCGAGGTGCTGCTCATGCTCGGCCAGATCCAGACCGCTGATGCCGACTTGCTGAAAGCCCAGCTCGCGGCCCCAATCCTTGATCGATTGGGCGAGGGCGGGCAGGTCTGTGGTGATGGCGGACATGAGGCGAGAGAAACCGGAGCTGAGGTGCGTATAATTCTGCCAGACATCGGAGCCCGAAGACGCATGCCGCAGACGAAAGATGATTTACCCGACGCGCTGTACCGCGCCGCGCAGGTGCGCGAACTCGACGCACGGCTGATCGCCGCCGGGACGCCGGGCTTCGAATTGATGCAGCGCGCCGCCCGGGCCACCTGGCGCGCACTGCTGCGCAAATGGCCGGCAGTGAATGAACTGACGGTGCTCGCCGGGCACGGCAACAATGCCGGTGACGGTTACCTGGTGGCCGCACTGGCGCTGCGGGCAGGTTGGACCGTGCGCGTACTGGCAGTCGGCGATCCGCAGCGTTTGCAGGGTGATGCCGCACTGGCCCGTGCCGAATCCATAGCTGCTGGCGTTGCGGTGCAGAGCTGGCAGGCAGAGAACGAGCTGCGCGGTGTCGTCCTCGATGCCCTGTTCGGCACGGGTCTCAGTGGCGAAGTTCGTGAGCCGTACGCCGCTGCCATCGCCGCCATCAATGCCAGCGGTTTACCGGTGGTGGCCGTCGATATTCCCTCCGGGCTGTGCGCCGACACCGGTCGGGAACTGGGCGTCGCGGTGCGTGCCGATCTGACGGTGACATTCATCGGCCTGAAGGTCGGGCTGTTGACCGGCGACGCAGCGGATCATATCGGTGAACTGGTCTTCAACGATCTGCAAGCCACCGATGACATTTTCAGTGACATTCCTGTCTGCGCTCGACGCCTCAGCGCCGCTAATCTTCTGGCACTTGCGCCGCGCGCGCCGACTTCGCACAAGGGCCGCTTTGGCCATGTGCTGTTGATCGGCGGCGATCATGGTTTCGGCGGGGCCATTCTGCTCAGCACTGAAACGGCGTTGCGCAGCGGCGCGGGCATGGTGTCGCTGGCGACCCGTCCCGAGCATGTGCCGGCAGCGCTCACTCGCGTGCCGGAGGCCATGGCCCTCGGCACCTCGTCTGCCAATCAACTGATGGGCCTGCTGGAAAAGGTTTCGGTATTGGTCGTCGGGCCGGGCCTTGGCCAGGCAAGCTGGGGTCGCGCCTTGTTGTCGGCAGCCGCCAATGCGTCGGTACCGCAGGTTTGGGACGCCGACGCGTTGAACCTGTTGGCCGGCGGTTTTGTCCAGTTGCCCAGGGATTGCGTGATCACCCCGCATCCGGGCGAGGCGGCGCGCCTGCTCGGTATCAGTACTGGCGAAGTACAGGCCGATCGTCCGGCCGCTGCATTGGCGTTGAGCAAAAGGTATTCAGCGGTAGTGGTTCTGAAAGGCGCCGGTAGTTTGATCGCGCATCCCGATGGGCGTCTGGCCCTGTGTCATCAAGGCCATCCGGCAATGGCCACGGGCGGGCTCGGTGATGTGCTGGCCGGTCTGACCGGCGCATTGCTGGCGCAAGGCATGGACGCTTTCGACGCTGCAAGCCTGGCCGTCTGGCTGCACGCCAATGCCGGCCTGCAACAAGGCAAATTCGGCCGTGGGCTGGCGGCCAGTGATCTGATTCCAGCCATTCGTCAGTTGTTGGAGGAGCATGCACCGTGTCTGAAGTAACCCTGTACCTGGCCGATGAACAGGCCATGAGCGACTTTGGCGCACGGATCGCCCGCGTGACCCAGGGCCATGGCCTGATTTTTCTCGAAGGCAATCTGGGCATGGGCAAAACCACCCTGTCGCGGGGCATCATTCGCGGGCTGGGTCATGTCGGCGCGGTAAAAAGTCCGACCTTCACTTTGGTTGAACCCTACGAGATCGGTGACATCCGCGCCTTCCACTTCGACCTGTATCGCTTGGTCGATCCGGAGGAGCTGGAGTTTCTCGGCATCCGCGACTACTTCGAAGACGACGCGATGTGCCTGATCGAATGGCCCGATAAAGGTGCAGGCTTTTTGCCAAAGCCTGACCTGACCATTACCATTGGCCCGCAAGACAGCGGGCGTTCGCTGAAAATTTTAGCCGAGGGCTCGCGTGGCGAGGCCTGGTGTGCCGCTTTGGCATTGGAATCCAATTAAATGATGGGGTTTGGTATGCGCTTTCGCGCGTTGGTGGCTGCCGCTGGACTGATGTTGATGGCAGTAACCGTCAACGCTGTGGCCGATTCAAAGGTCAACAGCGTGCGCCTGTGGCGGGCGCCGGACAACACGCGACTGGTCTTCGACCTGAGTGGCCCGGTGCAGCACAGCGTGTTCACCCTGACCGCGCCGGACCGGCTGGTGATCGACATCAATGGCGCCACGTTGGGCGCACCGTTGAACGTGCAGACCGCGAACACTCCGATCACCGCAATGCGCTCGGCCCAGCGTACGCCGACCGACCTGCGGGTGGTCATCGACCTGAAAAAAGCCGTCACCCCGAAAAGTTTCTCGCTGGCGCCGAACGCGCAGTACGGCAACCGTCTGGTGGTCGATCTGTTCGACAACCCGGCCGATGCCGCGCCGCCGCCAGCTCCGACGCCATCGGTGGCGACGGTGCCGGCAGTGCCGGTGACCCCGACTGAGCCAGCGATCAAGCTGCCGCCTGCGCCGGCCGGCAAGCGCGACATCATTGTCGTGATCGACGCCGGCCACGGTGGCGAAGACCCGGGCGCGTCCGGCTCGCGCGGCCAGCGTGAGAAAGACGTGGTGCTGCAGATCGCTCGCGAACTGCAGCGTCAGGTCAACGGCATGAAAGGCTTCCGCGCCGAACTGACCCGGACTGGCGATTACTTCATTCCATTGCGCGGGCGTACCGAGATCGCCCGCAAGAAGGGCGCCGACCTGTTCGTCTCGATCCACGCCGACGCCGCGCCGTCCGCAGCCGCTTTCGGTGCGTCGGTGTTCGCCCTGTCCGATCGTGGTGCTACCTCCGAGACCGCCCGCTGGCTGGCCGACAGTGAAAACCGATCCGACCTGATCGGCGGCGCCGGCAACGTCAGCCTCGACGACAAGGACCGCATGCTCGCCGGCGTTCTGCTCGACCTGTCGATGACTGCGTCGCTGACCTCCAGTCTCAACGTCGGCCAGAAGGTTCTGACCAACATCGGTCGCGTCACGCCGCTGCACAAACAGCGCGTGGAACAGGCCGGCTTCATGGTGTTGAAGTCGCCGGATATCCCGTCGATCCTTGTCGAAACCGGCTTTATCTCCAACGCCAACGAAGCGAACAAACTGTCTGCATCCAGCCACCAGCAGGCGCTGGCCCGATCGATCAGCAGCGGCGTGCGCCAGTTCTTCCAGCAGAATCCGCCACCGGGCACCTACATCGCCTGGCTGCGTGATTCCGGCAAGATTGCCCAGGGCCCGCGCGACCACCGCGTCGGCCCCGGGGAAACCCTGGCGATGATCGGCGTGCGCTATCAAGTCTCGCCGGCCACTCTGCGCGCCGCCAACAACCTGAAAAGTGATGAGCTGAAAGTCGGTCAGCACCTGACCATTCCCGGCACCGAACTGGCGTCCAAAGAATGAACCAGGTATTGAACACTGCGCGCATCGAGCTGCTCAGCCCGCGGCTGGCGAACCAGATCGCCGCCGGTGAAGTGGTTGAACGTCCGGCCTCTGTTATCAAGGAGCTGCTGGAAAACAGCCTCGACTCCGGCGCCAAGCGTATCGACGTCGATGTCGAGCAGGGCGGCGTCAAGTTGCTGCGGGTGCGCGATGACGGCAGCGGCATTTCTGCCGATGACCTGCCGCTGGCCCTGGCCCGTCACGCCACCAGCAAGATCCGCAACCTCGAAGACCTTGAACAGGTGATGAGCCTGGGGTTTCGTGGCGAGGCGTTGGCGTCGATCAGCTCTGTGGCGCGCTTGACCCTGACCTCGCGCACCCGCGATGCCGATCAGGCCTGGCAGGTCGAGACCGAAGGCCGCGACATGGCACCGCGCGTGCAGCCGGCGGCGCATCCGGTCGGCACCTCGGTGGAAGTTCGCGACCTGTTCTTCAACACCCCGGCCCGGCGCAAATTCCTCAAGACCGAAAAAACCGAATTCGATCACCTGCAGGAGGTGATCAAGCGTCTGGCGCTGGCGCGCTTCGACGTGGCATTTCATCTGCGCCACAACGGCAAGACCATTCTCAGCCTGCACGAGGCCCATGACGATGCGGCCCGTGCGCGGCGCGTGGCGGCGATCTGCGGTTCCGGTTTCCTTGAACAGGCCCTGCCGATCGAGATCGAGCGCAATGGTCTGCACCTGTGGGGCTGGGTCGGTTTGCCGACTTTCAACCGCAGTCAGGCGGACTTGCAGTATTTCTTCGTCAACGGTCGGGCGGTGCGCGACAAACTGGTGGCCCATGCGGTGCGCCAGGCTTATCGCGATGTGCTGTTCAACGGCCGGCATCCGACCTTCGCGTTGTTTTTCGAGGTCGATCCGGCTGCAGTAGACGTCAACGTCCACCCGACCAAGCACGAAGTACGCTTCCGTGACGGGCGCATGGTTCATGACTTCCTGTACGGCACGCTGCACCGTGCGCTGGGCGACGTGCGACCGGAGGACCAACTGGCCGGTTCGGTCACCACGGCGATCGTTCGACCCAGCGGAATCGAGGCGGGCGAATTCGGCCCGCAGGGCGAGATGCGTCTGGCCGCCAATGCGCTGCTCGAGCAGCCGCAGGCGCAACCTGCGTTCAACACGTCATCCGCTGCCAGCGCTGGCGGTGCCTATCAGTACCAATACACGCCGCGGCCGCAATCGACAGTGCCTGCCGCCGAGGCGCAAGCCGCTTACAAAGAGTTTTTCGCGCCGCTGCCAGAAGCCAATGCCAACGCGCTTCCGGCTGGTCAGGAAGATATTCCGCCGCTCGGCTATGCACTGGCGCAGCTCAAGGGCATCTATATCCTGTCTGAGAACGCCCATGGCCTGGTGCTGGTGGACATGCATGCCGCCCACGAGCGGATCATGTACGAACGCTTGAAAATCGCCATGGCCAGCGAAGGCCTGAGTGGTCAGCCGTTGCTGGTGCCGGAGTCGTTGGCGGTCAGTCAGCGCGAGGCCGATTGCGCTGAAGAACATGCGGCGTGGTTTCAGCGACTTGGTTTTGAGTTGCAGCGGCTTGGCCCGGAAACCCTCGCGATCCGGCAGATTCCTGCGTTGCTCAAACAGGCGGAAGCCAATCGGCTGGTCGGCGATGTTCTGTCGGACCTGATGGAATATGGCACCAGCGACCGCATTCAGGCGCACCTCAACGAACTGCTCGGCACCATGGCCTGCCACGGCGCGATCCGCGCCAACCGGCGTCTGGCCCTGCCGGAAATGAACGGCCTGCTGCGCGACATGGAAAACACCGAGCGCAGTGGCCAATGCAACCATGGCCGACCGACCTGGACCCAACTGGGCCTGGACGATCTGGACAAACTGTTCCTGCGCGGTCGTTGATGAGCCAGCTCCCTCCAGCAATATTTCTGATGGGCCCGACCGCTGCGGGCAAGACCGATCTGGCCATCGAGCTGACCAAGGTGCTGCCGTGCGAATTGATCAGCGTCGATTCGGCGCTGGTCTATCGCGGCATGGACATCGGCACCGCCAAGCCTTCGAAAGAGCTGCTGGCCGAATACCCGCACCGGCTGATCGATATCCTCGACCCCGCTGAGGCGTATTCCGCTGCCGATTTCCGCCGCGACGCCCTGCAAGCCATGGCCGAGATCACCGCGCGGGGAAAGATCCCGCTGCTGGTCGGCGGCACCATGCTCTATTACAAGGCTCTGGTCGAAGGTCTGGCCGACATGCCGGCGGCCGATCCCGAGGTGCGCGCGCAGATAGAGGAAGAAGCTGCACGCCTGGGCTGGCAAGCGCTGCACGATCAGTTGGCGCAAATCGATCCGGTGTCGGCGGCGCGGATTCATCCAAATGATCCGCAGCGCTTGAGTCGGGCGCTTGAAGTCTATCGGGTCAGCGGGCAGAGCATGACCTCCCTGCGTGAGCAACAATCTGCGCAAAGTACTGAAGCAGCCGCTTCGGGACGCCAACAATTGCCCTATACTGTCGCGAACCTGGCCATTGCTCCGGCGAATCGTCAGGTTCTGCACCAGCGAATTGAACAAAGATTCACAAATATGTTGGAACAGGGATTCATCGACGAGGTCGTAGCCCTGCGTAAAAGAAGTGACCTGCATGCCGGGTTGCCGTCTATACGTGCGGTAGGCTACCGCCAAGTCTGGGATTATCTGGACGGCAAGCTGACATTGGCCCAGATGCAGGAGCGCGGCATCATCGCCACGCGCCAATTGGCCAAGCGCCAGTTTACCTGGCTGCGCAGCTGGGACGATTTACACTGGCTGGACAGTCTTGATTGCGACAATCTGCCACGCGCCTTGAAATACCTCGGGACCATCTCCATATTGAGCTGAGTCCTTGCAATTGCCGTCTATCCTTGGGGGTGTGACGGCCGAAGCCATCTGAATTTACCTGTTTTTATTATTGAATCCTTAAAGGAGTGCGGCACATGTCAAAAGGGCATTCGCTACAAGACCCTTACCTGAACACTTTACGTAAAGAGAAAGTCGGGGTTTCCATCTACCTGGTCAACGGTATCAAGCTGCAAGGAACGATCGAGTCGTTCGACCAGTTCGTGATCCTGCTGAAAAACACCGTCAGCCAGATGGTCTACAAACACGCTATCTCGACCGTCGTGCCGGTTCGTCCAATTCGTCTGCCTAGCGCAACCGAAAACGAACAGGGCGATGCCGATGCAGCGCCGGGTAACGCCTGATAGGAGTCTCCTTTGTTCTTTGAGCGCCACGGTGGTGGTGAGCGAGTCATCCTCGTTCACTTGGATGGACAGGACCCTGAGGCGCGCGAAGATCCGCAGGAGTTTCAGGAGTTGGCAAATTCGGCTGGCGCCGAGACCGTTGCGTTTTTTAACGTGCCGCGTCATCGGCCAACCGCCAAATATCTGATCGGCAGCGGCAAGGTCGAGGAACTGCGCGACCTGGTCAAGGCTGAAGAAGCCGATCTGGTGATTTTCAATCACATCCTCACGCCCAGTCAGGAACGCAACCTCGAACGTGTTTTCGAGTGTCGCGTGATCGACCGCACCGGGCTGATTCTCGATATTTTCGCTCAACGCGCACGTACCCATGAGGGCAAGCTGCAGGTCGAACTGGCCCAGCTTGACCACATGAGCACGCGACTGGTTCGCGGCTGGACTCACCTTGAGCGTCAGGGTGGCGGCATCGGTATGCGCGGCCCGGGTGAAACCCAGCTGGAAACCGACCGCCGTCTGTTGCGGGTCCGCCTGCGCCAGATCAAGGGGCGGCTGGAGAAGGTGCGCAGTCAGCGCGAGCAGTCGCGCCGTGGCCGGTCCCGTGCGGACATTCCTACCGTTTCGCTGGTGGGATACACCAACGCGGGCAAATCGACACTCTTCAACAACGTGACGAAGTCCGACGTGTACGCGGCCGATCAACTGTTCGCCACACTCGACCCGACCCTGCGCCGCCTGGAGCTTGACGACCTCGGTCCGATTGTCCTGGCCGACACCGTGGGTTTCATTCGTCACCTGCCGCACAAGCTGGTCGAGGCATTTCGGTCTACGCTCGAAGAGTCGAGCAATTCCGACCTGTTGTTGCACGTGATCGATGCGGCCGAACCGGATCGCATGTTGCAGATCGAGCAGGTGATGGTGGTGCTGGGCGAGATTGGCGCTCAGGACTTGCCGATCCTGGAGGTCTATAACAAACTCGATTTGCTTGAAGGCGTCGAGCCGCAGATCCAGCGCGATGCCGATGGCAAACCGCAACGGGTCTGGCTGTCGGCGCGTGATGGCAGTGGTCTGGAGTTGCTCGAACAAGCGATCGCCGAGTTGCTCGGCAGTGACCTGTTCGTGGGGACCTTGCGCCTGCCGCAACGATTCGCTCGACTGCGTGCGCAGTTCTTCGAACTCGGAGCGGTGCAGAAAGAAGAATACGATGAAGAAGGTGTCAGCCTGCTGGCCGTTCGTTTGCCCCGGATCGAGCTGAATCGATTGGTAAGCCGCGAAGGATTGCAGCCGATGGAATTCATCGAGCAACACACTTTGCAATAAAAGCCTGAAAAAGCGGTTGTGCCGCGACGGCAGGCATTCTGTAGCATTGGTCGGCGCGCCGTGGGTGCGTCTTTGCTTTATCAGATGGAGAGCGCTATGGCTTGGAATGAGCCGGGTGGCAACTCGAATAATCAGGATCCCTGGGGTGGCAAGCGCCGCAATAACGGCGACCGCAAGGGACCACCGGATCTCGACGAGGCCTTCCGAAAGCTGCAGGAAAGCCTGAACGGGTTGTTCGGTGGTGGTAAGAAACGCGGTGATGACGGCGGCGGTTCCGGCAGGAGCAGTGGCGGCTTCGGCGGTCTGCTCGGCATCGGCCTGGTCGTGCTGGCGGCCGTCTGGCTGTACAGCGCGGTTTACGTGGTGGACGAGCAGGAGCAGGCCGTGGTGCTGCGCTTCGGCAAGTACTACGAGACTGTCGGCCCGGGCCTGAACATCTACTTCCCGCCGATCGACAAGAAGTACATGGAGAACGTGACGCGTGAGCGTGCGTACACCAAGCAGGGCCAGATGCTGACCGAAGACGAGAACATCGTCGAAGTGCCACTGACCGTGCAGTACAAGATCAGCAACCTGCAGGACTTCGTGCTGAACGTCGATCAGCCGGAAATCAGCCTGCAGCACGCGACCGAAAGTGCACTGCGTCACGTGGTCGGTTCCACCGCCATGGACCAGGTCCTGACCGAAGGCCGTGAATTGATGGCGAGCGAAATCAAGGAGCGTCTGCAACGCTTCCTCGATACCTATCGCACCGGTATCACTGTCACCCAGGTCAACGTACAGAGCGCAGCGGCACCGCGTGAAGTGCAGGAAGCCTTCGATGACGTGATCCGCGCCCGTGAAGACGAGCAGCGTTCGCGCAACCAGGCCGAAACCTACGCCAACGGCGTGGTGCCGGAAGCCCGTGGTCAGGCCCAGCGCATCATCGAGGATGCCAACGGTTACCGCGACGAGACCATCTCGCGCGCCAAGGGTGAGGCCGATCGCTTCACCAAGCTGGTCGCCGAGTATCGCAAGGCTCCTGAAGTCACCCGCGAGCGTCTGTACCTGGACACCATGCAGGAAGTCTTCAGCAATACCAGCAAGGTCCTCGTGACCGGCAACAAGAACGGCCAGAGCAATCTGCTCTACCTGCCGTTGGACAAGATGATCCAGAACAGTTCGGGTAATGCACCGGTGACCGGTTCGGCCGCCAGCAACAACACGGACGTCACGCCGCATGTCACTGACGTGCCGCAGACGCGTACAAGGGAGACCCGCTGATGAGCAATAAATCGCTGATCGCCCTGATCGTTGGCGTCGTCGTGGTACTGGTGGGCTGGAATTGCTTCTACATCGTCGCTCAGACCGAGCGCGCGGTGCTGCTGCAATTCGGTCGTGTGGTTCAGGCCGATGTCCAGCCGGGTCTGCATGTGAAGGTGCCTTACGTCAACCAGGTGCGCAAATTCGACGCGCGCCTGCTGACGCTGGATGCACCGACGCAGCGCTTCCTGACCCTGGAAAAGAAAGCCGTGATGGTCGATGCCTACGCCAAGTGGCGGGTGAAAGATGCCGAGCGCTTCTACACCGCGACTTCGGGTCTGAAGCAGATCGCCGACGAGCGTCTGTCCCGTCGTCTGGAATCCGGTCTGCGTGACCAGTTCGGCAAGCGCACCCTGCACGAAGTGGTGTCGGGTGAGCGTGATGCGCTGATGGCTGACATCACTGCATCGCTGAACAAGATGGCGGAAAAAGAGCTGGGTATCGAAGTGGTCGATGTGCGGGTCAAGGCCATCGATCTGCCGAAAGAAGTGAACCGCAGCGTGTTCGAGCGCATGAGCACCGAGCGTGAGCGTGAAGCTCGCGAGCACCGCGCCAAGGGTAACGAGCTGGCCGAAGGCATCCGTGCCGACGCCGATCGTCAACGCCGCGTGTTGCTGGCCGAAGCCTATCGTGAATCCGAAGAGGTTCGCGGTGACGGTGATGCCCAGGCTGCAGCGATCTACTCCAAGGCCTACGGCCAGGATCAGGAGTTCTACGGTTTCTACCGCAGCCTGCGTGCCTACCGTGAAAGCTTCGCGAACAAATCCGACGTCCTGGTCCTCGACCCAAGCAGCGACTTCTTCCGTTACCTGGAAAAAGCCAAGCCTTGACACGACGTTGACCTGAATCATTCCGCCCGGCGGCTAAAACCTCGGGCGGGGTGATCCTTTCGGAAAACGTGTGTATGATGCGGCAGCCGGGAAATTCCCGGCTTTTTTGCGTCTGCATGTTTGATTGCTGTTTTTGTTGCAGGCGTCGGGTTGAACGGCCCGAGCGTTTTTCGAGGAAAGTGATGGGCGAAGCCGGTAACAGGCCTTTCGCTGCGTCGTTCATGCGCGTGCGTTTTGAACGCCCCGGTCATTTTCTGCTTCACTCAAGGCTCGCCCTCGTGCTGGCCGCCCGGATCAAAGGGGAATGGCGTAATGGCAACGGTAGACCGCTGGCTGCTGCCAGATGGCATCGAAGAAGTACTGCCACCGGAGGCGGCGCGCATTGAAGTCGCGCGTCGTCAGGTGTTGGATCTGTTCCAGAGCTGGGGTTACGAGTTTGTCGTGACTCCCCATATCGAGTACCTGGAATCCCTGCTGACCGGCGCGGGCCAGGACCTGGATCTGCGTACCTTCAAGGTCATCGACCCGCAATCGGGCCGGCAGATGGGATTCCGTGCCGACATCACGCCGCAAGTGGCGCGCATCGATGCGCACACCCTGCGTCGCGAAGGCCCGAGCCGTCTGTGCTACGCCGGCAGCGTGCTGCATGCCCAGCCGCGTGCCTTGTCGTCCTCGCGCAGCCCGATCCAGCTGGGTGCCGAGTTGTACGGCGATGCCAGCCCGAGCAGCGATGTCGAAGTCATCAGCCTGATGCTGGCCATGCTGCAGCTGGCCGACGTGCCGGACGTGCACATGGACCTCGGGCATGTCGGCATCTACCGCGGTCTGGCCCAGGCGGCCGGTCTGTCGGGTGAGGTCGAGCAGCAGTTGTTCGACGCGTTGCAACGCAAGGCCATCGACGAGGTCATAACCCTGACCGAAGGCCTGCCGGCCGATCTGTCCGGCATGTTACGCGCGCTGGTCGACCTGTGCGGCGGCCGTGAAGTACTGAGCGCTGCCCGCGAGCGTCTGGCCAATGCGCCGGCGCCGGTACTGGCGGCACTGGAAGACTTGCTGGCGATCGCCGAGCGTCTGTCGGCGCGCTTCCCTGAGCTGCCGCTGTACTTCGATCTGGGCGAGTTGCGCGGTTACCACTACCACACCGGTGTGGTGTTCGCGGTGTTCGTGCCGGGCGTTGGCCAGTCCATCGCTCAGGGCGGTCGTTACGACGACATCGGCGCCGACTTCGGTCGCGCCCGTCCGGCCACCGGCTTCTCCACCGATTTGAAAACCCTGGTGACCCTGGGGCGTGCTGAGATCGAGCTACCGTCTGGCGGTATCTGGATGCCTGACAGTACGGATGCGGCACTCTGGCAGCAGGTTTGCCAGTTGCGCAGTGAGGGTCAGCGTGTCGTTCAGGCGTTGCCTGGACAACCTTTGGCCGCCGCCCGTGATGCGGACTGCGACCGGCAATTGATTCAGCAGAACGGGCTTTGGCAAGTATCGCCACTGGCTTCTTGAGTTTTCCTGCCGGCCATCGCCGGCACCAAGTTTGCGCGAATGAGGACAAGTGTTATGGGTAAGAATGTCGTAGTCCTGGGCACCCAGTGGGGTGATGAGGGCAAAGGCAAGATCGTTGATCTGCTGACCGAACATGCTGCCGCCGTAGTGCGCTACCAGGGTGGCCACAACGCGGGTCACACGCTGGTGATCGACGGCGAGAAAACCGTTTTGCACCTGATTCCGTCGGGCGTGCTGCGCGAAGGCGTGCAATGCCTGATCGGCAACGGCGTGGTGGTTGCACCTGACGCCCTGCTGCGCGAGATCACCAAGCTGGAAGAGAAAGGCGTACCGGTGCGCGAGCGCCTGCGTATCAGCCCGTCCTGCCCGCTGATCCTGTCCTTCCACGTCGCGCTGGACCAGGCCCGTGAAAAGGCCCGTGGCGAGCTGAAGATCGGTACCACCGGTCGCGGCATCGGCCCGGCTTACGAAGATAAAGTTGCCCGTCGTGGCCTGCGTGTCGGCGACCTGCTGAATATGCCACGTTTTGAAGACAAGCTGCGTGAACTGGTGGACTACCACAACTTCATGCTGGTCGGTTACTACAAAGAGCCAGCCATCGAGTTCGAAAAGACCCTGGCCGAGTGCAAGGAATACGCTGAGCTGCTCAAGCCGCTGATGCTCGACGTGACCGCCGAGCTGCACGACCTGCGTCGTGCCGGCAAGGACATCATGTTCGAAGGCGCGCAAGGTTCGTTGCTCGACATCGACCACGGCACTTACCCGTACGTGACCAGTTCCAACACCACCGCTGGTGGCGTAGCGACCGGTTCGGGCGTTGGTCCGATGTTCCTCGACTACATCCTGGGCATCACCAAGGCTTACACCACCCGCGTCGGTTCCGGCCCGTTCCCGACCGAGCTGTTCGATGACGTCGGCGCGCACCTGGCCAAGCAAGGTCACGAGTTCGGCGCTACCACCGGCCGTGCTCGTCGTTGCGGCTGGTTCGACGCCGTCATCCTGCGTCGCGCTATCGATGTGAACAGTATCTCGGGCATCTGCCTGACCAAGCTGGATGTGCTCGACGGTCTGGAAACCATCAACATCTGCATCGGCTACAAGGATGCCGAAGGCAATGCCGTTGCCCCGACCGATGCGGACAGCTACGTAGGCCTGCAGCCTGTGTACGAAGAAGTGCCGGGCTGGAGCGAATCGACCGTGGGTGCCAAGACCCTGGAAGAGCTGCCGGCCAATGCTCGTGCCTACATCAAACGCGTTGAAGAGTTGATCGGCGCGCCGATCGACATTATTTCGACGGGTCCGGACCGCAACGAAACCATCGTCCTGCGTCATCCGTTTGCCTGATAAGTCGTTGATGCGAAAAACAAAGGCCCCTTAATCGGGGCCTTTGTCGTTTATGCCTGTTGGACGGCATGACCTTTGCTGTGAATCTGTCTACAAGAGTGCCATCAAATTAATGGCGTCAGAAGTAGAGGGATTTAAAGTGTCAGCCGTTCTCTCACTGTTACAAAGCCGTTTGTTGCGGCCGGTGTTCGTTACCCTTGGTATCGCCCTTTTGGTGCAGGTGCTGGTCGCAGTTGCCCTGACGCGGAGCACGGTCACGGCGCTGGAAGCCGATCTGGCCGTGCGCCTGGGTGCCGACAGTCAGAAGCTCTCCGGTGAGCTGGAGCAGGCCGGACGTGAAGTCACTTCGAGTCTCGATGCGCTGTCAGCCAGTACTCGTCAGCGCCTCACGGCGGGCCTGTCGGCGCGCCTCAAGGAAGAGCAGGCGCAACTGCGCGCAACTTTGGAAAAGGATCTCAAGGATTCGGCCAACGACATGGCGCAGTTGCTTGCATCCGTAGCGCCGCGTGCCATGTGGGACAGCGACGTACCGACGCTGTCGGAGTTCGCCCGCCGTGCCCAGCGCAACCCCAACGTGCTGTTCGTGGTGTACGACGACGCCACCGGCCAACATCTGACTCGTTATCTCAATCGCGAAAACCCGATCAACAAGGCCTTGCTGGAAAAAGGCCAGGGCGAGCGTGCGCTGGACAAAGTGCTGGATGCGGCGAAGAACGACCCCTCGGTCTATTACCTCGAAGCCTCGATCAATCCCAACGGCGTGGAAATCGGCAAGGTGCTGATGGGTGTTTCCACTGCGTCGGTGGAAACCGATCTGGCCGAGCTCGACAAGCGTTTCCTTGCGCTGATTGCCAGCAGCGATCAACTGGTCGGCGACAGCCTCAAAGGCGCAGCCGCGGACAGCGCCAAGGCCATGCAGGCACGCCTGCAATCGGCACAGGGCACCGCTGGCGAAATGAAAGCCAACACCGCACAGACCGTTCAAGAGGCGGCTGCGACATTACGCTGGCGCATCGGCCTCGGCCTGGCGCTGGTCGGTTGCGGCGTGCTGCTGTTGCTGGCGGTGGTGCTGGGTCATCGGGTGGTCAATCGCCTGAAAATGCTCAACGCGGCGATGGATGATCTGGCGGCAGGCGAGGGCGATCTCACCAAGCGTGTGCAGATCAACAGCAAGGATGAGATTGGCGACATGGCGTCGGCGGTCAATCGCTTCGTCGACAAGTTGCAGCCGATCGTGCGCGAGGCGGGCGACGTCGCTCAGCGCACCGGCGTGGAAATCGGTGCGATGACCTTGCGCAATGCCGGCGCCGATGCGGCTGCCGGGATGCAGCGCGATGAGGTCGCAGAAAGCCTGCGCGCTCTGTCGCAAATGGCTGACGAGGCGCAGTCGGAAAGTCAGGCGATGCAGGCGGCGTTAAAGCAGGTTGTCGACATTCGCCAGGCCACTGATGAGAACACTCGTACTTCCGCCAAAGTCGGCAGCCTGATTGAGGCACTGGCAGGGCAGGTCGATACCGGAGCGAAAGTCATCGAGCGGCTGGCGCAGCAGAGCGAACAGATCGAAGTGGTGCTGACGGTGATTCACGGCATCGCCGAACAGACCAACCTACTGGCATTGAACGCTGCGATCGAGGCGGCGCGGGCCGGTGAAACCGGGCGTGGGTTTGCCGTGGTGGCGGATGAAGTGCGTGCCCTGGCGAGCAAGACGCAAAGCTCCACCGGCGATATTCAGGCGCACATCGTCGCTCTGCAGCAGGGCGCGCGTGAAGCGGTCGAAGCGATTGGCCAGGCCGGACGGCAGGCCAGCGAAGGTTTGCTGGTATTGCGCGACAGTGCGCGGTTGCAACAGTCGGTGCAGGCTTCGGTTGAGCAGGTGCATGCGGCGATCGGTCTGGCGACGCAAGCGGCAGCGCATCAGGCGCAGGGCGCGCAGGCAGTGCGGGGGCGTGTCGAGACGATCCATGCACAGGCCGAAAAAGCGGCGCAGGCAGTGGTGGAAACCACGGCCAGTGGCAAGGTGCTGGATGGTCTGGCGGCGCAGTTGAAAGCCAGCCTGGGGCAGTTCCGCGCTTGAGGTTGGCTGGGCTGGCCGTATCGCGAGCAGGCTCACTCCTACATTTGGAATACGTTCCCCTGCAGGAGTGAGCCTGCTCGCGATAGCTGTTTCAGCGGCTCAAATACATCCGCGTCGTTAGCAGATATACCGGCAGTCCGGAGACCAGAATCAACAACGCCGCATACGGCGCCGCTGCTGCAAACTCGACATTCGCTGTATGCGCCCAGACCTCGGTCGCCAGCGTATTCAGTCCGGTTGGGCTGAGCAGCAACGTCGCCGTCAATTCCTTCATCGCATCGAGAAACACCAGCGCAAACGCCGCGCCCAGTGCCGGGAAAATGATTGGCAGGGTCACCCGGCAAAACGCCGTGAGCGACGACGCGCCCAGCGTACGCGCTGCTTCTTCAAGCTGCGGTGCAGCCTTGTTCAGCGCGGTACGGATCGGCGCTTGCGCCAGTGGCAGGAACAGCAGCGCATAGGCGATCAGCAACAAGCCCGACGTCTGATACAGCGCCGGCACGTAATGCAGGGCGAAATACACCAGCGTCAACGCAATCACCAGTCCCGGCAGCGCGTGCAGCAGATAAGGCAAGCGTTCGGCCCAGATTGCCAATTGGCCTTTATAGCGCACCACCAGCAGTCCGACCGGAACCGCCAGCAGCAGGCACAACGCCGCGCCGCCCAGTGACAATGCCAGCGACGACAACAACGCCTCGCTGATCGCTGCTACCGGGAACGCTGCTGACGAACCGACCGCCAGCCAGTACGCCAACATTCCCAACGGAATGCCGCTGCCGATGATCGCCAGCAACAGGCAATACAACTGACCGAGCGCGGTCCACGGCCCAAGCTTTACTTGTTCGGCCTGTCGGGCTGCGCCCTGGCCGGTGCGCACATGCCGGCCCTTGCCGCGCACGCGCAACTCCAGCCACAACAAGAGCAGACACAGCGCCAGCAACACCGCAGAAAGCATTGCGGCATTGGCGTTGCTGAATTCCAGTTCGAATTGCTGGTAGATCGCCGTGGTGAACGTCTGCAGGCCGATGATCGACAGCGCGCCGAACTCCACCAGCATGTGCAGGGCAATCAGCAAGGAGCCGGCCAGCAGCGATGGCCACAACAGCGGCAGGGTGACGCGGAAAAACACGCCCCAGCGATTCTGCCCCAGTGTACGGGCGGATTCTTCGAGGGAGGGATCGAGATTGCGCAGGGTCGCCGCGACTGGCAGAAAGATCAGCGGGTACTTCGACAGGCTCATCACCAGAATCGCGCCGCCGAGGCCTTCGAACTGCGCACTCAGCGACACCCAGGTGAAGCTGCTGACGAATGCCGGCACCGCAAACGGCAGGCACAGGATCACGCCCCACAGGCGTCGACCCGGCAGATTGCTGCGTTCCAGCAGCCATGCCAGCGACAGGCCGATCACGCCGCAGGTAATCGTCACGCCGATCATCAGTGCCAAAGTATTGCGCAACAGGCCAAACACATACGGGCGCCACAACAAGTGCAACGCCTCGGCCCAGCCGGCCTGCCAGGCTTTCACTCCGACGTAGGCCAGTGGCAACAGGCTCAATACCACCAGTAGCAGAACCGGCAGCACCAGCCAGATCGACGGCCGTTTGCGTCTTGGCACATAACCCCCGCGCGCGGCGGGGGCCGATAACGATGCTGCCATCAGTTCAGGCCAACTTCGCGTTCCAGCTCCAGGGCTTCTTCAGCATTGCCCAGATCCGCCGGAGTGACGTTCGGCGCTTCCAGTTCGCTGAATGGCTTGAGGCCGCGATCCGATTCCATGCCTTTGTGCAGCGGGTATTCGGCGGTGGTTTGGGTGATCACGCGCTGGCCTTCTTCGCTGGCCATGAACGCGAGGAATTGCTGGGCTTCTTTTGGATGTTTGCTGGATTTGAGCACGGCAGCGCTGGACACGGTGATCAAGCCGCCAGCGTCGCCGCCGGTGAAATAATGCAGTTTGGAGTCGAGTTTGCCTTTCTCGCGCTGAAGGGCGAACCAGTAATAATTGTTCACCAGCACCGTGGCGACTTCGCCGTTCTCCACGGCTTTGAGCGCGACCATGTTGTTGCTGTAGGTCTTGCCGAACGCGCGCAGACCGGTCAGCCATTCTTCGGCAGCGTCGCGACCGTGCAGTTTGATGATCGCAACGGCCTGCTCCTGGAAGGCGCCGCTGGTCGGAACGAAACCGACTTTGCCCTGCCATTGTGGCTCGGAGAACTCCATGACCGATTTCGGCAGGTCTTTTTCATCGATCAGTTTCGGGTTGAACGCTACCACGCGCACCCGGGCGGTGACACCGATCCAGGTGCCATTGGCGGCGACATATTTTTCCGGCAGAACCGCCAGTGTGGCGTCATCGGCCTTGGCCAGCAGGCCCTGTTCGCCGAGGTTGTTCAGTGGTGGCGACTCTTCGGTGTAGATTACGTCGGCGGGGGAGCGATCGCCTTCTTCGATGATCTGGCTGGCGAGCTGATTGCTGCTGCCTTTGCGCACGTTGACGTGAATGCCAGTCTTGGCCTCGAAAGCCTTGGCAATCGCATCGCCGACTTCCTTGTGCTGGCCGTTGTAGAGGGTCAGGGAAACCGCATCGGCAGCCTGGGTGAGGGGAGTGGCGAGCGCCAGGCCGAGGAGGGTGAAGGTCAGGCCTCGGCGCAGGGTATTTCGAAACGTCATTTGCAGGGTTCCTCACTGTCGCATTGCAAAAACTTGCAACAATGATAAACGATATTGTTTCTCAAGTGCGCCTTGTGCGGGACAAGGGGATCGGGTAGACCTGCGGAAATTCAGGGAGCCAGAAACGCAAAAACCCGCTTTCGCGGGTTTTTGGGAAATCCAAGGCCTGAACCCTGGATTTGAATTGGTGCCCAGAAGAAGACTCGAACTTCCACGACCGTAAGGTCACCAGCACCTGAAGCTGGCGTGTCTACCAATTTCACCATCTGGGCAATCATCGCAAGCGTTGTCGCTGTTGATGTGGCGCACTATACGGAGGCCTTTTTGATCTGTAAACCCCTGATTTGGTTTTAATAAATCAGTGTGAACAAAAGCTTTCCCGCAAATGCAAAAAACCCGCTTTCGCGGGTTTTGTGTGAGTCTTGAAACTGATCTAGTCTCAAACTCGAAATTGGTGCCCAGGAGAAGACTCGAACTTCCACGACCGTAAGGTCACCAGCACCTGAAGCTGGCGTGTCTACCAATTTCACCACCTG
>Ga0209676_1000327_pt1 | contig 91596 bp, 89 predicted proteins | sample AraplaCvi_mLB_r2_FD_184282 | JGI IMG/M metagenome (GOLD analysis project Ga0209676, IMG submission 184282) | Arabidopsis root microbial communities from North Carolina, USA - plate scrape MF_Cvi_mLB_r2 (SPAdes) (version 2) | ecosystem: Host-associated > Plants > Roots > Endosphere | place: USA...
GAGAAGCGATCATGACGAAAGCCGCGAGCGGCGACACCAAGAGCACTCTGTATTGTTCTTTCTGCGGAAAGAGCCAGCACGAGGTGCGCAAGCTCATCGCAGGGCCGACGGTGTTCATTTGTGATGAATGCGTCGAACTGTGCATGGATATCATCCGCGAAGAGCACAAGATCGCCTTCGTGAAGTCCAAGGACGGCGTGCCGACGCCGCGCGAGATCTGCGAAGTCCTGGACGATTACGTGATCGGCCAGGGCCACGCCAAGAAGGTCCTCGCGGTTGCGGTCCACAACCACTACAAGCGCCTGAACCACGCGTCGAAGAACAACGACGTCGAACTGGCGAAGTCGAACATCCTGCTGGTTGGTCCGACTGGTACGGGTAAGACGCTGCTGGCCCAGACGCTGGCGCGAATCATCGACGTGCCGTTCACCATGGCCGACGCCACGACGCTGACCGAAGCCGGTTACGTCGGCGAAGACGTCGAGAACATCGTGCTGAAGCTGCTGCAAGCCGCCGACTACAATGTCGAGCGCGCTCAGCGCGGCATCGTCTATATCGACGAAATCGACAAGATCAGCCGCAAGTCGGATAACCCGTCGATCACCCGCGATGTATCGGGCGAGGGCGTGCAGCAGGCCCTGCTGAAGATCATGGAAGGCACCGTCGCCTCCGTGCCGCCGCAAGGCGGGCGCAAACATCCGCAGCAGGAATTTCTGCAGGTCGACACGACGAACATCCTGTTCATCTGCGGCGGCGCGTTCGCCGGCCTCGAGAAGATCATCTCTGCGCGCGGCGCGGCCAAGTCGATCGGCTTCGGCGCCAAGGTGACCGATCCGGAAGAGCGCCGCACCGGCGAGATCCTGCGGAACGTCGAGCCCGACGACCTGCAGCGCTTCGGTCTGATCCCGGAGTTCATCGGCCGTCTGCCGGTGGTCGCGACCTTGGAGGATCTCGACGAGACCGCCTTGGTCAAGATCCTGACCGAGCCGAAGAACGCCTTCGTCAAGCAGTACCAGCGCCTGTTCGAGATGGAAAACATCGGCCTGACCTTCACCGACGACGCCCTGCATCAGGTCGCCAAGAAGGCCATCGCCCGCAAGACCGGCGCGCGCGGGCTGCGCTCGATCATGGAAGGCATCCTGCTGGAGACCATGTTCGAGCTGCCTAACTACGAGGGCGTCGAGGAGGTGGTGGTCAATGCCGAGGTCGTCGAAGGCCGGGCTCAGCCGCTTCTGATCTACGCCGAGAAGAAGGGCGGGGCGGCTTCGGCCTAGAACCGGAAGCTTCGCTATGAGATCAGGGCGCGCCTTCGTTGGGAGGCGCGCCCTTTTTTCGTGGATAAGCCTACTTCGTACACCTGTTGGACGACCGGTGAGGCTTCGGCGCCACGGGCAGCTTGAGCGAGCGAAAACCTCGAAAAGTCCGCGTCTTGGCTGAACATGCCTCCGCCGGCGGGCAATGAGGCATGTCCGATCCAGCTTGGCTTGGCGTGCGCGACGTGTCGCCGCTATGAGGCGAGCGAACTTGAACCCTGTTGTAAAACGTCCACATAAATAACGACCATCCGCCCAGTCCCGGGCGGACGGGCCGATCGACTCAGGCGCATCGTCTGATGTTACGGCGGTCCGCAGGGCCAGGCGCTAGGGGCGCTTAGGCCGGGAGTATTGAGCACATGTCCGAACTACGTACGCTTCCTGTCTTGCCGCTGCGGGATATCGTTGTGTTCCCGCACATGGTCGTGCCGCTCTTCGTGGGTCGCGACAAATCCGTGCGCGCGCTCGAGGAAGTTATGCGCGGCGACAAGCAGATCCTGCTCGTCACCCAGAAGAACTCGGCCGACGACGATCCGGCGCCCGGCGACATCTTTGATGTTGGCGTGCTGGCCACCGTGCTGCAGCTGCTGAAGCTGCCCGACGGCACCGTCAAGGTGCTGGTCGAGGGCAAGGGACGCGCGGCCGTCGTCAAGTTCACCGATCAGGAGTCCTTCTACGAGGCCCAGATCGGCGAGGTCAGCGAGGACGAAGGCGCCGGCCCCGAGGCCGAGGCCCTGTCGCGCGCGGTCGTCGAGCAATTCGAAAACTACGTGAAGCTGAACAAGAAGGTGCCGCCGGAGGCCCTGGCGTCGATCCCGCAGATCGCCGAGCCGGGCAAGCTGGCCGACAGCATCGCCGCGCACCTGTCGGTGAAGATCGGCGACAAGCAGCACCTGCTGGAAATCTTCGATGTCGTGAAGCGCCTGGAAAAGGTCTTCGCCCTCATGGAAGGCGAGATCTCGGTGTTGCAGGTCGAGAAAAAAATTCGCTCGCGCGTCAAGCGCCAAATGGAGAAGACCCAGCGCGAGTACTATCTGAACGAGCAGATGAAGGCGATCCAGCGCGAGCTGGGCGATCCCGATGACGCGCGCGACGAGCTGATCGACCTCGAAAAGCGCATCAAGAAGACCAAGCTTTCAAAGGAAGCCCGGGCCAAGGCCGAGGGCGAACTGAAGAAGCTGCGCAACATGAGCCCGATGTCGGCCGAGAGCACCGTCGTCCGGAACTATCTGGACTGGCTGCTGTCGATCCCGTGGGGCAAGGCCAAGACCAAGAAGATCGACTTGGGCGAGGCCGAGGAGATCCTGGACGCCGATCACTACGGTCTGGAGAAGGTCAAGGAACGGATCCTCGAGTACCTGGCCGTCCAGGCCCGGACCAACTCGCTGAAGGGGCCGATCCTGTGCCTTGTCGGTCCTCCGGGCGTCGGCAAGACCTCGCTGGGCAAGTCGCTGGCCAAGGCGACCGGCCGCGAGTTCGTGCGCATGAGCCTGGGCGGCGTGCGTGACGAGGCCGAGATCCGCGGTCACCGCCGCACCTACATCGGCTCGATGCCCGGCAAGGTCATCCAGTCGATGAAGAAGGCCAAGACCACGAACGCCTTCGTCCTGCTGGACGAGATCGACAAGATGGGCAGCGACTACCGCGGCGACCCCGCCTCGGCGCTGCTGGAAGTGCTCGATCCGTCGCAGAACTCGACGTTCGGCGACCACTACCTGGAAGTCGACTACGACCTGAGCCAGGTGATGTTCGTCACGACGGCCAACAGCCTGAACATGCCCCAGCCGCTGCTGGATCGCATGGAGATCATCCGTATCCCCGGTTACACCGAGGACGAGAAGCTGGAGATCGCCAAGCGGCACATCCTGCCGAAGCTGGCCAAGGACCACGGTCTGAAGGCGGCCGAGTTCATCGTTCCGGACAAGGCGATCCGCGACCTGATCCGCTACTACACCCGGGAAGCCGGCGTGCGGTCGCTGGAGCGGGAACTGGGCGCTCTGGCGCGCAAGACCGTTCGTGACCTGGCCCGCGAGAAGCTGGCCTCGATCACGATCGACGACGAGCGCCTGGCCAAGTACGCGGGCGTCAAGAAGTACCGCTATGGCGAAACCGACGAGGTCGACCAGGTCGGCATCGTCACCGGTCTGGCCTGGACGGAGTTCGGCGGCGACATTCTGACCATCGAAGCCGTGAAGATGCCGGGCAAGGGTCGCATGCAGATCACCGGCAACCTCAAGGACGTGATGAAGGAGTCGATCGCGGCGGCCAACAGCTACGTCCGCTCGCGCTCGCTGCAGTTCGGCATCAAGCCGCCGGTGTTCGAGAAGACCGACGTGCACATCCACGTGCCGGACGGCGCCACGCCCAAGGACGGTCCGTCCGCCGGCGCGGCCATGGGCCTGGCCATCGTGTCGGTGCTGACGGGGATCCCGATCCGCAAGGATATCGCCATGACCGGCGAGATCACTCTGCGCGGCCGCGTCACCGCCATCGGCGGTCTGAAGGAGAAGCTGCTGGCGGCCTTGCGCTCGGGCGTGAAGACCGTGCTGATCCCGCAGGAAAACGAAAAGGACCTCGCGGATGTGCCCCAGAGCGTCAAGGACGGTCTGGAGATCATCCCGGTCTCGACCATGGACGAGGTGCTCAAGCACGGCCTCACGGGCCCGCTGACGCCGGTCGAGTGGAACGAGGCCGACGAGCCGATTGCTGCGGGTGCGAAGAAGGATGAGGGCGACAGCGACGCCGTTCTCACCCATTAAACCAGACTAATCGTTGATAACTTAGGCGGCGCGGGAGTTTCCCGCGCCGCTCGCGTTTGACGGGGCATTTTATGCCGCCATAATCCCCCGCTGAGCCAAGCGCTGTAAGGAATAAACGGCGCTGCTCAGGCTGGGAGAAAAACATGACCACAAAAGCCGAACTCGTTACGGCGATCGCCGAGAAGGCGGGCATCAACAAGAACCAGGCCAAGGATGCGCTGGAGGCCTTCATCGACGCGGTCACCGACTCCCTGAAGTCGGGCTCTGATGTTCGCCTGGTCGGTTTCGGCACCTTCAAGGCCGTGACCCGCGCCGCCGGCACCGCTCGCAATCCGCGCACCGGCGAGACGGTGAACCGTCCCGCTTCGAAGACCGCGCGCTTTCAGGTCGGCGAAGGCCTGAAGTCCTCGCTGAACGGCTAAACCAGATTTCCGCTTAAGGAGAGGCGGGGCGTCAGGGGGGCTGACGTTCCGCTTTTTCGTTTTCGCACTTTGCGCGAAGCGCGGGTGCGGCTAGAAGCGCCGACCAAGTCAGAAACCGAGCTGCTTCTCCAGTTGAAGCGGACAGGCTCGACGGGCAGTTAGCTCAGCGGTAGAGCGTCTCGTTTACACCGAGAGGGTCGGGGGTTCGATCCCCTCACTGCCCACCACTTCCTTCCAGCACAGTCCCATTGAACCTCGCGCGAGCCCGCGCGAGGCGCCGCTACATGGCGCCGTTTTAATCTGCATAACGCCGTTCAAAGTGATATCATTTTGATTGCAACGCTGGAGGCGCTGATGTCCGAGACCCACACCATCAATCCCACCGCCGAACGTCCGCACGGCGGCATGGGCGGCGGCCTGCCGCTGCTGGCCCTGCCGTTCCTGCTGGCCGGCGGAATCTTCGCCTTTTCGCAGGACCTACCGGTGGTGGGCGGCCTGCTGGTCTTCCTGTTCCTGCTGGTCTCGTGCGGCTTCTATTCGCTGCAGCCCAACGAGGCCTACGCCATCACCCTGTTCGGCTCGTATGTCGGCACCGACCGCAAGACGGGCTTGCGCTGGATCCTGTTCTGGTACGGCCGCAAGAAGATCAGCCTGCGGGTGCGCAACGTCACCAGCGAGACGCTGAAGGTGAACGACAAGCGCGGCAACCCGATCGAGATCGCCGCCAATATCGTCTGGCGGGTCAAGGATTCGGCTCAGGCCCTGTTCGACGTCGACGACTATGCCGCCTTCGTGAACATCCAGATCGAGACCGGTCTGCGTGAGGTCGCCTCGCACTACGCCTATGACCATGCGGAGGAGGGCGAACCGACCCTGCGCGCCGACGCCGAGGAGGTCGGCGACCGCCTGCGCAAGGACCTGCAGCAGCGCACCGCCGTCGCCGGCGTCGCGATCGACGAGGCGCACCTCATGCACCTGGCCTACGCGCCGGAGATCGCCGGCTCGATGCTGAAGCGCCAGCAGGCCGAGGCTGTGCTGGCCGCGCGCCGCACGATCGTGGCTGGCGCCGTCGACATGGTCGAGAGCGCGCTAGGCCAGCTCAGCGAGCGCGGCGTGGTCACCCTGGACGACGAGCGCCGCGCCTCGATGGTCTCCAATCTGCTGGTGGTGCTGTGCGCCGATCGCGAGGCTCAGCCCGTGGTCAACACCGGCACGCTGTACGGCTGACGTGGCCGGCGATCCGAACGATACGAAAGGTGGGCGGCGCGCCTTCTTGATGCGCGTCCGTCCCGAGGTGCTGGCCGCCGTCGAGCGCTTGGCCAGTGCGGAGTTGCGCAGCGTGAATGCTCAGGTAGAGGTATTGCTGCGCGAGGCTTTGGGACGACGCGGTGTGGTCGTCAAATCGTCCGGGAACGGCGAGGAACCCTGAGTGTCGCAAAAGCTTTATCGTTCCAAGGCCGAATGGGGCGGCCTGGAGTATCGGTGAGGATTCGGCGTGACGGACACGAGATCGGACCGGCCAATTGGCCTGCGCGTTTCTTCCGCCGCCATCAATCCGCCAACTGACGACCCGGTCCGGCTCGTTGACACCACCATGCTGTACGCCCCGCGCAGCGGCGGCGTGCGCCGCTACTTGGCGTCCAAGCGCGCCTGGCTGGCCGCCAACCGACCCGAGGTGCGCCACACGCTGGTCGTGCCGGGCGCGCGTGATTCCTATGACGGGCAGGGGCGGGTCTCGATTTACGCTGCCCCGCTGCCTTTCGGGGCAGGCTACCGCTGGCCCGTCGTCAAGGCGGCCTGGATGGAACGCCTGGTGCGCCAACGCCCCGACATCATCGAAGCCGGCGACCCCTACACGCCCGGCCTGGCGGCCCTTAGGGCTGGCGACGCGTTGGGCGTACCGGTCGTGGGCTTCTGCCACACCGATCTCGGCAAGCTGGCGGCGCTGCATATCGGTGAGTGGGCTGAGAAGCCGGTCCAGAAGCGTTGGGCCGCGATCTATCGGCAGTTCGACCAGGCCGTGGCCCCCAGTCGCTTCATCGCGGGCCGCCTGATCGAGGCGGGCGTTCACAACGCGGTCGGCCTGCCGTTGGGCGTCGACACCGAACTCTTCCACCCGTTGCGCGCGGACCGCGAGGGATTGCGCCGGCGTCTGGGCGTGGCGCCGAACGAGCGTCTGCTGGTCTTCGCCGGCCGTCCCGCGCGCGAGAAGAAGCTGGATGTGCTGGTCGGCGCTGTCGAGCGGCTAGGCGCGCCCTACAAGCTGCTGTTCGTCGGTGCGGGCGGCGGGGCCCCGGTCAGCGACCGCGCCATCTGCCTGGACTATGTCCGCGATCCGGCCGAGCTGGCGGGCGTGCTGGCCAGCTGCGACGCCTTCGTTCACGCCAACGACAACGAGCCGTTCGGCCTGATCGTGCTGGAGGCCATGGCCTGCGGCTTGCCCGTCGTGGGCGTCGCCGCCGGCGGCGTGGCCGAATCCGTCGATGAGGAGGTCGGCCAGTTGGCGGTAGCCTCCGAGCCGGCCGCCTTCGCTGAAGCCATCGAGGCCCTGTTCGCCCGCGATCTTTCGGCCGTCAGCGCCGCGGCGCGTCTGCGCGCCGTCGAACGGCACGGCTGGGACGCGGTCTTCAGCCAGCTCTGCGCGATCTATGGCGGCTTGACTGGACGCCAAGCGTTCGGCGGCCAGGTTCAAGTGCGCGACCACTAACCCTTGAGCGACGCCAGGAGCTCGTAGCTGTGCTTGCGGGCGCCGTGATCGTAGATCTGCGAGGCGAACATCAACTCGTCGGCTTCCGTCAGCGCCAGCACCTGATCGACCTTGCGCTTCACGGTCTCGGGCGACCCGATCGCCGAATACTGGAACGTGTGGTCCAGGCCCGCCAACTCGGCGGCCGAGGCGTGCTCGCGGATGTCGTCGACCGGCGGCGGCAGCAAGCCTGGGCGGCCGCGTCGCAGGGCCAGGAACTGCTGCTGGGTGGAGGTCGCCAGGCGCGCCGCTTCTTGGTCCGTACCCGCCGCACACACGCCGATGCAAACCATGGCGTAGGGTTTGTCCAACACCTCCGACGGCTTGAAGTGCCGCCGATAGAGGAGGAGGGCGTCCAGCAACGAGTCGGGCGCGAAGTGGGCTGCGAAGGCGTAGGGTAGGCCCAGCGCCGCCGCTAGCTGCGCGCCCCAGGTCGAGGAGCCCAGGATCCAGATCGGCACATCCTGCCCTTCGCCCGGCACGGCGCGGACGCTCTGCTCGGGTGTCGCAGGCTTGAACCACTGCTGCAGCTCGACCACGTCCTGGGCGAACGAATCGACGGCGCCGGCGTAGCGGCGCAGCGCGCGCATGGTGGCCTGGTCGGTGCCGGGCGCTCGGCCAAGGCCCAGGTCGATGCGGCCCGGATAGAGGGCGGCCAGGGTGCCGAACTGCTCGGCGATCATCAGTGGGGCGTGGTTGGGCAGCATGACGCCGCCCGAGCCGACCCGAATCGTCTTCGTCCCGCCGGCCACGTGGCCGATGACGACGGCCGTCGCCGCGCTGGCGATTCCCGGCATGTTGTGGTGCTCGGCCAGCCAGTAGCGGTGGAAGCCGAGCGCTTCGGCATGTCGCGCCAGGTCCAGGCTGTTATTGAGCGCTTGGCCGACGGGCGTTCCTTGCGGAACGGGAGCCAGGTCAAGGACGGAGAAGGGCGGATACGCGGCGCTGGTCATCGTTGCTAGATGGCGCGCGCCATTGGCAACTCAAGGCGTTGCTGAAACCAATTCTCTGCTGGGGGAGAAGATCCACCGGACGGTGGCGCGAATGACGGGGCTCGAACCCGCGACCTCCGGCGTGACAGGCCGGCGCTCTAACCAACTGAGCTACATCCGCATATCCCTTCGCCGAAGCGAAAGTGCGACCCGCCGATCGGCGAGGGGCGTCTGATATGTCGCTCGAAGACTCGTGTCAACGGCCATATCGAAGAAGCGGCGAAACGTAGCTGGGGACGAATGGATTTCACCACGATCCGGCGAGACAGGGCATGGCGAAAGGTCGTTGCAGGCAAAGGCCGCGCCGTCGTTCGTCGGCAGACCATCGTTAGGTAAAGACAGGCTAGTTGCGATCGTTTCTCAATGTGTGCGAGGCGTTTGAAGCGTTGACGACAGTGGGCTACAACCCGCTCGATTCAAGCCAAGGGCTGTCATGACCGCCTTCCTTCTCCAGTACCTGCCGATCGTGATCTTCCTAGGGATCGCGGCGGCCATCGGCATCGTCTTCATTCTCGCGGCCGCCGTGCTCGCGCCGAAGGCGCCGGACCCCGAAAAGCTGTCCGCGTACGAATGCGGCTTCAACGCCTTCGACGACGCGCGCATGAAGTTCGACGTCCGGTTCTATCTGGTGTCGATCCTCTTCATCATCTTCGATCTGGAAGTGGCGTTCCTGTTTCCCTGGGCGGTCACGCTGATGAAGCTGCCGCACGACGTGGCCCAGTTCGCCTTCTGGTCGATGATGACCTTCCTCGGCGTCCTGACCGTCGGCTTTATCTATGAATGGAAGAAGGGCGCCCTCGAATGGGAGTGATCGTTCCCGCCAATTCATCGTCAGTTCCGGCGCTTTCGGGCGGCCGTTCGACGGTCGAGGGCTATGACCCCAAGCTGCACGACCCGTTCTTCGACGGCGTCTCGCAGCAGCTGGCCGACAAGGGCTTCATCACGGCCGCCGCCGACGACCTGATCACCTGGGCCCGCACGGGCTCGCTGATGTGGATGACGTTTGGCCTGGCCTGCTGCGCCGTCGAGATGATGCACTCGGCCATGCCGCGCTACGACCTGGAGCGCTACGGCTTCGCGCCGCGCGCCAGCCCGCGCCAATCGGACGTGATGATCGTCGCCGGCACCCTGACCAACAAGATGGCCCCGGCCCTGCGCAAGGTCTACGACCAGATGCCAGAGCCCCGCTACGTCATCTCTATGGGCAGCTGCGCCAACGGCGGCGGCTATTACTATTACAGCTACAGCGTCGTGCGCGGCTGCGACCGCGTCGTACCGATCGACATATACGTGCCGGGCTGCCCGCCCACGGCCGAAGCCTTGGTCTACGGCGTGCTGCAGCTCCAGAAGAAGATTCGTCGCATGGGGACGATCGAGCGATGACCCAAGACCTCGAAGCCCTTGGCCAGTCGATCGTCGCCAACGCCACCGGCGCCATTACCGGCTATGACGTGGCGTTCGGCGAGCTGAACGTCCATGGCCCGGCGCACCGCGTCGTCCAGGCCCTGGAGCTGCTGCGCGACCATCCCGACTACCGCTTCCACCAGCTGGTGGATCTGACGGCCGTCGACTATCCGCAGCGCGAGCGCCGTTTCGACGTCGTCTATCACCTGCTGTCGATGGTGAAGAACGTCCGCATCCGCCTGAAGGTGCAGACCGACGAGGACACCCCGGTGCCCAGCGCCACGCCGGTGTTCCCGGTCGCCGACTGGTTCGAGCGCGAGGCGTTCGACATGTATGGCGTCTTCTTCGAAGGTCACCCGGACCTGCGCCGGATCCTGACCGACTACGGCTTCCACGGCCACCCGCTGCGGAAGGACTTCCCGATGACCGGGTACGTCGAGGTCCGTTATGACGACGAACTCAAGCGCGTCGTCTATGAACCCGTGAAGATCACCGAGTTCCGCGCCTTCGACTTCCTGTCTCCGTGGGAGGGCGCCAAGTACGCCCTGCCGGGCGACGAGAAGGCCGAGAAGCGGGCAGGGGACGCTTAAGTCATGACTGGCACGAACGCGCCCGCCGCGGCGACCGACTTCTTCCGTGACGAGGCCACGGTTCCGGCGATCCCGGAAACCCCCGTCCGCAAGTTCAACATCAACTTCGGCCCGCAGCACCCGGCCGCGCACGGCGTGCTGCGCCTTGTGCTGGAGCTGGACGGCGAAATCGTCGAACGCGTTGATCCGCACATCGGCCTGCTGCACCGCGGCACCGAGAAGCTGATGGAAGCGCGCACCTATCTGCAGAACATCCCGTACTTCGACCGCCTCGACTATGTGGCGCCGATGAACCAGGAGCATGCGTTCTGCCTGGCCATCGAGAAGCTGCTGGGCGTCGACGTGCCCAAGCGTGGCCAGATCATCCGCGTGTTGTTCTGCGAGATTGGCCGCATTCTCAATCACCTGCTGAACGTGACGACCCAGGCCATGGACGTCGGCGCCCTGACGCCGCCGCTGTGGGGCTTCGAAGAGCGCGAGAAGCTGATGATCTTCTACGAGCGCGCCTGCGGCGCTCGTCTGCACGCCAACTACTTCCGTCCGGGCGGCGTCCACCAGGACCTGACCCCGGCGTTGATCGACGACATCGAGGCCTGGGCGAAAGCCTTCCCGAAGATTTGCGACGACATCGAAGGCCTGATCACGGACAACCGCATCTTCAAGCAGCGCAACGTCGACATCGGCGTCGTGAGCAAGGAAGACGCCTGGGCCTGGGGCTTCTCGGGCGTGATGGTGCGGGGTTCGGGCATCGCCTGGGACCTGCGCCGCAACCAGCCTTACGAGAACTACAACGAGTTCGAGTTCGACATCCCGCTGGGCAAGAACGGCGACTGCTATGACCGCTATCTCTGCCGCATGCAGGAAATGCGCGAGTCCACCAAAATCATCCTGCAAGCCGTCGCCATGCTGCGCGGCACGCCGGGTCCGGTCCTGACGGAGGACAACAAGGTCAGCCCGCCCCGTCGCGCGGAGATGAAGCGCTCGATGGAGGCTCTGATCCACCACTTCAAGCTCTACACCGAGGGCTTCAAGACGCCGGAAGGTGAGGTCTACGCGGCTGTCGAAGCCCCAAAGGGCGAGTTCGGCGTCTATGTCGTCAGCAACGGCACCAACAAGCCGTATCGCTGCAAGATCAAGGCACCGGGCTTCTCGCACCTGGCCGCCATGGACTGGATGAACCGCGGCCACCAACTGGCCGACGTGTCGGCCATCCTGGGCTCGCTCGATATTGTGTTCGGCGAGGTCGACCGGTGAGCCTGGAGAAGATCGCCCAGGCGCAGCTGGACGCCTACAACGCCCAGGACCTGGACGCCCATTGCGCCCACTTCGCCGACGACGTCGTCGTGGCGGGCTTGAACGGCGAGGTGGCGCGTACGGGCATCGACGCCTATCGCGCCTTCTACGCCAAGACCTTCGCTGAGTTCCCCAAGAACCACGCGAAGCTGCTGAACCGCATCGTGGTCGGCTCGAACGTGATCGACCACGAGCATGTCGACCGCGGAAACGGCGACGCGCCGTTCCAGGTCGCCGCCATCTACACCTTTAGGGGCGACAAGATCGCCCGCGTGGATTTCGCCCGATGAGCGTCCGTCGTCTCGCTAAAGAACAGCCCGCCAGCTTCGCCTTCTCGGCGGACAGCCAGGCCAAGGCCGACTGGTGGAAGGCCAAGTATCCGGCCGCCCGCAAGCAGTCGGCGGTGATCCCGATGCTGTGGCTGGCCCAGAAGCAAGAGGGCTGGGTGTCCGAACCGGCGATCCAGGAGATCGCCAGGCAGCTCGAGATGCCGGTCATCCGCGTTCTGGAAGTGGCCACCTTCTACGTGATGTTCCAGCTGCAGCCGGTCGGCAAGGTCGCCTTCGTCCAGCTGTGCGGCACCACCCCGTGCCAGCTGCGCGGCGCCGAGGACCTGAAGAAGGTCCTGAAGGACAAGATCGGCGACGCCAACCACGTCTCGGCCGATGGCAAGTTCAGCTGGGAAGAGGTCGAGTGTCTGGGCGCGTGCTGCAACGCCCCGATGGCCGCGATCAACGACTACTATTACGAGGACCTGACGCCGGAGAGCCTGGCCCAAATCCTCGACGACTTCGCGGCCGGCAAGGCCCCGAAGCCGGGCAGCTACGACGGCCGCGGGGCCTCGGAGCCGAAGGGCGCAATCCACACCCTGACGGACCCGAAGCTGTACGACGGCTCGTACGCCAAGAAGATCAAGATTCCGAACCTGCCCGAGAAGCCCAAGGCCTCAAAGGCGAAGCCGGAGCCGACCGCCTAACATGACCGCCGACGTCAACGTCCAGAAGAAGCGCTTGACCACGATGCTCGTCATCAACGTGGTCTGCTTCGTGCTGGCCGGCGTCGCGATCTATGGCGCGGTGTCGCTGCGGATGGACTGGCTGCGGCTGGTCTTCCTGGGCGCCATCGTCATGGGCTTGGGCTCGCACATCTGGTTCATCCTGGGCTGGATGCGCGCGACCAAGGGGGAAGGGACTTCGTCATGATCGACGACAGCGCCCTGAACATCCGCAAGGCGGCCTATGTCGACACCATCCGAGGTCTCTATCGCCGTGAGCGCGGCGTGGGCTTCGTGGCCTGCCTCGTCGGGGCGCTGCTCCTGGTCTGGGGCCGCACCGTCGCCGGGGCGCCGTTCTGGGCGGTCGTCGCCGGCCTCGTCACGATTGGCGTGGGCTGGCTGCTTTTCGCCTATGTCATCCTTCGTCGGACGCGCTATGTGCGCGCCCATCCATTCGATCCGCAAAGCTGAGTCATGGTCGGTATCCTCGAAGACAAGGACCGCATCTTCACGAACCTCTACGGTCTCCACGACTGGGGCCTCGAGGGCGCGAAGAAGCGCGGCTGCTGGAATGGCACCAAGGACATCCTGGACGCCGGGCGCGACTGGATCATCGACAACATGAAGAACTCCGGCCTGCGCGGCCGGGGCGGCGCCGGTTTCTCGACCGGCCTGAAGTGGTCGTTCATGCCTAAGGAAGTGAAGGAAGGTCGTCCTCACTACCTGGTCGTCAACGCCGACGAATCCGAGCCGGGCACCTGCAAGGACCGGGAGATCATGCGGCATGACCCGCACCTCCTGATCGAGGGGTGCCTGATCGCCTCGCGCGCCATGCTGGCCAACGCGTGCTACATCTACATCCGCGGCGAGTACGTGTTCGAGCGCGAGCGCCTGGAAGCGGCGATCAAGCAGGCCTACGAGGCCAAGCTGATCGGCAAGGACAACGTCCACGGCTGGGATTTCGACCTCTACGTCCACCACGGCGCCGGCGCCTATATCTGCGGCGAAGAGACGGCCCTGCTGGAAAGCCTGGAAGGCAAGAAGGGCCAGCCGCGCCTGAAGCCGCCGTTCCCGGCCGGCGCCGGCCTCTACGGCATGCCGACCACGGTCAACAACGTCGAGAGCATCGCGGTCGCCGGCACCATCCTCCGCCGTGGCGCCGCCTGGTTCTCCAGCTTCGGCCGTCCGAACAACGCCGGCACCAAGCTGTTCTGCGTCTCGGGCCACGTCAACCTGCCCTGCAACGTCGAAGAAGCCATGAGCATCCCCTTCCGTCAGCTGATGGAAGACCACTGCGGCGGCATCCGCGGCGGCTGGGGCAACCTGAAGGCCGTCATCCCGGGCGGTTCGTCCGTGCCGATGATCCCGGCCGAGCAGTGCGAAGACCTGCCGATGGACTTCGACGCCCTGCGCAACCTGCGCTCGGGCCTGGGCACCGCGGCCGTCATCGTCATGGACAAGTCGACCGACCTGGTCCGCGCCATCGCCCGCCTATCGTACTTCTACAAGCACGAGAGCTGCGGCCAGTGCACGCCGTGCCGCGAAGGCACCGGCTGGATGTGGCGCGTCATGGAGCGCATGGCGACCGGCGAGGCCGATCCGAAGGAGATCGACACCCTGCTGGATGTCACGACCCAGGTTGAGGGTCACACCATCTGCGCCCTGGGCGACGCGGCCGCCTGGCCGATCCAGGGTCTGTTCCGCCACTTCCGCCACGAGGTGGAGGAGCGGATCGCTTCCTATCGTAGCGGTCGCCTGCACGTGCAGGGCGCCAAGCTGATCGCGGCGGAGTAACGATTATGGCTATCGCCAAGGTCAACGGCGTCGAAGTCGAGTTCGAACCCGGCATGACGGTTCTGCAGGTCGCGGAACTGGCCGGGGAAGAGATCCCGCGCTTCTGCTACCACGAACGCCTGTCCATCGCCGGCAACTGCCGCATGTGCCTGGTCGAGGTTAAGCCCGGCCCGCCGAAGCCGCAGGCCTCTTGCGCCCTGCCCGCGGCCGAGGGGCAGGAGATCTTCACCAAGACTCCGATGGTCAAGAAGGCCCGCGAAGGGGTGATGGAGTTCCTGCTCATCAACCACCCGCTGGACTGCCCGATCTGCGACCAGGGCGGCGAGTGCGACCTGCAGGACCAGGCCGTCGGCTATGGCCGTGACGACAGCCGCTATGAAGAGAACAAGCGCGCCGTCGAAGAAAAGTCGATGGGTCCGCTGATCAAGACCGTGATGACGCGTTGCATCCAGTGCACGCGCTGCGTCCGCTTCATCACCGAAGTCGCCGGCTCGCCGGAAATTGGTCTGATCTCGCGCGGCGAAGACGTTGAAATCACGACCTATCTGGGCGCGGCTGTGACGTCGGAGCTCAGCGCCAACGTGATCGACCTGTGCCCGGTCGGCGCCCTGACCTCCAAGCCCTACGCCTTCGAAGCCCGTCCGTGGGAGCTGAAGAAGACCGAGAGCGTTGACGTTCACGATGCCCTGGGTTCGTGGATCCGCGTCGACGCCCGCGGCTCGGCCGTGCTGCGCGTCCTGCCGCGCAACAACGACGACATCAATGAAGAGTGGATCTCGGACAAGACGCGCTACGCCGTCGACGGCTTGCAGCGCCAGCGTCTGGATCGCCCCTATGTTCGCGACGCCGCCGGCAAGCTGAAGCCGGCCACCTGGGCCGAGGCGTTCGCCGCCGTCGCCAGCAAGATCAAGGCCACCGCGCCGGAACGCATCGGCGTCATCGCCGGCGACCTGCAGGACGCCGAGAGCCTGAAGGCGACCAAGGACCTCTTCTCCGCCCTGGGCGTGAAGAACCTCGACAGCCGTCAGGACGGTTCGGCCCTGGGCGCCGGTCCGCGCGAAGGCTGGCTGTTCAACTCGACGATCGCCGGCATCGAGAACGCCGACGTCGTCCTGTTCGTCGGCGCCAATCCACGCCTCGAGGCGCCGGTCCTCAACGCCCGTTTCCGCAAGCAGTGGCTGAACGGCAAGACCCGCTTCGGCGTCGTTGGCGAGCAAGCCGACCTGACGTTCGACTACGAATACCTCGGCGCCGGCGCCAAGACCCTGACGGGCTTGGCCAAGAGCAAGAGCGACTTCGTGGCCGCCCTGAAGGCCGCCGAGCGTCCCGCGATCATCATCGGCCAGGGCGCCATCGCCCGCGCCGACGGCGCTGCGATCCTCAAGGCCGCCGCGGGCCTGGCCAAGACGATGAAGGTCGTCCGCGAAGGCTGGAATGGCTGGAACGTCCTGCACACCGCCGCCGCGCGCGTGGCCGGTCTCGACATGGGTTTCGTCCCGGCCGAGGGCGGTCTGTCGACCGCCGACATGCTGAAGCCGGGCGCCCTGGACGTCCTGTTCCTGCTGGGCGCCGACGAATGCGAGACCTCGGCCTCGGGCGCGTTCAAGATCTACCTGGGCACGCACGGCGACGCCGGCGCGCATAAGGCCGACGTGATCCTGCCGGGCGCGGCCTACACCGAGAAGAACGGCCTCTACGTGAACCTCGAAGGTCGCGTGCAGCAAGGCAAACGCGCTGTGTTCCCGAAGGGGGAAGCCAAGGAAGACTGGTCGATTCTGCGGGCGCTGTCGGAAGTCCTGGGTCAAAAGCTGCCCTACGACAGCCTGGACCAGTTGCGCGCCAAGCTGTTCGCCGACCATCCGACCTTCGGCCAGATCGACTATGCGCCCGGTTTGGTCGCCACGTCCTTCGATGTCGGCGCCCTGGGCGCTGACGGCGAGGTCTCGGACGCGCCGTTCGAGAGCCCGATCAAGGCCTTCCATCTGACCAATCCCATCGCGCGCGCCAGCGTGACCATGGCCGAATGCGCGGCCGTGGCTTCCGGCGTCGCCAAGATCGCTGCGGAGTAAGCCGTGGGTCCGACGAATCCGCTTCTCTGGTTTGGTCTCACGACGGGCGGCATCCTGCTGGTCGTGATCTGGGTTCTGCTGAGCCTGGCCTTCCTGCTGCTCGCCGACCGTAAGATCTGGGCCGGCGTCCAGATGCGCAAGGGTCCCAACGTCGTGGGTCCCTTCGGTCTGCTGCAGTCCTTCGCCGACTTCTTCAAATTCGTGCTGAAGGAAATCGTCATCCCGGCTGGCGCCGACAAGGCCGTCTTCATCCTGGCCCCGTTGATCAGCCTGATCCTGGGCTTCGTGGGCTGGGCCGTCGTGCCGTTCGCCCCCGGCTGGGTCGTCTCGAACCTGAATGTCGGCATTCTGTACCTGCTGGCGATGAGCTCGCTAGGCGTTTACGGCATCATCATGGGCGGCTGGGCTTCGAACTCGAAGTATCCGTTCCTGGGCGCTCTGCGTTCGGCCGCTCAGATGGTGTCGTACGAAGTGTCGATCGGCCTGATCATCATCACGGTGATCCTGCTGGCCGGCTCGATGAACCTTTCGACCATTGTCGAGAAGCAGTCGGGCTGGATCTGGAACTGGAACGTCTTCGGCGGCGGCGGTCTCAAGAACGTCATCCTGCTGCCGGTCATGGTCGTGGCCATGGGCATGTTCTACATCTCGGGTCTGGCCGAGACGAACCGTCCGCCCTTCGATTTGCCTGAAGCCGAGTCCGAACTCGTGGCCGGTTACCAGGTCGAGTACAGCTCGACGCCGTACCTGCTGTTCATGGTCGCCGAGTATTCGAACATCGTTCTTATGTGCGCCATGATCAGTGTGCTGTTCTTCGGCGGCTGGAACCCTGGTTTCCCGATCGGCTTCACGGCCGGCTGGCCGCCGTTCCTGGTCAACTTCCTGCTGGCCCTGGTGTTCTACGCCAAGATCGTTTTCTGGTTCTTCATGTTCGCCATGGCGAAGGCCATCGTGCCTCGCTACCGCTACGACCAACTGATGCGTCTGGGTTGGAAGGTGTTCCTGCCGACCTCGCTGGTGCTGGTGGCCGCGGTCGCCGCCTGGCGCGTGTTCGGTCCGGCGGCCTAATGCGCCGGGTCGCGCTCGCGATCCTGGGCTTGACCGGCCTGGTGCTGACGGCCTGCCAGGCCGTAACGGCGCCGGACCGGTCTTACTCCCTGGGCGACGGCGTCGTCAGCTATGACGACCTGCGGCGCGAGGGCGACAAGTGCAAGGCTTCGGGTGGGACCATCCGGGCCAAGCAGGACGGGGGGGACCCCGCCCAGCTGTCGAACTACACCTGCGTCATTCCCCGGGACGGGAAATGAGGCGGATTGTCCTCGGGATCGTGACGGTCGGCCTCCTGGCCGGCTGCGCGCCCTGGGGACGCAGTATTCAGCATCCGCCGCAGCGGACGCTCGAGGATCAGGTCGAAGCGCGCCGCAAGGCTGACGAGACGACCCGGAAATGCGTCCTCGAGCAGCAGATGCGGCGGCAGCAGAAAGAGCAGGGCAGGGACGTCCGTCCCTTCCCTAAGGAAAAGTGTTAGGAGAGCTCTGGTGTTCCAGCGCATCACTCAAGCGGCCAAGGGCGCGGCCCTTCTGGACTTCGCCGGCGCCTTCGGCCTGGCCATGAAGTACCTGGTCGCGCCGAAGAAGACCGTGATCTATCCGAACGAACGCGGCCCCCAGTCGCCCCGTTTCCGCGGCGAGCACGCCCTGCGTCGCTACCCGTCGGGCGAGGAGCGCTGCATCGCGTGCAAGCTCTGCGAGGCTGTCTGCCCGGCCCAGGCCATCACCATCGAGGCCGAACCGCGCGAGGACGGCAGTCGCCGGACGACCCGCTACGACATCGACATGGTCAAGTGCATCTACTGCGGCCTGTGCCAGGAGGCCTGCCCGGTTGACGCTATCGTCGAAGGTCCGAACATCGAGTTCGCGACCGAGACGCGCGAAGAGCTCTACTACGACAAGGAACGCCTTCTCGATAACGGCGATCGCTGGGAGCGCCTGATCGCGAAGAATCTGGAGTTGGACGCGCCCTACCGCTAAAGACGGGCGCGATTCCGAGGAAGAAGCGGCGCGCCGTCCGGCGTGCCGTACGTGAACTTAAGTTTTCAGGGGAGCACCTGGGCCAATGGCCTTGCAGGCGATCGCTTTCTATCTGCTGGCATTCGTGACCATCGCGGCGGGTCTCCTCGTCGTATCGGCGCGCAATCCCGTGCACTCGGTGCTCTTCCTGATCACCGCCTTCTTCTCGGCCGCCGGCCTCTTCGTCCTCCTGGGCGCGGAGTTTCTGGCGATGCTGCTGATCGTCGTCTATGTGGGCGCGGTCGCGGTGCTGTTCCTGTTCGTCGTCATGATGCTGGACGTCGACTTCGCCGAGCTCCGCCAGGGCTTCGCCCAGTACCTGCCGATCGGCGGCCTGGTGGGCGGCGTGCTGACGCTGGAGATGATCTTCGTGGCCGCCTCGGTCGCCACGAACGGCGCGGCCGCCAAGAACCCGCTGCCGAACGCCTCACCGGGCGGCGTCCCCAACACCGAAGCGATCGGTCGCGTGCTCTACACCGACTACATCTTCTTCTTCCAACTGGCGGGCCTGGTGCTGCTGGTGGCCATGATCGGCGCCATCGTCCTGACCCTGCGCCACAAGCCAGGCGTCAAGCGCCAGGACATCGGCAAGCAGGTCGCCCGCACGCCCAAGACCGGCATGGAGCTGGTTCAGATCAAGCCGGGTGAGGGGATCTCCGAATGATCGGCCTGCCGCACTATCTCGTCGTCGCCGCCATCCTGTTCACGATCGGCGTCTTCGGCATCTTCGTGAACCGCAAGAACATCATCGTCATCCTGATGTCGATCGAGCTGATCCTGTTGGCGGTGAACGTCAATCTCGTGGCGTTCTCGGCATTCCTGCACGACGTGGCGGGCCAGATCTTCGCCATGTTCGTCCTGACCGTCGCCGCCGCCGAGGCGGCCGTGGGTCTGGCGATCCTCGTCACCTTCTTCCGCAACCGCGGCGACATCGCGGTTGACGACGCCAGCATGATGAAGGGCTAAGCGACGTCATGCAGACGCTTGTAACCATCCTTGTTTTCGCGCCGATCATCGCCGCGGCCATCGCCGGCCTGTTCGGCCGCCGCATCGGCAACCTGGCTTCGCAGTCGGTCACCACCGGCGCGCTGATCCTGGCCTGCGCCCTGTCTTGGTACACGTTCAGCCAATGGACCTGGGGGCACATGGAGGCCTTCACCGTCCATCTGCTGCCGTTCATCCACATCGGCGACTTCCAGGCTGACTGGTCGATCCGCATCGACGCCCTGTCGGCGACCATGCTGATCGTCGTCACGACGGTCTCGGCCCTCGTGCACATCTATTCCTGGGGCTACATGGCCGAGGACGACAGCAAGCCGCGCTTCTTCGCGTACCTGTCGCTGTTCACCTTCGCCATGCTGTCGCTGGTCACCGCCGCCGACTTCATGCAGCTGTTCTTCGGCTGGGAAGGCGTGGGCTTGGCCTCGTACCTGCTGATCGGCTTCTGGTACAAGAAGCCCTCGGCCAGCGCCGCGGCGATCAAGGCGTTCGTGGTCAACCGCGTCGGCGACTTCGGCTTCGCCCTGGGTATCATGACCACCTTCTGGGCGTTCGGCACGATCCAGTTCGCCGAGCTGTTCCCGCTGATCGCCAGCCACGCCGGCAAGACCTGGGAGTTCGCCGGTCACGCCTGGCCGCTTATGGATATCGCCTGCTTCCTGCTGTTCATCGGCGCGATGGGCAAGTCGGCGCAGTTCTTCCTGCACACCTGGCTGCCGGACGCCATGGAAGGCCCGACCCCGGTGTCGGCCCTGATCCACGCGGCCACCATGGTGACCGCCGGCGTCTACATGCTGTGCCTGCTGTCGCCGATGTTCGAATACGCGCCGGTCGCCAAGAACATCGTCACGGTCATCGGCGCTGTGACGGCGCTGTTCGCCGCCACAGTCGGCCTGACCCAGAACGACATCAAGCGCGTGATCGCCTACTCGACCTGTTCGCAGCTGGGCTACATGTTCTTCGCGGCCGGCGTCGGCGCCTATCAGGCGGCCATGTTCCACCTGTTCACCCACGCCTTCTTCAAGGCCCTGCTGTTCCTGGGCGCCGGTTCGGTGATCCACGGCATGCACCACGAGCAGGACATGCGCCGCTACGGCGCCCTGGCCAAGCTGTTGCCGGTGACCTTCATCGCCATGACGATCGGCACCATCGCCATCACGGGCCTCGGCTTCCCGCCGCTGCACCTGGGCTTCGCCGGCTTCTACTCGAAGGACACCATCATCGAGGCGGCCTTCGCGGCCGGCGGTCACAATTCGATCGCCATGTTCGCCTGGGTGATCGGCGTGCTGGTGGCGGGCCTGACCTCGTTCTACTCGTGGCGCCTGGCCTTCTTCACCTTCAATGGCAAGGCCCGCTGGGGTCATGACGATCATCACGCGCACGACGCCCATGCGGCGCACGGTCACGATGACCACGCTACGTCCGCTCAGATCGAGACGCACGACGAGCCGCTGCCGGACGACCACGCTCATGACGACCACGGTCACGGCCATGGCCACGACCACAAGCCGCACGAGAGCCCGTGGGTGATGCTGTTCCCGCTTGTCGTGCTGTCGATCGGCGCGATCGCCGCCGGCTTCGTGTTCAATGGCTACTTCGTCGGCCACCACCAGGAAGAGTTCTGGCGCGGCGCGATCTTCAACGCCCCGACCAACCACGTCCTGCACGAGGCGCACGAAGTCGCCGAGTGGGTGAAGTGGAGCCCGCTGATCGCCTCGATCGTCGGCCTGCTGATCGCGGTCTACGTCTACCTGATCAAGGGCAATGAGCGGCTGGGCCTGAAGCTCGCCGAACGTAACGGCCCGCTGTACGTGTTCTTCTACAACAAGTGGTTCTTCGACGAGCTGTACCAGGCCACTTTCGTGCGTGCGGCCAAGTTCCTGGGCGACCTGTTCTGGAAGGGCGGCGACCAGAAGATCATCGACGGCCTGGGGCCCGATGGCGTCAGCGCGGTCTCGTATGAGGTCGGCAAGCGCACCGGCAAGCTGCAGACCGGCTATCTCTACCACTACGCGTTTGTCATGCTGCTCGGCGTCGCCGGCTTGCTGACCTTCGCCCTGTACGCCTTCCGTTGAGGGGGACGGAGTTCATGAGCGGCCTTCTCAGCCTTACGACCTTCGCGCCCCTGGCCGGCGTCGCGGTGATCCTCGCTGCGCGCGCCCTGCACGGCGGCGGGGAAAAGACCGACACCCTGGCCAAGTGGATCGCGCTCGCGACCACTCTGGTCGCGTTCGGTCTGTCGATCATCCTGACCCTCCAGTTCGACCCGAAGAACCCGGGCTTCCAGTTCGTGGAAGACATTTCGTGGTTCGCCGGTCTGCACTACCGCATGGGCGTCGACGGCATCTCGGTGCTGTTCATCCTGCTCACCGCCTTCCTGCTGCCGATCTGCATCATCGCCAGCTGGAAGTCGGTCGAGAAGCGGGTCGTCGAATACCTGATCGCCTTCCTGGTCCTGGAGACCCTGGTGATCGGCGTGTTCTGCGCGCTGGATCTGATCCTGTTCTACCTCTTCTTCGAGGGCGGCCTGGTTCCGATGTTCCTGATCATCGGCATCTGGGGCGGCAAGCGGCGGGTCTACGCGGCCTACAAGTTCTTCCTCTACACGCTGCTCGGCTCGGTGCTGATGCTGGCGGCCATCCTGGCGATGATCGGCATCGCCGGCACCTCGTCGATCCCGGTGCTGATGACCTTCAAGTTCGCCCCGTGGCTTCAGACCTGGCTGTGGCTGGCCTTCTTCGCCTCGTTCGCGGTGAAGATGCCGATGTGGCCGGTGCACACCTGGCTGCCCGACGCCCACGTGGAGGCGCCGACGGCCGGTTCAGTCATCCTGGCGGGTATCCTGCTGAAGATGGGCGGCTACGGCTTCATGCGCTTCAGCCTGCCGATGTTCCCGAACGCGTCCGAGCTGTTCCAGCCCCTGGTGTTCGCGATGTCGGCCATCGCCATCGTCTACACCTCGCTCGTCGCCTTTCGTCAGACCGACATCAAGAAGTTGATCGCCTATTCGTCGGTCGCCCACATGGGCTTCGTGACCATGGGCATCTTCTCGGGCAACGCGGCGGGCGAGCAGGGCGCTCTGTTCCAGATGCTGAGCCACGGGGTGATCTCCGGCGCGCTCTTCCTCTGCGTCGGCGTCGTCTATGACCGTATGCACACCCGCGAGATCGCCTTCTACGGCGGCCTGACCAGCCGCATGCCGCACTACGCTTTCGTGTTCCTGCTGTTCACTATGGGCAATGTCGGCCTGCCGGGCACCTCGGGCTTCGTCGGTGAAATCCTGACCATGACCGGCGTCTACAAGGCCTCGACCTGGACGGCGATCGTGGCGGCTACCGGCGTGATCCTATCGGCCATGTACGCCCTGACGCTGTACCGCCGGGTGATGTTCGGCGAGATCACCAATCCCGAGCTGAAGACCATCATGGATCTGGACGCTCGCGAGATCCTGCTGTTCGCGCCGCTGATCGCGATGACGCTGCTGCTGGGCGTCTATCCCAATCTCGTGTTCAACCTGACCGCGACGTCCGTCGACGCGCTGGTCGGCGCCTGGCGCGCCGCCCTGGGTGGGTGAGGAGCCTATGACCTTTTCCGCCAACTTCTCGCTCGTCCTGCCTGAGGTCGTTCTCGCGATCGCGGCGCTTGTTCTGCTGGTCGCCGGCGCCTTCCGAGGCAAGGTCGGGGCCATCTTCACCCTGGCCGCCGTCGCCTCGCTTGTGGCGGCCGCCGCCACTGCGGTGCTGGGGCCGCACGGTCACGCCTTCAACGGCGTCTACGCGGCCGACGCTGCGGCGACCTACGCCAAGGTGGCCATCTATCTCTCCAGCGCCGTAGCCGTCGTGCTCGGCGATCGCTGGCTGGCCCAGCGTAGTGATCAGAAGTTCGAGTTCGCCGTCCTGGTGATCCTGGCCGCTCTCGGCATGGGCGTCACCGCCTCGGCCGGCGACCTGATAAGCCTGTATGTCGGCGTCGAGCTGCAGTCGCTGGCCTTGTACGTCCTGGCCGCCATGCGCCGCGACGACGCCAAGTCGTCGGAGGCGGGCCTAAAGTATTTCGTGCTGGGCGCGCTGTCGTCGGGCCTGCTGCTGTATGGCAGCTCGCTGATCTACGGTTTCACCGGCTCGACCCACTTCAGCCAGATCGCCCTGGCGGCCGCTCACGGCGGTTCGCACGGCGTGGGCCTGCTGTTTGGCCTGGTGTTCCTGATCTGCGGCCTGGCGTTCAAGGTTTCGGCCGCGCCGTTCCACATGTGGACCCCGGACGTCTATGAAGGCGCCCCGACCCCGGTCGTTGGCTTCTTTGCCGCCGCCCCGAAGCTTGCCGCCATGATGATGTTCGCCCGCGTGCTGGGCGACGCCTTCCCCGGCTCGGTCGACAAGTGGCGCCAGGTTCTGGTGATCGCGGCCCTGCTGTCGGTCTTCGTCGGCGCCTTCGCGGGTCTGGCCCAGACCAACCTCAAGCGCCTGTGGGCCTATTCCTCGATCGCCAATGTCGGCTACGCCCTGCTCGGCGTGGCGGCCGGCGGCGAGGTGGGTCTGCAGTCGATGCTGGTCTTCATGACCCTCTACATGGTCGACGTCACCGGCTTCTTCGCCTGCCTGCAAGCGCTGAACCGTGGCGGCAAGCCGATGGAGACCATCGAGGACATGGCCGGCCTGGTGAAGGAACGCCCGGGCATCGCCGTGGCCATGACCGCCTTCTCGCTGTCGGCCTTGGGCCTGCCGCCGTTCTCGGGCTTCTGGTCGAAGTTCTACGTCTTCAAGGCCGCTATCGGCGCCGGCGACGTGGTCATGCAATGGGCCGCGGTGCTGGGTCTGGTCGGCTCGGTCGTCGCGGCGTTCTACTACCTGCGCCTAATCAAGGCGATGTGGTTCGACGCCTCGACCGGTTCGGTCGACGCCCCGTCGCCCTCGGCCCGCGCCGTCGGCTTCGCGGCCGCGATCTTCTCGTTCCCGATCGTGCTCGTCGCCCTGGTGTGGCTGGACCCGGCCGCCAAGGCCGCCGCAGCCGCCTTTGGTCACGCGTGACGTGACGGGCGTCCCGCCCGTCGTCGTGCCCCCCATCGTCGTTCTGGGCGAGATCGACTCCACCAACGCCGAGGCCCGCCGTCGGGCCGAGGCGGGCGAGGCCGGCCCCCTCTGGCTGGTCGGTCTCCGCCAGACCTCCGGCCGCGGCCGTCGCGGCCGCGCCTGGGAGACGGGCGAGGGCAACCTCGCCGCCACGCTGCTCCTCCGCACCGACAAGCCGCCGGGCGAGGCCGCCCAGGTTTCGTTCGTCGCCGCCTTGGCCGTGGCCGACATGCTGGCCCAGTACGTGCCGGCTTCCCTGGTCAGCCTGAAATGGCCGAACGATCCGTTGTTGGGCGGTCTGAAGGTCAGCGGCATCCTGGTCGAGTCCGGCGCCTCACCGCAGGGCGGCCTGTGGATCGCGGCCGGCGTCGGCGTGAACCTCAAGCGTAAGCCGATCAACGCCGAACGGCCCGCCACCTCGATCGCCACCTATCGCGACAGCCCGCCCCCGCATCCGACCGAGGCCGTCGAGGTCCTTGCCGGAGCCTTCGAACGCTGGTTCCGGATCTGGAACAGCCTGGGGTTTCCCGCCATCGCCGACGCCTGGACAGCCCGGGCGCATGGCCTGGGCGAGGCCTGCATCGCTCGCCTCGGCCACGAGACGGTCGAGGGCATAGCCGAAGGTCTGGATGGCGACGGCGCGCTGCGTCTTCGCCTCGACGACGGGCAGGTGCGCCGGATCACCGCCGGCGACGTCTTCTTTGGAGCCGCCTGATGTTGCTGGCCATTGAACAGGGCAACACCAACACCATGTTCGCCATTCACGACGGTTCGTCGTGGGTGGCCCAATGGCGCTCGGCGACTGAAAGCACCCGGACCGCCGACGAATATGTCGTCTGGCTGTCGCAGCTGCTGTCGATGCAGGGGCTGGGCTTCCGGGCCATCGACGCGGTGATCATCTCCAGCGTCGTGCCGCAGTCGATCTTCAACCTCCGCAATCTCAGCCGGCGCTATTTCAACGTCGAGCCGCTGGTGATCGGCGAGAACGCCAGGCTGGGCATCGACGTGCGCATTGAAAAGCCGTCCGAGGCCGGCGCCGACCGTCTGGTCAACGCCATCGGCGCGGCGATGGTCTATCCGGGGCCGCTGGTCGTGATCGACAGCGGCACGGCGACGACCTTCGACATCGTGGCCGCCGACGGCGCCTTCGAGGGTGGCATCATCGCGCCGGGCATCAATCTGTCGATGCAGGCCCTGCATGAAGCGGCGGCCAAGCTGCCCCGGATCGCCATCCAGCGGCCGGCCGGTAACAGGATCGTGGGGACCGACACGGTGTCGGCCATGCAGTCCGGCGTCTTTTGGGGGTATATCTCCCTGATCGAAGGGCTCGTCTCGCGCATCAAGGCCGAGCGCGGCGAGCCCATGACCGTCATCGCCACCGGCGGCGTCGCCTCCCTGTTCGAGGGCGCCACCGACAGCATCGACCACTTCGACTCGGATTTGACGATCCGGGGCCTTCTCGAAATCTACCGAAGAAACACCATTTCCGAGACCTGATGAAAAAATCCAAAAACGACGAGCTCGTCTTCCTGCCGCTAGGCGGGTCGAACGAGATCGGCATGAACTTCAACCTGTACGGCTTCGGCCCGTCGCACGATCGCAAGTGGATCGTGGTCGACCTGGGCGTGACGTTCGGCGACCAGACGACGCCCGGCGTCGAGATCATCCTGCCGGATCCGAGCTACATCGAACCCTATGCCGACGATATCGTCGGGATCGTTCTGACCCACGCGCACGAAGACCACCTGGGCGCGGTGCACTGGCTGTGGCCGCGCTTGAAGGCGCCGGTGTACGCCACGCCATTCACCGCCTTTCTGCTGCGCGAAAAGCTGCGCGACGCGGACCTGCTGGACGAGGTTCAGATCACCGAGGTGCCGCTGGGCGGCCGCTTCAAGCTCGGCCCGTTCGAGCTTGAGCTGATCACCCTGACGCACTCGATCCCCGAGCCGAACGGCCTGGCGATCAAGACGCCGCTGGGCACGATCCTGCATACCGGCGACTGGAAGATCGACCCCGAGCCTCAGCTGGGCGCCCCGACCGACGAAGCCGCCATCCGCCGCCTCGGGGACGAGGGCGTGCTGGCCATGGTCTGCGACAGCACCAACGTCTTCGTCGAGGGCGAGGCGGGCTCGGAAGCCGACGTCCGCAAGGCGCTTGGCGACCTGATCCAGAGCCTGTCGGGCAAGATCGCCGTGGCCTGCTTCGCCTCGAACGTGGCGCGCATGGACACCGTGATCCGCGCCGCCCAGGCCAGCGGCCGCAAGGTCTGCCTGGCGGGCCGCTCGATGCACCGCATGGCCGCCGCGGCGCGGTCGGTCGGCCTGCTGCAGGGGATCGAGCCCTTCGTCACAGACGACCAGGCCAAGCACATGGGTGAGAACGAGATTCTCTTCCTGTGCACTGGCAGCCAGGGCGAGGCCCGGGCGGCCCTGTCGCGCATCGCCGACGGCAGCCATCCGCACGTGAAGCTGGGGCAGGGCGACCACGTGATCTTCAGCTCACGGGTCATCCCGGGCAACGAGATCCCGATCCGCAACCTGCAAAACAAGCTGGCTGACCGCGGCGTGCGCCTGCACACCGAGCGCGACACGCCCGGCATCCACGTCTCGGGCCATCCGTGCCGTGAAGAGCTGCGTCAGATGTACAGCTGGGTGCGTCCAAAGATCGCCGTGCCGACCCATGGCGAGCGCCGCCACCTGATCGAGCACGCCGCTTTCGCCAAGGACCTGCAGGTGCCGGACGCCGTCTCGCCGCGCAACGGCGACATGGTCCGCCTGGCGCCGGGCAAGCCGGAGATCATCGACGAGGTGCCGGCTGGTCGTCTGTATGTCGACGGCGGCGTTGTCACCCCCGAGAACGGCGAGGCCCTGCGTGAGCGCCGCCACGCGGCGTTCAACGGCATCCTGGCCGTGTCGATCGTCCTGGACGGCCGCAACAAGATCGTTTCGGGCCCGCAGGTGCGGGGCATCGGCCTGACCGGCGATGATGAGTACACGCTGGACGACGCCCTGGATGATCTCTGCGAAGAGGCCGAGACCGCCTACAAGAAGCTGGACGGCGACGCCCGCGAGATTGACGAGACCATCGAGAGCGCCATCTCCCGCGCCGTGAAGAAGGCCGCCTTCCGCATCTGGGAACGCAAGCCGGTCGTCGAGACCACGGTGCTGCGCATCTGACATGAAGGGGCGGCCGTGGAAACGCCGTGGTCGCCCTGTCTTTCCGTGCTGCGACGCTGGTGCTAGGCCGATGATCAACAACCAGAAAAGCTCAGCGGGAGTTCTCTAGGATGATCGGTAAGCTCAACCACGTCGGCGTCGCCACGCCCTCGATCGACGACTCGGTGAAGATGTATCGCGAGCTGCTTGGCGCCACCTCGGTCACCGAGAAGTGGGCGATGCCCGAGCAGGGCGTTTGGGTCTGCTTCGTCAACCTGCCCAACAGCCAGATCGAACTGATCGAGCCTTACGGCGAGGCCTCGCCGATCCATGGCTTTCTGGCCAAGAACCCCAAGGGCGGCCAGCATCATATCTGCTTTGAGGTCGAGAACATCTACGAGGCTCGCGACGATCTGGTGGCCAAGGGGGCGACCGTGCTGGGCGAGCCCCGCATCGGCGCTCACGGCACGCTAATCATCTTCGTTCACCCCAAGGACATGGGCGGCCTGCTGGTGGAGCTCATGGAAACCCCCAAAGAAGCGCATCACTGATGAGCCCGATTACCTGGTTCGCGATCTATCTGACCATCTGGTGGACGGTGCTGTTCGCCGTCCTGCCCCTCGGCTCGCGCAGCTTCCATGAAGCCGGCGTCACGCCGCCGCCGGGCGTGGATCCCGGGGCGCCGGTCAACCCGAACCTGAAGCGCAAGTTCATCACCACGACCTGGGTCTCGGCCGTCGTGTTCGTGCTGTTCTTCGCCATCGTGCACTTCCACCTGGTGACCCTGCCGGATCTTCCGGCCGGCGTCTGACGTGCGAATGCACAAGTCTTGGGCGCGAGGCGGGCATTTTGCCCCCGATCGCTCAAGTGATGGGCGATCGGCCTCATTGTCAGCGCTTCCACCGCATGGTCGTGCCCCAACACGTGTTCGGGCGATAAGGTGGGTCTCAGGAGATCGGCCCTGCCGGTCTCGCTCTGTGGCGTCTTCCCCGACGATGAACTTGAAAGGCCGCGCGACGGATCGCGCGGCCTCTCTTTTATCCGTCATTGGAGCCTTACTTTAGCCCGAAGCGCGACCGCAGAAAGTGGTGGCCGGTTTCTGCGATATTCGCGCTTCCACTCTTGGGGGCGAGCCCGCTGATCCGGTTCCGATCGAAAGATCTGAACCGGGCAGGCTCTATCGCGTTGCCAAGCTGTCGGGGGAGGGGCTATCTCAGGCCCTTCTCGAATTCCCGGAGTTTCCACGCGCATGCGCTTGTCGCGCTATTTCCTGCCGGTGCTGAAGGAAGCACCGTCCGACGCCCAGATCGTTTCGCACCAACTGATGCTCCGCGCCGGCATGATCCGCCAGGAGGCGGCGGGCATCTACGCCTGGCTGCCGCTGGGCTTCCGCGTGCTGAAGAAGATCGAGCAGATCGTCCGCGAGGAAATGGACCGCGCCGGCGCCATCGAACTGCTGATGCCGACGCTGCAGTTGGCCGACCTGTGGCGCGAGTCGGGCCGCTACGACGCCTACGGCCCGGAAATGCTGCGCATTACCGATCGCCACGAGCGCGAGCTGCTGTACGGGCCCACCAACGAGGAAATGATCACCGAGATCTTCCGGGCCTATGTGAAGAGCTACAAGGACGTTCCGAAGAACCTGTACCATGTGCAGTGGAAGTTTCGGGACGAGCGCCGCCCGCGCTTCGGCGTGATGCGCGGTCGCGAGTTCCTGATGAAGGACGCCTACAGCTTCGACGTGGATGCAGAGGGCGCACGCAAGTCGTACAACCGCATGTTCGTGGCCTATCTGAACCTGTTTTCGCGCATGGGGCTGAAGGCCGTGCCGATGCGCGCCGACACCGGCCCGATCGGCGGCGACCTGTCTCACGAGTTCATCGTCCTGGCCGAGACCGGCGAAAGCGCCGTCTTCTGCCACAAGGACCTGGTCGAGATGCCTGCGCCCGGTCCTGACGTCGACTGGTACGGGGACCTGCAGCCGTTGGTGAACCAGCGCACGGCGCTGTACGCCGCCACCGAGGAAATGCACGACGAAGCCGTCTTTAAGGCGGTGCCCGAGGCCGACCGCCTGTCGGCGCGCGGCATCGAGGTCGGCCACATCTTTTCGTTCGGCACGAAGTATTCCGAGCCGATGAAGGCCCTCGTCATGGGGCCGGACGGCAAGGACGTCCCGGTGCAGATGGGCAGCTACGGCGTTGGCGTCTCGCGCCTGTTGGGCGCAATCATCGAAGCCAGTCACGATGAAGCCGGCATCATCTGGCCGGAAGGCGTGGCACCGTTCGATGTCGGCATCGTCAACATGCGTCAGGGCGACGCCGCCTGCGACGAGGTCTGCCAGAAGGCCTATGAGGCGCTGAGCGCCGCCGGCAAGGACGTGCTGTACGACGACACGGAAGCGCGCGGCGGCGCTAAGTTCGCCACCATGGATCTGATCGGCCTGCCCTGGCAGTTGATCGTCGGCCCCAAGGGCGTCGCCGAGGGCGTGGTCGAGGTCAAGAACCGCAAGACTGGCGAGCGCTACACCGCTTCCCTGGACGCTGTCCTTGAAAGCCTGACCAAGGGCAAGTCCGCCTGATGCCAGACGCCCGCGCCGCCGGTCCCTTCAGCCGCTGGGAGCGCTCGGTCGCTCGCCGGTACCTGTTCGCCAAGCGCAAGAACGGCGGCGTGGCGCTGATTTCGATCATCTCGTTCAGCGCGGTGATGCTGGCGGTCTTCGCCCTCATCACCGTGATGAGCGTGATGAACGGCTTCCGGGCCGAGCTCCTGGGCCGGATCCTCGGCTTCAACGGCCATCTCTACGCTCAGTCGCCGCTGATCAATGGCCCCGATCGTGACACGATCATCCGGCGCATCAAGGCCGCGCCGGGCGTGATCCAGGCCGCGCCGATGGTCGAGGCCCAGGCCATGGTGATGGGGCCGACCCAGGTGACCGGCGCCATCGTGCGCGGGGTCACCACCTCGGACCTGCGGCACATGTCGCTGATCGCCGGCAACATCAAGAGCGGTGGCCTGTCCGGCTTCGGCCTGGGCGAGTACGGCGGCGACATCGTGCTGATCGGCGACCGCATGGCCCAGAGCCTGGGCGTCCAGCCCGGCGACGCCATCACCCTGATTTCGCCTTCGGGCCCGTCCACGGCGTTCGGAAGCTCGACACAGGAGAAAAACTACATCGTCGGCGGCATCTTCAGCGTCGGCATGAGCCAGTTCGACGAGGCGTTCGTCTACATGCCGCTGGAGCAGGCCCAGTTGTTCTTCGGCCGCGACACGGCCGTGGACTATGTCGAGATCAAGCTCGACGACCCGGACAAGGCCAAGGAGCTAAAGCGCGCCGTCGAGGTCGCCAGCGGTCCCGGAGCCCTGGTCAGCGACTGGCAAGACAAGAACCACAGCTATTTCACCGCCCTCCAGGTCGAGCGGAAGGTCATGCGCCTGATCCTGGGCTGCATCGTCGCCATCGCGATGCTCAACATCATTTCCAGCCTGGTCATGCTGGTGAAGAACAAGGGCAAGGACATCGCCATCCTGCGCACCATGGGTGCGGGGCAGGGCGCGATCCTGCGCATCTTCATCATGGCCGGCGCCTCGATCGGCGTGGCGGGAACGTTGTGCGGCCTGGCCCTGGGCGTTGTGTTCTGCACCTACATCACGCCGATCCAGAACTTTGTGGAATGGGCCACCGGCACGGCTGTGTTCAGCGCTGACGTCTATATGCTCTCGCACATTCCGGCGAAGATCGACTGGACCGAGGTCGCGGGGATCGTCAGCGCTTCGGCCCTGATGAGCGTCATCGCGACCTTGCCGCCCGCCTGGCGCGCCTCGCGCCTCGATCCGGTGGAGGCGCTCCGCTATGAGTAGTCCTGTCCTGGCCCTGCGCGGGGTCGAGCGCGTCTATAAGACTGAAGCTGGCGACCTGCCCGTGCTGCGCGGCGTCGATATCGATGTCTATCCTGGCGAGGTGGTTGGCCTGATCGGCCCCTCGGGCTCCGGCAAGTCGTCGCTGCTGCACTCGGCGGGCCTGCTCGAGCGGCCCGATGCGGGTCTCGTGGCCCTTGAGGGACGCGACTGTTCCAAGCTGTCCGAGCGCGTGCGCACCCGCATCCGCCTGGGCACGGTCGGCTTCGTCTATCAGTTCCACCACCTGCTGCCCGAGTTCACGGCGATTGAAAACGTGGCCATGCCGCTGACGATCGCCGGCAAGAGCCGCCGTGAGGCCGAAGCGCGGGCGCGCGACTTGCTTGAAGGGCTCGGGCTTGGCCACCGCCTGAACCACCAGCCCGCGCAGATGTCGGGCGGCGAACAGCAGCGCGTGGCGATCGCCCGGGCGCTCGCGAACCATCCCAAGCTGCTATTGGCCGACGAGCCGACGGGCAACCTCGATCCCGCCACCTCCTCGGCGGTGTTCCAGGCGCTCTACCAGGTCTGCCGTCAGCAGGGTGTCGCGGCGGTGATCGCCACCCACAATATGGACCTGGCCCGCTACATGGATCGGGTGGTCGGTCTGAAGGACGGGCACCTCGAGGCCCAGAGTTTTTAGGCTGGGTTTCAGAACTGACGGCGGAAGGCGGTCTGCAGGACCGTCTGTCGCTGGCGGGGCGCCAGGCCCAGCCGCGCGCGGTCGCGACGGAAACTGTCGATGTGGAGCGCCTCGAATACGATCTGAGCGTTGGGCTTCACGTCCCAGCGATAGGCCGCCAGGCCCGACCAGCCGTGTTCGGCGTTGTTGTCCGTGGCCTTGTTAGTGCGGTCCGTCGTCGAGAAATGGTCGTAGCGCACGGTCGCCGAGCCCGGCCCGAGGCCTTTGCTCGCTGAAACGTAGGCGGCCTCGAAACCCATGTCGGCCCAGACGCCCGAGGCGTTCGAATAGCCCATCAGAGTCTCGCCGGTCATGATCTGAGCCTTCATCGTTACGGCGTCCAGGTCCAGCCGCATGCCCAGGTTCCAGAAGCGCGTCTCCCATGACCATTCGCGATTGTCGTCGACGCTGGTCCGGTCGCCTTCGTTCTCGTAGCGGAACAGGTCGAAGGCCAGCACCGGGGACGGCCGCCACTCGACCCGACCGTAATAGCCAAGTCGGCCGTCGATCTCGGCCAGCGGCGTTGTGGAGGGAGCTTGACGCCGCGCCATGGCCGCGCTCAGCGGCGGCAATGGCAGCCGACCGAACACCGGCGATTTGATGTCGTGCAGCGTCCAGCCGCGGAACGTCAGCTCGGTGCCCGAGGTATCGCCATTTCTGAAAGCCGCGGCGGTGAAACTGAACGCCTGCCCCGCCAGGCTGCGTCGGAGCGTGGCCTCGACGCCGACCACCTTGGTCTCCTCGGCCACCCAGGTGTTGATCGCCGAGGGCGTGACGGTCTCGGGCACCGACCAATCCAGTCCGTCGTGCTCCAGCGAGATCGGCGGATAGAAGACGCCGGCCCGAGCGGAGAGGCGCAAGGACGCGCGCGGCGGCGAACGGTAGGCCAGATAGCCTTCGCCCAGATCGATCAGATGCCGCTGGCCGTCCTGGCTTTCGCCCACCACCACGGCGGAGAGCGTGTCGGAGACGCGTGGGTTCCAGACCAGGGCGGCCTCGCCCAGGCGCAAGCCCTGGTGGCCGTCGCCGAAGCGCGCCTTGCCGACCCGGCCGTCGATCCACGAGGTCTCGCCGCCAGCGGCCGCAAGACGAAGGTCTAGCAGTCCGGAAAGGGTGTCGCGAGAGAACAGGTCGGCTTGCGCGTAGGCCGAACCGGCGCTCGCCAAGACCAGGGCCGTCCCCACCACGGTCGAAGTCAGTCTCCCCATGCGCGGAGATTGACGGAAGAGCGCTGCGATCGGGTTAAAGCAGCGCCTGCTTCATGGCGTCGAAGAATCCGGCCCGGTCGATCCTCTTGATGACCCGCGCGTTCGGCGGGCGGCGCTTCAGGGCCGGATCGGCGAGCTCTATGTCAGGCAGGATCGCATGTGACACCGAGAGATAACCGCGTGTCAGCTCGCCCACGGTCTCGACGTCGACCACGCAGTCCTCGGCCTCCAGGATCAGGCTCTCGTCGAGTGCGATCGCGCAGGTGAGGGCGTCTGGATGCAGGCTGCCGTCCAACCCCTCGGTCTCGCGTGCGAAGGCCAGCGAGGCGCGGTTCACGTCGGTGAAGAACCGGGCCCTGTCGGTGCCCAACGCGTCCAGCTCGGCCAACTGTGCGGTGCTCCACAGGCCGTCTCGCAGCGTCAGGGTCCAGGTCGCGATCGACAGATTGAAGCCGGCGTTGATGACGATCCTGGCCGCTTCCGGATCGACATAGAAGTTGTACTCGGCCGCCGGCGTGACGTTGCCGACGCCGTTGTCGGTTCCGCCCATGACCCACAGGTGCTTCAAAGCCTTGGCGATGCGCGGCTCGCGCAGATAGGCGAGGGCGATGTTGGTCAGCGGCGCCTGGGCGATCAGGGTGATCTCACCGGGCGCGTCCATGATCCGCCGGACCAGCTCATCGACCGCATGGCCCTCGGCGGGGCGTTGTGCGGCCTTGGGAAAGCCGCTGTCGCTCATGCCGTCGCGGCCAAAGACGTAGGCCGCATCCAGCGGCGTGCGGCTGAACGGCGCCTGGGCGCCCAGATAGACCGGGACCTGGCCCGCCTTGCCGCAGGCCTCCAGGGTGACCAGGGCGTTCTCGGCGTGCTGGATGAAGCCGACATTGCCGTGGGCGATGGTGATGGCTTCAACCGTGACGCCAGGCCGGGTGAGGGCCAGCATCAGCGAAAAGACGTCATCGCCGGCGGTGTCGGTGTCGATGATCAGGCGCATGGCCACGGTCTGACCTGATCCGGGCGGCTTGGCCATAGGGTGGGCGACCTATGGCGTGACTCGGCTGAAGAAAATGCGGTGGAACGTCGCGGAACATCTTGTGAACAGAACAAAAGCGGAATATGGAACAAAACGAGAAATCTGTGGAGGTTCCGATGATCCGTATCGCGCGTGAGTCTTTGGCCCTTGTGTCCGTCGCCAGCTTCGTCTGGATGATGTGTACGGTCGCCCAATTGGTGGCCTGAGTCGCGTAGTGGCGGTCGTGTAGCGGAGGTCGGTCATGGCGGACGAGGAGGGGCAAGGGTTCGTCCACCTGCGGGTCCGCTCGGCCTATTCGCTACTGGAAGGGGCCATCAAGGCCGATCAGATCGGCAAGCTGGCCGCGGCGGCGGGTATGCCGGCGGCGGGTCTCGCTGACCGCGCCAACCTGTTCGGGGCCCTGGAATATTCATCATATGCCAAGGACGCGGGGGTTCAGCCGATTATCGGCTGCGCCATTCCCGTCACCGGCATCGGCAGCGGGCCGACCGAACGCTGGGCGCGGGCGCCGACCGTCATGTTGCTGGCCCAGAACGAGCTGGGCTACCTCAACCTCTCCGAACTGTCCTCGATCGCCTATCTGGAAAGCGCAGAGCTGCCGGAGCCGGTCGTGCCATGGGCCAAGGTCGCCGAGCATAGCGAAGGCCTCATCCTGCTGTCGGGTGGCACGGATGGTCCGGTCGACGCGCTATACGCCGCCGGCAAGAGCGCCGAGGCCTCGGCGGCCCTGGCCGAGATGCACCGGGTCTTCGGTGATCGCTTCTATGTCGAGCTGCAGCGCCACGGTCTGCCCAAGCAGGCGGCCGCCGAGCCGGGACTGGTCAATTGGGCCTACGACAACGACGTGCCGCTGGTCGCCACCAACGACGTCTATTTCGCCAAGGAGAACTTCTACGACGCGCACGATGCGCTGCTGTGCATCGCTGACGGCGCCTTCGTCGGCCAGGACGAGCGCCGTCGCGTCACGCCGGAACACTGGTTCAAGCCGCCGGACGTCATGCGCAAGCTGTTCTCGGACCTGCCGGAAGCCTGCGACAACACCCTCGACATCGCCCGGCGCTGCGCCTTCATGGTGCACAAGCGCGCGCCCATTCTGCCCAGCTTCCCGACCGGCGATGGCCGCAACGAGGCCGAGGAGCTGCGTCACCAGGCTCGCGAAGGCCTGAAGATGCGCCTTGAGGGCCTGACCATGTCGGCGCCGCTTGAAGTCTATGAGCAGCGCCTCGAGTTCGAGCTCGGCATCATCGAGAAGATGGGCTTCCCGGGCTATTTCCTGATCGTGTCGGACTTCATCAAGTGGGGGAAGGCGCACGGTATTCCGGTCGGCCCGGGGCGGGGTTCGGGCGCCGGCTCCCTGGTCGCCTGGGTGCTGACCATCACCGACCTGGATCCGCTGCGTTTCGGCCTGCTGTTCGAGCGATTCCTCAATCCCGAGCGGGTCTCCATGCCCGACTTCGACGTCGACTTCTGCCAGGAACGACGCGAAGAGGTGATCTCCTACGTGCAGGAGAAATACGGCCGCGACCGCGTGGCCCAGATCATCACCTTCGGTTCGCTGCAGGCGCGCGCCGTGCTGCGCGACGTCGGTCGCGTGATGCAGCTGCCGCTGGGTCTGGTCGATCGTCTCTGCAAGATGGTGCCCAACAACCCGGCTGCGCCCGTGACCCTGGCCCAGGCTATCGACCTCGAACCGCGCCTCAAGCAGGCCAAGAAGGAAGACGCCAACGTCTCGGCCTGTCTGGACGTGGCCTTGCAGCTGGAAGGACTGTTCCGCAACGCCTCGACCCACGCCGCCGGCGTGGTGATCGGCGATCGGCCGCTGACCCAGCTGACCCCGCTCTACAAGGATCCGCGCTCGGACCTGCCGGCCACCCAGTTCAACATGAAATGGGTGGAAAGCGCGGGCCTGGTGAAGTTCGACTTCCTGGGCCTGAAGACCCTGACGGTGCTGGATCGGGCCGTGAAGCATCTGAAGAAGCGCGGCTTCGACATCGATCTGGGCAAGCTGCCGTTCGATGACGCGGCGACCTACGAACTGCTCGCTTCGGGCCAGACGGTCGGCGTGTTCCAGCTGGAAAGCCAAGGCATGCGGGACACGCTGCGCAAGATGCGCTGCGGCTCGATCGAGGAGATCACCGCGCTGATCTCGCTCTATCGTCCCGGCCCGATGGATAACATCGACACCTTCGTCGACTGTAAGTTCGGCCGAAAGCCCGTCGACACACTGCACCCATCGCTCGAGACGGTGCTGAAGGAGACCTACGGCGTCATCGTCTACCAGGAACAGGTGATGCAGATCGCGCAGATCCTGGCAGGCTACAGCCTGGGCGAGGCCGACCTCCTGCGTCGGGCCATGGGCAAGAAGAAGAAGGAGGAGATGGATCTCCAGAAGATCCGTTTCGTCTCCGGCGCCAAGGAGAAGGGCGTCCCCGAGGAACAGTCGGGCTCGATCTTCGAACTGGTGGCCAAGTTCGCGGGCTATGGCTTCAACAAGTCGCACGCCGCCGCCTACGCCTTCATCTCGTACCAGACGGCTTGGCTGAAGGCGAACACCCCGGTCGAGTTCTTCGCCGCCTCGATGAGCCTCGACCTGTCGAACACCGACAAGCTGGCCGTCTTCCACCAGGACGCCCGCAAGTTCGACATCACGGTGCGGGCCCCAGACGTCAACGTCTCGGGCGCTGACTTCGAGGTCGAGAACGGCGAGGTGCTGTACGCGCTGGGCGCCATCCGCAACGTTGGCCTCGAAGCGATGAAGCACCTGGTGGCCGTGCGTGAGGAGGGCGGACCGTTCCGCGACATCTTCGACTTCGTCGAACGGATCGATCCCAGGCAGGTCAACAAGCGCGCGATCGAAAACCTGGCCCGGGCCGGAGCCTTCGATTCCATCCACAAGAACCGCGCCCAGATCGTCGCTTCGGCCGACGTGCTGATCGCCCATGCCCAGAGCTGCCACGCTGACCGCCAGGGCGGGCAGGGCGGCCTGTTCGGCGCAGACCCTGGGGCAGGGCGCCCGCGTCTGTCCAAGACCGAGAACTGGAATCAGGTCGATCTGCTGGACGAGGAATTGGCGGCCGTCGGTTTCTACCTGACCGGTCACCCGCTGGAGGACGTGGTCGGCATGCTGCGTCGCCGTCGCACGGCCATGCTGACCGAGGCCATGGCCCAGGCTGAGGCCGGCATGGAAGCTCTGCGCATGTGCGGCGTCGTTCGTCGTCGGCAGGAGCGCGCTTCGCAGAGCGGTGAGAAGTTCGCCTTCGTCTCGCTCTCGGATCCGACCGGTGAATATGAGGTGCTGTTCCCGCCGGAGAGCCTGCGCAAGTGCCGCGACGTTCTGGAGCCCGGCAAGGCCGTGGTCATCAAGGTCCGGGCCAAGGCCCGTGACGGCGAGGTCCGCTTCTTCGGCGATGACGCCGAGCCCATCGAAAAGGCGATCGAGAACGTCGTGGCCGGCCTGCGCGTCCACCTGTCGCCATCCGCGACTGAGATTGAAGCGCTTAAGCGCCGCCTCGAGCCCGCCCAGGGGCAGAAGGGCGGCGAGGTGACGTTCGTGGCGGCCATCGGCGGCGGCCGTGAGATCGAACTGCGCCTGCCGGGCCGTTACACACTGGACGCCGCTTTGCGTGGAGCGCTGAAGACCGCGCCAGGCGTGGCGTTGTTGGAGGATGTGTAGGAATATTTTCCTACATGAGGCGTCGGGGCTTAATCGATGGCGGAGACGAAGGGATTCGAACCGTCGACCGAGGTTCCGCTTCGGCGTTGATCGCGCCGCGCTCAGATGACCGAACTAGGGAGAAAGCCGATGGCCAGGCATGAAGGCGGGTGTCAGTGCGGGCGCGTTCGCTATGCTGTGGAGGTCGGTCTGGAAGACCTGATCAGTTGCAACTGCTCGCGCTGCGGCAAGCTGGGTTCAATCCTGGCTTTCGCGGGCGCCGACGCTTTCGAGTTGAAGAGCGGCGAGGACGCCCTGACCGAGTACCAGTTCAACACCCACAAGATCTCGCACCTGTTCTGCGCAACCTGCGGCATCCAGTCGTTTGGCCGCGGCACAACGCCCGGCGGCCAGCAGATGGTGGCGATCAACGTCCGCTGTCTTGACGACGTCGATGTCTTCACGCTGAAGCCGCAGCAGGTGGACGGCCAGGCGTTCTGAGCGCGGGCATGGGTGAACGCGGCGCCAGAGGGGTTCACCCGCGTGGATACCTGGGAGCGTGACTTGCGTGAGTCGAGCGCCGACGTTTAGGTACGGCCATGACGTCACCCGTCGCCGAGGCCCAGGGATTTGTCGCGTACGATGAGGCGACTCTGCGGTTCTATGCGCAGGAGGCTGAAGTCTATGCGGCGCGTGCACGTGCGGGGGCGAGCCGGCGTCTGAACGCGTTCTTGGGCCGTCTGGAGGCCGGCGCCCGGGTTCTGGAACTCGGATGCGGCGACGGCCGGGACAGTGAGGCAATGCTGGCCAGAGGCTTCGATGTCGATCCCACGGACGGGGTCGAGGCGATGGCCCGGCAAGCCGAAACCAGGCTGGGGCGTCCCGTCCGCACGATGCGGTTCGACGAATTGTCGGCGACCGAGGCGTATGACGGAGTCTGGGCCAACGCCAGCCTTCTGCACGCGCCCCGACCCGCGCTCGCGGAGATTCTGGCGCGCATCTTCATGGCGCTGAAGCGCGGCGGAATCCATGTCGCCACGTTCAAGGCGGGCGGGGCCGCAGGACGGGACGGTCTGGGGCGCTATTTCAACTATTTGTCGGCGGCGGAGGCGGAGGCCGCCTATCGCGGCGCGGCGCGTTGGGAAATCCTGTCGATCCAGCCGTATACCGGCGGCGATTACGAAGGCGGGCAGAGGCCGTGGATCGCCGTCACCGCCCGCAGGCCCTCCTGAAGATCGCTCCGCCGCCGATCCGCTTCACCAAACCGCCGCGCGCCCGTTGGCCAGTCCCGCCCGGAACAGCCGCCGTTCCGCCGCCTTGCCGCCCTTGACGATCACCGGTCGCTCGGCGCCGCGTAGCAAGGGCAGGTCGTCGAGGCTGTCGGTATAGGCGTAGGTCCAGCGCGCGCCGTGGCCGGCCTCGGCCAGGGCCTGGCATTTGCGCTGGTTACGGCAGTGGATGTCGGCGATCCAGCCGCCAGCGCACGGCTTCAGAGAGGTGCCCAGCACGTCGATCGGATGGCCCAGGGACCGGATCATGGCCTCCGCCAGCAAAGTCGGCGCGGCCGTGACCACCACGACGCGATCGCCGTGGGCCAGATGGTCGTTGAGCGCGGTCAGTCCTCCGGCGCGCCACGCCAGAGGGCGCTCACCCCGTCGGAAAGCGTCTCCGAACCGGTCGAGCGAGGCGCGCAGGCCCTTCTCGCAAAGACCGAAGGTGGCGATCCACAGCAGGATGGAGGCGCCGGCGCGGCGGGTTCGGGGGATGGCGACCATCGGCGCGGCGACGGGCGCGACGGCCAGGGTCAGGATGGCGCGCAAGGGCGAGCGACTCAGGCGCTCCCAGAGCCAGACCCCGGTGGAGTCGCCGTCCAGCAGGGTGCCGTCCAGATCAAAGACCGCCAGCATGGTCCCGTGCTCCTTGCGTCAGGCCCGTCCTCGGTGCGACGAGGGGGGTGGGTGATTGAGGCACGTCCGTGTGTAGGTCTCGCGAAGAGCCGTTCCATCTTCTGTGGAACGACTGCCCGCACGGGACGCCTCGCAGGGATGACGCCATGCCCCTCCAAACGCCTCATCGGATGTTCTGATCGCGGAAGACGGCGTCTTCAGGGCTTGCTTTTTGTCCGCCGAGCGACTATCTGGCCGCCCATTCCACACGTGGACGTTCGGTTGCGCCGGGGAGACATCCCGACGTCGCCGTTCCGGTCCCGCTCCAGAATGGTCTGGAACGGGGGTGTCCGCGGAGGTTCAACCGGAAAAAGGACTAAGGCCCGATGGCTCTTCCCGAATTCTCCATGCGTCAGCTCCTGGAAGCCGGCGCCCACTTCGGCCACCAGACTCACCGCTGGAACCCGAAGATGGACCGCTACATCTTCGGTTCGCGCTCGAACATCCACATCATCGACCTGTCGCAGACGATCCCGCTGCTGCACCAGGCCCTGGTGAAGGTCCGTGAAGTCGCCGCCGCCGGCGGCCGCGTGCTGTTCGTTGGCACCAAGCGCCAGGCCAGCGACCCGGTCGCCACCGCCGCCAAGCGCTGCGCGCAGTACTATGTGAACCACCGGTGGCTCGGCGGCACCCTGACCAACTGGCGCACCGTCTCGGGTTCGATCGCCCGCCTGCGCGAGCTGGAAGGCGTCCTGAGCGGCGAAGCTCAAGGCCGTTCCAAGAAGGAACTGCTGCAGCTGACCCGCGAGCGCGACAAGCTGGAACTGTCGCTGGGCGGCATCAAGGATATGGGCGGCATCCCCGACATCATGTTCGTGATCGACACCAACAAGGAAGCGATCGCGATCCTGGAAGCCCGCAAGCTGAACATCCCGGTCGTCGCCATCCTCGACACCAACTGCGACCCGGACGGCATCACCTATCCGATCCCGGGTAACGACGACGCCGCCCGCGCCCTGCAGCTGTATTGCGACCTGATCGCCGACGCCGTTCTGGACGGCCTGGCCGCCGGTCAAGCCGCCGCCGGCGTGGACCTGGGCGCTTCGGTCGCTCCGGTCGAGCCGGCCCTGGCCCGCGAACTGGCTCCGGAAGCGCCGGCTGCCGAAGCCGCTCCGGAATCGGCCGAAGGCTGATTTCCAACGCGCCTCCCGCCTGGCTCGGCCGGGACATGGAGGCCGTCGCGACCCTGACATGCGACCGGGCTACAAGCCCGGTCGCTAACCGTTTGAATCTGGAGATTTTCGATGGCTGAGATCACCGCCGCCCTCGTCAAGGAACTGCGCGAAAAGTCCGGCGTCGGCATGATGGACTGCAAGAAGGCGCTGGCTGAGAACGGCGGCGACATCGAAGCGTCGATCGACTGGCTGCGCGCCAAGGGCCTGTCCAAGGCTGCTAAGAAGGCCGACCGCGCCGCCGCTGAAGGCCTGGTGGCCATCGCCGTCGTCGACCAAGGCGCTGGCGAAACCGCCGCCGCCGTCGAAGTGAACGCCGAAACCGACTTCGTGTCGCGCAACGACCTGTTCCAAGGCGCCGCGCGCCAGATCGCCCAGGCCGCCGTCGCCACCGATTGCTCGATCGACGCCATCAATGGCGCCAAGCTGGGCGGCGGCGAAAGCGTTCAGGATCACCTGACCAACCTGATCGCCACGATCGGCGAGAACATGATGGTGCGCCGCGCCGCCAAGTGGACCGTCGAGAACGGCGTCGTCGCCTCGTACATCCACAACGCCACCGCGCCGGACCTGGGCCGCATCGGTGTGCTGGTCGCCCTCGAGTCGACCGCCGACAAGGCCTCCCTGCGCGAACTGGGCCGCAAGATCGCCATGCACGTCGCTGCGACCGCTCCGCTGTCGCTGTCGCCGGACGATCTGGACCCGGCCGCCATCGAGCGTGAAAAGGCCGTGTTCACCGAGCAGGCTCTGGAATCGGGCAAGCCGGCCGCCGTCGTCGAAAAGATGATCGAAGGCCGTATCCGCAAGTTCCTGGAAGAAGTCGTGCTGCTGAAGCAGGCCTTCGTCATGAACCCGGACCAGACCGTTGAGCAACTGGTCGCCGAGACCAGCAAGACCCTGGGCGCTGCGATCACCGTGAAGGGCTTCACCCGTCTGGCGCTGGGCGAGGGTGTGGAGAAGAAGCAAGACGACTTCGCCGCCGAAGTCGCTTCGATGACCGGTCAGGCCTAAGGCCTGTCGTCGGGAGCCTTCGCGGTTCCTGGCAGACAATCAGGGCGCGGCGCGTTTTGACGCGCGCCGCGCCCTTTTTGCGCCTGCCGGCCAGCGCCGTCATGAATAGGGCGCCCCGGTTGGCAAAACACATCCCACTTCTATAGAACGCACGTAATGTGCGTGCCGACGACTCAGGAATAGCGGTCCCATGTCCGATACCAGCGCGCCCTCGAAATACCGCCGCATCCTGCTGAAGGTGTCCGGCGAGGTCCTGATGGGGGACACGCCCTACGGCATCGACACCAACACTGTGCAATCCGTGGCCGAGGACGTGGCCGAGATCGTCAAGTCGGGCGTCGAGCTGTGCCTGGTGATCGGCGGCGGCAACATCTTCCGCGGCATGGCCGGCGCGGCCAAGGGCATGGAGCGCTCCAGCGCCGACTACATGGGCATGCTGGCCACCGTGATGAACGCCCTGGCCATGCAGGACGCCCTGGAGCGCATCGGCGTCCAGACCCGCGTGCAGTCGGCCATTCCGATGGCCACGGTCTGCGAGCCCTACATTCGCCGCCGCGCCCAACGTCACCTGGAAAAGGGGCGTGTGGTGATCTTCGCGGCCGGCACCGGTAACCCGTTCTTCACCACCGACACCGCCGCGGCCTTGCGCGCGGCCGAGATGCAGTGCGACGCCCTGTTCAAGGGCACAAGCGTCGACGGCGTCTATACGGCCGATCCCAAGAAGGATCCGACGGCCCAGCGCTATGACAAGCTGAGCTACATGGACGTGCTGGCCAAGGACCTGCGCGTCATGGACGCCTCGGCGGTGGCGCTGATGCGCGATAGCAACATTCCGATCGTAGTCTTCTCGATCAAGGGACGCGGCAACCTGCTGGGCGTCCTGCGAGGCGAGGGGACCTTCACCGTGGTCGCCGCCGACCGCGCGTCCTAAACTGTAGAAAGCGAGGAGAGCCCTATGGCCGCCGCCGAGAAACCCGTCCTGTCGCGCTACCGTGATCGCATGGACAAGGCCGTCGCCGCTCTGAAGGAAGAGTTCGGATCCTTACGCACCGGCCGCGCGTCGGCCAGCCTGCTGGACCAGGTGATGGTCGAGGCCTATGGCTCGACGACGCCGCTGAACGCCGTGGCTTCGGTTAGCGTGCCCGAGCCCCGCCAGATCAATGTCAACGTCTGGGATCGCGGCGTCGTGGTGTCGGTCGAGAAGGCCATCCGCGCCTCGGGCCTGGGACTGAATCCGGTCGTCGAAGGTCAGAACCTGCGCATTCCGATCCCGCCGCTGACCGAGGAGCGCCGCAAGGATCTCTCCAAGATCGCCGGCAAGTACGCCGAGCAGCAGAAGATCGCCGTCCGCAACGTCCGTCGTGACGCCAACGACGACCTGAAGAAGGCCGAGAAGGATGGCGCGATCGCCGAGGACGAGCGCAAGAAGATGGAAACCGAGGTCCAGAAGATGACCGACGAGGCCATCAAGCGCGTCGACGAGGCCTTGAAAATCAAAGAACAAGAGATCATGCAGGTCTGATCGCCTCCTCAGGAGTTAGTGGGGAGACGACGAGGGAAGGTTGAAGCGAATGCCGGCGACCACCGGTCTGCAGAACGTTTCGGAGCGCGCCGGAGGGGGGGCGCCCGACCAGCGTCTGCACGTGGCCATTATCATGGATGGCAACGGCCGCTGGGCGAAGCAGCGGGGGATGCCGCGCGTCCTGGGACACCGCGCCGGGGTCAACGCGCTGAAGCGCACCGTCGAGGGCGCCCAGAGCCAGAACGTCGGCGTGCTGACGGTCTTCGGCTTCTCCACCGAGAACTGGCGCCGGCCGGCGCACGAGGTCTCCGAGCTGATGAACCTGCTCAAGGCCTATGTCGAATCCGACCTCGAGCGTCTGGCCAAGGCGGGCGTCCGCGTCCGCATCATCGGCCGCCGCACCGGGCTGTCGGCCGACATCGCCGAGGTGATCGAGCGCGCTGAAAAGCGCACCGAGAGCAACACCGAATTCACGCTGCAGGTCGCCTTCAATTACGGAGGCCAAGCGGATATCACCGACGCTGCGCGGACCTTCGCCGAGAAGGTCGAGCGGGGCGAGGCCAAGGCTTCGGACCTGACGGAAGCGACGTTCGAGCGGCTCTTGTCGACCGCCTCCGCCCCGCCGCCGGACCTGATCGTGCGCACCAGCGGCGAGCGCCGCATCTCGAATTTCCTTCTGTGGGAGTGCGCCTACGCCGAGCTCGTGTTCCAGGACGTGCTCTGGCCCGACTACGGCCCCGAGGCCCTGGCGGCCGCCATCGCCGACTATCGGCGCCGGGATCGACGGTATGGAGGGATCGCGGCCGATGACGTCGCCGTCGCCGGCTAAGCGCTTCAACTGGGGCAATCTTCGAATGCGTGTGGTCTCGGCCACCGTGCTCGTGCCCATGGTCGTGGCCGCTGTCCTTCTAGGGCGGTTCTGGTTCTTGGCGCTGGCCTTGGTCTGCACGGCAATCCTGGCCCGCGAGTGGGGAAAGATCAGTGCGCCCAAGGCGCCCAACGCGGTGGGCGGCGTGGTCGGTCTGTTCTGCGCCGTCGCGGTCGTCGCCGCCTTCCTGCATCACTTCTTCATCGCCTGGTCGGTCGTGCTGGCCGGCGCCTTCCTGGCCGGGCTGATCGCTCGCGGCGCGGTCGAGCGCCGGGCCGACGCGGCCTATGGCGTGGTCTATATCGCGCCGGCGGTCATCGCCCTGGTCTGGGTCCGCTCGCTGCCTGACGGCCTGGGGTGGACGCTGCTGCTGTTCGTGGTGACCTGGTTCGCCGATATCTTCGCCTATGTGACCGGCAGCCTCCTCAAGGGGCCCAAGCTGTGGCCGCAGATTTCGCCCAACAAGACCTGGTCGGGTTTCGTCGGCGGGCTGGTGGCGGCGACGATCGGCGCCGTGACCGTGGCCTATTTCGCGCATCTGAAGCTGGTCTGGCCGGCCGCGGCCCTGGTCGGGTTCCTCGGAGGGCTGGCGACCATGGCCGGCGACCTCTGGGAATCGATGCTCAAACGCCGCTTCGGCGTGAAGGATAGCGGCGACATCATCCCGGGCCATGGCGGTCTGCTGGATCGCGTCGACGGCCTGATGTTCGCGGCGATCGTCATCGCCGCCGTCCGGCTGATCGACCACTTGGGATGGGCGCATTGACCTTACCCCGTAAGGTGGTGGTGCTGGGCTCGACCGGATCGATCGGCCTTTCGACCTTGAGCCTCTTTGAAGAGTCCGGCGCGCCTGTCGAGACCCTCGCCCTCACGGCCGGACGCAATGTCGAACGCCTGATCGAGCAGGCCCTGCGCTGGCGGCCTCAGGTCGCGGTGATCGAGGACGAGCGCAAGTTCCAGCGTCTCAAGGACGGCTTGGCGGGAACCGGGGTGCGCGCCGCCGCCGGCGCGGCGGCTGTGTCCGAGGCCGCCGCCATGGGCGCGGACTGGGTGATGTCGGCCATCGTCGGCGCGGCGGGCCTGGCCCCCACCGTGGCGGCCGCCCGCACCGGCGCGGTCATCGCCCTGGCCAACAAGGAAAGCCTGGTCTGCGCCGGCCCGGCCCTGCTGGCCATCGCCAAGGCGGCGGGCGGCTCGGTGATCCCGGTCGACTCCGAACATTCCGCAATATTTCAGGTGCTGCAGCCCGCCTGCGCCGACAAGGTCGCGCGGCTGATCCTGACGGCCTCCGGCGGGCCTTTCCGCACTTGGGAAAAGGCCGCCATGGCGACGGCCACGCCCGAGCAGGCGATCGCCCATCCCAACTGGTCGATGGGCGCCAAGATTTCGGTCGATTCCGCGACGATGATGAACAAGGGGCTCGAGATGATCGAAGCATCCTACCTGTTCGGAACCCCGGAAGACCGCGTTGACGTCGTGATCCATCCCCAGTCCGTGATTCATAGCCTGGTGGAGTACGCCGACGGTTCTACCCTGGCCCAGCTGGGGCCGCCGGATATGCGCAGCCCCATCGCCTGCGCCTTCGCCTGGCCTGACCGTCTGCCCTGGCCCGCGCCGCGCCTGGACCTGGCCGCCTACGGTCAGCTGACCTTCGAATCGCCGGACCTCGACCGCTTCCCTTTGATTGGCGTCGCCCGCGAGGCTTTGCGCCTTGAAGGCGGCGCGCCGGCGGCCATGAACGCCGCCAACGAGGTCGCGGTGGCCGCTTTCCTTGACCGGCGTATCGGCTTTCTCGATATTGCCGCCGCGGTGGCGGGGACCCTTGAGCGTATGAACAGTCTTGGCAGTCTCGCCGTCGCGGAAAGTGACGCTGTCGAAAACGCGATGATGATCGACGCCAGCGCTCGCCGCATTGCGGCCGAGGTTGTCGCGCAAAAGCATCGCCGGCTCTGATCCGGGGGACCCGGCCACCTAATGACCGATGTGTTGATCTTCATCCTGTCCACGGTCTTCGTGCTGTCCGTCGTGGTCACCATCCACGAGCTGGGGCACTACTGGGCGGCTCGCGCCTGCGGCGTGGCCATCGACTGCTTCTCGATCGGTTTCGGCGCGCCTCTGGTGTCGTGGCGCGACAAGCACGGCGTCGAATGGCGCATCGCCTCGATCCCGCTGGGCGGCTATGTCCGCTTCTCGGGGGACGAGAACGCCGCCAGCGTGCCCGACCAGGACAATCTGGCCGCCATGCGCGAGAGCATCGTGCGGCGGGAGGGCGAAGCGGGCGTCGCCAAGTACTTCCATTTCAAGCCGGTGTGGCAGAGGGCGATCATCGCCGTCGCCGGTCCGGTGTCGAACTTCATCCTGGCCATCCTGATCATGGCCGTCTTCCTGGTCATGGTCGGCACGCCGCAGCGCGCGGCGACCGTGAACGGCGTAGCGCCGGGCGGCGCGGCCGAGGCGGCCGGCTTCCGCAAAGGGGACGTGATCGTCGCCGCCGACGGCCGCAAGATCGACACGTTCCAGGACCTGCAGGGCTATGTCTCGCTGCGCGCCAACCTGCCGATCGACTTCACCGTCAAGCGGGGCGAGCAGCAAGTTCATCTGACGGCCACTCCGCGCCTGGTCGAGATCAACGACAAGATCAGCGGCCGGATGAAGACGGGCCAGCTGGGCATCGAGAACGCCGGCGTCACCCAGTTCAAGCGCTCGACAGTGCTGAGCGCCATTCCCGACGCCACGCTCGAGGTGTGGGGCATGATCAAGACGATCGGCTTCTATCTGGGCCGTCTCGTCACCGGCCAACTGCCCGCCGACCAGATCAGCGGCCTGATCGGCATCGGCCACACCGCCGGCGCGGTGACCAAGGCCAGCGCCGCCAACGCGCCGGACGTCGGAACCATGGCGCTGCGGGTGTTCGTCTCGTCCATGCTTCTGATCGCCAGCCTGTCGGTCAGCATCGGCTTCATGAACCTGCTGCCCATCCCCGTCCTCGATGGCGGCCATCTCCTCATGTACGCCTACGAGGCGATCGCCAAACGGCCCCTGCGAGCGGATTTCCAGGCGGCCGGTTTCCGGGCGGGGCTTGCCTTGATCCTGGGTTTCATGCTGTTCGCGGCGTGGAACGACCTCAACCGCTACGACGTGTTCAAATTCATCGGCGGCCTGTTCACGTGAACGCCCGCCCTCCGTCCATGATTGGTCACATGAACAAACTTCGCGCCCAAAGCGCCGCGTTCGCCACGGGTGTGGCGCTGCTCCTCGGCTCGACGGCCCTGGTGGCTCCGCATCAGGCCTTCGCCCAGGCCGCCCAGACGGGCGTGGTGCAGCGCATCGTCGTTCAGGGCAATGAACGCATCGAGCAGGGCACGGTTCTGTCCTATCTGCCGATCCAGCCGGGCGACACCGTCGATTCTCAGCGCCTCGACCTGGCGCTGAAGACCCTAGCCCGCACCGACCTGTTCGCCGACGTGAAGATCGAGATGCAGGGCGGCGACCTGATCGTGAAGGTGGTCGAGAATCCGATCATCAACCAGGTGGTCTTCGAGGGGAACTCGTCCCTGAAGGAAGACAAACTGAAGGACGAGGTCCAGATCCGTCCGCGCGGCATCTTCACCCGCGCTAAGGTTCAGGCCGACGTCCAGCGCATCATCGAACTGTACCGCCGCTCGGGCCGTATCTCGGCGACCGTGACGCCCAAGGTGGTCGAGCTGCCGCAAAAGCGCGTTGACCTGGTGTTCGAGATCAGCGAAGGCCCCAAGAGCGGCGTTCTGGGGATCAACTTCCTGGGCAACAGCGAGTACTCGGACAACGACCTGCGCGACGTGGTCGTGACCAAGGAAAGCCGCTGGTACAAGATCCTGACCAGCAACGACAACTACGATCCCGACCGGATCGAGTACGACCGCGAGCAGCTGCGCAAGTTCTATCGCAACCGCGGCTATTTCGACTTCCGCGTCATCTCGTCGGTGGCCGAACTGGCCCCGGACAAGAACGGCTTCGCCGTCACCTACACTCTGGACGAGGGCCCGAAGTACAAGTTCGGCAAGGTGACCGTCGAAACCGAACTGAAGAAGCTGGACGGCAATCTGCTGGCCCAGATCCTGCCGATCCGCGCCGGCCAGCTGTACGAAGACGAGCGCATCGAGCAGGCCACCGACGCCCTGACCTTCGCGGCGGGCGCGGCCGGCTTCGCCTTCGTGGACGTTCGTCCCAAATACGTGCCCAACCGCGAGACCAAGACCGTCGACGTGGTCTTCCAGGTCCGTGAAGGCCCGCGCGTCTATGTCGACCGCATCGACATCGTCGGCAACACCCGCACGCTGGACTATGTCCTGCGCCGCGAGCTGGAAGTCGCCGAGGGCGACGCCTACAACCGCGTGCTGGTCGACCGCTCCAAGAACAACATCCGACGCCTGGGCTTCTTCAAGGAAGTCGAGATCGAGGACACGCCAGGCTCGGCGCCCGACCGCACCGCCCTGCGGGTCAAGGTCGAGGAGCAGCCGACCGGGGAACTGTCGTTCAGCGCCGGCTACAGCTCGGTCGACAAGCTGGTGCTCGACGTCGGCATCACCGAACGGAACTTCCGTGGTCGCGGTCAGAACCTGCGCGCCCGCGCCTCGGTTGGTTCGTTGCGCCAACAGATCGATTTCGGCTTCTCCGAGCCGCGCTTCCTGGGCCGCAACCTGGTCGCGGGCGTGAACCTCTACACCTTCCGCTATGACCTGTCGGACTACGCGGCCTACGACACCAAGTCGATCGGCGGCGATGTCCGCTTCGGGTTCCCGCTGACCAACGACTCGTCGATGAGCCTGCGTTACACGATCCGCCAGGACGACGTGAGCGTCGCCGACAGCCTCTGCACCAGCGGCTCGGTCTCGCAGATCCTTTGCCTGCAGCGCGGCGCCTACATCACCTCGCTGATCGGCTATGGCCTGCGCATCGACAAGCGGAACGACCCGATCAATCCGACCCGCGGCTGGTTCGCCGACCTAAACCAAGACCTGGCGGGCCTGGGCGGCGACGTGAAGTACCTGAAGACCGAAGCCGACGCCGGCTGGTATTGGGGCTTCACCAAGGACTTGGTGTTCAGCGCCACCGGCTCGTTCGGCTACATCGAGGGCTGGGGCGGCGACAACGTCCGCATCAACGACCGCTTCTACCGCGGCGGCACATCGTTCCGCGGCTTCGAGATCGCCGGCATCGGTCCGCGCGACATCTCGAGCACGAACAACTCGATGGGCGCCAAGCTCTATGCCATCAGCACCTTCGAGCTGACCGTTCCGACCTTCCTGCCCGAGCAGTACGGCATCAAGGCCTCGCTGTTCAGCGACGTCGGCACGGCCGGTCTGCTGGATGATGTGGATCGTCAGAAGTCGCCTGGCGTCTTCGATCCGAACATCAAGGATAACCTTGGCCTGCGTGCCTCGGCCGGTATCTCGATCGACTGGAAATCGCCCATGGGCCCCATTCGGTTCGATATCAGCCGCATTTTGGCCAAGGAAAGCTACGACCGAACCGAAACGTTCCGGTTCTCCACCTCCACAAGGTTCCAATAAACATGTCCAAGTTCCTGTCCGCGGCCGCTGCCAGCGTCGTCGCCCTCGCTATCGCGACCAGCGCCTCGGCCCAGACGGCTCCTGCCGCGCCGGCCGCCGCCGCGGCCGTCTCGCACGGTCCGGCGCTGCCGGGCGTCTGCATCTTCTCGAGCCCGCGCGCGGTCGCCAGCTCGCAGGTCGGCAAGGCCGTCGACGCGCGCCTGAAGACCATCATCCAGCAAGTGAACGCCGAACTGACCGGCGAGCGCACCGCTCTGGAGAACGAGGCCAAGGCCCTCGACGCCAAGAAGGCGACCACGGCCCAGGACGCCCTGGAGCAGCAGGCGGCCGCCCTGCAGGTCAAGTCGAACGCCTGGCAGCGCAAGGGCCAGCTGCGCCAGAAGGAAGTGGAAGCGACCGAGCAAAAGGCGCTGTCGCGCGTCTACCAAGAGCTGGATACGCCGATCAAGCAGGTCTACCAGGCCCAGAAGTGCTCGATTCTGTTCGACCGCGAGTCCGTGATGCTGGCCAACCCCGCCATGGACATCACCGACGCTGTGGTCACCGCCCTGGACGCCCGCATCAAGACGCTGACCTTCGACCGCGAACGTCTGGACCAGCAGGTTCCGGGCGCCGCGCCGCTGCAGCCGACCAACAAGTAAATCAGCGAATCGTGGCCCCAGGGTTTACCTAGGGGCACGTTTTTCGCCGTGAGGAGCCATGCCGGACCCGCGTTTCTTTGACAGCCTGGGTCCGGCATCGCTTTCCGAGTTGGCCCGGGCCGGCGCCGCCGAACTGGCGGATGCGGCCTTGGGTGACCGCTCGATCGCCCATGCCGCGCCGCTGGATACCGCCGACGCCCAGGCGATCACCTTCTTCTCCGACGCCAAACGCAAGGACGCCGCCGCGGCGACCAAGGCTGGCGCGTGCTTCGTACGTCCGGAGCACAAGGATTTCCTGCCCACCACCTGCGCGGCGTTGGTCACCAAGCATCCCCAAGCCGCCTGGGCCGCCGCCGTCAATCGTCTGCACGCACCGCGCCGCCATGAGCCGGGCGCGGCCGCCGTTCATCCCGAGGCCGAACTCGAGGACGGCGTCCTGCTGTCGCCGAACGTGACGGTCGGGCAGGGGGCCCGTATCGGGCGCGGAACGCGCATTGGCCCGGGCGCCGTCATCGGCCCGGGGGTCCTGATCGGTCGCGACTGCTTGATCGGTCCCAATGCCGTCATCGGCTTCGCCCTGCTGGGCGACAAGGTCTTGATCTCGGCCGGTGCGGTGCTGGGCGAAGCGGGCTTTGGCGCGGCCGTGGGGCCGCGCGGCATGGTCGACCTGCCGCAGCTGGGCCGGGTGGTGATCCAGGACAACGTCACCATCGGCGCCAACAGCTGCGTCGACCGAGGGGCGTTCGCCGACACCACGGTCGGCGAGAACACCAAGATCGACAACCTTGTGCATGTCGCGCACAACGTACGTGTGGGTCGAAATTGCGTGCTGGCGGCCTATACCGGGATTTCGGGCAGCACGGTCGTCGGCGACGGCGTCGCATTCGGCGGCAAGGCCGGCGTCGCCGACCATTTGAAGATCGGCTCGGGTGCGAGCATCGGGGCCGCCGCCTCGGTGTTCAAGGACGTGCCGGAAGGTGAAACATGGACGGGCTTTCCGGCGCGACCGCTCAAGCGGTGGCTTCGGGAGACCGCATGGCTCTCGCGCATGGCGGGCGGCCGAGGGACGAGGGGCTGAGTATGAGCCAGAACGCCGAGCAACCGGTGCAGACCGACATCGACATCGCCGAAATCCTGGCGCGCATCCCGCACCGCTACCCATTCCTGCTGGTTGACCGCGCCGAGGACTACCGTCCGGGGCAGTCGATCGTCGGCATCAAGTGCGTGACGATCAACGAGCCGTTCTTTCAGGGCCATTTCCCGGGCAATCCGGTGATGCCCGGCGTGCTGATCATCGAGGCTTTGGCCCAGACGGGCGCGGTGCTGATGAGCAAGACGCTGGAGGTCGACACCGAGGGCAAGACGATCTTTTTCATGTCGGTCGACAACGCCCGCTTCCGCAATCCGGTGCGTCCCGGCGACGTGATCCGCATGGAGGTCGAGGTCGTCCGCGCACGCTCGTCGATCTTCAAGTTCAAGGGCGTGGCCAAGGTCGGCGACAAGGTGGCCGCCGAGGCCGAGTTCGCCGCCATGGTGGTCGAGACGGGATCCAAGGCATGACGATCCACCCCACCGCCATCGTCGCGCCCGAGGCCAAGATCGCCCCGGACGTCGAGATCGGCCCGTACAGCATCGTTGGTCCCGATGTGACCCTGTCGGCCGGCGTGCGCCTGCTGTCGCACGTTGTGGTGGAAGGCGCGACGACGCTCGGCGAAAACTGTGTCGTCCACCCGTTCGCCAACCTGGGCGGTCCGCCGCAACACCTGGGCCACAAGGGCGAGCGCACCGAGCTCTTGATCGGCCCGCGCAACATCATCCGCGAACACGTCACCATGCACACCGGCACGGCGTCGGGCCGGGGCGTGACCACGATCGGCTCGGACGGCCTCTACATGGTCGGCTCGCACGTCGCCCACGACTGCATCGTCGGAGACTTCGTGGTGCTGGCCAAGGGCGCGACCCTGGGCGGCCATGTCTCGATCGGCGACTATGTGTTCATGGGCGGCCTGGCCGCCGCGCACCAGTTCTCCCGCATCGGCCGCTACAGCTTCATCGGCGGCCTGGCCGCTGTGACCAAGGACGTCATCCCCTACGGCTCGGTGTGGGGCAACCATGCCCATCTGGAGGGCTTGAACCTGGTCGGCCTCAAGCGCCGGGGCTTCTCGCGCGAGACGATCAACGCCCTGCGCGCGGCCTACCGCCTGATGTTCGCCGACGAAGGCACCTTCCAGGAGCGCCTGGAGGACGTGGCCGAGATCCACGCGGGCAATCCCGAGGTCATGGAGATCGTCGACTTCATCCGCGCCGACGCCAACCGTCCGCTCTGCCTGCCCGAGCGCGAGGTCTAGTCAAGGTGATGCGCAAGCTGGGTCTGATCGCCGGCGGCGGGTCGCTTCCCGTCGAACTGGCGGCCCATTGCGAGGCCGCCGGGCGGTCGTTCGCGGTCATGCGGCTGCGCGGCTTCGCCGAGCCGGTCCTGGCGCGACATCCGGGCGCCGAGGTTGGCATCGGCGAGTTCGGCAAGGTGTTCAAGGCGCTGCGGGCCGAGGGCTGCGAGGTCGTGTGTTTCGCAGGCAATGTCAGCCGCCCGGACTTCGCCAAGCTGATGCCCGACGCGCGTGGCGTGAAGGTGCTGCCCAGCCTGATCGTCGCCGCGCGCAAAGGGGATGACGCCCTGCTGCGCCGCGTGCTGGACGAGTTCGAGAAGGAAGGCTTCGAGATCGAGGGCGCCCACGAGGTGATGGGCGAAATGACCCTGCCGCGCGGCCGCCTGGGCAAGGTCTCGCCCAAGGCCGAGCACATGGCCGACATCGACAAGGCCCTGCATGTGGCCCGTGAGATCGGCCGGCTGGATGTGGGGCAGGGCGCCGTGGTCTGCGAAGGCCTGGTCCTGGCCGTCGAGGCCCAGGAGGGCACGGACGCCATGCTGCGCCGGGTCGAGCAGCTTCCCCAGGCCATCCGCGGCTGCGCCGAACGTCCCAAGGGCGTGCTCGCCAAGGCGCCCAAACCGATCCAGGAGACCAAGGTCGACCTGCCCACCATCGGCGTCGCCACCCTCCAGCGCGCCGCCCGGGCGGGTCTGGCCGGCGTGGTCGGCGAGACCGGCCGCCTGCTGGTGGTCGACCGTGAGGCGGTGATTGCGACCGCCGATGATCTCGGCCTCTTCGTCCTGGGGGTCGATCCGCAGGGACGGTCCTGATGACCGCGCCGCTCAAGGTCATGCTGGTCGCCGCCGAGGCCTCGGGAGACGCCCTCGGCGCGAGCCTCGCCAAGGCGCTGCGCACCCGGCTGGGCGAGCGTGTGACCTTCGTCGGCGTCGGCGGGGCCAAGATGGCCGAGCAAGGGGTGCGCAGCCCCTTCGACATCGCTCAGCTGTCGATCCTGGGCATCTGGGAGGGCCTGAAGGCCTATCCGACGGTCAAAGCACGCTTGAACGACACCGTGGCCCTGGCGGCTCGTGAAAAGCCCGACGTGGCGATCCTGATCGACAGCTGGGGCTTCAACATCCGCTTGGCCAAGGCCCTTCGGAAGCTGGACCCTCGGCTTGCGCTGGTGAAATACGTCGCGCCGCAGGTGTGGGCCTATCGCGAGAAGCGCGCCTTCACCCTAGCCAAGGCCGTCGACCTGTTGCTGTCGATCCAGCCGATGGACAAGCCCTTCTTCGACGCGGCCGGCCTCGAGAACGTCTTCGTCGGCAATTCCGCCCTGGCCAAGCGCTTCGACCGAGCCGATGGCGCGCGGCTGCGCGCGGCGATCGGGGTCTCGGTCGAGGATCAGGTCCTGCTGGTCCTGCCCGGCAGCCGTCCGTCCGAGATCGAGCGGGTGATGCCGGCTTTCGAGGACGCCGTCCGGCGGCTCAAGGCCGATCGGCCCGAACTGGTCGTCGTGATCCCCGCTGCCTACACGGTGGCCGAGGCCGTGAAGGCCCGTGTCGCCGGCTGGCCGTTCCGGGCTCACGTGATCGAGGACGAGGCGCTGAAGGACGACGCCTTCGTCGCCGGCGACGTCGCCCTGGCGTGCAGTGGGACGGTGACCACCGAGCTGGCTCTGGCCGGCGTTCCCATGGTGGTCGGCTACAAGACCGGCGCCATCACCTACGCCATCCTCAAGCGGCTGATGAAGCCGCGCTGGGTCACCCTGTTCAACATCGCCGCCGGCAGGGCCGTCGCGCCGGAACTTCTGCAGGACGCCTGCGAGGGAGAGGGCCTGGCGCGTGAGGTCGGCCGGTTGCTCGACGATGCGGCCCTGCGGGCGCGCCAGGCGGCAGAGCAAAGCGCCGCCCTCGACAAGATGGGCCGCGGCATGCCCGACCCATCCGAGGCCGCCGCCGACGCCTTGCTGGCCTTCCTGAGGACGTGGAACCCAGCGGCCTGAGGTCTCATGGTCAAGGTGGTTAACTGGAGCTTTACGCTCGACTCCTAGTTTTAGGACAACTGTCGCTGCGGAGCCGTCGTCGTGGCCATCGACCCGACCACGCCCCTGACCCCGATCCTTCCATCCGTTCCGGCTGGAACCGCGCCGGATTCGCTTGTGGTGGCGCAGGCGGTCGCCCGCCAAGCCCTGGCCAACGCCACCGCCGAGCTCGGCCAAATCGTCGGCCGTCCCGCCGCGCCTCAGACGCCCAAGACAGGCGCGCCGGTGGAGCAGGCGGGGCAGACCTCGACCCAGGATGCGGGCCACGCCGCCGACGCCTCCGGCGCGGCCAAGGGCGCGCCTCTGGCGCAGCAGGGGCCGGCGGCCAAGCCGGCGCCGGAAACCCGCACGGCCCGGGCCGTGCGCGCCGCCGCCGCCGAGGCTGTCCCGCGCCAGGCGGGTCTGGCGCCGCTGATGGCCAATGTCCGCGCTCTCGTCGATCATCCCGACATGCCGCCCGAGGTGCGCGAGGCGGGCAGGGCGCTGCTGACCAGGGCGCCCCAGGCCGCCGAGCTTACGACGCCTCAGGGTCTGCGCCAGGCCGTCGAGCGTTCCGGCGTCTTCCTGGAAGCCAGGATGGCGCGGGCTATCGAGGCGCCTGTGACGGAGCTGTCTCTGGCGACGACGCCTCAGGCCAATGACATGAAGGCGGCGCTGCTGGTCTTCCGAGGTGTTCTGTCGGCCTGGCTGGGCCGGGCCGCCCCGGCCGCATCGGCCCCCGTCGCAAAGCTCGCGAACATCCCCGGCGAGGCTGATGAGCCGGCGTCGGACCTCCGCCCCTTGTCGCCCAGCGCGGTCGCTCCAGCGCCAGCGATGACCGCGTCCGCCCGCTCTCCGATCCCGATCCCGACCGGGGCCGCCGCGTTCGAACAGGTGGCCGAGGCGGTGACGGTCCCGACCCCGCCTCCGGAGGCTGAGGCGATCGAAGCGCATGAGGAAAGCACTCCGAAGCCGTTACCGAGGCTCCAGCAAGCACCGGCCGAGGACGAGCAGACCGCCATGCGATTTGGCGGCTTCGTCGCGCCGCCCAAGGCGCCGCCGAACCCTATCGCCGCCGCGCGCGCGGCCCTGTCGCCGTTGCTTCAGGCCGGACTTCTGGCCGAGGACGCCGTCGCTGAGGAGCCCGCGGCCAGTTCGTTAGCGGAGGCCAAGGCCGTCGTCGCCCGCGGCTACGGCGCCCCGGCCGCGGATATTGCACGCTCCAAGGTTCCGCCGCCGCCCTATGCCGGCGGTCCTATGGCTGGCCAGAAGCCGTTGCCGCCGGCGTTGGCCGCCGACCAGTCGCCCGCCGACATCGTGCGCGGGCTACTGAAAGAGACCGGCGGCGCCTTGGCGCGGCAAGACCTCATGCAGATCGCCTCGCTGCCCGAGCCGCAGCACCACGGCGAGACGGAGACCGCCGAGGTCCGCCCGCAAGGCGCGCGCCTGAACCTGGATCTGCCGTTCGTGACGCCGCAGGGCGTGGCCGTGGCCCAGTTCGAGATCAGCCACGACGGCGGCGGGAGTGGTGGCGCCGCCGTCGGTTCGGCCGAGCGCACCTACAAGGCCCGCTTCTCGATCGACATCGAGCCGCTGGGGCCTGTCCACGCCTTGGTGACCCTGACCGGCGCCCGCGCCCGCGTCTCATTGTGGGCCGAACGGGCCGAGACGATCGCGCGCCTGCGCGCCGGAGAGGAAAGCCTGGGCGCGGCCCTGCGCCAAGCCGAGCTGTCACCTGAGGTCGCCGTCCATTCCGGCGCGCCGCCCAGCCCAGGCGGCGTCAGCCCGCTGGGCCACTTCGTGGACCAGGCCTCATGAGCGGGATCACTGGCCCCTCGGCGCGACCGCGCATCGCCGTGGCCTTGCTGTACGAGGAGCCCAATGCGCCCAAGGTCGTGGCCTCGGGCCAGGGATGGGTGGGCGAGAAGATCATCGAGACGGCCCGCGAACACGGCGTGCCGATCGAGGAGGACCCGGTCCTGGCGCAAGTCCTGTCGACGATCGAGATCGACGAGGAGATCCCCGAGGCCCTGTACCGCGCCGTGGCCGAGGTTCTGAGCTTCCTGCTCAAGCGCTGAGGCCAAACGAAAAAGGCCCCGCCGAAGCGGGGCCTGATCCATTACGATGAAGCGCTTAGCGCTTGTCGATCGAGACGTAGTCGCGCTGCGTGGCGCCGGTATAGAGCTGACGGGGACGACCGATCTTGCGGGTGGGGTCCTCGAACATTTCCTTCCACTGGCTGATCCAGCCGACGGTGCGGGCCAGGGCGAACAGCACGGTGAACATGTTGGTCGGGAAGCCCATCGCCCGCAGGGTGATGCCCGAATAGAAGTCGATGTTCGGGTACAGCTTGCGGTCGACGAAGTACGGGTCGTTCAGCGCGACCTTTTCCAGCTCCTGGGCGACCTGCAGCAGCGGGTCGTTGTTATGGCCCAGCTCGCCCAGCACCTCGTGCGCGGTCTTCTGCATGACCTTCGCGCGCGGGTCGAAGTTCTTGTACACGCGGTGGCCGAAGCCCATCAGCTTGTACTTGCGGTCCTTCACGCCCTGGACGTAGTCCTTGATGTTGTCGACCGAACCGATGGTCTCCAGCATTTCCAGGGCTTCCTGGTTGGCGCCGCCGTGCGAGGGGCCCCACAGGCAGGCGATGCCGGCGGCGATGCAGGCGAATGGGTGCGCGCCCGACGAACCGGCCAGGCGGACGGTCGAGGTCGAGGCGTTCTGCTCGTGGTCGGCATGCAGGATGAAGATCCGGTCCATGGCGCGGGTCAGAACCGGGTTCGGCTTCCAGTCCTCGGCCGGCACGGCGAAGCACATGCGCAGGAAGTTTTCCGAGTACGACAGGTCGTTGCGCGGCGACACGAACGGCTGGCCGACCGTGTACTTGTAGGCGCGGGCGGCGATCGTCGGCATCTTGGCGATCAGGCGATGGGCGCTGATCTCGCGCTCACGGGCGTCGTCGACATTGATGCTGTCGGCGTAGAAAGCCGACAGGGCGCCGACGGCGCCGGTCATGACCGCCATCGGGTGAGCGTCGCGGCGGAAGCCCTCGAAGAAGCGGTCGAACTGGGCGTGCAACATCGTGTGATAGGTGATGTTGCGCTCGAACTTGGCGAACTCGTCGGCCGTCGGCAGCTCGCCGTTCAGCAGCAGGTGGCAGACCTCGAGGAACGAGGACTTCTCGGCAAGCTGGTCGATCGGATAGCCGCGGTGCAGCAGAATGCCCGCGTCGCCGTCGATATAGGTGATCTTGCTCTCGCAGGACGCGGTCGATGTGAAGCCCGGATCGAAGGTGAAGTGGTCGCTTTCGGCATAGACCTTTCGGATGTCCAGAACGTCCGGACCCGTGCTGCCCTTGAGGATCGGCAGGTCGTAGCTCTTGTCGCCGATCGTCAGCGTGGCCTTATCGGTCATCATTAGACCCCTTCATAAATTGGAACGAGCAGTCCAACTTTCGTTTTCGCAGGTGCGTTATAGCGCCTCATGCGCGCGGCGCCAGGGCGTCGTCAAGGCGCCCCAAACTCTCTTCGCGGCCCAGGGCCGCCATGGTCTTGTTCAGATCCGGCGCCTGGGCGCCGCCGGTCAGGATGCCGCGCAGCGCCGGGCCGAACTTGCCAAAGCCGACGCCCTCGGATTCCGCGAACATTTTCAACACGGTTTCCAGCGTCGCGGCGTCGAAGGCGCTGGCGGCGGCCAACTGGTCGCGCAGCCGCTTCAGCCGCTCGACCGTCTCGTCGGTCAGCTGCTTTTGGGTTTTCTCTTCCAAGGCGAACGGACGGACCTTCAGGGCGAACGCGCAGTGATCGACCAGCTCCAGGATGGTCTTGGCGCCTTCCTTCACTTCCGGGACGGTGCGGGCGATACGCTCGCGAGCGTCGGCCGGCAGGCTCTCGCCGCGCTTCTCGGCGGCCGTCAGGGCCAGTTCGGTCAGGCGCGCGTCATCGGCCTTGCGCAGGTGCTGGGCGTTGATGTGGTTCAGCTTGGCCCAGTCCAGGCGCGCGGGCGCCTTGACCACGTCGGCCACGTCGAACCAGCGGATCGCCTGCTCGTCGTTGAACACCTCATCGTCGCCGTGGCCCCAGCCCAGGCGGGCCAGGTAGTTGCGCATGCCTTCGGGAATATAGCCCAGGTCGGCGAACTCGCCGACGGCTTGCGCGCCGTGGCGCTTGCTGAGCTTGGCGCCGTCGGGCCCGTGGATCAGCGGGATGTGGGCGAAGGCCGGAACGGCCCAGTCCAGCGCACGGTAGATCAGGCTCTGGCGAGCGGCGTTGTTCAGGTGATCGTCGCCACGGATCACGTGGGTGACGCCCATGTCGTGGTCATCGACCACCACGGCCAGGTTGTAGGTCGGCGCCCCGTCCGCCCGCAGCAGGACGAGGTCGTCCAGCTCGATGTTGCGGAAGGTGACCGGTCCCTTGACCAGGTCGTCCACCACCGTTTCGCCGTCCAGCGGTCCCTTGAAGCGGATGACGTGCGGGACCGACAGGTCACCCTCCGGGGCATCCCGCCACGGCGAGCGGATGGCGCGGCCTTCGGCGCGGGCCTTCTCGCGGGCGACCTCCAGTTCCTCGACCGTCATCCAGCAGCGATAGGCGCGGCCGTTGGCCAGCATTTCCTGAACGACCTCGACATGGCGCGGGGCGCGGGTGTGCTGGAACACCACCTCGTCGTCGGATTTCAGGCCCAGCCAGTCCAGGCCCTCGAAGATGGCGGCGACGGCCGCCTCGGTCGAACGCTCGCGATCGGTGTCCTCGACGCGAATAAGGAACTTCCCTCCCGTATGGCGCGCATATAACCAGTTGAACAGCGCCGTGCGGGCGCCGCCGATATGCAGGAAGCCCGTGGGCGAGGGGGCGAAGCGCGTGACGACGCCAATCGCGGGAGAACCGGGCGCGGTGGAGGTGGGGTTCGACATGGACTTCAAGGCTGCAAGGCTGGACGCCGCATCGGCGTCGAAAAGCGCCGGCCGCGATGCGGATGCAACGCGACGTGGGACGGCGCGTCTTAGCACGCCGCTTCGCGCCGGGACCAGAGCTTTTCCGCATCGCGGCGAACTTGGCGCAACCGTCAAAAATGCAGTGCTTTCCAGGTGTTAGGCGCGGAACTTGCCGATATCGCGCCGTCGGCGGTCACAAGCCGGGTCTCGTGGCCGGCCGTGGTGTCGCTGGCGCGGTCCGAACTGCGGGCCAATGCGGGGCGCGCCTTCCTGTGGACGCCGGTGGCGTTCGGCCTGGGCGCGGCCGCGTATCTGGAGGCTGGGCGCGAACCGGCCCTTTGGGCGCTGGGCGTTTCGACCCTGCTGCTGGCGGCGGTCTGGTATGGCCTGAGGCGGCGGGACGCGCCGGCGATGCTCTTGGTCCTCGCCAGTCTGGCGGCGTTCGGCGCGGCCGGCGGCCTGGCGGCCAAGGTCCGTAGCGACCGGGTGGCGGCGCCGGTGATGGCCGGGGAACGGGTCGTGCGCCGGGTGGACGGCTTCGTTGTCGATGTCGTCAGTCCCGGTGCGGGCGGACCGCGTGTGCTGATCGCGCCGGTCTCTGTGTCCGGGCTCGCGCCGGAGCAGACGCCTCGCCGCATCCGGGTGACGATCGGCGAGAACGAAACCCCGGCGCCGGGCCAGCCGGTCCGACTGAAGGCGATGCTGGGGCCGCCGCCGCCGCCCGCCGCGCCGGGGTCTTACGACTTCGCCCGCGACGCCTGGTTCGACTCGATCGGCGGCGTCGGCTTTGTGATCGGCGACATAGGCCCCGCCCGACTGGATCCGGCGCCGTTGCGACTGCGCCTGTCGATGGCGATCAATGCGTTCCGCTGGAGCCTGGCGCAACGAATCCTGGCGCGGATGGGACCCTCCAGCGGCGGGATCGGCGCGGCCATGGTCACCGGCCACGAGGCCTGGATCACCGAAGACCAGACCGAGGCCATGCGCGCGTCGGGGCTGGCGCACATCCTGTCGATTTCGGGTCTGCATATGGCCATCGTCGGCGGCTTCGTGTTCGCCGCCGCAAGGCTGGGCGTCGCCGCCTGGCCGTGGCTGGCCCTGCGGGCGCCGGGCAAGAAGATCGCCGCCGTGGGGGGACTCATCGCCGTGCTGGGCTATCTGGTGATCTCGGGCGCGCCGCCGCCGGCCGAGCGCTCGGCGATCACGGCCAGCGTCGCCTTTCTGGCCATACTGTTCGACCGGCGCGCCATCACCCTGCACGGCCTGGCGGTCGCCGCGCTGTTGATCCTGGCGCTGAAGCCCGAGACGGCTGGCGAGCCGGGCTTCCAGATGTCGTTCGCGGCCACCGCCGCGCTCGTGGCGCTGGCGGAGGCCTGGCCGCAGCCCGTGAAGGAGATCTCGACACCTTGGTGGATTCGCTGGCCGCAGGCGGGTTTCACCTGGCTGGCCGCCAGTATCGCAGCGAGCCTGGTCGCCGGCCTGGCCACCGCGCCGTTCGCCATGCAGCACTTCAACCGCGTCGCTGTCTGGGGACTGCCGGCCAACCTGGCGGTCGCGCCGCTGTCGTCGTTCGTGATCATGCCGTTCCTGGCGGTCGGGACGATGCTCGAGCCCTTCGGGCTGGGCGCGCCCTTCCTGGCGGTGGCGGGGTGGGGCATCGACGCCATGGTCGGGATCGCCAAGGGTTTCGCCGATGCCCAGGGCGCGCAGCGGATCGTGGCCAGCGCGCCGCCGCAGGTGCTGGTGGTCGCGTTCCTGGGCCTGATGATCCTGTGCCTGTGGAAGGGCCGCCTGCGGTGGATCGGCGCGCCGATGGCCCTGGCGGTCGCCCTTTGGCCAAAGCCTGCGCCGCCGGACGCCTGGATCGCCGCCGACGGCGCCACGGCGGCGGTGCGCTCCGGCGACTCGGCGGTTCTGCTGCGCACCGACGCCAAGCGCTTCGGGGCCGAGCTGTGGGCCCGGCGGCGGGGGCTGATGCCGGCCACCTGGAGCCTCTATGCCTGCGACAAGCGGATCTGTGCCCCGGCCGTGGGCGCGCCCGTGCGCCTGTCCTTGGCCTGGAGCCGCAAGACACCCGACGCCGAGACCCTGTCGGGTCTGTGCGTGACGAGCGAAGTGGTCGTGATCCGAGGCCGGGCGCCCGAGCGCGTCCCGCCGCTGTGCGCCGACACCGTGCTCCTGACGGCCGAGGATTTCGCGCGAGGCGGGGCCGCCGAGCTCTATCATCGGGGCGATGGCTGGCGCATCGTCTGGGCCCAATCCCTTCGCGGCGACCGGCCCTGGGTTGCGCCTGGAGAACCGCCTGCTGACACCTGATGTCACGAGCGGCGGCTAAGGCTTCGGCCGCTTCATTGGAGTCGCCGTCATGTCGAACCCGTTCGCCGCCCGCCGCGCGGCCTTTCGCGCCCTGCATGCCGAGGGCTGCTTCGCCTTGCCTAATCCGTGGGATGTCGGCAGCGCCCAGCGGCTGCGGAAACTGGGCTTCAAGGCCCTGGCCTCAACCAGCGCTGGCGCGGCCTGGGCCCTGGGCAAGGACGATGGCCAGATCACCCGTGACGAGGTCATCGCGCATCTGCGCATGCTGTGCGCCGCCACCGACCTGCCGGTGAACGCCGACTTCGAGGCCGGTTTCTCCAAGACGACCGAGGGCGTGGGCGAAAGCGTGACCCTGGCCATCGAGGCCGGGGTCGCGGGCCTGTCGATCGAGGACTGGTCGGGTTCGGCGCTGTACGACCTGCCGACCGCCGTGTCGCGGATCAAGGCCGCTCGCGCGGCGATCGACGCCTCGGGCCAGGACGTGATCCTGGTCGGCCGCACCGAAGGCTATCTGCGCGGCGTTCGCGAGCTGGCCCCGACCCTGGAGCGGCTGAACGCCTATGCTGAGGCCGGGGCCGATTGTCTGTACGCCCCCGCGGTGACCGATCCGCAGGAGATCCGCGCCATCGTCCAGGCCGTGGCGCCCAAGCCGGTCAATGTCCTGTTCTGGGGACCGGAAATGTCGGTCGAGAGCCTGGGGGCCCTGGGCGTGCGCCGGGTCAGCACCGGCGCCTCATTGGCCGCCGCGGCCTGGGCCGGCTTCGACGCCGCCGCCAAGCGCCTGGCGGAGGAGGGGCGTCTGGCGCCCCGGCCCTGATACGCAGAGGCCCCGATCCTCGCCTTAGGATCGGGGCCAATTCTCAGCGAAGTCGAGACGCTCAGTGGTACCGGCGGATCAAGCCGACCAGCTTGCCCTGCACCTCGACCTGGTCCGGACCGAAGATGCGCGTCTCGTATTTCGGGTTGGCCGCTTCCAAGGCGATCGAGCCGCCCTTCTTGCGCAGGCGCTTGAGGGTGGCTTCCTCGCCGACCAGGGCGACGACGATCTCGCCGGAGGTGGCGGTGTCGCCCTTCTTGATGATCACATAGTCGCCGTCGAGGATGCCGGCCTCGATCATCGAGTCGCCCTGCACCTCGAGAACATAGTGCTCGCCGTTGCCCAGCATGGCCTCTGGCACCGGCAGGCGTTCACGCTCGTGCTGGATGGCGTCGATCGGCGTGCCGGCGGCGATCTTGCCCAGGATCGGCAGTTCGCGGCTGTCATTAGCCGGAGCAGAGACCGCCGGCGCAGCCGGCGGTGCGCCGCCGCCCTCGAATACCTGCGGCCGGAACGCGCCGCGCCCCTTGGGCGGAGCGGCCGTGGTAGCCTGCTGCGGCAGCTTGACCACCTCCAGCGCCCGAGCCCGGTGAGCCAGGCGCCGAATGAAGCCGCGCTCCTCCAGGGCCGTGATCAGCCGATGGATGCCGGACTTGGACGCCAGGTCCAGAGCCTCCTTCATCTCGTCGAAGGACGGGGAGACGCCGGTCTCCTTGATCCGCTCGTGGATGAACATCAGCAGTTCGTGCTGCTTGCGGGTGAGCATGACGACCTCGATTGGAGCGCGGAACAAACCGCAAACCTTTCGAATGTTCTCCAGGTGTTCCGCATCAAAGTCAAGTCAGGCGTCCATGTCGTAAAAAGCTCTGCAAAATCAAAGGTTAGCTGCGTAGGTGGGTTAAATGCCGCCCAGAATCAAAAGCTTAACGAAACCTTTCAGGTCCTCGCGACCGGCGTGGACAGCTTGCGGAACGTCCGATCCAGGCGCAGGCCGTGGCCGCTCCACGAGAAGAGGATCCGCTCGGCCCGGCCGACCAGGTTCTCGGCGGGAATGAATCCCATCCCCAATTCCGGCGGCAGGTCGGCGTCACGGGCCACATCCCAGGCGCAGGACGCGTAGCCTTTCGGCGTCGCGCCGGGATTGAAGCGGCTGTCGGCCGAGTTGTCGCGATTGTCGCCCATCACGAAGTAGCAGCCGGCTGGCACGACATAGACGCCGGTATTGGCCGCCGGCGTGTCCGCGCCGAAGCTGTTGACGGCGTAGGTGCGGCCGTTGGGCAGGGTCTCGCGCAGGTGGCGCACCGGGATCGGATAGGCCCCAGGCGAACCCTCGGCGTCGATGCCGTTCAGGGTCTGGCGGACGGCAACGCCGTTGATGCGCACGACGCCGCTCCGCAGCTGGATGCGGTCGCCCGGCAGGCCGATGACCCGCTTGATGACGTCGGTGCGGCCGTCGGCGGGCTTCTTGAAGACGACGATGTCGCCGCGCACGGGAGCCTTGTCCATCAGGCGGCCGTGGCCGACCGGCGGGCTCAGCACGAGCGAGTGGCGGCTCCAGCCGTAGGGATATTTCGAGACCAGGATGTAGTCGCCGACCATCAGGGTCGGCTCCATCGACTCCGAGGGGATCGTGAACGGCTGGCTGAACACCGTGCGGGGAACCAGCGCCACCACCAGCACGATGGCCACGGTCTTGGCGGTCTCGATCAGGCTTTCGGTCCACTTGCGCATCGGCGTCCCTCCCTAGCTCAAGCCAAGGTTAGGGCGGCGAGCTTGGCTAAATCGTGGCGCTAGCCGATCAGCGTTCTCGTGGCCGCCGTGACGTCGGCGTGGCGCATCAGGCTTTCCCCGACCAGCATGGCCTTGGCGCCGGTCGCTTCCATCCGCACGACGTCGTCGTGGGTGAAGACGCCGCTCTCGGTGACCAGCAGCGCAGTCTTCGGGGCCTGGGAGGCCAGGCGTTCGGTCACGGCCAGGTCAACGACGAAGCTCTTCAGGTCGCGGTTGTTGACGCCCACCAGGTCCGAGCCCAGGGCGCCGGCGCGGGCCATCTCGGCCTCGTCATGGACCTCGACCAGGGCGTCCATGCCCAGGCGCCGGGCTTCGCTCATCAACTCGGCGGCCAGGGTGTCGTCGATCATGGCCAGGATGACCAGGATGGCGTCGGCGCCGAGGGCGCGGCTCTCTGCGACTTGCCAGGGATCGACCAGGAAGTCCTTGCGGATGCAGGGAAGGGCGGTCGCGGCGCGGGCGGCCACCAGGTATTCGTCCGCGCCTTGGAAGCTGGGGCCATCGGTCAGAACCGACAGGCAGGCCGCGCCGCCCAACTCATATGCGCGAGCCAGTACCGGCGGATCGAAGTCCTCGCGGATCAGGCCCTTGGACGGGGAGGCCTTCTTGATCTCGGCGATCAGCGACAGCTTGCCGGGGCCGTGCTTGGCTTCCAATGCGGCCTTGAAGCCGCGCGGGGGCGTGGCGACCTGGGCGGCGGCGTCGACATCGGCCTGCGAGCGGACGGCCTTGCGAGCGGCGACCTCCTCACGCTTGTAGGCGGCGATCTTGGCGAGGATGTCGGTCACGCGGGGACTTCCGTATTCGTGGCGGCCACGAGCCCGGCCAGGGCGGCCTTGGCGCGGCCTTCGTCGATGACGTCGGCGGCCAGCTCGATGCCCTCGATCAGGGTCTCGACCTTGTCGGCGACCAGGAAGGCCGCCGCGGCGTTCAGCAGCACGATGTCGCGATAGGGGCCCTTCTCGCCCTCGAACAGGCGGGTCAGGGCGGCGGCGTTGTAGTCGGGATCGCCGCCGGTGATGTCCGACAGCGAAGCGCGCGGCAGGCCGACGGCCTCGGGCGTTATCGTGAACAGATGCATGCGGCCGTCGCGCCATTCGGCGACCTCGGTTTCGCCGGTGGTGGTCAGCTCGTCGAGGCCCGAGCCATGCACCGACCAGGCGCGCTCGGCGCCCAGCGCGCCCAGGGCCTTGGCGATCGGCTCGACGAAACGTGGGGCCGACACGCCCACGACCTGACGCTTGGCGCCCGCCGGATTGGTCAGGGGCCCCAAGAGGTTGAAGATCGTCCGGAAGCCCAGTTGCTGGCGGATCGGCGAGACGTGCTTCATCGCCCCGTGGTGGGCCTGGGCGAACAGGAAGCAGATGCCGGCCTCGTCCAGGGCGCGGCGCTGCTGCTCGCGCGTGGCGTCGATATTGACGCCTAGGGCGGTCAGGACATCGGCGGTGCCGGACTTGGAAGTGATGGCGCGGTTGCCATGCTTGGCGACCTTCAGCCCGCCGCCGGCGGCCACGAAGCCGACCGCCGTGGAGATGTTCAGGGTGTGCAGGCCGTCGCCGCCGGTGCCGCAGACGTCGATGACCTCGTACGGATGCTCCAGCTGGACGGCGGCGCGGCGCATGGCGCGGGCGCAGGCCGCGATCTCACCCACCGTCTCGCCGCGCAAGCGCATGGCCGTGACGGCGGCCGCCACCTGGGCCGGGGTCGGCTCGCCGCGCAGGCAGGCGGCGAAGAACACCTCGGCGTCCTCGTCGCCCAGGGTCTGGCCGTCGGCCAGCTTGGCCAGCAGCGGCTTGAAAGCGTCGGACATGATGTGGCCCGCCCCTAGACCCAGACCGCCGCGTCGCGCTTCACGCCGGCCAGGTCGATGAAGTTGGCCAGCATCTGGTGGCCGCCCTCGGTGGCGATCGATTCCGGATGGAACTGCACGCCGAAGACCGGACGGGTCTTGTGCTGCACGCCCATGATCTCGCCGTCGTCGGTCCAGGCGGTGACCTCCAGTTCGGGCGGCAAATCTTCACGGCGGACCGCGAGCGAGTGGTAGCGCGTGGCGGTGAACGGGTTCGGCAGGCCGTTGAAGATGCCCTTGTCGTTGTGGCGAACCTTGCTGACCTTGCCGTGCATGACCTGCTTGGCGCGGATCACCTCGCCGCCATACGCTTGGCCGATGGCCTGGTGCCCCAGACAGACGCCCAGGATCGGCAGGTCTTCCGGCGCGGCGCGCAGCAGCGGCAGGCAGATGCCGGCCTGGTCGGGGGCCTTGGGGCCGGGCGACAGCAGAACGGCGGCCGGCGCCAGGCCCAGGGCCTCCTGCACCGTCAGGGCGTCGTTGCGGTAGACGACCGTCTCCGCCCCCAGCTCGTTCAGATAGTGGACGAGGTTGTAGGTGAAACTGTCGTAGTTATCGATGACGAGGATCATGACGCCGCCTTTCGGGCGTTGCTTCTAGGACCAACCAAGCCCCGCGCCAACCCATGGAATAGTTGTTCCCACCCCAGAATCTCGCTTAAGGTGTGATTGTCGCGAGGTGCGCCCGGGGGTTGGTTTTGGCTTACGAGATCGTGGTCACCGAAGTGACGCTCTACGGTAGGCTGCGGTGCGTGGCGGGATTTGACCGAAGGCTTGGCGAGATGGTCCGCCCCGAGCCTGGACCGGGGGAGTTCTGGCCCGCCTATGTTTGCGGGGAGAACACGACCTTTCATCCGGGGCATGTCGTGAGATTTCGAGGCCATAAGCCCGAGACAGCCTTTCCGCATCGAGCCGAGGACGTGGTTGTCGATGGCAAGCCCTTGCGGGCCGGCGTGTTGTCGAAAGCTGACTTTCAGGCGGTCTTGCGGCAAACCGCTCAGGTCACGCCGCGCCGGGCTTACGGAAGTCATCTCACCTTCGATGGCCAGAAGGCTTTCGTTCCGGCGGGCGCGTTGTGCGGTTCGCTAGCCTGTCAGGAGGCTGATGCGGCCGCCTTGCGATTGACCGACGATGCGTTCCAGGACCAGCATAAGCTGCGGGTTCGCGTTACCGTCGATGGTCACGTCCTTGAGTTGCCGGTGGCCGCCAAGGATCTGAAGCAGGCGTTCCAGAAAGACGGGCTTGAGGCGGCGCGCGCGTTGCTGCCGCGTCTTGGCGCGGTGCAGGTGCGGCTGGGGCTCGCGCGGCCCTTCGACGAAAAGCCTGATCGGTGCTACCTTCAGGTCAATGGAATCCATGCCCTCTGACGCGCGAATCCTGACGATCGGCCACTCCAATCACGACTGGGAGCGGTTTGCGGCTTTGCTGAGCGGCGCGGGCGTGACAGCCGTCGCCGACGTTCGCACCAGCCCATGGTCACGGCGCACGCCTCAGTTCAACCGTGAGGCCTTGGCGACGAACTTGAAGGCCGCGGGCGTCGCCTATGTGTTCCTCGGCGCGGAACTGGGCGGGCGGCCCGGCGGGACGCATCTGTTCGATGACGGCGTGGCCGACTACGAGGCCATGGCGCGCGAGGAGACGTTCCAGAAGGGTCTGGAGCGTGTCGCCAACGGAGCCCGTACGCACGTCGTGGCCTTGATGTGCGCCGAGCGCGAACCCTTGGACTGTCATCGCTGCCTGCTGGTGTCGCGACGGCTCCAGGATCTGGGATTGGCTGTCGCCCACATCCATGCGGATGGTCGCATCGAACCCCACGAGGCGACCGAGCGGCGGCTCCTAGTCTGCGAAGGTCTGGACCACGAGGATATTTTCGAGAGCCGTGAGAGCCGGCTGGCCAGGGCGTACGGGCAGCGGGCTCGAAAGGTGGCCTATGCCGAAGCGGCCGGTGAAGCGTCGTCGACGGTCGCCGCCGAATGACGGCAAGCGCGAACTTGGCGACGATCGGCTTCACCCAAACGACGGCCGAGAGCTTCTTCAATCGCCTTCAAGCGGCTGGCGTGCGGTTGGTCATCGATGTGCGTCTGCACAACACGTCGCAGCTGGCCGGCTTCGCGAAATCGGACGATCTGGCCTATTTCCTTCAGTCGATCGGCGGCATCACCTATCGTCATGAACCGCTGTTGGCGCCGACCGATCAAATCCTGAAAGCCTTCAAGAAGGACAAGGGCGATTGGAGGGTCTTCGAGACCAGCTTCAACGCGCTGATGGCGGAACGTCGCATCGAAAACAGGCTCAAGCCGGATCTGTTCGACGGCGGCTGCCTGCTCTGTTCCGAGGCGACGCCGCATCACTGTCATCGGCGGTTGGTGTGCGAATATCTGAACGGCCGGTGGGGCGGGGCCCTGAAGGTGCGACATCTGTGATCTCGCATCGTGACGCCGGCTGAACCAAACTGCGGTCATGGATTCGCGTGATTCCGCCCTCGACCCCGTCGCCGTCGCCTATGTCCGCGCGCTGCTGCGGCAGAAGCAGCGCGTCCAGAAGATGACGCCGGTGCTGGCCGCCGCGGCCTTCGCCGCGATCTGCGCGCTCAGCTTCGCCACGGTGATGGTGCTGGCGCCGCCCGCGGTTACCCAGCACCTCCCGGGCGATCGCCTGGGCGACTAGTCCAAGCCAGAAGCCGCTCTAAGGCTCAGCTGAATCGCCAGGCTTCCTCGGCCGCGCGCTTGAGGGCGCGGGACTTGTGCAGGGTCTCGTCGTATTCGGCGTCCGGATCGCTGTCGGCGACGATGCCGCCGCCGGCCTGGACGTACATCATGCCGTCCTTGACGAGCGCCGTGCGCAGTACGATGCAGGTGTCGACCGAACCATCGGCGCCGAAATAGCCGACCGCGCCGGCATAGCCGATGCCGCGCTTTTCGACTTCCAGTTCGTCGATGATCTCCATGGCCCGCACCTTGGGCGCGCCCGACAGCGTGCCGGCGGGCAGGGCGGCCATCAGCACGTCGACCGGATCGACGCCATCAGGCGCCGTGCCCTCGACGTTCGAGACGATGTGCATCACGTGACTGTAGCGCTCGATCTTGAAGCTCTCGGTCACGCGGACGTTCGGGCCCTTCGGACGCTCTGCTGGACTGTTGCGGCCCTGATGGTTGAGCATGGCCACGCGGCCGACATCGTTGCGGCCCAGGTCCAGCAGCATCAGGTGCTCGGCGCGCTCCTTGGGATCGGCCAGCAGCTCGGCTTCCAGCGCCGCATCCTGCTCGGGCGTGGCGCCGCGCGGACGGGTGCCGGCGATCGGTCGAATGGTGATCTTGCCGTCGCGCAGGCGGACCAGGATTTCGGGGCTTGAACCCACCAGGTTGAAGCCGTCCAGGTTCAGGAAGAACAGGAACGGCGACGGGTTGGTCCGGCGCAGCGAGCGGTACAGGGCGAAGGGCGGCAGGTCGAACGGCGCGCGGAAGCGGTGGCTGGCCACGACCTGAAAGATGTCGCCGGCGGCGATGTAGTCCTTGGCCTTGGCCACCACCTCGGCATAGTCGGCGCGGCTGACCGGCGTCGTGAAGTCCATCGGGCCACGGGGGGCGCGGGGCGCGTCGTGGGCTAGCGGACGGTGCAGGTCGGCCATGACCGTCTCTATCCGGGCGCGGGCGGCGGCGTAGGCGTCCGACGCCGAGACGCCAGTCCTCGGGCGCACCGCCGTCGTCAGGATGATTTCCTGAGCGATGGCGTCGAAGATCGCGACGATCTGCGGGCGGGTCATGATCCCGTCCGGGAGGCCCAGCGTATCCTCGTTGATGTCGGGCAGGCGCTCGACCAGGCGAACCAGGTCGTAGCCCAGGGCGCCGAACACGCCGGCGGCCATCGGCGGCAGGCCCTTGGGCAGCTCCATGCGCGAGCGCGCCACGAGGTCACGAAGACTGTCCAGCGCGCCGCCGGGCTGGGGCGTGTAGCGGCCGGCGGCGATGTCGTCGCCCTCGGCGGTCTCGGCTTGGTCGCCGCGGCAGCGCCAGACGAGGTCCGGGTTCATGGTCACGATCGAATAGCGACCGCGCCAGGCGCCGCCTTCCACGCTCTCGAATAGGAAGCTGAACGGACGCGTCTGGGCGATCTTCAGATAGGCCGAGACCGGGGTCTCGAGATCGTCGATCAGACGGGTCCAGACGACCTGTTGACGTCCGGAATCATAGGCCTCCGAAAAGGCGTCGAAGGCGGGTTCCAGACTCATTACTCGGCTTTCTTTCCGGCGCCTTGGGCCTTGGCCAGGGCGTCGGTGTCGACGCCGATGGCCTGGCGGGCCAGGGTCAGGTTGTTCTTGGTCTTCAGCTGGGTCTTGGCGGCGTTGCGCGAGGCCTCGCCCAGGTCACGCATCAGGCCGCTGGCCGTCTGGCTCTGGGTGAAGGCGGCGATCTGGGCGACTTGGGCGGCCGGAGCGGCGCGAACGGTCTCGATCTTGGCGACGACATAGGCCTCACCCTGCTGGCCGGCGCGCGCGACGAAGGCCTCGCCGTTCTTGGCCTGGAAGGCGGCGCTCAGGAACTCGCGGCCCAGGCCCATGTGCGCCTGAGCGTTCTGGCGCGACAGGGCCGGGACCTTCTGGACCTTCGACTGAGCCGAGGCGGCCACGGCGTCCAGGCTCTCGCCCTTCTTGACGCGGGCGGCCAGTTCGTCGGCCTTGGCCTTCAGGCGCTTGCCCATCTCCTGGGCCAGCCAGACGGCGGTCAGCTGCGGCTTGATCTCGGCCAGGGGCGGCATGGCGGCCGGAACGATCTTCTCGACCTTCACGGCGTAGTATTCGCCCTTGCCCAACTCGACCAGTTCGCTCTCGCCGCCTTGCGACAGGCCGAAGGCGGTCTTGAGGATGTCCGGGGTCAGGCCCGGGCTGGGCTGGCCGACCGGATCAGCGCCCTGGGCGGTGACCGGGGCGGTCGTGGCGACCATGGCGCCGGCCTTTGTGGCGGCGGCGACCAGGTCGGCGCCGGCGTCATGGGCGTCCTGATAGACTTGAGTCTGGTCATACGCCTTGGCCTGGGCGGCCTGGGCGCGGACCTCGGCCTCGATCTGCGGGCGGACGCTGTCCAGCGTCGCGACGACACCGGGGGTGATCTTGGTGATCTTGATCACCGAGACGCCCAGCTCGCCCGTGATCGGGCCGCTGACCTGGCCGGCGGCCAGGCTGAAGGCGGCGTCGGCGACCTTGCGGTCGGGCACGGCGGTCTTGGGCTTGTCGGCCAGGACCAGCGGCGTCTTGCCATAGGCCTTGGCGACAGCGGCGGGATCCTCGCCCTTCTTCAGGCGGTCGGAAATCGCGGCGGCGGTCTTGGCGTCAGGCGCGGAGATCTGAACGAGCGAGCGGGTTTCAGGCTTGGCCAGGCTGTCCTTGCGGAAGTCGAAGGCCTTCTGGACGGCCGCCTGGTCGATGGCGACGGTCGGCTCCAGGGCCTTGGCGCTGATGCGCATCACCGACAGCACGCGCGTCTCCGGCCGCGTCAGGCGCTCGGCGTTCTCCTTCATGAAGGCGGTCAGCTGGGCGTCGGTCGGCTGGCCAGGCTTCTCGACCGAGGCCGGATTGACGGCGAAGGCGGCGACGTCGCGGGCTTCCAGCAGGTAGGCGCCCTGCAGGGCGGCGTAGATGCGCGGGGCCTTCATGCCGTCGGCCACGGCCGAGAAGAAGTGGGCGTTGGCGATCTCATCGCGCAGCGAGGCCTCATAGGTCTGAGGCGTCAGGTTGTTCTGGGCCAGCAGGGCGGCATAGGCCTGCTGGTCGAACTTGCCGGTGATCGGGCTGAACGGACGCTGGCCGGGCGGCAGCTGGCTCATCTGCTGGTGGACGATGTCGCCGACCAGCTTGTCCGACGGCTTCACGCCCATCTTCTGGATCGCGGCGGCGATCGATTCTTGCAGGGTCAGTTCCTGGAGGATCTGGCGGTCGATGCCGCGCTCCACCGCCTGGTCGGGCGTGATGGCCTCGCCGCCGCGCTGTTCCATCGCCTTGCGATAGTTGTCGAAGCGCAGCTTGAAATCCTGCGCCGACAGGGTGCGCGGGCCGGCGCTGATCACGCCCGAGCCGCGCGGGCCCTTGAACACGTCGCTGATGCCAAAGATGGCGAAGCTGACGATCAGCAGGCCGAACAGCAGCACCGCGAACGGCGATTTGGCGAAGGAGCGGAAACCGGCAAGCATGAGGGCGAAAACCTTCCAGGCGGACCGCCGAACGAATGGGCAAGGCGGTCGAGAGCAGCGGGTATAGTAGAGCCGTGGGTGACCGGGCAAGCGGCGTGGGCTTGACTTCCCAAGCGAGCGTGACCCCAAGAAGGCGGTCATGACCCTTTCGAGCACGACTCCCCGACCGCTGATCGCCGGCAACTGGAAGATGAACGGCCTGGCGGCCGCTCTCGACGAGGCACGCGCCGTGGCGGCCCAGCTGGACCGCCAGCCAGCCGCGGCCCGCGTCGCCATCTTCCCGCCCGCCACCCTCCTGCACCGCCTTGCGCAGGTCGTCGAGGGCTCGTTCGTCCTTGTGGGGGGGCAGGACTGCCACGGCAAGGCCAGCGGCGCCCACACCGGCGACATCTCGGCCGAAATGCTCGCCGACGCGGGCGGGACCCTGGTCATCGTCGGCCATTCCGAGCGCCGCACCGACCACGGCGAGACCTGCCAGCAGGTGGCCGGCAAGGTCGAGGCCGCTCTGGCCGCGGGCCTGGAGCCGATCATCTGCGTCGGCGAGAGCCTGGAGCAGCGCCAGGCCGGCGAGGCGGTGAGCTTCGTGATCGGCCAGCTGCACAACTCACTGCCGACCGCGCTGAAGGGCAAGGCCTTCAACGTCGCCTACGAGCCGCTGTGGGCCATCGGCACCGGCCATGTGGCTTCGGTCGACAACATCGTTGAAATGCACGCAGCCATCCGCGCAGAGCTGATCTCGCTGTTCGGCGAGCAGGGCGAGGCCACGCCGATCCTCTACGGCGGCTCGGTGAAGCCCGAGAACGCCCGCGAGATCCTGGCCGCACCCGACGTGGGCGGGGCCCTGGTCGGCGGCGCTTCGCTGAAGGCCAAGGACTTCCTGGCCATCGTCGAGGCCGCCTGAGGCCGGAGAGCTTCCCGGGACGGGTCGTGGACACGCACGAGCCGTCCCAGAATCCTTGACATCCAGGCGCCCACGTGCGCCTTACCGCGCCTTGCAAATCACCGCGTATTCAAGACTTTCATGACCTCCATGCACGCCTATCGCACCCATAACTGCGGCGCTCTGCGCGCTTCCGACACCGGTTCCACGGTGCGCCTGTCGGGCTGGATCCATCGCAAGCGCGACCACGGCGGCCTGGTCTTCATCGACCTGCGCGACCACCACGGCCTGACGCAGCTGGTGCTGCACCCGGAAACGCCGGGCTTCTCGATCGTCGAGCGCCTGCGCGCCGAAAGCGTCATCCGCGTCGACGGCGAGGTCATCGCCCGCGACGCCAGCGTGGTGAACCCCAACCTGCCGACCGGCGAGATCGAGATCCGCGTCTCGGCCGTCGAGGTCCTGAGCGAAGCCGCCGAGCTGCCGCTGCCCGTGTTCGGCGAGCCGGACTATCCCGAAGAGATCCGCCTGAAGCACCGCTATCTCGACCTGCGTCGCGAGACGCTGCACAAGAACATCGTCCTGCGCTCGCGCGTGATCCAGTCGATCCGCAACCGCATGTTCGCGCAAGGCTTCAACGAGTTCCAGACGCCGATCCTGACGGCCAGCTCGCCGGAAGGCGCGCGCGACTTCCTGGTGCCGTCGCGTCTGCACCCCGAGAAGTTCTACGCCCTGCCGCAGGCGCCCCAGCAGTTCAAGCAGCTGCTCATGGTCTCGGGCTTCGACCGCTACTTCCAGATCGCCCCGTGCTTCCGCGACGAGGACCTGCGCGCCGACCGTTCGCTGGAGTTCTACCAGCTCGACGTCGAGATGAGCTTCGTGACCCAGGAAGACGTGTTCGCGGCCATCGAGCCGGTGATGCACGGCGTCTTCGAGGAGTTCTCGAACGGCAAGCCCGTCTCGCCGATCGACCAGACCCACACCTTCACCAACGACTTTGGCCAATCGTTCGAGCACAAGGGCTTCGAGCGCCTGACCTACGCCCAGTCGATGGCCTGGTACGGCAGCGACAAGCCGGACCTGCGCAACCCGATCAAGATGCAGAACGTCTCGGAGCACTTCCGTGACGGGGGCTTTGGCCTCTTCGCCAGGATCCTGGGCGCGGACGCCAAGAACCAGGTGTGGGCCATCCCCGCGCCGACCGGCGGCAGCCGCGCCTTCTGCGACCGCATGAACAGCTGGGCCCAAGGCGAAGGCCAGCCGGGCCTGGGCTATGTGTTCTGGTCGGAAGACCAGGGCGGCTGGGGCGGCCCGATCGCCAAGAACCTGGGCGAGCCGACGCAAGCTCTGATGGAATCGCTGGGCCTGGGCGCCGGCGACGCCGCCTTCTTCGTGGCTGGCGACCCTGCCGTGTTCGCCAAGTTCGCCGGCCTGGCCCGCACGCGCGTGGGCACGGAGCTGAAGCTGGTGGACGAGAACCAGTTCAAGTTCTGCTGGATCGTCGACTTCCCGATGTTCGAGTGGAACGAGGACGAGAAGAAGGTCGACTTCTCGCACAATCCGTTCTCGATGCCGCAGGGCGGTCTGGAGGCGCTGGAGACCCAGGATCCGCTGACCATCCGCGCCTATCAGTACGACATCGTCTGCAACGGCTACGAGCTGTGCTCGGGCGCGATCCGGAACCACAAGCCCGAGATCATGCTCAAGGCCTTCGCCACCGCCGGCTACGGCCCTGAAGTGGTCGAGGAGCAGTTCGGCGGCATGCTGAACGCCTTCCGCTACGGCGCGCCCCCGCACGGCGGCCTGGCGCCCGGCATCGACCGCATCGTCATGCTGCTGGCCGACCAGGTCGCCATCCGCGAGGTCATCGCCTTCCCGCTGAACCAGCAGGGCCAGGACCTGCTGATGAACGCGCCGGCCAATGTGCTGGACAAGCAGCTGAAGGAACTGCACATCCGCACTGCGCCGCCGATCAAGGTGTAAGCCTGAGAGGCGAGGCGAGGGCGGGAGCTCGAAACAAGAAGCCCTCCGGTCCTGGGATCGGAGGGTTTTTCTTGGTCAGTATTTTGGAGGCTTGGGCGGCGCGGGCGGCGCCGGGGGCTTGGGCATCTCGCGCAGGAGCATGAAGCGCGCGCCCTTCAGGCCATTGCAGGGGCGGACCGACAGGCCCGGCGGCAGTCGCACGCCGCCGTCGCCGCAGGCCTCGTCCAGCTGGTCCTGCTCCAGGCCCCTGGCGCCGGTGAAGTCCGCGCCGGTCAGCACGGCCGCGCTGAGGTCGGCGTTGCGGAAGTCGGCGCCGGTCAGGATGGCGCCGCGCAGGCTGGCGGCCGTCAGATCGGCGTTGCGGAAGCTGGCGCCCTCGAACTTGCCGCCGGTCATGTTGGCGTGGTTCAGTTCGGCGTTCGAGAAGTCGGCGTCGCGGGCGTTCACGCCCTGCAGGTTCGAGCCGTTCAGCTCGGCGTTGGAAAATCGCGCCCTTTGCATGTTGGCGCCGACCAGCTGAGAGCCGTGAAGTTCGGACGACGACAGATCGGCGCGGACCAGGACCGCTGATTGCAGGTTCGCGCCGCTACTCTCGACGCCTGACATCCGGGCATCGGTGAAGTTGGCGGCCACGAAATTAGCGCCGCGCATCTCGGCTCCGCGCAGGTCGGCGCGGCTGAGATCGGCGCTTGCGAAATTGCTGCCGTAGAACATCGCGCCGCGCAGGTCGGCGCCAATCAGAACCGAGCGCACGAAATTGGCCCCGGCGAACTTGGCGTTCATCAGCTTGCGGCCAGCCAGGTCGCAATTGACGCACATCCCGCCGAAGGAAGTCAGCTTGGCGACATCCTTGTCTTCGATCGAGGCCTGCGCCTGGCCCGTGAAGGCCATCAGGCTCAGCGCCAAGGCGGCGATGGAAACGCCCAAACGGGACATCGACTTCTCCGTGCAGTCCATACGCGACTGTGTGAGTTACGGTTTGGACCCGAGCACGGTCGGAAGCCACTTAAATCGCGGTAATGACGGGGATTTAACGGCAGCGAGGGATGGAGAGACCCCTCGGCAGCAACGTGGAGTCGTCCCCGCAGGCGCCGTTCAACTGGCCTTGGCTGAGGCCGATAGCGCGGTTCATCTCCGCGCCCGAGAAGTTGGCGCCCGAAAGTCTGGCCCCGGAGAAATTCGCGCCCTGCAGATAGGCGCCGACGAAGCTGGCGTTGGTCAGGTCGGCGCGGGCGAAGCTGGCGCCGGTCAGCACCGCGCCATAGGCGTTCAGGTCCCGCAGGTCGCCGCCGGCGAAGCTGGTGCGGTTCATCACCGCCGTCGACAGGTCGGCCTGGCGCAGGCGCGCGCCGGCCAAGTTCTTGTTCTTCAGCTCCAGGTTCGACAGGTCGGCCTGAAACAGGTTGCAGCGCGGGCAGTTGGCGCCGTTGCGCACGGCCGAGATCTGGCCGGCGTTCTGGGCGTTGGCCGCGCTGGCGAGGACCAGCACGGCGAGAGCCGAAAGGAAAGCGATCGGTTTCATTCTGACGCAGATCCTACGCGGAAAGGGCGGTCACACCCTGACGTAGCAACCTTAATGCCAGCCGAACGGCCTCAAGACGAGGCGACGGGGCCAGGACGGTCCGACTGGGCCCCGCAGGTGTCGCAGACCGTCAAGCCGCCGCGACGGACCAGCGAGAGGTCACCGCAAGCCGGGCACATCTCGCCGTCGGCTCCCGGGCGATCCGAGCCTTCGACCCGCCGACGGCCGAACGAGGCGAAGACGAGGTTGTCGGGCGTGGCGCCGCGCGAGAAGCCCTTGGAGATGAACTTGCTGGCCAGCACCGGGTCGGGGCCGACATCGTCGATCTCGTCGTCGGCCAGCGGCTTGCCCCAGCCCAGGCCGTCGGCGTTGAACTGGCCGGCGTCGCCGTTGGCCAGGTCGTCGCGGCCCAGATACGACACGCCCAGCTCGCGGAAGATGTAGTCCAGGATCGAGGTCGCCGACTTGATCGAGTCATTGCCCGACACGGGGCCCGCCGGCTCGAACTTGGTGTAGACGAACGCGTCGACGAATTCCTCCAGCGGCACGCCGTGCTGCAGGCCCAGCGACACAGCGATGGCGAAGTTGTTCATCAGGCTGCGGAACGCCGCGCCTTCCTTGTGCATGTCGATGAACAGCTCGCCCAGCTCGCCGTCCTCGTACTCGCCGGTGTGCAGATAAACCTTGTGGCCGCCCACGGCCGCCTTCTGGATGTAGCCCTTGCGGCGGTCGGGCAGCCGGCGGCGCGAGCGGTCGCGCTCGACGATCTTCTCGACGACGCGCTCGGTGACCACGGCTTCGCGCGGCGGCGGCGCGGCGCGGGCGGGCTCGGCGACGGGCTCTTCGGGCAGGTCCAGCTTGAACTCCGCCGGCTGGGCGGCGCGTTGCAGGCGCAGGGCGCGGACGCCGGCCCGGGCGGCGGCGGCCTGGGCGCGCACGGCGTCGGCCGGGCGGCTGTCGAAGGCGACGGGAATGGCGGCCGGCGAGGGCAGGCAGGCGAAGCTCTCGACGGCGGCGAGCATGGCCAGGCGATCGGCGAAGGCCGGGGCCTCGACCGAGCAGAAGGCCTCGCGGAGTTCGGGGTTCAGCGCCTCGCAATCGCCCAGCGTTCCGGCGCCCAGGGCGTAGCGCTCGGCGGTGGCGATCTCCGTCGGCGAGAAGTCGGCGAAGGCGAGGGTGTCGAAGTCCCGGCGCGCGACGTCCTCGGCCGAGGCGCCCAGCACGTCGCGAAGGAAGCCGGCGCCGACGATGGCTGGAGCGAAGGCGGCGCGAATGCCTTGGTGCTCGCGCAAGGCGTTCTCGGCCTTCTCGATCTCATGGGCGGTAAAACCGCGCGCCTGCAGCATCACGTGGTCGATCGCCGGGCTGTCCAGCAGCGAGCCATGGCCCAGGGCATGGCGGCGGGCGGCGTCCAGGTCGACGCCCTCGGTCGACAAGGCCTCGAAGGCGGCGGGGCTGAAGGCCGGCAGCAGCCATCCGTCGGCGGTCTGGGTGACCGACACCGGCGAGATCGCGCCGGCCGCGCCGACGGGCGCGCCGCCCAGGCGGAGCGACGCTTCGGGATCCTCGAAGGGGCCGACCAGGGCTGTCGAGCGCAGGCCGTGCTTGCGGGCCAGGGCGTGAGCGGTGGCCAAGGCGGCGGCGGCCTCGGTGGCCAGGTCCGAGCGCAGGGCGGCGGCGCGCACGCGGCGCTCGGCCAAGCCCTTGAGGACGGTCTGCTTGTCCTGGGCGAAGGTTTCGTCCTCCCCCAGCGCCGCGGCGGCCTCGGCGCTGGCCGAGAGCGCCGCGCCGACCGCCAGGGCCCACAGCGCGGCGGCGCCGTCGCGGCCCTCGACGCTGGTCTGGGCCCAACCCTGGGTCAGCAGGCAGTCGCCGACGCCGGCCAGGCCCAGGCGGGCCGGTCGATCGCCGCGATCCAGCTCCAGGGCCGTGCCCCACAGGTGGCAGACATAGGTGAAGCGCTCGACGTCGAAGCCATCCTCGTCGAGGAAGGCGCTGGCGTCGATCGCGGCGCTGACGCCCACGCCGCGCGAGACCAGCTCGGCGTCGGCGGGCGACAGGGCCAGGGTGAGGGCGCTGGTCTCCCAGCCGACCTGGGCGGCCAGGGTCGCGGCCTCGTCGCCGGCCGAAACGCCCTGGCGGGTAGCCGCAGCGACCATGCTGAGCTCGCGGACGGGGTCCTGGTCGGCCAGCGGCGGGCGTGCGACGTCGGCGGTGGCGATGGCGTCCAGAATGGTGCGGTCGTCGGCGCCCAGTTCGCGAGCGCGGCGGGCGGCGCGGGCCAGGGCCGGGTTCTTGCGCACGTCGCTGCAAGCGCGGGCGTCACCCGAGCAGCGGCGGACCGCGTCGGCGACCTGGGCCAGCGCGGCGTCCAGCCGCGCTGCGGCCTGGGCGGCCAGGATCCGGCCGCGGCGCTGGGCCAGGGTCGCCCTCACCGCGCTCTCGAATTCGAACTCGCCGACGTCGGGCAGCAGGTCCAGGCCCGCCTGGCCGCGCGCGGGAGTGGCGACGCCGGACAGCATGGTGGCCAGCAGGGCCTCACGGAAGGCGTCGGCGTCGGCCTTGTCGCCGAACAGGCCGCGCGTCAAGCCGGCCTGGGCGATCCGCTCGGCATAGCGGGCAGGGCCGCCGCCCAGCGGCGCCTTGGGCTGAATCTCGCCCGCCCAGTCCAGCCAAGCCTCGACGCGGGCGTCGGTCCACGAAGGCGGCGCGGAGACCACGACGATCTCATCGGCGCGCTCCAGGTCGCGCCATTCCATGGCGGGGACAAGTCCGGCGGCTTTGGCGGGCGTGCGCATGGGCGAGTTCCGGTCCGGGCGGCGGTCGTGATACCTTACCAAATCCCTAACGACTGATTCCGTGCCGAGGGGATGCGCTTAAGGTCGCACCCCAAGCTAGAACCTCGCTCGCTCGGCCTCAATAGATGTTGCGGGTCCGAGGGGGCTAATCCACAAGATGTTGAAGGTGGTCGCGACTGACCGGCGCTGGACGCTGGGAACGCGGAACGCTATGTTCCGCCGACTTCGCCGCGCCCGCCGCGGCGCCCTTGAGCCCTTATGATTTCGGGTGCGAACGTAGTGCTGAAAGCGATCTTCACGTGGTGGAACGGCGCGACCCTGGGTCAGCGCTTCCATATCGGCCGCCGCGGCGTGTTTGTGGGCCAGGACGAGCAGGGCAACCGCTACTTCGAAGCGCGCGACAACAGCGACAGCTACGACGATCGCAAGCGCCGCTGGGTGATCTACAACGGCTATGCCGAAGCCTCGAAGGTCCCGCCCGAATGGCACGGCTGGCTGCACTACACGATTGATGAACCGCCGACCGTCGCGCCGCTGAACCGTCGCGCGTGGGAAAAGGATCACCTGCCGAACCTGAGCGGCACCGTGCATGCTTGGCGTCCGAAAGGTTCGCTGACCCGGGGCGGCGAACGCCAGGCCGCCACCAGCGACTATCAAGCCTGGACGCCGGAATAAGCCGCATGGCCCGCCGGGCGTCCCTGGCCGCCGCTGTTGCGGTCCTGTCCGGCCTGACCGTGACGGGGGCCGCGCTCGCGCGCCAGAACGCCCCGCAGGCCCAGACGCCGCCGCCAGCGCCGCAAGCGCCGGTCGCACAGCCCGCGACGCGTCCTGTCACGCCCGCGCCGACCCCACCGGGCGAGCTGCGCCAGGCCCAGCCGACCCAGGCGCCGCCGGCCGTGGCCAATACCAACCCGCCGGCCTCGCCTAAGCCGATTCCGGCGACGACGCCCAAGCCCGCGACGCCGGCCAAGCCGGTAGAGCCCGCCAAGCGCGCCCGCTACAGCGTGGCCATTCTGCAGGCGCTGGACAAGGTCACGACCGAGACCATGCGGTTCGAGGTCCCGGTCGGCCAACCCATCCGCTACAAGACCCTTATCTTCACCGTCCGCGCCTGCGAGACGGCGGCTTCGGACGAGATCGCGCCGGAGACGACCGCCTACGTCATCGTCGACACCCAGCCCAAGGCCCAGGCGGGCCGCGCCGCCCCACCGGGGCGCCAGATCTACAAGGGCTGGATGTACGCCAGTTCGCCGGGCCTGAACCCGCTGCAGCACCCGGTCTATGACGCCTGGCTGATCGCCTGCAAGCAATCGATCCCCGTCGCGCCACCTGCCAAGCCGTAAAAATCGCCCTGGACCGTAAGGGCCTTGGCCAGCCGCCGGCGGTACTCGGCGCGGCTGATCTCCTGCGTGCCGAACTGCGTCAGGTGGTCGGTCAGGAACTGGGTGTCCAGCAGCTGATATCCGCCAGCCAGCAGCCGCGCGACCAGGTGGACCAGCGCCACCTTGCTGGCGTCGCGCGCCGTCGAGAACATGCTCTCGCCGAAGAACGCCCCGCCCAGCGACACGCCATAGAGGCCGCCGACCAGCTCGTCCCCTAGCCAGGTCTCAACGCTGTGGGCCAGGCCGCGGGCGTAGAGCTGACCGTAGAGGCGTTGGATGGGATGGTTGATCCAGGTCTCGGCCCGACCGGGGCGGGAGGCCGCGCAGCCTTCGATCACCGCGTCGAAGGCGGTGTCGATCTTGACTTCGTAGGGGCCGTTGCGGACCGTCCGAGCCAGGCGCTTGGGGATGTGAAAGTCCCCGAGCGGCAGGACGCCCCGCCGCTCGGGATCGATCAGGAACAGGCTTTCGTCCTCGCGGGCGTCCGCCATCGGGAAGACGCCGCGCGCATAACAGGCGATCAGGTCGTCGACCGAGAAGGCGTCTTCCATCGCCACCTCTGGATCAGGCTTCCTGGGATTTGATCCAGCGTTCCAGCCAGTGGATGTTGTAGTCGCCGGCCAGGATGTCGGGCTGGACCAGGAGGTCCTGGAACAGCGGGATCGTCGTCTCGACGCCGCCGACGACCATTTCGGCCAGGCAGCGCTTCAGCCGGGCGACGCACTCGGCGCGGTCACGGCCGTGCACGATCAGCTTGCCGATCAGGCTGTCGTAGTACGGCGGGATCGCATAGCCGGTGTAGATCGCCGAATCCAGGCGAACACCCAGGCCGCCGGGGGCATGGAAGTCCGTGATGGTGCCCGGCGACGGCGTGAAGGTCCGCGCGTTCTCGGCATTGATCCGACACTCGATGGCGTGGCCCTCGAAGACGACGTCCTCCTGGGTGAACGACAGTGGCAGGCCGGCGGCGATGCGGATCTGCTCGCGCACCAGGTCGATGCCGGTGATGGCTTCGGTGACGGGATGCTCGACCTGCAGGCGAGTGTTCATCTCGATGAAGAAGAACTCGTCGTTCTCCCACAGGAACTCGATGGTCCCGACGCCCAGGTAACCGATGGCCTTGACCGCATCGACGACGATCTTGCCGATCTTGGCGCGCCCCTCGGCCGAGAGGGCCGGCGAGGGGGCCTCTTCCAGCACCTTCTGGTGGCGGCGCTGCAGCGAGCAGTCGCGTTCGCCCAGGTGCACCACGTTGCCGTGGCTGTCGGCGATGACCTGCAGCTCGATGTGGCGCGGCTTCTGGAGGTAGCGCTCCATATAGACCGTGTCGTCGCCGAACGCGGCGCGGGCCTCGGCGCGGGCGGTCGAGACCGCTTCGGCCAGGTCCTCCCGCGTCTGGGCGACCTTCATCCCCCGCCCACCGCCGCCGGCGGCGGCCTTGATCAGCACGGGGAAGCCGATCTTCTCGGCGGCCTCGAAGGCCTCTTCCTCGGTCGAGACGCCGCCGTCCGAGCCGGGAACGACCGGGATGCCGGCGTCCTTCACGGCCTGCTTGGCGGTGATCTTGTCGCCCATCATCCGGATGTGCTCGGGTTTGGGGCCGATGAAGGTGAAGCCGTGCGCGCCGACGATCTCGGCAAAGCGGGCGTTCTCCGACAGGAAGCCATAGCCCGGATGGATCGCCTGGGCGCCGGTGATCTCGGCGGCCGCGATGATCGACGGGATGTTCAGGTAGCTCTTGGCGGCGGGAGCCGGGCCGATGCAGACGCTCTCGTCGGCCAGGCGCACCCACATGGAGTTGCGGTCGGCCTCGGAGTGGACCGCCACCGTGGCGATACCCATTTCCTTGCAGGCGCGGTGAACCCGGAGCGCGATCTCGCCCCGGTTCGCGATGAGGATCTTGTCGAACATCAGCTTTACTCGATGACGACGAGCGGCTCGCCGAACTCGACGGGCTGGGCGTCGGCGACCAGGATCTCGACGACCTTGCCGGCCTTGGGGGCCTGGATCGGGTTCATGGTCTTCATGGCTTCGACGATCAGCAGGGTCTGGCCGGCCGAGACCGTGTCGCCGACCTTGATAAAGGCGTCGGCGCCCGGCTGCGGCGACAGGTAGGCGGTGCCGACCATCGGCGACTTCACAGCGTCGCCACGGGCGGCGGCCGGGGCCGGAGCGGCTTCGGCGGCGGGCGCGGCGGCCACCGGAGCCGGAGCCGCGGCGGGCGCCGGCGCGTAGGCCGGGGCGGCCTGGACGTAATTGACGGGCGCGGCGGTCAGCTCACGGGCCACGCGGATCTTCAGGCCGGCGTGCTCGACCTCGATCTCCGAGAGGCCCGTGTCCCTCAGGATGTCCGCCAGCTTGCGGACCAGACGGGCGTCGATGGCCGGAGCTTCGACCGGATCGGCGGGGGCCTTGGGGTTCGACATGGAAGCTTACCTTGTTCTTCTAAGGCCACGGCGGCGGAAAACGCCGGGCGATATCGTTGTTAAACGCGGATCAGGCCGAAAGCGGCCTCGATCGCCAGTTCGTAACTCGCCGCGCCGAACCCGGAGACGATCCCCGTGGCCGCCAGCGACACATAGGTGTGGCGGCGGAATTCCTCCCTCGCCGCCGGGTTGGACAGGTGGCACTCGATCACCGGGATGCTCAAGGTCTTGAGCGCATCCAGAAGCGCGATCGAAGTGTGGCCGTAGCCGGCCGGATTGATGATCAGCGCCGAGGCCGACTCACGCGCCTCGTGCACCCAATCGATCAGCACGCCCTCATGGTTGGACTGGCGGAAGACCACCTCAACGCCGCACGAAGCCGCCCGCGCCTCACAGCGCGTCCGGACATCCTCGAGCGTGTCCTTGCCGTAAATCTCGGGCTCGCGGGTCCCCAACAGGTTGAGATTGGGCCCACTCAGCACGTGGATCGGTTTTACCATGCGGCTCCGCCGTCGATTCCGGGAGGTCTTGTATAGCCGGTTCCGCCGGGTCACAAGCACGGCTCGCTTCGGAGGTGAGATGAAGCTTTTGCTGAACGGGGAAGAGCGGGACGTGGCCGGCGTTGTCACGATCGCCGATCTGGTGACGTCGCTGGGCCTGGACGCCCGCAAGGTGGCGGTCGAGCGCAACCTCGAGATCGCCCCGCGCTCGACCTACGCCGACACGGCGCTGGCTGACGGCGACCGCATCGAGATCGTCACTTTTATCGGGGGCGGGTGATCTTGCGCATTTGAAACGCCGGCTGCCGGGGCGTAAACCACGCCCATGAACGCGCACGTTTCCCCCGACTCCGTCGCCGCTGACGCCGATGAAACCTGGACCGTCGCCGGCCGCACCTTCCGCTCGCGCCTGATCGTCGGTACGGGCAAGTACAAGGACTATGCGACCAACGCCGCCGCCGCTCGCGCGGCCGGGGCAGAGATCGTCACGGTGGCCGTGCGCCGCGTGAACCTGACCGATCCCAGCCAGCCGCTGCTGGTCGACTACGTCAAGCCGACGGAATTTACGTATCTTCCCAATACGGCGGGCTGCTTCACCGGCGAGGACGCCGTGCGCACCCTGCGCCTGGCCCGCGAGGCCGGCGGCTGGGACTTGGTCAAGCTGGAGGTCCTCAGCGACCCCAAGACCCTGTTCCCGGACATGGAAGAGACCCTGCGCTCGCTGAAGCTGCTGGTCGCGGACGGTTTCCAGGTGATGGTCTACTGCTCGGACGACCCGGTCTACGCCAAGAAGCTGGAAGAAGCCGGCGCCGTGGCGATCATGCCGCTGGGCGCGCCGATCGGCTCGGGTCTGGGCATCCAGAACCGCGTGAACCTGCGGATCATCGTCGAGAACGCCAAGGTGCCGGTTCTGGTCGACGCGGGCGTCGGCACGGCCTCGGACGCGGCGATCGGCATGGAGCTGGGCTGCGACGCCATCCTGATGAACACGGCCATCGCCGAGGCCAAGGATCCGATCCGCATGGCCAAGGCGATGAAGCATGCCGTGATCGCCGGCCGCGAGGCGTACCTGGCGGGGCGGATGCAGAAGCGGCTGTATGCCGATCCCAGCTCGCCGCTGGCGGGGCTGATCTAGAGGGCTGACGTCACATCGGTTTTGGCGAAGTCATCGCCTACGAACAGAAGCGGGCAACCGCGTTCGTGGGCGAGGGCGTACGCGAAGCAGTCGCCGAAGTTAAGGGCGGCAGGGTGAAAGCCCTTGCCCCAACGCCGGTAGGCGGCGGCAACCTTGCTGACGTCATCTGACGCCACAGGCATGATCCGGAAGCCCAGCCGGGTGAAAAGGCCACGCATCTCGTCGGCAACGTTCCTTCGGTGGACGACGATCATCGCTTCGCTCGCAGTTGCCGCCGAGATCAGAAGCTCAAGATCGTTCATCAAGATCTGATGGCAAGCTGAGGCGCTCGGCTCTCCCAGCGCGATCGCGACCAGAGCCGAGGTGTCGACGACGATCACCCCGGCAAGCCATCGTCGTCGTAGAGGAAGTCCTGACTGCGCGCGGCGGATACGCCCGGAGTTGCCTTCGCTCGACCACGTTCGCTGATTTCTTGAAGTATTCGAAGGCGTTCAGCGGGGTCAGTCGGCGGCTGGCTTTCGATAGGCGTCAGTCGTACGGCGGCCTGGCCCTCGCGGGTGAGGATGATCTCCTCGCCCGCCTCGGCGCGACGGACCAGTTCGATCAGTTGACCTTCGGCTTCAGCGACGGCGACGCGCACGGTGTTGCTCCTTAAGGCGCTCACGTGAGGATAGTGGTCCCTCGATGCTTGCGCTTCAAGGCGTTGGTCACCCCGCCTTCGCCTTGCTGGCGCGGGTCTGCTCGATCGCCAGCTTCAGCGCGTTGATGTCGGCGCCCGGGATCAGGGTGTCGCCGACGATGAAGGCCGGGGTGCCGGACAACTGCAGGGTCTTGGCCAGGGCTTCGGTGTCGGCCAGGTGCTGGGTGACGGCCTGGCTCTCGCCAGCGGCCTTGGCCCTGCCCATGTCAACGCCCAGGCCCTTGGCGATGCGCAGGGCGCCGGCGGCGTCCAGGGCGTTCTCGGCCATCAGGGCCTTGTAGAGCTCCAGGCTCTTGCCCTGGTCCTTGGCGCCCAGCGCGATGCGGGCGGCGGCTTCGCTGTCGCGGCCGAAGATCACGAAGTCCTTCAGCACCAGGCGGATGTCGGGGTTCTTCTGCACGAGGTCGACGATCTCGGGCGCGGCGTGGCGGCAATAGCCGCAGCGGTAGTCGAAGAACTCGGTGACGGTGATCGAGCCGGCCGGATTGATGACGATGTCGCGCGGGTCGCGCTCGATAGCCTGGCGGTATTGGCCGATCGCTTTCTGGGCCGAGACGGCCTGCTGCTGGGCCTGCTTCTCCTGCAGCTTCTGGCTGGCCTCCATCAGCACCTCGGGATGCTCGAGCAGATAGGCGCGGACCTTCTCGCCGAAGGCCTTGTCAGGCTTGGCGGGGCCGCAGCCGGCGAGGGTCAGGCCGGCAATGGCCAGCGGAACGGCGAGGGTCGCGGCGCGACGAAGCAGGATCATCGAAGTCTCTGTAGGGAAGGGCTCTAGCGGCCCAGGTTAGACTGCATCGCCCCGTCCTTGGCCAGGTCCTTCAGGTCCTGGTTGGAGGGACGGGAGGCCAGGACGATGTCGGTGGCCCGACGCCAGTCCGGCGTGTTCTTGGGCAGCAGCTCGCGGGCCCGCATGGCGAAGACCTTGGCTTCTCGAACGGCTCCGAGCGAGAAGTACTGCTCGGCGGTGGCCAGGCGGGCCTCGCCGTCCTTCTTCTGGGTGTCATAGGCCTGGGCCAGCAGGCGCCAGGTGACGGCGTTGTCCGGATCGTTTAGCAGGCTGCGCTTCAGCTCCTGGACGCCTTCCTCGATCTTCTTGGGATCGTTCAGGCTGATCAGGGTCTGGCCCAGATTGATGCGCAGCAGGGCCGCGTCGGGCTTCAGCTGCACGGACTTGCGCTGAGGCTCTTCGGCTTGGGCGATGCGGTTGAACTCGAACAGGATCTGGCCCTTCAGCTCCCACAGATAGGGATTGTCGGGATGCTGGTCGATCAGCGGCTGCAGCAGGTTCAGGGCCCGGTCGGGATCCTTCATCTGGTAGTAGGCGATGGCGCGGGCGTAGCGGGCCGGGAAGCCGGTGTCGGTCTCCTTGTATTTCATCAAGGCGACCTGCGGGTTCAGGAAACCTTCCAGCTTGGCCTTCATGATTTCGTGCTGGGCCAGGTCCTCGGGCGTGTCGACGGCGCTGTAGTGCGGCTGACGCTCGACGCGGCTGCGCAGCACCTCGATCCGTTCGGACGACAGGGGGTGGCTGCGGAAATAGGCGTAGCGGCGGGCCTGGTCGAAGACTTCCTGGTAGCGGAAGTTGTCGAAGAACTCGACCAGGCCGCGGCCGGACTGGCCGGTGGCCTCCAGAAAGCCGGCCCCGGCCTGGTCGGCTCGGGACTCCTGCTCGCGGCTGTAGCCCAGGGCGCCCAGCGCCCCGGCGTACTGAGCGTTGCCCAGCAGAACCGCCGCGCCGTCTGCGGACCCCGCCAGGGCGGCCAGCACGCCCAGGCCCATGGTCAGGATCATCGGCTTGAGGCCCGCGCGCATCATCTCGCCGGAACGGATCGGGTGACCGCCGGCCAGGTGTCCTGTCTCGTGGGCGATGACGCCGCGCAGCTGGTTGGGGTTCTCGGTCTGCAGGATCAGGCCGGTGTTAAGGCCCATCTGCAGGCCCTGGGTCGCGAAGGCGTTCAGCGACTTGTCGCCGACGATCAGGATCCGAACGTTCTTGGGATCCAGGCCCGCCGCCGCGAAGATCGGGTCGGCGTCGTGGTGCAGGATCTCCTCGATCTCGGTGTCGCGGATCAGCGATGGCCCATCGTCCTGGGCCAGGGCGACCTGGGGAGCTCCGGACATGACAATCGACAGGACGGACAAGGCCACGCCCGCTCTTCTCCCGAGCCGGCGCCTCCCGGCCTGGCTCTTCCCGGCACGCCCGCTACGCGAGGTCATCGAATGATCTCCAGATCGCGCCCCCGCGAACCCGACCAGTCTAACGTGGAAGCTCGGCGCGAGGGAACAAGGGTTCCACCCGCTAGAGCGAAGATTTGGACGGCGATTTTAGGGCGCGAAGATTACGGCCCGCGCATCCGGTCGGGACACGCGGGCCGCGATCAACTCACCTTACCGGCGCCACCAGCCCCTGCGGGGCTTTTCGGGCGGAGCGGTGATCTCGTTCGGATCGGGCTCGACCGGAGCGGCCGCGGCCGCTTCCGCCACCGGCTCCGGCGTCGCAACGGGCTGGGGCGCGGCCTCCACGACGGGCTCGGCGATCGGTTCGGGCGGAACTACCGCGACGCTGTCGGTCACCGTCTCGGCGACGGCCTCGACAGCTTCCGGCGCGGCTTCGACAGCCTCGGCTAGGGCCTTCTTGCTGCGCGAGCGGGTGCGCTTGGGCTTCTTCGGCGCATCCTCGATCTCCGGAAGCTCGACCCATACATCGGCCGGCGGACCAGCGATCACGGGCGGCGCCAGGACAGGAGCTTCGAACGGTTCGGCAGGCTGAGCCGGCTCGGCGGCGACGGCCTCGACCGGCGCGGCCTCGGCGACCGCTTCGGTCTGGATCGTCTCGTCGCGGGCGCGGCGACCACGGTCACGGCCGCGACGGCCACGTTCACGGCCCGGACGCTCCTCACGTTCCGGACGTTCGGTCGCCTCCGAGGTCTCGACGCGGGCTTCCGGCGCCGGACGGCGCGGTTCGCTGGCGCCGCCGACCAGGGCGGCCGGGTCGTGCCAGGTGAAGACATTCTCGCCGAACGGGACGCGCGGCCGGATCCACACGAAGGCGTCGGTCGGACGATCGCCGTCCTCACGACCGCCACGGCGACCGCCTCGGCGGCCGCGACGACGGCGGCGGCGGCCGCCATCATCGTCGTCACCGAATTCGGCGCGGTCCTCGGCGTCGCCTTCAGCCTCGTCCTCGTCGCTCTCGGCCTCGACCTCGGCCTCGGTCTCGCGTTCGTCACGCCGGCCCCGACCGCGGCCGCGGTCGCGCCGGCCCCGACGGCCCTTGCGGTCGCCGCGATCGTCGTCGCGCGCCTGCTTGCGGCTCGAGGCGTCGTCGTCGTCGGTGTCCTCGCGCTCGAGATCTTCCTCGTCCTCGTCGTCGATGATCTCGTCGTCTTCTTCCTCGTCCTCGAAGGCCGTCGGATCGAAGTCGTCGTCTTCCTCGACATAAGGAGCCGGAGCGACGGCGATGCGCTCGCCCAGCTCGGTGCGCTCGATCTCCTGGTCGCCGGCGTGCAGGCTGTCGTCGACGATGACCGTGACGTGCAGGCCATGCGTCTCCAGCAGGCGCTGCAGATAGGCGCGCTTTTCGTTGAGGATATAGAGGCCGACCGAGCGGGCGACCTTGAGGATCACGGCGCCCGAGCCCTTGAGGGCTTCGACCTCGACCGCGCGCAGGGCGGCCAGGGCGCTGGACTCGACCGAGCGGACGCGGCCGGTGCCTTCGCAGTGCTCGCAGACGTGGGTCGTGCCTTCCAGGACGCCGGTCCGGCGACGCTGGCGACTGATCTCCATCAGGCCAAAGCCCGAGATCTTGCCCATCTGGATGCGGGCGCGGTCGTCCTTCAGAGCATCCTTCAGGACCTTTTCGACCGTGCGGTTGTTCTTGCCTTCATCCATGTCGATGAAGTCGATGACGATCAGGCCGGCCAGATCGCGCAGGCGCAGCTGGCGAGCGGCTTCCTCGGCCGCCTCGATGTTGGTCTTGAGGGCGGTGGCCTCGATGTTGCGCTCGCGCGTGGCCTTGCCCGAGTTGACGTCGATGGCGACCAGGGCCTCGGTCTGGTTGATCACCAGATAGCCACCCGAACGCAGCGGAACGACCGGCGAATAGATCTGGGCCAGATGGTCCTCGATCTTGTGCTTGACGAACAGCGGCGTCGGATCGCGGTAGTTGAAGACCTTCTTGGCCTGGCTCGGCATCAGCATGCGCATGAAGTCGCGCGCTTCCTTGTAGCCGGCGTCACCCTCGACCCAGATGCCGTCCAGGTCCTTGTCGTACATGTCGCGGATGGCGCGCTTGACGAGGTCTTCCTCCTCGTAGATCAGCGCCGGCGCGATCGAGTGCAGCGTGTTCTCGCGGATGTTTTCCCACAGACGCAGCAGGTACTCGTAGTCGCGCTTGACCTCGGCCTTGGTGCGCTTGGCGCCGGCCGTGCGGACGATCAGGCCCATGCCCTGCGGCACGTCCAGGCTCTGGACGACGCTCTTCAGGCGCTTGCGGTCGGTGACCGCGGTGATCTTGCGGCTGATGCCGCCGCCGCGGGCGGTGTTGGGCATCAGGACGCCGTAGCGACCGGCCAGGGACAGGTAGGTGGTCAGGGCCGCGCCCTTGTTGCCGCGCTCTTCCTTGACGACCTGGACCAGCATGATCTGCCGGCGGCGGATCACTTCCTGGATCTTGTACTTGCGCATCAGCCGGCGTTTGCGGCGGGCCAGCTCTTCCTCGACGTCGTCGTCCTCGTCGTCGACCGCTTGGCCGCCATTGACGTCGTCCTCATCGTCGCCGCCCGAGGCGCGACGCGAGATCGGGGTGTCGTCCTCGTCATCGCCCGAGTCGTCGCGCATCAGCGCCTCACGGTCGGCGACCGGGATCTGGTAGTAGTCCGGGTGGATTTCGTTGAACGCCAGGAAACCGTGACGGTTACCGCCGTACTCGACGAACGCAGCCTGCAGGCTAGGTTCGACGCGGGTCACCTTGGCGAGATAGATGTTACCACGAAGCTGTTTGCGGGTTTGGCTCTCGAAATCGAACTCTTCAACCCGGGTTCCGTCCACGACGACCACACGCGTCTCTTCGGCGTGTGCTGCGTCGATCAGCATCTTCTTCGACATTAAGGAAGTCTCCACGGCGCGCGGCGGGCGCGAGG